>JAANMV010000581.1_pt1 | contig 45196 bp, 48 predicted proteins | sample 7279661 | NCBI WGS metagenome assembly JAANMV01 (sample SAMN14094540, study PRJNA606508) | bioreactor metagenome | isolation source: A lab-scale SPAN reactor treating ammonium-rich wastewater day 121 | place: Ireland: Galway | collected 2017-05-16
CCGCCACTCTTGGCCATGGAGCACGTATTCGATCTCCAGGGTTCAGTACCTTGCCGAGCTCAGAATTTTTTTCAAGGTTGGCTTGCCGAAAGCTCACGGCGTTTTCTGGTTCTGGGGACCACCTGGGGACCATTTTGCGGAGTGGCGTGGTTACTGGCGTTGGCCTCTTGTCTGGGTGGGAGGCCCGTCAGGTCGCCATTCTGGTAGGTGGGTGCATATTCCACCGGAAGCCGATCAGTGAATATTCGTCAAGCCGATCACTGATTCCACGGGAAGCCGATCACTAATTCCACGCCAAGCCGATCACAGGCCTGTCGCCCTCATGAGCGAAGCACCGCCGTTTTTTAGAAGGTGCCCTGCTCATGCCAGCAGCCAAACTATCATTGCGCAAGATTCGAGAGATCCTGAGGCTACGCTACGGCGATCCGCCGCGCAGCCATCGGGACATAGCCAAATCCTGCAACGTCTCTCCCTCCACAGTGGGAGATACCCTTCAGCGCTTCAGGATGTCGAGTTTGCCCTGGCCGCTGCCCGAGGCGCTCGACGACCAGGCGCTGGAAACGGCGCTCTACGTCACGGAGCCTCGCGACGCCGACGCCGAGCCACCGCCACCCGAGCCTGACTGGGCGGAAGTCCACCGAGAGCTTGGCCACAAAGGCGTCACGCTGTCCCTTCTGTGGGAGGAATACCGCAAGGTCCACGGAGCGGCCAGCTACGGCTACAGCTGGTTCTGCCAGAACTACCGCCAGTGGGCCGAGCGCATCAAAGTGGTGATGAGGCAGCGGCACAAGTTTGGCGAGAAGGCCTTCGTGGACTATGCCGGGCACACCGTCCCGGTAATCGACCCGAATACCGGCGAGGTCCGAGCCGCGCAGGTGTTCGTCGGCGTGCTCGGTGGCAGCAACTACACCTACGCCGAGGCGAGCTGGTCGCAGGACCTGCCCGGCTGGGTGACCGCGCACGTCCGTATGTTTGCGTTCCTCGGCGGGGTCCCTGAGATTCTCGTGCCCGACAACCTTAAAGCCGGCGTAACGAAACCTTGTTACTACGAACCGGACCTGAACCCCACCTATCACGAGATGGCCAAGCACTACGGGGTAGCTGTGATACCCGCCCGCAAGGCGCATCCGAGAGACAAGACAAAGGCCGAGCAGGCTGTACAACTGGTGGAGCGCTGGATCCTGGCCGCGCTTCGCAAGCGAACGTTCTACAGCCTCGAAGACCTGAACCAGGCCATCGGCGCTGTTTACCAGTCGCGTCAGGTCCGCTGCGGCCTTCCCATCGCTTGACGGGGAACGGGGCCAACCGGGCGACCTTTCTCTACATGACGACCACCCCGGACGGGCAGGTCCGCGAGTACCCCGAGCAGGAGGTCTCCCTCGACTACGCGACCGTGCTGCGCCTCGAGTCGGGCATGAGCGTGGTGGTCGTCGCCCAGAGCATGTCCGAGACCGGCTCGATCACGGTCAAGCTGGCGACCGAGGGAGTCCGCCCGCAGGGCACGCAGGCAACCTCGAGCGGCGCCTACGGCGTGGCGAAGGCCCGGTTTGTCGTCCCGTAGGTGGCGCCTCGTTCGTTGGGGCCAAACGGGCTCTCCCGGGACGTGACGAGGCCTCTAAGTTTCCATGAAGGGAACCCGCAGTAGCCAGTGAAGGGCCAACGGTCATGCTGACGCGCCTGTACGTCGACAACTACAAAGCTCTGGTCAACTTTGAACTGCACCTCAAGGGGTTGACGCTCCTGACGGGCCGTAACGGAACCGGGAAGACCTCGGTTCTGGAAGTCCTCCAAATACTGCGGTCCTTTGCTTCCGATGGCCAGGCCATCTCCGACCTTCTGACGGCCGACACTCTGACGCGCTGGGAGACGCGCGGGCTGCAGACCCTAGAACTGGATCTCGAAGTGGATGGTCACTCGCTGACCTACAAGGTAACGGTAGAGCACAAGGGTGGCAACCTCCCGGCCCGAGTACGGGATGAGCGTCTCTTGCATCACGGAAAGCCGCTCTTTGAAGCCAGCCTCGGCGATGATCACATGTACCACGCTCAGCTCTACCGCGATGACCACTCCAGGGGCCCTACGATGTTGGCTGACTGGACTCGCTCAGGTGTGGCACAGATGCAGGAGCGCCCCGAAAACCAGAAGTTGATCGGGTTTCGAGAGCGGCTGCGGAACGTCCAGATAGTCACGGTGGACCCGTGGGCCATGAAACCCGAGTCCGAACGAGAGGAATCGGAGTTGGCCTGGGACATGCGGAATTTCGTTTCCTGGTATCGACACGTGCGCCAGGAACGGTCTAGGCAGCAGGAGCCCTTCTTCGAGGACCTGCGCGCGCGGTCATCGGCGGGTTTGAAGACTTGCCGGTCAAGCAGGCGGGAGAGACGACGCGTGTGATGCGCCTGGAGACACGTGTTGCCGGGCGGCCCTGTCACCTCGCATGGCGCGAGTTGTCCGAGGGCCAGCGAGTCCTCATCGGACTGTATGCTTTGCTGCACTGGGCAGTGGGGCCTGGTCGGACGCTCGTCGTCGATGAGCCGGAGAACTTCGTGGCCTTGCCGGAAATCCAGCCCTGGCTTACCGCACTCTTCGACCAGGTGACCGATCACGGTGCGCAGGCGATCTTGGTCTCCCACCACCCGGAGGTTAAGGATTACCTGGCAGTCGAGCACGGTCTAGTATTCGAGCGCCAAGACGGTCCCACTCGTGTTAAGGCCTGGCCGGCGTCAGACACAGGCCTCAGACCGTCCGAATTGTCAGCACGGGGTTGGGAGGTTGAGTAAGCCGTACGCAGTACTGCTGGTCGAGGATACCCAGCATGAGATTCTCCTCAGAAAGCTCCTCAAGAGGCTGGGCTGGATCAGCCAGAGGATGCGGGTCCGCAAGGCACCACCAGGGCGCGGAGCTGCCGAGGCCTGGGTTCGCGCGGTTTATCCGCTCGAGGTCCTGGCCCTCCGGCGAGCCCACAGAAATGCCTGTCTTGTGGTGGCCCTGGACGCCGATACCGGAACGACGATCGCCCTGCTCGCGCCGGCCAGCGCCGCCCGTGGCACCTGAGCTAATGAGTCATGCCAGGCGAAGGCCCGGAGAAGGAGCTGAACGAAGAGTCGCGCTGTGAAGGTCCTGGTCACGGGGGCAACGGGCTATATCGGGGGGCGGTTGATCCCGCGCCTGCTTGAGGAAGGCCACCAGGTGCGCGTCCTGGCTCGCGATCCCGAGCGCGTCGCCGGGCGGGCCTGGAGCTCGCAGGTGGAGATCGTGGCCGGGGACGTGCTGCGAGGCGATACCCTTCCGGCTGCGCTGAGCGGTGTGGACGTGGCCTACTACCTGGTGCACTCGATGGGCAGCGCGGGCGACTTCGAGGCCAGGGACCGCCAGGCAGCCTCCAACTTCGTGGCCGCCGGCCAGAGGCTCAAGCAGGTCATCTACCTGGGCGGCCTGCTGCCCCAGGACGCCTCGCAGCACCTGGCAAGCCGCGGCGAGGTTGGCGCCATCCTGCGGGCTGGACTTCCCACCACCGAGTTTCGGGCCGGCCCCATCGTGGGCTCCGGATCAGCCTCCTTCGAGATGGTGCGCTACATCACCGAGCGCATCCCCTTGCTTCTGGCTCCGCGCGGCGTCAACCACGCCATTCAGCCCATCGGCGTGGGAGACATGCTGAGCTATCTCGTGCGGGCTCTGGACGGGCGTGCCCAGGGTGTGGTCGACGTTGGAGCGGACCGCCTGAGCTTCGGGGACATGCTCCGGGTCTACGCCTCGATTCGCGGCCTTCATCGCACACTGGTCGAGTTTCCGCTCATCACACCCGCCTTTGCGGCCAACTGGGTGGGATGGCTCACGCCCATCCCGCACAGCCTGGCGGCTCCCCTGCTGGCAGGGCTGGGCCATCCGGTGGTGGCCGATACCTCCCGCGCCGAGACGCTCTTCGGAGAGATCTATCCGCTGAGCTATCACCAGGCCGTGGAGCGCGCCCTGGAGCGAGTGGACGTGCCGACCTCCTGGCGCAGCGCACTGAGGAGCGACTACCGGGTGGAGCGCGTCGACCAGGAAGGGCTCTATCGTGAGCAGCACAGTCTCTCTGTAACAGCCCCACCCGAGCGGCTGTTCGCAGCCTTCTGCCGGCTGGGGGGAAGTCGTGGCTGGGCGGTCTGGAACTGGGCCTGGAAGCTGCGCGGCTGGATCGACCAGGGCATCGGCGGTCCGGGCCTGCGCCGGGGGCGCCGCCACCCCACCGAGCTCTATGCCGGCGAGGCCCTGGATGTGTGGCGCGTGGAGGCCATCGAGCCGGGTCGGCGTCTGCGCCTGAGGGCCGAGATGAAGATTCCCGGCAGGGCCTGGCTGGAGTTTCAGGCTCTCCCCGAGGGACCGAGCAGTCGCCTGGTGCTGACGGCCACCATGGAGCCCCGCGGGATGGGAGGCTGGCTTTACTGGTGGAGCACGTATCCCTTCCACCGCTGGGGTTTCCAGGCCCTGGCCCGGGCCCTGGCAAGCGAGGCGGGGAACCCTCCAACCCATTGACCTGGCCTCCTCTCGAGGACCTTGATGGAAGAGTATGAATGACCCACCTCATCGCCCTCGACCTCCCGCACTGCTAGACTCAGGCTGCAAGGAGGACGGGGGAAATGTCAGCTTCATACGCGGGGTTCAGCACTCTCACAACGTTTGTGGCCTTCGTCGCGGTACAGAATGACCCGACGGGATGGCAGGTCCTGCTCTGCGGCGGGTTGCTGCTCCTGGTGCACGGCCTCTACTGGCTCAATCGCCTGCAAATCGCCGCCAACGGGCCCGTCGGCAAGAAGAAGGCCGGGGTCCGGTTGCCCGACTTCACAGCGCGGGAGGAGCCGATCGTGGACCTGGACGACGCTAGCTCGACCCGCGAGGTGCTCGAGCGATTCCTTCTCAAGCCGGACCGCCCACCCGAGGGGCCCTGAAGCATCAGCTCGCGCCTGTTCGAAGACGACCGGACCGGAGGCCCTCAATTCCCCAGAAACGGTCGCTGCGACTGCAACATCACCCGCCGACAGTCTCGATCCACCCGCGCCCGCAGATACGCCGCCAGAGCCTCCCCGCTCCGCTCCCCCGCCCGAATCGCCTCGGCCAGGTAGTAGGCAAAAAAACCGTGCCCCCGCTCGCTCCAGTCGAACGCCCTCTGCCCGGGAGAGCAGGCAAACAGGGCCCCCGCAAAACGACCGGCTACCTCCGCGGTCAGCCGGTTGTCACTGCAGCACAACGCCTCCACCGGCTCATTGCGCCAGGCATCGAGCAGCACCAGAACACGCAGGCCGGCAAGAGTGCGGCCGAGGGCCTCGGCCGACAGAGCGCTCTCCTCTAAGCGCCCCGGGTGGCTGTCGCTCAGCATCAGGTAGCCCTCGAGGCTGTGCCCGAAGAAGGCCACCACCACCGGCTCATCCGGCCGAGACCCGGAAACCAGCCTGGCCAGGCGCACCCCGAAAGTGGCCCGGTCAGCCTCTTCCAGCAGGTCGACCTCGAACCCGCCGGCCTGCAGGGCCCCGGCCAGCAGCCTTGCGTCCGACCGGGCGTGCTCGAGATCGGACAGGTGGTGGTAGCTGTCCTGTCCGACCACCAGGGCCACACCCTCGCGGGCCCAGGAAGGAGAGACCAACAAGAGCACAATCACGATCCATCTCATAAGGCGAGCATAGCCGCCAGCAAGGTTGCTCCAAATGACCTGGATCAATCCCCGAGAGGTCGCCCCCCCGCCGCCACGAACCCGCCCAGGTGGTGGCATTCGACCCGTCCTTCAAAGATCGCGTCCGCGAGGCGGTGGCTCGCGTCGAGAAAGACTCCGACGCCGAGGTCGTGGTGGTGGTCGCTCCCCGATCGGGCAGCTACGCCGACGTCGATCTGGCGGCCGGGCTCCTCCTGGGCCTCTTGTCCCTGGCCGTCGTCCTCTACAGCCCGGTGGTCTTCCGACCCGAGACCCTCTTGCTCGACATCGTGCTCTTCGTGCTGCTGGGCCGCTTTCTGTGCAGCCGCACCCCCGCCCTGCGGCGCTTGCTGACCAGTCATCGGCGGCGCAAGGCCCAGGTGGAGGCGAGCGCCAAGACTGCCTTCATGGACTTTGCCGTGCACGCCACGCGCGGCCGCACGGGGGTGCTGCTCTACCTCTCCCTGCTCGAGCGCATCGGCTGCGTGCTGACCGACCGCGGCGTGGACGGCAAGGTGCCGCGGGCGGTCTTCAGCGAGCTGAGGCTGGGGCTCGAGCGCGGGGGCTCGCTGGCCGCCCTGGAGGAGAGCCTCCAGCGGGGGCTCGATCTCCTGGCCGAGCGGCTGCCCGCCCACCTTCCCGCCACCGAAGACAACCCTGACGAAATCCCCGACGAGCCTCGGATGCTGGCGTGAGACTGCTCCTCATTCTGTTGCTGCTCGCTCCCTCCTGGGCCCGCGTGGGCGGGGGAGAGAGCTACAGCGGCGGAGGCGGCAGCTCGGGCGGAGACGACGCCGGCCTGGTCTACTTCATCATCCGAATCCTGCTCGAGCTGTGCATCGAGTATCCGGTAGTGGGCATTCCGCTCACCCTGGCGGTGATCGGCGGAGCCCTCTACCACTTCAGCCGACCGAGCGTGAAGGTGCAGGAGTGGTCGAGCCGGGTGACCCCGCACCGCCAGGGATCGACTCCGGTGCGCGATCTGCAGGCGGTCGACCCGAACTTCTCCCGCCCACTCTTCCTCGACTTCATCGGCCTGCTCTACACGCGCGCCCAGAGCGAGAAGGTGCAAGGGCTGGGCAGCCTGGCCGCCTACCTCTCCCCCGAGGTGCGCGACCGGCTCGAGAAGGATGCTCAGAGCCGCGCCCTGACGGCTGTAGACGAGGTGATCGTGGGCTCGGTGCGGCTGGTCTCGGTGACCGGACTGCACGAGGATTACACCACCCTGGCCGTGGCCCTGGAGACCAACTACACCGAGCACTCCCCCACCGGCTCCCAGCTGTACTACAGCGTCGAAACCTGGTTTCTCAGGCGCCGCTCGGGGGTCCTCTCCAAGGGGCCCGAGGAGATAACCCGACTGGCCTGCCCGAGTTGCGGCAACCCCGGAGAGCCCACGGCCGATGGCAAGTGCCCCTTCTGCGACCACCTGATCACCGACGGCTCGTATGCCTGGCAGGTCTCGAGCATCAAGGTGCAGCAGCGCAACGAGCGGCCTCCCATGGCCGTGGGAGGCTCGGGCCAGGAGGTCGGAACCGACCTTCCCACCGCCTTCCAGCCCGATTTCCCGCTGCGAGTCAAGGAGTTCCAGACCAGCCACCCCGACTTCAGCTGGCCCCCCTTCGAGGCCCGCGTCGAGCACGTCTTCCGCACGCTGCAGCAGGCCTGGAGCGCAGGCGCCTGGGAGGAAGTACGGCCCTACGAGACCGACAGCCTCTTCCAAACGCACCGCTACTTTCTCACGATGCTCGAGCGCCAGGGACTGCGAAACGTCCTGGAGGACGTGGCGGTGGAGCAGGTGCAGGGCGTGCGCGTCGAGGCGGACGCCTTCTTCGACTCCCTCACGGTGCGTATCTACGCCCGCATGAAAGACTACACCCTGGACCGCCAGGGCCAGCTGGTACAGGGCTCACGCTCCACGCTGCGCCGCTTCACCGAGTACTGGACCTTTATCCGGCGCACCGGCTACACCAAAGGCCGAGGAACGGATCCCGGCCGTTGCCCGAGTTGCGGGGCTGCCCTGGATAAGGTCAACATGGCGGGAGTGTGCGAGTACTGCGGCAGCAAGATCACCAGCGGCGACTTCGACTGGGTGCTCAGCCGCATCGAGCAAGACGAGGCCTACGAGACCTGAGCGCTACCGGCCATGTGTCGCTCGCACTGCCTGGCCAGGCCGGTCAGAGCCTGAAGGTGGTCGAGGAAGTTCTGCTTGTCGGCCAACCGACCGGCAACCCGATAAACGATCTCCTGACCGGAGACAGTAATCAGGGGAACCCCCTGTCCGGTCAGCAGCCTGGCTGCGTCACTGCGAGTTCGTTCCAGGCTGGCCCGGAGCTCGCTTGAGAAGATGCTCCTGATCGTCTCACCGTCCAGGTTGCCTTTGAATCCGTAGTTCTGGTCGAAGGAGTCGTCACCCAGTTGCACGTCCAGAAAGCCCTGACCCCAGGTCGTCTCCTTCCCGGCGATGGTAAGCTCACCCAGGAGAGGTCTGGAGCACTGCAGCTTCAACCAGGTATATGCGTGGCGCCCCTCGATCGCGTAGTGGGCGCGGATAAGAAACCCTTCGAATCGACCCTCGATGGCGGACTCCAGGTTCTCGGTCACCGTCTGGCTCCAACCCAGTTCTTCGGCCAGCTTGAGCCAGGTCGAACGTTGTCTGCGCGAACGTCGGTCACTGAACCAGGTGACCAGGGCGATGCCACCCGCTGTTGCCAGCACGACCTGGTAATAGAGGCCGGGATTCACCTCCCTCATGGGCCAGGCGGCCACCGCTATGATGCCTCCAAAGAAGAGGGCCATACCCACGATGCAGCCCCAATTGGGCTTTGCAACCAGACTACTCTCCGTGGCCGAGACTTTACTCACAAGGCCATTGTCACCCCTGGCCCCGGGAGGTCGCGATGATCTGGATCAGCGAAAGCGGTAGCCTGCCACCTTCCAGCTGCCGTCCGGCTCCAGCATCGGGGTGACGAGCTCGGTCACGCCCTTCTTGTTGGCAAAGTCGCTGGTGTACTCGAGCACCACCACTCGCGTGCCCGGCGGGCTCCCCGGCAGATCCTTGGCGGGGGTGGCTTTAGCCAGCTTGCGCGACTTGAGCGCGCCGAGCTGACCGCGAACCTGCTGCACCTGGCCCACGAAGTCTTTCTCGTTGACCGCCTGGTGCACCATCGAAGAGGATGCTTTGTAAGCCGCGGCATACTTGCCGGCGTCGACCTGGGCCAGGAAGCTGGTGGCGGCGGCTTTGGCCGCCTGGGTGTCGTCGGCGGCCACACTTGCCATTAAAACAAGCATCAGGAGCGCAAAGAGTCGTCTCATCGAGAGTCCTTTCGAAAGCCAGGCTGACCGCTCTTTACGTGCGCGGCCGGGCCGATCCCTCTGGCGCGCGGGACTGTAGCAGGGAGCCGGGCGAATCAGCGGCGAACCTTACCGGGTGGAAGTTCCCCTCGTAGGGCTCAGCCAGCTTCTCAAGACGGGGGTCTCGCGTATCCTGGAGCCGCGAGCCCCGGTGGTCGTTCCCGAGCCCGAGCAGCCTGTCGATGGCACCGTCCTGAGCGGACCAGCGCCTCCGCCGGGGGACACGAAAGTTCGCATGCCGGGTCTGGAGAGTCTGCTGCGACTCCAGTCCCAGCTACCGGTGGGACTGGGAATCTTCGCCGCTGGCCTGACGAGCGGTGGACCGGCCAGGCCGCCCGAACGAGTGGAAGTCCTGTCCAACCGCCTGAGCCTGGGCGACCCCAAGGATTCTCGTCGCGAGATCTGGGAGCTGTTCGAGAAGGGCGAGCTGGCCCTTCGCAAGCATTTCCCGGAGGCCGAGCGTCTGCTGATCCGGCATGAGAACGTCACCTACGTGGCTTACCGGGTGGGCAAGACGGGCGCTCCAGATGGCCTGGAAGGACGCAAGGTTCCGGCCGAGACCTTTCCGGCCCTGGAGAGGGCCGGCAGCCTGGGGGTCAGTGGCCGCACGGGTCGCTGCCTCTATGCCAGCAACGATCTGGTCCTCGACGGACTGGCGCACGAGTTGCTGGGGGCCATGCCCTCAAAACAGGACAACGTGCGCGGCGTCAACGGTTTTCACTACGTGGCAGGGTTGAATCTCGCGTCGGGAGGCTATGCCCTCATCGACCCCACCTGGCCGGTCTCCAGCGACGCCGAACGCGACCAGGGGTGGCCGCAGGGAGTGCTGGTGCTGGCAGACTCGCGCCAGGACGCAATGAAGGCCGGAGCGGTCTTGTATGGGGCGCCTCTGGAGGCCGAGCCGGCCGATCCGCGCCTGCGCCACTGAGCCCGGGCCAGCAATCTTTCAGGCCGCTGCCCTATAAACAGAGCATGGAGCTGAGCCCCTTCTCCCAGGAGGCCTCCCGCGGGCTGCGAGCGTGCAACTCATGGCGGCTGCAATTCTGGAAAGCGCAAGAGCTGCAGCTCCAGGCTGGCGAGGATTGCTTGAATCGCCTGGACGAGATAGAGGCCCCGCCCGACAAGCGCACCATACTGAGCCTCGCCCGGGCCGCTGCGCCGGCCGAGGCCACGCCCGAGAGCCGGCTGGCAGTGCTGCGGCGCTCGCTGGAGGCGCTGGCCCTGGAGAGCTCCGCCAGCCTGACAGGCCTGGCCGGGCTTGCCCTGGCGCTGCGCGACCTCTCCGACCCTGCCCTCCGCCCCCAGGTCGAGAAGAGTCTGCAGGATGCGCTGCCCGCCCATCCGGCCCTGAAGGCCTCGGCTCCCTCGCCGGACTGGCTGCTGCATCAGGCCGCCCGCCCCGAGCCTTGCAGTGGAAAAGAGTGGTCCAAGCAATTGCAGTACCTGTCCGTGCGCCCAGCCCTGAACGAGCTGGCCGACCCCGAGCTCAAGGCCTTCCTCAACACCATGGACAAGCTCCAGATGACCCCCGAGGGCCAGGCGGCCGCCGAGCGGTGGTGCCTGGCCAACCTCGAGAGCGGACCCGGGCTGAGAACCGAGCGACTGCTGGATCAGACAGATCTGCCGGCGGCCGATGCGTCCCGGCTGGGAGCCTGGATGCTGCAGCAGTCCACCAACCAACCGGTCAAGACCCTGATCTCTGGCCTGGGTGACGATCCCCCCTACCGGGCCGCGGCCCGTCTGCTGCAGGCCCCCGAGCTCACCCTGAGCGGGGCGGCGCGAGAGCTGAGAGAGCTCCCCGAGCGCTCCATCGTCCGGGCTCTGAGCGCGCTGCAGCCCGAGAACCCCAGCCTGCGCCTGCTCACCCAAGTCAGCCAGTTACCAGCCCTGCAAGCGGGATTAGCCCACGTCGAGCTCGAGCCCGTCGGCCTGCTCGCCCAGCTCAAGGCGCACCTTCCCCCGCTCGAGACCGAGGCGCTGGCGCTCGAGCTGGTCAGTCCCCAGGTCCGCGAGCAGGTGGGCCAGGTTCGCGAGCTGTCGCCCGAGGGGCGAGCGGCTCTCGCCCTGACCGTGCTCACCACCCAGGAGCCGGCCGAGTGGCTCTGCAAGACACCCCTCTCGGACCAGGACACCGTCGAGCTGGGCCAGTGGACACTGGGCCGCAGCCGGGCCCAGGCAGTCACCCGGATGGCGCAGGAAGAGCCGCACGCGGCCGTCTACCGGGCAGCGGCGGCCCAGCTCGATCAACCCTTCTCAGCCGCCCGAGCGGCCCGCGACCTGGTCGACCACCTGCCGCCCCTGCGGGTGGTGGAGGTCCTGCTTGCGGCCGAACCCTGCCCGGCCCTGGAGGTGCTGAGCAAGGTCAAAGACCCCGAGGTCGTCAAGCTGGGATTGCATCATCTGGACTCGCCGGTGACCCTGCTCGAGCACCTGAGCCCGCTGCTGTCTCCCTCCCAGGTGATCGCCCTGGTCAGCTCGGATGATCCCCTGCTCGAGGCGGTGCGCAGCCAGCCCTGGCCTCAGGGCGCTAACCAGGTGGCGGTGGTGCTGGCTGGCTGCCGAGCGCTGGAGGGCGAGGCCCCGGCCGAGCCTTCTCGACGCATCGCCCGGATGGCCCTCACGATGGCCCGCGCCACCCCCGACATCAATGAGAAGCTCTGGTTGGCCCGAGCCGCCCTGAAGGCGATGGACCACCCGGCCGCCGCCCCGCTGCTCGAGCTGACCAACCTTGAGGGGCCCAACTCCCGATGGAGCCAGGCGGCAATTGCTCTGGGAGCTTTGCGCTGCCTCAGTGAGGATCGCTCCGGCGGACTGCGGCCCGTGCTCGAGACCGTGAGCCTGGCCTCGCAGACCTGGGCTGGCCCCGAGTGGCGCGGCCAGCTGCAGAAAGCTCTGGAGGACTGCCCTGGCGAGCTCGGAGCACTGGCCAGGGGCTCGGGCGGGCTGGAGAGACTGTCCATCCTGCTCGACGACCCGATCCTTTCGGCAATCAGCCAGGAGAAGCCACGGGTCGCCATCGCGGAGACCCCCACCCACCTGGTGGTGGCCGGGGTGCGCCTGGGCAAGAAGAACGCCGGTCCGGCCGCCGCAAAGCCTCTGGCCGCGGAGACAGCAGCTGTAGCCGCCCCGATCGCAACCCGACCCGCCCTCGAAGTTGGTGCGCCTCCCGAGCCCGGGGAGAAAGTGCGGGTGGAGAGTAAGACCTCCTACCAGAACGGCATCGCGGTAGTGTTCAACCCGATCAGCGGCCAGTTCGAAGAGAGGACCTCCTACAAGAACGGGGTGGCCGGGGTCTTCCACCCCGACAACGGCCAGGTGGAGTGGCAGACCTCCTACCAGAACGGAGTGGGGGCAGCCTTCAACCCGGCCAGCGGCCAGGTCGAGTGGAAGACGTCCTACCAGAACGGTATCGCCGGCGTCTACGATCCGACGGCCGGCGAGATCAAATGGAAGACCTCCTATAAGAACGGGATCGCGGGGCTCTATCAGCCGGCCAGCCGCACAATTCGCTGGGAAACCAGCTACCAGAACGGCGCCGCGCTAGCCACCAACGAGCCCGAATACCCCGTGCGTCCGCTCGGACCGGGGTTCTGAGGCTCAGGCGAATCTTTTCTCGCCCCCACCTTTACTCGGAGCGAATTTGTCGGTATGTAGTGATTGGCTCAAGTTCGGAGCCCAGCTTGCAGATTGACGGGAGACTTGATTTATGGGTGGAGTCGTCCGGGGAATCGGCAGGGCCATTGGCGGTGTCGCCAGAGGTATCGGGAGCGCAGTAGGCGGAGTCGTCAAAGGCGCCGGCCAGATCTTGACCGGGAATCCGATCGAGGGGCTGGGGACCATCGCCAAGGGCGTGGTCAAGGGCGCTGGCCACGTCATCAAAGGTGGCCTGGGAGCCGTCAAGGAAGTGCTCGGTGACCCCATTGTGGGAGTCCTGGGAGGAGCCGCCGCCGGCTTCTTGATCGGCGGACCGATCGGAGCGGTGCTGGGTGGCGTCTTCGGACCCGCCATCGGCAAGGCCGGGGCAAGCGTCTTCGGGGCTCTGGAAAACGGCGTCGGGAACCTGTTCGGAATCAACAATCCGGCCCAGGCCGTCGGTTCCCAGGCCAACTCCTTCGCCTTCGGCCCCTTCAACGGCCACGGATCCTACTATCCTGGCGGAGGAATGTATCCTCCGATGGGACCCGGGGGCCTTCCCATGCAGGGGGGTGGTTTCCCCATGGGTCCGGGAATGGACCCCATGACGGTGTTCATGGCCGGCTTGATGTTGGGACGGATGATGAGTCAGCAGGGGCAACCCCCGGCCTATCCCCCGCAGATGGGCCAGTGCTGCCGGTGCCAGTGCCAGTTTAGCTGCTGAGCTTGTCCGGCGCCGCCCTCCTGATGGAGGACCATCGGGAAGCCTACTTTTTTTGGAAAAAGCTGGGCATCCTGGCGGGTACCTGCGTGCACGTCGACGCGCATCTTGATACCGGCGAGCTGCAGCTGCCAGGTTATGCCTCAATCGCGCAACCAGAAGTCAACTGCGGCAACTACCTGCTCCACGCCATGGCCGAGGGGATCGTCGCGACGCTGGTGTGGATCGTTCCCCCCCACCTGATGCAACCCGACCGGGTGAGCTGGGTCCGCCAGGAGGTGCAGGCCTGGTTGCACCCCAGCCTCTCGGAGTCCTCATCCTGGAAGGCGGACGGCCCGCGTGTCGAGGGCCAGTTGAAGGGATGCCGGGTGGTGGTGTGCCAGTCCGACCAGTTGCCCGCTCTCGAGGGCCCGGTGCTGCTCGACATCGACGTGGACTACTTTCTGGGACCGAACGACGAAGTCTGGCAGAGCCCCCTGGAGCTGGCCAGCCATCTTCGTCACCTTGCCCCCCGCGCCCTGACCGTGGCCTACTCAGTCGAGGGCGGCTACACGCCGCTGTGGCTGCGCCACCTGGGCGATCTGACCGTGCTCGCCTGGCAGCATCCGGAAGAGGCTTTGAGGTGGTCCACGTTGCAGGAGTTGGCCTGGGTCCGGGCCGCGCACATGGTCGCCGAGGTCGGCGACGATTTTGACAACGCGGTCTACTCTCGAGCCGCCGAAATCGAGCCGGGATACCACCTCTCAGCTCTGGACGCGGCCTGCTACCACCTGCAACGCAAGCATTACCAGGCCTGTCTGACCTGGCTGCGACGGGCCGAAGCCGAAGATCCCAAAGCCGCCCCTACCTGCAGGCTTTCGTCCACTTCTCCTTGCGAGAGTACCAGCGGGCCCTGACCGACTGGCAGAGCCTGCTTGGCCAATCGCATGACGGCCAGACCCGCCGCCATCTCCTTCAGATGCAGGGTCGCACCCTGACCGCGCTCGGGCGTCCCGGCGAGGCGGTCGAGTCCCTGAGCCAGGCGGCTCGACTCTCCCCGGAAGAGGTCAGCCTCTGGATCGAGCTGGCCAGGGCCCAGGTGGAGGCCGGGCTGCCTCAGGAGGCGGCTCGAAGCTACCGGCGAGCCATTTCCCAGGCGCCAGACCTCATGATCAGCCTCGATGCACAGCTCGAGCTGATCCAACTCTACTTTGAGCTCGGACAACCGACTCTGGCCCGGGCTCAGAAAAAGCGCCTCCTGACGCAGCCGCTTCCGCCAGCCCTTCGCTTGCAGGCCCTCGGTCTGGGCCTGAGGGGGGCGCGAGAGCGATGACCGGCAGGCGGGAGGTGGCCGCTCTGGTCGCCACCGAATCACACGGCAAATGAACCAGACTGAGCTCGTCTCGGCCTCACCAGAGACCCAGCAACTCCTGGATCTTTGCGTGGTTATTGCCCGGGGCGAAAGAAACTACCTCACCGTCTTGCGGGACAAGGTTGGCTTCCGTCTGCAAGAGCTGCATCAGGCGGTGGACAATTTCTTCGGCCAGGTCGATCAGCAGGGCGAGGAATACAGCGCGCAGTTTCGCGATGAGCTCGAGGAGGTCGCCTCGCGCTTTCGCGGTTACGAAGCTGCCCTGCAGGCGATTCAGGCCTGCATCGACGAGGGTGCCCCACCGGAAAAGCTGCGAGCTCGCGCCTCGGAGCTTGCCGAGGCCTCGCATTTTCTGCGCGTGGCCATAGGACGCTACGAGCAGGCTGATCTCTCCGTCGGGCCAAGCAAGTTCCCTCTGATCAATCTCCTCGACAACCTTGGGCGCAGCTTGCGGGAAGGCCAGGCGGCGGGGGTATGGCAGGCGACCTGCAGCCAGTATCTGGAGTATTACCGCAAGATGCTGGAGGAAATCCACCGAAGCGAGCACCGCGCCGGGCCGGGAGTCGAGGAAAGAGAGCGAGCCGTTGGCTGGATCGTGAACCTGTTCGGTCAACTCGGACAGCTCGGGCCAACCTCTCCCGAGGGGAGCTTCTCCGCCCTGCTCGTAGAGATGACCACCGCCCACCTTGACCTGGAGCGTTCCTTCAATACCTACAACGAAGCGATGTTGACTCGCGAGCCCACCCGCTCGCCGCAGGTGAACCTGGTGCTCAATACGGTGGCCGGTTTTCAAGCCGGCAAGTTCACCGGGGACGCCATGAAACAGGTGGTTGAAGGCTACCTGCAGATCGTTCGAACCGGCATGCAAGAGCTGCAGCCGGCCCTGCACGCCTCCTCCGAGTCGGCTCTGCTCAGCGAGAGCGCGGCCCAGATGCTGGAGGCCATGGAGGGTGTGGAGGATGCGCTGCTGGTCATCCTGGAGCTGGCCGAGAATCCCACCATGGATCCGCAGCGCCTCCAGGATGCCCTGACCAGGCTCAAGGAGTCGGGCGACAAGGGCGCGTCGGCCACCGCCGACGTGCGCGATTTCAACGAGACGGCCGGCAAGGTGGCCTGCATCCACTGCTCCACCCTCAACCCGATGGAGGCTCGGGTTTGCTCGAACTGCGCCCGTCCGATGCCCCTGGCCAGGTTCGGAGGCCAGGCCACGATGGAGGTGCGCGAGGGAGGCTCCCGGTCGGGTCTTGACTTCACCCAGGAGACGGTGATGACCGACGCCATCAAGACGCTGTTTGATCAGTGCGAGGCCTACGAGAAGGGCGAGATCGAAGCCCAGATGCTGGTGCAGACCCTGGACGCCCGCGAGGCGCAGATCCGCCGGGCCGAGGAAAAACTGAGCCTCCTTCGAGCGCCTGAGATTCCTGACGAAGCCTCGGACGAGGAACGAGCCGTGAGCGAGCAGTTCGTCCGGATGACCGATGACGCTCTGGATCTCCTTCAGTTAGGGCTCGGTCAGTGCCAGGAAGGGGTGGACAAGATTCGCCAGGGGATGGAGACGGGAAATCTCGATCTGATGGACGAGGGCCGGGAATTCTACCACGACGGCTGCCAGAAGATGTGGGAAGTCTGGCGCCTGGATGATGCCCTGGACGCCTACCTTCGGGATGAGGAGACCTCTGCCAGCGGCTAAACTTTGTCGTATTGACCGTGCCACGAAACGGGCGGTGAGCTACTTGTTTCGAACCGCTTCCAGAGGGTTGTGGCACGGGCGATGCGACGAGGTTCAACCTGTTGAGAATTCGTGCGAGAGTTGAGCACTCTCGATTGGGTCGAGTTTGCCCTCTCCCACACGGGTGCTCGCGCTGTAACCGAGGTCACCCGTCTGCAGGGGCTGTGGGGCGGTTATGGCGAGTTGCTGCGCCTGCGTCTCGCCGGAGGCCCGGTTTCCTCGGTCATTCTCAAGCTGGTAGTCCCGCCCGAGGGAGTCAATGAAACCGTCTCCGACCGGCGTAAGCGCAGATCATACGCTGTCGAGCAGGCCTGGTACCTCGAGGGGGCCCGGCGCTGTGACGCCCACTGCCGCGTGGCCAGCTGCTATGCCGTCGAAAGACGCGGGGAGAGTTCGTTGCTGCTGCTGGAAGACCTTCAGAATGCCGGCTTTCGCCCCGGCCGACCGCCTCAGATCCGGGCCGGCCTGCAGTGGCTGGCCCACTTTCACGCTCGCTTCCTGGACCCTCCCCCGCCCGGCCTGTGGGAGCAGGGCAGCTACTGGCATCTGGAGACCCGCCGGGAGGAGTGGGCCCGAATGCCCCCTGGCCCGCTCAAGGACGCCGCCGAAGCCCTGGACCAGCGCCTGAGAGGCGCGCGCTATCAGACCCTGCTGCACGGCGACTCCAAGCCGGCCAACTTCTGCTGGAGCGGTGACGGTACGGCCTCGGCGGTGGATTTTCAATACGTCGGCCCGGGTTGCGGGATACGCGATACCGCCTACTTTCTCGACTGCTGCCTGGGAGAGTCCGGCTGCCATAGCGAGGCGGAGGGCTGGCTTGACTTCTACTTCGCCGTTCTGCGGCAAGCCGTCGGCGCTCACGGCTTTGACCCGGACGAGCTCGAGAGCGAATGGCGCAGCCTCTTTCCCGTCGCCTGGAGCGACTTTTGTCGCTTCGAGCAGGGCTGGCGCGGCCCGTCTCCCCTGGGACGCTACAGCCAGCTCCAGTTGGCCCGGGCGCTCGAGCTGATCAAGTAGCTCCCGAGAAGAGAGACTGCAGGTTGAGCGAGGGCGCGTGCGTGCGGCTCACCAGCGAGACGTAGGCACGAGCCAGCGCGTCCTTGCCGGCTCCCAGAACCGTGCTCGTCAGGCCCAGCGCCTCGGCCAGTTGATCGGGCGGCACGTCGCGGACAATTCGTCGCCAGACCGCTTCCTCCAGCACGTTGAAGGCCGTCTGGATCTCGCTCAGATCGTAACCGGCCGAGTGGCGTTGCTCGGCCACCGCCTGAGCGTGGCTCACGATCGGCGCCAGGTTCTTGTCGCGCACCGCGCCGGCGACCAGGGTCAGCAGGGTCTCCAACCGGTTGCGCGTCTCCTGCTCTCCTGCTCGCTGGTAGCCCTCGAGCTCGGCCCGCGCCAGGGCGCCCATAGCCTCATCGAGAATCTCCTGAGAGTTGCCCACCAGTACCTGGTGCAGATCCATGACCTTGCTCCTCCCTGCCGTCCCGCGCGGGGTCACGCGCGGGACTGTTGAACGGCGCGGCGCCTCAGACCGGAACGGCCTTCTCGGCCGGGCGCATCTTGAAGCGAGGCTCGAGCTCGTCGAGCATCTGGACAATACCGCCATACTCCAGGTCCGAGTATGGTAGCATGGCCGGTCCGAAGAATCCCTGGCGGCGCATTTCGACCGCTTTGGCGGCGGCCTGGTCCTGGATGCTGCGCCAGAAGGGGTGACTGAACGGGTCGGCGGCCTCGGTGAAGCGGCCCTGGTGCACGCACATCGCGTGGCACGAGACCACCGGCGGACCGTCGAAGTAGGAAACCCCTGTTCCCTGCGACACCGGCATCAAGGGGCCGTTGTGCGAGCCGCGCATGAATCCGGCCACGTAGTGAGTAAGGGCGTAGGGAGCGAGCACCTCTCCGGTGGCCGGGAAGTCGCTCTGCACCCGCACCAGGCAGACCGGGTCGTCCTTGCCCACATACTTGCCGGCGATGTTGCGCAGGCGACTGGTGCTGACCACCGCCGCCTGCTCGCCGGTGGTGCGATTGTAGATTGCCTCCACCACGAAGCGCTCGGTATCGCGCAAGAGGGCGGCGATCTGATAGAGGTCCTCGGGCGCGTTCAGCTCGATGACGCGGTCTCCCTCGGTGCAGTCCACGTCCATGATGACGAAGCGGAAGCCCTTCATCAGCTTGGGACCGAGCAGCAGCCCCGAGCAGAACATGGGGTCGGCAAAGCTCAGGTAGAGGGGCAGGTTGAAGGCTCCCGGACTGGTCTTATCGGCCGCAAAGAGCAGGAACGGCTCGTTGGGGCGCTCCTCGAACTCCATCTCGGCCACCTCGGGCCCCATCCCCCGCACGTTGCCCGAGAAGGCGTCCTTCAGGAGATCCTGGCCGGCCCCGTAGAGACCCTGCCGGCGGGCCACCTCGGTGCCCGCCTGAAAGGCGCGAAAGGCGAGCTCGTGGATGGGGGCGTAGCTCACCCCGTGAGGATGAGCCATCAAGATGGCCACGTCGTCTCCGGTGTGGCTGATGGCGAAGTCCATTCTCAGCTCCCTGGCGTGCTCTGCGACGGTGGAGCGGACGGCCTCCACCAGGAGATGAGACGGTTGGATGTGGCCGCCGATGCTTCCCACATCGGCCTTGATGCAACTCAGCGTCGTCTTCATGGAACTGGACTCCTCTGCAGATTCTCTCCTGAGACTACCCGCGCGGTCAGGCGGGCGAAATGACCTGGATCAGGCAGGGACGGGAGGACGACCGGGCAAAGCCTGCCGGGTGGCACAATCCATACGAGGGAGTAGAGCGCGACGGCATGCAGAAATTCGTCGACGGAGTGAAGCGCTTCCAGAGCGAGGTCTGGCCCCAACAACGGGAGTATCTCGAGAGCCTGGCCGGGGGCCAGAAGCCGGAGGCGCTCTTCATCGGCTGCTCGGACTCGCGCGTCAGCCCCGAGATCATGACCCAGACGCTGCCCGGACAGCTCTTCGTGGTGCGCAACGCAGGCAATCTGGTGCCTCCCTACGGCGGAGCTCGAGGCGGGGTGGGGGCCAGCATCGAGTATGCCGTGGCCGCCCTGCACGTGCCCCACATCATCATCTGTGGCCACTCTGACTGTGGAGTCATGAAGGCAACTCTGGCCCCCGAGCACGCCACCACCATGCCGGCCGTGCTCGACTGGTTGCAGATGACCGAGGCCACCCGGCGCACCCTGGTGGAGAACTTTCCCGACCTGCAGGGCCAGGAGCGGCTGGACACGGCGGTGGAGCACAACGTCTTGATGCAGGTGCAGAACCTCCAGACCCACCCGGCGGTGGCTTCGGCGCTCCTGGCCGGAAGGGTGCAGATCCATGCCTGGACCTACCGGGTGGAAAGCGGGATGGTGCTGGCTTTCGACACCCAGAACCGCCACTTCGTCCCCCTGCACGAGCTCTGGGAGGCCACCATGGGCGCTGTCAGCCAGGTGGGCCGGAGCGGGATTTTCAAGAACCCGCTGGGCTAGAACCGATACTGGTAGCGAGCCCGAAAGCCGTTCTGAGGAAACTGCGGCCCCTGCAACTGCTGATTGAATTCGTAGTTGAGCATGATGCGGTGCTCGGGCTTACGGGCGATGTAGTAGTTGGCGCCCAACACCACCCGGCTGCGGGCATTGAACGCGTTGTCAGGCGCGAATAGATTGACCCGATTGAGGTCGGGGTCCAGCGCATCGAGGTGGAAAACGAGGTCCCATTGGTCGCTCAGGCGATAGACCGTAGCCAGGTAGCCGCCCAGGGCCAGCGAGTCGGTCTCGCTGAAGTAGTTGAAGCCATCGCCGTAGAGGGCCTCGGCCTCGATCGTCCAGGGGCCCGACAGGTAGCGGAACTCGTAGCCTGCCCTGATGAAGGGCTGACTGAACGAGCTGCCTTCGAGCACGTGGCTCCCCTTGTGGGCCGACATCCCCATACGCAGGTTGTCGGTGAAGTGGTAAATGAGCCGGGCGGAATAGTCCTTCCCGCTGTCCTCGTCGCTGAACTGGAGTTGCTGGCCCAGGAAGGCTCCGATGTCCCACTGCAGCTTCCCCGAGCGACCGCCCAGGTTGAGACCGAGATCGCGGCCCTGGTAAAGGGCGCGGGTAGCATCGCTGCGCTCGATGGTGTTGGCCTCGGAGCTGGAGCGAAAACCTTCCAATCCGAAACGCATCTTGAACTGACCTGCCTGCAGGACCGTGGTATCGGTGATCGTCCAGCGCAGGTAGCAGTCGCGAAAATTGACCTCGTCGGCGCGAGAGTCGAAGTGTCCCTGAACGATAAAGTCGAGGTCGTCGGCCAGCCGCGCCGTCATCGAAAGACGCAGCCGGCGGATACTGATCGACGTATCGGCGGCCCGATCAGAGATGCCGTCCAGAGTGGGCAGCTGGGTATCGGGAGCGCGATTGCCGCGGTGGCCGTCGTCCATCTGGATCATGACCACGCCGTTGAAACGCACCGGCACTTCAGCATCGGAAGTCTCGGTGCCCTCTGGAAGCCACCTGTCGGGGGTGGTCTGAGCCTGAGCGTCATCGGAAAGTGCTTCCAGGGCATCCAGGGAGGTTTCCAGGGTCGAATCCTGGGCCGGCAGGCTGCTGCAGAGCAGTCCAAACCACAGGAGAAAGCTCACAAGAACCGCAGGGCGCATGGAGGGCGCAGATTCGCACTGGACCGTCCCTGACCCTACCTCGACGCGCCTGGCCTCCGAAGTGTCAGGGCTGGTGCTGCCAGCAGTACTTGCTGCCCGCTTGAGCCGAGCGCTTGCACTGCGCTCCCTTCCGGGTGGTGGCCTGGCAACGCGCTGTGACGCCCTCGGTGGGTCGAGGGGAGGGCGTTGCCCGCCGAGCGCACACCCCGCAGGTGCCGCCCGCGCTGCAGTGGGCGCAGCTGCCGCAGGTGCTGCAAGCGCTGCAGGGGTCCGAGCCGGTGCAGCGCCCGGCCAGAGCGGGAGCCGTCCACAGGCAAAGACAGAGAGCCAGTATCAGCCAGCGCATCCAGAATGCATTCACCCTGAAGCCTTACCGGACCCTGCCCCGGGTCATACCGCCTCTGCATGCGTTACCGTTTCCACCGGGCGGTATACCGCCAGCTCAGAACGGTAACGTGGATTGGCCCGGTAAGCCTGGTGGATAGGCGGCTCGGCTCTCACCGCTTCTGCATGCGTTACCGCTTTCACCGGGCGGTATACCGCCTGCTCAGAACACTAACGCGGATAGACCCGGTAGACTCAGCAGGGCGTGGCCCGCTCGCGAGCGCTGGAGCGATCCTCGTAGACCTGACGCGGGTAGGCCACCCGGCTTACCTGCCAACCCTCCCCCACCTCCAGGCCGCGTTCGCGCAGCCCGGTCCGCACCAGTTGCTCGAACGCCGTCCAGGGCGCCGGGCCGGCCAGAGGCACGAGGGGGCTGCCCATGGCCTCGCCGGCCTCCTTGCGCGTACGAAAATCGGCCGGAGCGAAGGCGAAACCGTCGGCCAGAGGTCGACCACTGAAGCGGCTTTGCCCGCTCGGGTCGCAGTAGAGGTAATCAAGGTCCGAGTTGGCGCCAAAACGCCCGTGGGCCACGCCGCCGAAGGCCATGAACTGGCGCGGATAGCCGGGCATGTCGGTCTTGAGGGTACGTACCTGGCGCTCGAAAGCGGCCCTGACCTTCTGCACGCGTCGACCTACCTCGACGTCGCTGTAGGGACGCTCCAGGTCGCGCACGATCTTGGCCGACCAGCGCGCCAGCTCGAAGCCCCCGAAGGTACCGCGTTCCGTGTCCTCGGCGTGCTTTGCCTGCAGCCAGGATCGAAGATCGCTCAGACTGCCCAGGGCCTTCTCGGGAACGCTCTGGCGAAGGTTGTGCAGGCAGCTGGCCAGGTTCTCCTCCAGGATGCGATGGCGCGACGAATCGAGCTGCGCCAGATCCAGGATCCGGGCGGCCTGACGGTAGCAGCGAGCCTGGGAAGGCCTGGTGCGAACGGCGCCTATTATCACCAATCCAGCCTACCGCCGAGCCCTGAAAAAGGTTTACAACCGTTGTCTGGAGCGGGCCCGGCGAGGTGCGGCTCGTGCGCCCCACCCTGCTCTCGATCGACCCGGCCCACGATGGCTTCTACCGCACCAAGCTGACCACCGACTCGGGGCTCAGCCTGGAGATTCGCCAGCGAGTGCGCCAGCTCGAGGAGCAGAAGGTCAAGCCCAGCTGCCAGGCCTTTGCCTGAGCTGCAACACAGTCTCAGAACGCCCGACTCCGGGCCTCACTCGGGCCTGGCAAATCCCATCCGAGCGCAACCAGGATCTTTCTCCAGGGCCATTGAACGATTAACCCCTACTGGCAGGAAAAGGAGTCAAGCAAGCGATGAAGCGCCTGGTGATGATACTGACGATAGCGGCCCTGCTGCTCGCCCCCACGTGGGCCCGGCAGAAGCTCGAGAAGGACCTGTGTACCCAGGCCGACTTTGCCCTGATGCTGGCGACGGAGCTATTCGAATTAGACGCGGTCGGTCCCGACGACGAGTCCGCGATGTTTACACCCCAGACGGCTATCGACCGGCTGACGCTGGTCGAGATCGCGCCCAACGCGGGCTGGCAACCCGACAAAATCGTCACCCGCAAAGTGATGCAAGAGGTGCTGGCCCAGATCCACGCCAGCTACAGCGCCCAGATTCCGAGCCAGGAGCTCACTCGCCAGGAAGTTGCTGGAATGATCCTCGCGGCCGAGCCCGCCATCTATCGCTACCAGTGCCGAGGCCAGGGCCGGGACTTTCATATCCAGGACCTGGCAGCGCGGGGTCTGGATTGGGGCCGGCTCTTCGAGTTGAAGCTCTTCCGTCCTTACTACAGCCTGCCGGCCTATACCAAATAAATAGCGGCGCCAACCGGTCCGAAAGCTACCGAGCCCTGCTCAATCGCAGGGCTCGAGTCCTTTCTACGGGTCTCAGACCAACCGCCGGGCCTCCGCATGCAGGCGGCGCTGGCGCATCAGGTCCTGCTCGTAGGAGTAAAAACCGCCCTCCTGCAGGGTCCAGTGACCGAGATTGCCATTGTAAGACTGAGGCTCACTCAGAATGCGCGAGAAGGCGTCTTCGAAATCCGAGCGCACCTCGAGCTCGGGATTGGGCTCACGAAACGAAAAAGCTGGACGAGCAGACTGAGCTGCGTTGTAGCCGACCGCACCGAGCTGCATCCTTGACCCCCTCTAAACGCTACCTGGGTCAAGTATAGCTCGTCGGCGACCCCGAACCGATTGTCCGGCCGTAACAAACATGTAAACCAGGTTAACCTTTTTCGCTGGCTATCCTGATCCACGAAGCTCCATCCCTCACAAATCGGGGATGCGCAGCCTGAGACCGCTCCTGGATCTTGCTCCCCCGCCCTGGCGACCTGATCCAGATCATAACGTCCCCCTTCTTTGGCCTCTATATTCGAGAAAACGGAAGGGAGACCGTTCTCTTGGAGAACACCTGTTACGACGACGACACTCCGAGATACTTCGCCTTTTTCACCGTATTCTGGGGGTTCGTGGGGATGCTGGTGGGCTTGTGGGCGGCTTTGGAGCTGGCTTTTTACCAGCTCAACGGCGACTTACCATGGTTGACGTTCGGGCGGCTCCGACCGCTGCACACCAACGCCGTCATCTTCGCTTTCGCCGGCAACGCCATCTTTGCCGGGGTCTACTATTCCACCCAGCGGCTGTGCCGGGTGCGCATGTTCAACGACACGCTGTCCAAGATCCACGTTTGGGGCTGGCAGCTGATCGTCGTGCTGGACGCGGTGGCCCTCCTGACCGGCCACACCGATGGCAAGGAGTACGCCGAGCCAATCTGGCCCATCGACATCCTGATCACGGTGATCTGGGTCGTCTTCGCGGTCAACTTCTTCGCCACGCTCTACATCAGGCGCGAGAAACACCTCTACGTGGCGCTCTGGTTCTACATGTCCACGGTGCTCACCATCGCCGTGCTGCACATCGTCAACAACCTGTGCATGCCGGTGACCCTGCTCAAGAGCTATCCCGTCTACTCCGGCGTGCAGGACGCTCTGATTCAGTGGTGGTACGGCCACAACGCGGTGGGGTTCCTCCTCACCACTCCCTTCCTGGGGCTGATGTACTACTACCTGCCCAAGGCGGTGAACCGGCCGGTTTACTCCTATCGGCTCTCCATCGTCCACTTCTGGTCGCTGATCTTCCTCTACATCTGGGCCGGCCCCCACCACCTGCTCTTCACGGCCCTGCCCGACTGGGCCCAGACCCTGGGCATGGTGTTCTCGCTGATGCTGCTGGCCCCGTCGTGGGGAGGCATGATCAACGGCATCCTGACCTTCAAGGGGGCCTGGCACCGGCTTCGCTCCGAGCCAATCCTGAAGTTCCTGGTGGCCTCGTTGACCTTCTACGGAATGTCCACCTTCGAAGGCCCCATGCTGAGCATTCGCTCGGTCTCGGCCCTGGGTCACTACACCGACTGGATCGTGGGCCACGTGCACTCGGGCGCCCTCGGCTGGGTGGGCTTCATCATCTTCGCGATGCTTTACTGGATGGTGCCTCGACTCTACAAGACCGAGCTCTACTCCACCAAACTGTGCGAGATCCACTTCTGGCTCGGCTCAGGTGGCATCGTGCTCTACATCACCTCGATGTGGATCACCGGCATCACCCAGGGGCTGATGTGGCGGGAATACTCGGCTGAAGGCACGCTGGTCTACCAGTTCATCGAGACCGTCAAGATCTTGCACCCCTACTACGTCGTGCGCGCTCTCGGGGGCGGAATCTACCTCATCGGCCTGGTGCTGATGGCCTACAACCTGGCCCGCACTGCAATGTCGGGCAAACCCTCCCACGAAAGGATCCCCGCGTGACGCACCGCAAGCTCGAACAAAAGGGACTTCTGTTCGGAATCCTGATGCTGGTCGTGGTCTTGATCGGCGGCATCGTGGAGATCGTCCCCCTCTACGCCGTGAAAGCCAGCGTGCCCCCGCTCGAGGGGGTCAAGCCCTACTCTCCGCTCGAGCTCGACGGGCGCGACATCTACATTCGCGAAGGCTGCTACACCTGCCACAGCCAGATGGTCCGGCCCTTCCGCGACGAGATGGAGCGCTACGGCCCCTACTCCAAGGCAGGCGAGTTCGTCTACGACCACCCCTTCCAGTGGGGCTCGAAACGCACCGGCCCCGACCTGCACCGGGTGGGGGGCAAATATCCCGACAGCTGGCACTACCTGCACATGAAAAACCCCCGGGAAATCGTCCCCGGCTCCATCATGCCGGCCTACCCGTGGCTCTTCACCCAGCAGCTCGACCACAGCGGTGCGCCCGCCAAGATGCGGGCCCTGCAACGACTGGGGGTGCCTTACACCGACGAGGAGATCGCCACCTATGCCGTGGCCTACTTCAAGCAGGCCAGCACCATCGAGCAAAATCTCAAGGCGGCCGGCATCAAGGACGATTACGACAACACGCCTGAGATCCTCGCGCTGATCGCTTACATGCAGCGACTCGGCAGCGACATCAAGTGGAGGTAAGGATGCCTCAGACCGACTGGATCATCTTCCTGAAAGAAGGCGTGCTGGTGCTGTTCTTCCTCATCTTTTCGGGGGTCATCGCCTGGACCTACTCCAGCTCCAATCGCGCCGCGATGGAGCGCTACGCCCGCCTGCCCCTGGAGGACGAATGAAAGACGACACTACCATCCTGACCGAAGGCGAAGTGATGGTCGAGCCCGAGACGGAGAAGGCAGCCAACGACGGGGTGGTCCTTCCCGACGACAAGCTGCTGGCCGGCCACGAGGTGGACGGGATCCAGGAGATGGACAACCCCATGCCCGCGTGGCTGACCACGCTCTTTCTGGCCACCTTTCTCTACGCCATCGGATACTGCATCGTCTATCCCAGCTTCTGGTTCTGGCCGGGACTTTGGAACTGGTCGAGCACCAGCGAGATGGCAAAGCTCGAGGCGGAGCAGGCGGCCAAGCGGTCGCAGCCAGTGGTGGCCAAGGCCGACCTGACCCAGCTTGCCAAGGATCCGGCCCACGTGGCCAGCGGCAAGAAGATCTATGAGTTCACCTGCGCCACCTGCCATGGCGACCACGCCCAGGGCAAAGTGGGGCCGAGCCTGGTGGACGCCGAGTGGAAATACGGCGGCAAGCCCTCCGACATTCTCGAGAGCGTCGCCAATGGCCGACCGGCGGGGATGCCCAACTGGGGGAACACCCTCAAGCCCGAGGAGGTGGAGGACGTGACAGCCTTCGTTCTGTCGCTCCAGAAGCCGGAGGCGCCCAAATGAGTCGGCCCATCTATACCCGCCACGTCGACGGGCGCTTCCACCGCCTGCGATCGGCGGTAAGCCTGATCTTGCAGGCGCTGCTCTTTATCATTCCCTGGCTCCAGTGGAATGGCCGGCCCTTCCTCTTGCTCGACATCCCCCATCGCAAGCTCTACCTGGCCCACATGGTGCTCTTCCCGCAGGAAACGTTCTTCCTGCTCATCATGCTGCTCTCGGCCGGCACGCTGCTTTTCCTCTCCACCTCGCTGGGAGGACGCATCTGGTGCGGCTACGCCTGCCCCCAGACGCTGTTCAGCCAGTCCTTCATGATGATCGAGCGCTGGATCGAGGGCGATCGAGCCCGGCGCATGCGGCGAGAGAAAGGCCCTCTGACCGCCTCCTGGGTGATTCGCCGGGGCCTCAAGCTGGGGGTCTGGCTGGCTATGGGCATCTGGCTGGGCATCACCGTTTCGGGCTACTTCGTGCCCATCCGGCAGTTGACGCTGGCCTCCTGGCCAGTGGTGGCTTTCTTCACCTTCCTCTCCCTGCTCGACTTCGGCTTTCTGCGCGAGATGGTCTGCCACAACTGGTGTCCCTACGCGCGCTTCCAGGGAGCCCTGTTCGACAGGGATACCCTGGTCATCGCCTATGACAACGAGCGCGGCGAGCCACGCGGCAAGGTGAACACCACCCAGGGCTCGTGCGTGGACTGCACGCTGTGCGTCCAGGTCTGCCCCATGGGCATCGACATCCGCCATGGCCAGCAGCTCGAGTGCATCGCCTGCGCCGCCTGCATCGACGCCTGCGACCAGGTGATGGACAAGCTCAAGCGCCCCCGCGGCCTGGTGGGCTACCGCACCTTGAGCGGCAAGAGCAAGCTGATCCGCCCCCGCACGGTGGTCTACGCGACGGTGCTGGCCGTGCTGGCCACCACCTTCCTCTACCTGGCCGCCAACCGCCAGCTGCTGGCGGTCGACGTGGTGCGCTCGGCGGCCCTGTTCAACAGCACTCCCGATGGACGGATCTCCAACAACTACACCGTGCACCTGATCAACCGTCGCGACGAGCCGGTCGCGGTCAAGCTCTCGATCGAGGGAATGCCCGAAGGCGAACTGATCGCTCCCCGGGGCAACCCGGTGACGGTGCCGCCGGCCTCGGTGGCTGCCGTCCAGGTGCTGGTCGTGCGGCCCAGGGCCGACCGCCCAGTGGTGCCGTTTGGTCTCAAAGCCAACGACGAAGAGGTCCAGACCACCTTCGTGGGGCCCGGTCGATGAGCCCGCCGAGACTGATCGCCGGAGTGCTGATCAGCTTCGTGCTGATCCAGATCTCCTTCGTCACGATGGCCTCGCGCAGCTTCGAGGGCCCTGACCAGCCGGGCTACTACAAGATGGGCCTGGAGCACGACCGCTTGATGCGACCGCAACGTCAGGGCTGGCGGGTGGAGCACAATCTCCCGGACCATCTCACGGCCGGGCAAAGCTTCCATCTTCAGGCCCGGGCCGTGGACGCCAATCGCCAGCCAGTGCAGGGTAGCCTGACCGTGCGCGTCGGCCGTCCCGCCACCCGCAGCCAGGACCGCCAGCTCACCTTGCCAGCCGACTGGCAGCCGGCGCCAGGCTGGTGGGATGTGGTCTTTGAGCTGGACGGCCAGCGCCTCGACAGGGTGCGCGTGGCGGCGCGATGATCTGCCGGCACTGCGGCCTGCCCTCCAGCGCCGAGTTCTGCTGTGCCGGTTGCGAGGCTGTCAACACCTGCATCCATTCCCTGGGGCTCGACGACTACTACCGCTTCCGAACCGAGACACCGCCTGCTCCGGCCGAGCTGCCTCCCTCGGCGGCCCACTACGATCGCAGCGAGATCGCCGAGCGCTATGCCGTGGGTGACAACTGGCACGTTCTGCTCGACGGCCTGCACTGCGCCGCCTGCGCCTGGCTGGTGGAGCAGGCTCTGCAACGGCTGGAGGGTGTGCGCGAGGCTCGTGTCAACTACGCCACCTCCCGCCTCAAGGTCACCGGCAGCGCCTCGCTGGGCCAGGTGGTGGCGGCGGTACAGGCCCTGGGTTACCGGGCCACGCCCTATCACCCCGACCTGCAAGAGCGGCCGCGGGCCGAGGATGACCGCACCCTGCTTCGTCGACTGGCGGTGGCCGGCTGCGCCGCCGGCAACATCATGCTGATGGCCGCGGCGCTCTACTCCGGGGCGGCCGAGGAGGAGCACTTCGAAGCCCTCTTTCACCGGGTGAGCTTGCTTTTAGTGCTGCCGGTCGTGCTCTACTCGGCCGTGCCCTTCTGGAAGGGCGCCTGGAACGCGGTGAAGGCGCGCACTTTGACCATGGACGTGCCCATCGCTCTGGGGCTGGGGGTCACCTTCCTGGCCAGCTTGGTGGGCCCGGCGGTCTACTACGATACGGTGGCCATGTTCGTCTTCGTGCTCTTGATCGGGCGCTACCTCGAGCGCCTGGCCCGTGGGCGCGTGAGCTCGACCCTGGAGCGGCTGCTCTGTCTTCAAGTCGAGACGGCGCGCCTGCAGGACGGACGCGAGGTGCCGGTGGCCGAGCTTGGGACGGGAGCGCGCGTGCTGGTGGGTCCGGGCTGTCGCCTGCCGGCCGACGGCCAGGTAGAGACCGGACGCGCCTTCGTGGACGAGTCGATGCTGACCGGCGAGTCGAGCCCTCGGGCGGTGGAGCCGGGAGCGGTGGTGCTGGGAGGCAGCCTCAACCTGGACGGCTCCCTGCTGGTCCGCGTGACGGCCGTCGGCAGCCAGAGCGTGCTGGCCCGGCTGGCTCGCCGGGTGGAGGAGGCCCAGAGCCGTCGCGCTCCCATCGGACGTCTGGCCGACCAGGCCGCCCGCCGCTTTCTGGTGGTCGTGCACTCGCTGGCCGCCCTGACGTTCTTGATCTGGCAAGTAGTGGATCCCTCCCGCGCGCTGCCGGTGGCCGTATCGGTGCTGATCATCACCTGCCCCTGCGCGCTGGGCCTGGCCACTCCCCTGGTGGTGGCCGTGGCCACCGGGCGGGCCGCAGCCCGAGGCCTGCTCTTCCGCGGCGGCGAGGCGCTGGAGGCCTGCCGGGCCATCACCACAGTGGTGCTGGACAAGACCGGAACCCTGACCGAAGGCCGCCTGCAGCTCATCGAGACGGTGTGCGCGCCGGGCCGCGAACGTGAGCTGTTGCGCCTGGCCGCGGCGGCCGAGCAGAGCTGTCCCCACCCCCTGGGACGCTCGCTGGTGGCCGCCTGGGGCCCGGAGGTTCTGCCCGCGGTGGAGGATCTGGAGAGCCTGCCCGGTCTGGGGCTGCGCTGCCGGGTGGAGGGCCATCGCCTGGCAGTCGGCAGCCGAGCCCTGGTCAGCCAGGGAACTGAGCAGCGCTCCGGCTGCACCATGGTCTACCTGGAAGTGGACGGGCGGGTGGAGGCCTCCTTCGCCCTGTCCGACACGCTTCGCCCGGAAGCCGGCAAGGTGGTGCAACAGCTGCGCCAACGCGGGCTCAAGCTGATCCTGGCCAGCGGGGACGCGCCCGAGTGCGTGCTCGAAGTTGCCCGCCAGCTGAGCCTGGATGCGGCCCACGGCGCGATGCTGCCCGAGGACAAGCATGAGCTGGTGCGTGAGCTCGAGGCCCGGGGCGAGCGGGTGGCCGTGGTGGGCGACGGGGTGAACGACGCCCCCGCCCTGTCGGCCGCCACCCTGGGCGTGGCCGTGGAGAACGGCACCGATCTGGCCTGCGAGGCAGCCGACCTGGTGCTGCGCCGACCCGGCCTGGCCCCCCTGGAGGAGGCCTTTCGCGTGGCCGAGAGCGCCTGGGAGCGACTGCTGACAAACCTGGGCCTGGCCCTGGTCTACAACCTGATCGCTATCCCCAGCGCCATGCTCGGACTGGTATCCCCCCTCTTTGCAGCCGTGGCCATGCCGCTCTCCTCGCTGGCGGTGGTGGCCAACTCGGTCCGGAGGGACTCGTGAGCGCCATCTTCTACCTTCTGCCGCTGGCCATCATCCTGGCCCTGGTCGGGCTGGGCGGATTCTTCTGGGCTGTCTCGGATGGCCAGTTCGACGATCTGGAGGGGCCCCGCTGGCGGGTGCTGTTCGACAAAGATGAGCCTTGAAGCGATGGTCCTGGGACTGGTGGGCAGCACGCACTGCCTGGGCATGTGCAGCGGCTTCGTGCTGGCCACCGGCAAGCGGGCCCCGGCCTACCAGGCGGGACGATTGCTGGGCTACTCTCTGGTAGGCGCGGCCATGGCCACGGCCGGCTGGGCCGCCCGCCTGGGGTTGGGCAACCGGCTTTTCATGCTCTTTGCTGGCCTCTCGATGGTGGCCCTGGCGGCCAACCTGCTGCCCGCCCGCCCGCCTTTCTGGGGCTATCTCCTGCGGGCCTTCGGGCCGCTGCTGCGGCGCCCGTTCTTTCTGGGCCTGTTGACGGCCGTGCTCCCCTGCGGCTTACTGGCGGCCGCCTGGATGCAGGCCGCGGCCAGCGGCTCCACCCTGCATGGCGCGCTCTTCATGGCCTGCTTCTGGCTGGGAACGCTGCCGGCACTCAGTTTTGCCCACCTCTTATCGCCCCTGGCCCGACGCTGGCCGCGGGCGGGCAGCCTGGTGGTACTCTGGCTGGGCCTCGTCATGCTCTGGCGGGCCTGGCGTGGGGAGGTCTGGTGCGGATGATGAAGCGCGTTGCGGTGGCTCTGGATGGCACCCCTCAGGCCGAGCAGGCCCTGAGCTATGCCCGTTCGCTGGCCGATGAGATGGTCCTGATTCGGGTCATTAACGAGCGAATGGTGGAAGAGCTGGAGGAAGGATCGGCCCAGGAAGCGGCCCATTACCTCGGCCAGGTTGCCGCCGCTCTGCGCGAGCGAGGCCAGCCCTGCACCACCCGGCTGGCCTCGGGCCAGACCGCCACCGGCCTGCTCGAGAGCCTGCAAGACTGCGAGCTGCTGGTGATCTGCTCTGAGGGCCGCACGGGCCTGGCTGGCTGGCTCAAGCCCAGCGTGGCCGCGCGGGTGGCCGCCCGGGCCAGCTGTCCGGTGCTGGTGGTGCGCTCGGGCGAGCCAGGCTCGCTGGAGAGCAAGCTGGCAGGACCGCAATGGAGCCCACGTCGGGCACTGGTGGCGCTGGATACCACCAGCTTCTCGGAGGGAGCCCTGCCGGCCGCCTGCTCGCTCTTGAACCAACGGCCTGCCCAACTGCTGCTGCTGGGCGCCAGTGGCCTCCCTCCTGCCGATGTCGACTCGCCCGAGTTCCCCTCCCGCCAGGTGCAACTGGCCCGCCTGGGTCAGTACCTCCAGCGCGCTGGCGACGAAGCTCGGGCCGACGATCTACAGGTCTCCTGGCGGGTGGAGGACTCCACGGCCAGCGAGGCCATTCTGGACTGGTCCGAGCGCGAGAGGGCCGAGGTGATCTGCCTGGCCACCCACGGGCGCACGGGGGCGGCTCGCTGGCTCCTGGGTAGCGTCAGCGAAAAGGTGCTGGGGCGCAGCCGCCGCCCGGTGCTGCTGGTCAATCCTCGCTGCTTGAGACGACCAGCTGGTCGCGCAGGGCGCGGATGAGGTCCAGGCTGGAGACGATGCCTACCACCTGACCCGAGCGCAGCACCAGGATGCGGTGGATACGCCGGTCCAACATCAAATCGGCCAGCTCGATCAAGCTGGTCTCCTCGTGGGCAAAGTAGGCGTAGGGCGCCATGATGTCGGCCACGAGAGCCTCCCCCATGACCGGCAGCTCGCCCGGTGAACCCAGCCAGACACCCTGATAGTAGCCGTGGGGATCGCGGCTGGTGGGCAGCGCGTGGGAGGCGTAGGCGGCCACGTCGGTCTGGGAGACCACCCCCACCAGCGTGCCGGACTCATCCACCACCGGCACCCCGGAGATCCGGGCATGGGCCAGCAAGCTGGCCAGCTCGCGCACGCTTTTCTCGGGGCGAATGGTCAGCACTTCTCGGGTCATGATCGCGGCAACGGTGTGCATCCTCTGGCTCAATCTAGCCTTCCTGAGCGGCTCTTGGAATGATCCGGATCATTCTGCTTGTGCCTCGGGAGCGGTATGCTTGGCCTGACTGAAGGAGGGCGCCTTTCATGAGCAAGGACGAAGTCAATTGCCCGAACCTGCACCGCCAGGCCGAGATCGTCGTGGACGGCGGCAAGGTGGCCTCCTGCAACCTCTGGCCCGAGGGCCAACCAAACTGTCAGGGCGAGTGCGTCAGTATGCCCAGGGCACGCGACATCATGCAACGAGAGGTGATCGCGGTGCGCGAGACAGCCAGCCTGACCGAGCTGGCCCGCATCCTGTCTGAGAACCGCATCTCGGGCGTGCCGGTGGTGGACCGCAAGCGCCACCTTCTCGGCGTCGTCTCCGCCCACGACCTGGCCCGCGGCAAAGCTCGGGCCAGTGCCTTCTACAACGAAAGCTTCATGGTGGACGAGCTGCTCGACGGCTTCATCAGCGACGAGAACTCACGCGTGCGAGACGTGATGTCCTCGGCCGTGCACCGCGTGGAGGAGAGCACCCTGGTGCGGGATGTGGTGGACATTATGCTGCGCGAGCAGATCCACCGGGTGATCGTGACCCGCGGCGAGGAGTTGTCGGGGATAGTGACGACCTCCGACATGCTGCAGGTGCTCTCTCGCCTGCTATCCTGAGAACTGGCTGAAGAAGGGGCGGGCTTGCCCGCTCTCCGGCCCGGCCTTGATTCCGTTCGGGGCGTCAAAGTCGTTGACGGACGTTGTTACCTCGCGGTGGTCGCTATCGCTGTCGGAGGGATAAGCGCAGGTCGTCAGGTCGGCATCATGGTCGGAGGGATACCTGCGCGTCTGCATCGGAGGGGGAGCGAGCGGCAGAATGGCTGTGGGCTGGCCTTCCAGCACCTGCTCGAAGAAGGGCTCGGGGCGAGCCAGGGTAGCCGCGGCCACCAGGGCCCCGCCGGCAAACAGGCAATCGGTGAGAAATCGGCGGCGTGTCATACCGGGTTGGTCGTGCCCGGCGCGACTTTCTTCCAGGTCGGCCACTCGAGTTGCTGGCCTCCGCGCGCGCTGGCGGAGGCAGGTCCTTATTGACCAGGATCCGAGAGCGCGGCCACCAGGGGAATCGACTCGATGAGTTTGGCGGCTGTAAGGACGTCTTCCAGGCTCTTGACGGCAAGCACGCTTGCGGGCCAAGCGGGGCTCTCTCACCGCGAGCAGGCCCAATAGCTCTGTGTCCTTGCCTTGCCTGACTCAAGCCAACCAGCCTGACAAACTTGACGAACGTCAAAGATTTTCCTTAAGCACTCCTGTTATGCTGAAGTACCACCTTTATCACCAAGGGAGCGCCCGCCGATGCAGATTGGTCAGTTCAACAGCTTGACTCCAAACTTCTTCGGCGGTGGGTTCTCCTTCTCACCGCTAGGCGGCGGTCAACAAAGCGGCCTGCTCGGAGCAGGCTTTCCGGGGGGAGCGAGCCTCATCGGCCTTCTGACCCAGGTGCTGCAGTCGTTCACGCAGCTCGGTCAGGGCTGGTCGGGTTACCTGGGCGGTGGTCCCGCGACGCCAGGGTTCGGTCCGGGGGGTCCCGGACAGCTAGCCCCCGGCCTCTACGGATCGGGCGCGCGCCCCACCGGCTTCGTCGGTTACGGCGGCGGCGTGGGCTTCAACCCTAACCCGGGCTTCGGCCCAACGGGCCAGGGGATGCCCGGCCCCACCGACCCCGGAGAGTTCGCGAGCTACCTGCAGGCGCAGAGGCTCGGAGGCTCGCTGGAGGGCAAGACCGGAATCGCGCAAAATGACGCCATCCCGGGCACCCGCTTCGGCACCGAGCCAGACGCCACGCTGTGGCACGCCTCGGTGGCCCGAAACTACGCCGCCCAGTTCGCCGCCTACGCCATCGGAGCCGATCCTCTCAGCGCCCAGGGCCTGCAACAGGGCCAGAACGCCTTTCCCCAGTTGGCCCCCGAGGCCCAGCTCTTCATGCAGGTGGCCTCGGTCTTCAAGGGCAACATGTTCAACGGCCCGGGCAACTATGACAACCCGGGGCTGGGCCGCCTGCTGCAGAGCACCGGCAACGGCGACCTGATCAACAACCCGCAGGTGGGCCAGACCGACGTGCAGACCATTGGCGCGATCACTCAGGCCCTCAATCGCGGCACGCTGACGCTCAACCAGGTCATCCAGAGCGGCACCATCGACAACCTCGACCGCTACTCCACCATCATCAACTACGTGCAGAGCGGTGGGTTCCGAAACGACGTATCCCGCTACGAGAGCCGGCCTTTCTAGGCTTCCTTCCCGGCCCTCGCCGTGATTTCGTGCCAGCGTCCCGGTCAACGGGAAACCCAGAGCCAGAACCACCAGGGACCATTGCCCTGGCGGGCTTGGTGCAGCTCGGAGTCGTTCGGCTTGAGGATCTGATGCATCGGGACCAAACCCAGCCACATCAAGATCATGGCGCTGGCCGACAGGCCCAGTAATAGCGGCAACAGCAGCGAGATCCCCAGCTCGCGAGAGGCGAAGGCGGTCAGCCACAGTGTGAAAAGCGAGCCCACCCCGATGACCAGGAAGGCCAGGAGGAACCGGGTCGCGCTCGCTCCCAGGCCAGTTCGTGCCTCGCACTCTCGCAGGGAAGCTCGCACCCACTCCTGATCCTCGGTCGAACAACTCGATAGAAGGCGCCGCACGACAGCAGCCTGTCGCCGAGCCTGGGCATAGTGCTCAAAACGCAACAGGGTATTCATGCGGGCGGTTTCCTTGCGAATCAGCTCTTTGTCGGTCATCGAACTGGCACCTCCAGATCTCTATCATACAGGCTGACAGCGGCCTCTCAGGCCCGGCCGAGGGCCGGGCGGTTGGAAAGCTGGCAACGTCCGATGCGAGACTCCTTCGACCAGATCGAATGATCTGAATAGCCCGCCCATTTCGGGCGCATCCGTGGACTGCTCTGAATAGGGCGCCCCATTCGGGCGTGTCCGTGGACTGCTCTGAATAGGGCCCCCATTTCGGGCGCATCCGTGGACTGCTCTGAATAGGGCCCCCATTTCGGGCGCATCCGTGGACTGCTCTGAATAGGGCGCCCCATTCGGGCGTGTCCACGGACTGCTATGAATAGGGCCCCCATTTCGGGCGTGTCCGTGGACTGCTCTGAATAGGGCGCCCCTTTCGGGCGTGTCCGTGGACTGCTCTGAATAGGGCGCCCCATTCGGGCGCATCCGTGGACTGCTCTGAATAGGGCGCCCCTTTCGGGCGTGTCCGTGGACTGCTCCTGACCTTCGTCATTTCGGTCCCAGCGCGCGGACCCTAGAATCTCGGTATGCTAACCAGAGATCGACTGCCCGGCCAGCTCGCCGGCCTCCCCCCCGAAGAGCTCGACTGCTTGCTCGACGACAGCCGGGTCGAGCACGCCCGCCAGGGCGACCACCTCTCCTGGCAGGGCCACGGCTGCTCACGCTTCGGCTTCGTGCTCGAAGGCCAGGTGCGCGTCTACAAGCTGGGCCAGAACGGGCGCGAGGTCACGCTTTATCACCTCAATCCTGGCGATTGCTGCATTCTGGCCGCCTCATGCCTTCTGAGCGGCCATCCCTTCCCCGCCTTTGCCGTGGCCGAGACTGAGGTCGAGCTGCTCACCGTCTCGCCCGCAGTGCTCAAGGAGCTGGTGGCCACCCACGAGTTCTGGCGCAGCTATCTCTTCGGCATCCTGGCCCGCAGGATGGGCGACGTGATCGAGGTGGTGGAGGAAGTCACCTTCAAGCGTCTTGATTCGCGCCTGTCGGAGTTCTTGCTCGAGGCGGCCAGCCTGGAAGTGCGCCACACCCATCAAGAGATCGCCGTCGAGTTGGGCAGCTCGCGCGAGGGCGTCAGCCGGCTGCTCAAGGAATTCGAGCGCCGCGGACTGGTCAGCCTGGCCCGCGGGCGCATCCGCCTGCTCGACCCCAAAGCCCTGCGTGACATGGTCACAGATCCGGCCGGGCCGATTGATCTACCCTGGAATCGACCACAAAGAAACGGGAGGTCCTGATGAACGACAAATTTTCCATCATCCTCTTCTCCGGCACCGTGGACAAGCTGATGGCAGCCAGCATTCTGGCCACCGGAGCCGCGGCCATGGGCAAGGAAGTGAAGATTTTTCTCACCTTCTGGGGGCTGATGGCCTTCAAAAAGGATGCCTGGAAGACCAACCAGCGGATGAGCCGCGACTTCGAGGACTTTGCCGCGGCCGCCGCTCAAGCGATGCAAGAGAAGAAGGTCCCGGGCTGGCTCGAGACCCTCAAGAACGGAATGGAGGTGGGCAGCATAAAGGTCAAGGCCTGCGGCATGACGGCCGACCTGTTCGGGCTGACTATGGCCGACTTCGAGGACGTGGTCAGCGAGGTGACCGGCGTGGCCAGCTTCGTGAACGAGAGCGAGGGCGGCCAAACGCTGTTCATCTGAGCAGCAGACCAACACGAGGAGGCCATCAACATGCCTGACTATACGATCGATACCGAGAAAGACGCCCGCGGCAGCTTCTGCCCCGGCCCCCTGCTCGAGCTGGTGCGGATGGTGCGCGAGGCCCAGGTGGGCCAGGTGCTGGCCGTAATCTCCGCCGACGAGGGCAGCAAAAAAGACATCCCCGCCTGGATCGCCAAGGCTAAGCATGAGTTCCTGGGGGCCGAAGAGGTGGAAGGCGCCACCCGCTTCGTGTGCCGCAAAGCCCGATGAAGAACGTCGTCGTGGTCGGCGGTGGCACCGGAGGCACCCTGGCAGCCAACCTGCTGGCCAGGAAGCTCAAGCCCTCGGAGGCGCGCATCACGCTGGTCTCCGAGAGCGCGCGCCATCTCTACCAGCCGGGCTGGCTCTACGTCTCGTTCGGGTGGCTGGACCAGCGCAGCTTGAGCCGCCCCCTGCGCAGCCTCCTCAAGAAGCGCGTGCAGCTGGTGCTGGGACGAGTCGATACCCTGGACCTCGAGGCGCGCGAGCTCCGCCTCCACGACGGCACGAAGGTGGACTACGACTACCTGGTGCTGGCGCCCGGGGCGCTGGTCACCCCCGAGGACGTGCCCGGCCTGGCCGAGCACGGCGAGCACTGCTTCACCGAGCAGGGCGCCCTGCGCCTGTGGAGCCGCCTGCAAGACTTCCAGGGCGGCCGCATCGTGGTGGGCGTGGGCGGTCTGCCCCACAAATGCCCGGTGGCGCCGCTCGAGTTCACCTTCCTGCTCGAAGAGTTCCTCACCCGCCAGAACCTGCGCCACAAGACCGAGATCGTCTACACCTACCCCATCGGGCGGGTGTTCTCGATCGAATCGGTGGCCGAGATCGCCGCTCCCCTGCTCGAGGAGCGCAAGGTCGAGGTGGAGACCTTCTTCAACCTCGAGGAGGTGCGCCCCGGCAAGGCCCTCTCGCTGGAGGGCATCGAGCTCGACTATGACCTGCTGGCCATGGTCCCGCCTCACCGCGGCCCGGCCTTCCTGCAGGGCAGCCCCATCGCCGAGGCCCGCGGCTGGATCAAGACCGACCGCCACACTCTGCAGGTGCAGGGCACCGACAACCTCTGGGCCCTGGGCGACGTCACCGACCTGCCCATCAGCAAAGCCGGCAGTACGGCCCACTTCCAGGCTCCCGTGGCGGTGGATCGGCTCTGCGCCGCCCTGCGCGGCGAGGAATCGCACGCCAGTTACGGAGGCCACGTGATGTGCTTCCTCGAGACCGGCTACAACCACGCTTCGCTGCTCGACTTCGACTACCAGCGTCCGCCCGCCCCCGCCAGGCCCAACGCCATCGTCCACTACCAGAAGATGGTGTTCAACAAAGCTTACTGGTATCTGGTCCCGACCGGAGTGATCTGAGATGGCTGACGACGAGGAAACCACCACTGCGCCTCCTCCCCCGCCGCCTTCACGCAAGAAATGGGGCTGGCTGGTTCCCATTCTGGTGGCCATCCTGGTCTTCTTGCTGTGGCCCAAGGAGCAGCACCAGGAGACGGTGGAGCGCCCCGCGCGCGAGCGCTGGCAGGGGGCCACGGTCCAGGTGGAGGAGCGCACGCTGCCCCGCCAGCTCGAGCTGAGCGGCACCCTGACGCCGGTGCGCCAGGCCACGCTGTCCACGCGCCTGAGCGGCCGCCTGCTGGAGCTGACCGTGGAAGAGGGCGACCGGGTCAACGCCGGTCAGGTGGTGGCCCGGGTGGATACCTCCGATCTCGAGAGCCGCACCGCCCAGGCCCGGGCCGGCGAGGTGGTGGCCCAGGCCGGGACGGTGCAGGCCCGGGCCTCGGTGCGCACGGCCCAGAGCGGCTTGGAGCAGGCTCAAGCCCAGCTCAAAGCGCTCGAATCGCAGCGCGGCGAAGTGAAAGCCCGGCTCGAGCTGGCCCGCACCGATAACCAGCGCCAGAGCTTCCTGGCTGCCGAAGGGGCCGTCTCTCAGCAGGTGGCCGACCGGGCCAAAGCCGACTTCGAGGTGGCCCGCTCGCAGCAAGAGCAGCTCGAGGCCGGCCTGGCTCGCGCTCGAGCAGGCGTGGAGGCGGCCCGGGCCCAGCTCGAGGAAGCCCGCACCGGCATCTCCTCGAGCCAGGCCATGGTCGAGCAGGCCCGCGCGGGCACCGAGGCGGTGGCCTCGAACCTGAGCTATGGGCTGGTCCAGGCCCCCTTCCCCGGGGTGGTCAGCCGCAAGCTCCTGCGCCAGGGCGAGCTGGCCACGCCGGGAGCGAGCATCGTGGAGATCCAGGACCTGTATCGCCTGCAGCTCGAGGTCAGCGTGCCCGAAGAGGCCCTCGAGGCGGTGCGACCTGGCCAGACGCTGGAGCTCTCGGTGGGCTCTCGCAAGTTGCGCGGCAAGGTGCGCCAGATCGTGCCCGCGGCCGATCCGGCCAGCCGCAGCTTCACCGTCAAGGTGGCCGTGGACAACCCGAAAGCCGAGCTGATCCCGGGCATGTACGGCAAGGTCGGCCTCAAGACCGGGCAGCGCCAGGCGCTGTTGGTGCCCAGGAAAGCGGTGACCAGACGCGGCCAGCTGGAAGAAGTGCAGATCATCGACCCGGAAGGCTATCCTGAGCTTCGCCTGATCAAGACCGGTCCGGATCAGGGCGAGCTGGTGGAGGTGCTGTCAGGACTCAACTCGGGCGAGACGGTGGCCCTGCCGTGAAGCTCGGATTTGCCGGTCACCTGGCGGCCGCCTTCGCCGAGTCCAAGCTGACTCCGCTGCTGCTGCTGCTGTCGCTGGTGCTGGGGGTGGGCGCCACGCTGGCCCTGCCCCGCGAGGAAGAGCCCCAGATCACCGTGCCCATGGCCGACGTGCTGGTCAGCTTTCCGGGCGCCACCGCCCGCGAGGTGGAGCAGCGCGTCACCTACCCCATGGAGAAACTGGTCCGCGAGTTGGAGGGCGTGGAGTACGTCTACTCCACCAGCCGCCCGGGTCAGTCGCTGGTGATCGTGCGCTTCAAGGTGGGCCTCAACCCCGAGGCTGCCACGGTGCGTCTCTACAATAAGCTCTACTCCAACTTCGACCGCATCCCGCCCGGAGTGAGCCAGCCTTTGATCAAGTCGCGCTCCATCGACGACGTGCCCATCCTCACCCTGACCCTGCACTCCAAGAAATCCAACGGCTACGAGCTGCGCCAGATCGCCGCCCAGCTCGACGAAGAGCTCAAGCAGGTGGAGGACGTCTCCGAGATCACCCTGCTCGGAGGTCAGAGCCGGCAGGTCGAGATCCAGCTCTCGCCTCAGAAGCTGGCCGCCTACAACCTGACTCCGGCGGCCATAGCCCAGGCCCTGCGGGGCTTCAACGTGGCCGCCCAGAGCGGGCAGCTCGAGGGAGCGGTCAGCCTGAGCCTGCGCACCGGAGAGTTCCTGCGCACCAAAGACGAGGTGGGCCAGGTAGTGGTGGCCGTGCACCAGGGACGCCCGGTGCTGCTCGGCCAGGTGGCCAGCCTGCGAGACGGGCCCCAGGAGCCCACCAGTTACGTCTTTTTCGGCACCCGCCAGGGACTGGAGGAAGCCGTCACCCTGGCCATCGCCAAGCGCCGGGGATCCAACGCCATCGCCGTATCCCACCGCCTGATGGCCAAGCTCGAGGCGGTGCGTCCCGCCCTGCTGCCGGCCGGGGTGGAGCTGACGGTGACCCGCGACTACGGCGAGACGGCCGCCGAGCGCTCCAACGAGCTGCTCTTGCACATGGGCATCGCGGTGGGCTCGGTGACGCTGTTGATCGGCTTCACGCTGGGCAAGCGCGAGTCGCTGGTGGTGGCGGTCGCCATCCCGGTCACGCTCTCTTTGACGCTAGCCACCTTCGTGCTCTACGGGTTCACCCTCAACCGGGTCACCTTCTTTGCGCTCATCTTCTCCATCGGCATCCTGGTCGACGACGCCATCGTGGTGGTGGAGAACGTGGTGCGCCACCTGCGCATGCCCTCCAACGCGGGCAGAAAACGCCTGGAGGTGGTGCTCGAGGCCGTGGACGAGGTGGGCAACCCTACCGTGCTGGCCACCCTGACGGTGGTGGGCGCCATCCTTCCCATGGCCTTCGTGCGCGGCCTGATGGGGCCTTACATGCTGCCCATCCCCCTGGGAGCCTCGGCGGCCATGCTGTTCAGCATGCTGGTGGCCTTCACGGTGGTTCCCTGGGCCGCCCTGCGCCTCTTGAAGGAGGACGGCCACGGCCACGAGGAGGGCGAGGAAGACGCCCTGACGCGCCTCTACCGCCACCTGATGGGGCCGCTGATCGCCCACGGAAGCTGGCGCACGCTCTTTCTGGTGGCCACGGTGGGCCTCTTGCTGGCGGCCATGGCCCTGGTGGGATTGCGCCTGGTGGTGTTCAAAATGCTGCCCTTCGACAACAAGAGCGAGTTCCAGATCCTGGTAGACCTGCCTGAAGGGGCCACCCTGGAGCAAACGGTGGAGATGGCCAGCGCGGTGGGGAGGCGGGTGGCCGAGCTTCCCGAGGTGACCAACTACCAGATCTACGCCGGCACCGCCTCGCCTTACAACTTCAATGGACTGGTGCGCCACTACTTCCTGCGCTCGGGGCCCAACGTGGCCGACCTGCAGGTCAATCTGACCCCCAAGGGCGAGCGCCGCCGCCAGAGCCACGACGTGGCCAAGGCCGCCCGCGAAGCCCTCAAGGACGTTAAGGGAGCGGTGCTAGTGGTGGCCGAGATCCCACCCGGCCCGCCCGTGCTGCAGACGCTCGTCACCGAGGTCTTCGGGCCCACCGACGAGAGCCGGCTCGAGCTGGCCACGCAGGTCAAGGAGCTCTACGAGAAGGAGCCGGGCGTGGTGGACGTGGACTGGTACCGCGAGGACCCGCACGAAGAGGTGCACCTGGAGATCGACGCCGAGAAGGCGGCCCTCTCGGGCCTGACCCCGCTGGAGGTGGAGCAAGCCGTCAGCGCCGCCCTGGGCGGCCTGCCGGCCGGTCTTCTGCACGACGACGAGGCCCGCGAGCCGGTGCCCCTGCTGCTTCGCTTCGGGCCCGGCGACCGCACCCTGCCAGGGCTGGAGTCGCTGCGCCTCAAGGGGGTGCCGCTCAGCAGCCTGGTGCGGGTCACCCGGCGCCCGGCCGAACAGAGCATCTACCACAAGAACCTGCAGCCGGTGATCTACGTGACCGGCGACGTGGGGGGCAAGGTCGAGAGCCCGCTCTACAGCATCCTGGAGCTGCAGGGCAAGATCAAGGCCGACACCTGGTGGATCCAGCAGCCGACCTCAACCGAGCGCCCGGCCGTCAAGTGGGACGGCGAGTGGCACGTGACCTACGAGGTCTTCCGCGATCTCGGCATCGCCTTCGCGGTGGTGATGCTGCTCATCTACGGCCTGATCGTGGGCTGGTTCCAGAACTTCATCACCCCGCTCGTCATCGTGTCGGCCATCCCGTTCTCGATGGTGGGCATCCTGCCCGGTCACTGGGGCATGGGAGCCTTCTTCACGGCCACCTCGATGATCGGTTTCATCGCCGGGGCCGGCATCGTGGTGCGCAACTCCATCATCCTGGTCGACTTCATCGAGCTGCGCCTCAAGGAGGGCATGCCGCTGGAGGAGGCGGTGGTGGATGCGGGCGCGGTGCGCTTCCGGCCCATGCTTTTGACCGCTCTGGCGGTGGTGGTGGGCTCGGCCGTGATCCTGGCCGACCCCATCTTCAACGGGCTGGCCATCAGCCTGATGTTTGGCGAGATCGCCTCGCTCTTGCTCTCGCGCACCACGGTGCCGGTGCTCTACTACATGGTCTGGCGGGGGCGGCGATGATCCGCCTCGTGCTCGTGTTGCTCTTGCTGGCGGGTCTGGCCCGGGCCCAGGCACCGATCACGCTGGACGAGGCCCTGGGCGAGGCCGCTGCCAACAGCCCGGCCGTGCGCGAGGCCGAAGCCCGGGTGCAGGAGGCTGTCTACGGAGTCGATGAGGCCGGTGCCCCGGGCAAGCCCCGCATGGACTTCACGGCCGGCTATCAGTACCTGACTCCCACGCTCTCGTTCTCGGGCCTGCCGGTGGTGGTCAACAACAACTACGAATTCGCGGTCGGCCTGCAACAGACGCTGGCCGACTTCGGGCGACTGCACTGGGCCACCGCCACCGCCGAGCTGCGCCAGCGCAGCCTGACCGAAGAGGTCCGCCGGCAGCAAGAAGAGCTGGCCATGCAGGTGCGCCAGGCTTATGCGGGCCTTCTCTTCGCGCGCCAGAGCCTGACGGTGGCCAGCGACCTGATGGCTGCTCGCCAGGCCCACGTCCAGGTGGTGGAGACCCGCCTCAAAGCGGGAGCCGTTCCGCGCTATGACATGCTGTCGAGCCAGGCCGCCCTGGCCCAGGCCGAAGAGCAGCTCGTCAGTGCCCGCAGCCAGGAGTCGGTGGCCCGCTCGCGCTTGCTGATGCTGCTCGGGCGGCCGCTCGAGCAGCCTCTGGAGCTGGCCGATTGGCCGGTGGAGATCGCCCTGCCTGACCTCGCGGAGGGGGCCACCCGGGCCCTGGTCGCGCGGCCCGAGCTCACCGCTCTGAACTGGGCCGTGGAGGCGGCCAGGGCCCGCGTGCACCTGGAAGAGAGCCAGGACAACCCCGCCCTCAGCTTTGCCACGCGCTACGCCCAGCGAAACGAGACAGCCTTTCAGAACAGCTCGCTGTGGTCGGCCGGAGTCGTCTTCAGCGTGCCCTTGTTCGACGGCGGCACCAGCGAGGCGCGTGCCAACCAGGCCGAGGCGGTGGTGGTGCAGCTGAGCGAGTCGCAAGAGAAGCTGCGCCGCCTGGTGGCCCTGGAGGTGCAGGAGAGCTACCAGCAGCTCCTCACCGCCAGCGAGCAGCTGAGGCTGTCGTCGGCGCGACTCGAGCAGACCACCGAAGGCCTGCGCATCGCCCGCCTGCGCTATCAGACCGGGGTCAGCATCAACCAGGAGGTGCTCGACGCCGAGTCGTCCCACAGCCAGGTCCGGCTCGATCGCCACCGGGCCGAGCTGACCCTGCGCAGCGGCTGGGCGCGCTGGCTGCGGGTTTGCTCAGTTGGTGCAGAGCCAGCAGCTCCAACGCGCTGAGAGTTGGGGGCTCGACGCCCCGGAGGCCTGGAGAAGAGGCCCGTGCGAGGTCCAGTTCCCTCGCTGCTCATCTCGTTGCTGGCGGGCGTCGTTTCTCGCGCACGGCACCCCCATCCCGCAACAGCTGAAGCAGCGACTGCCCTCCACGGCCTTCTGCGCAGCTTGACCCGAACGACTCAGGCATCCCAGATCGTCTTCGGAGGGCTTGCCGGAGGACCAGGGCCCATCCGCAGCTATAGTTGTGCATTTTGCAATGCAATGATACAATGCCAACAGCACGCGGAGGTTTCCAGAAATGTCAAAGACATCCAACAAGACTTTCAGACTTTCACAGGAGGCAACGCAAGCTCTTGAGGCTCTTGTCCGGGCCGGAAAGGCTCGGAGCCAGACCGCGCTTCTGGAGGCTCTGATCGCCCGCGAAAAAAAACGACTCGACATGGAACATCAAGAGCAGGAGTTGGAGGCGGCCTGGGAAGCCGCCATGGCTTCTCCAGAATATCCGGCCGAACTTCTCGAAATCGAAGAGTCCTTTGCTGGTGCTGATGCCGAGTCCGCTCGAGGTATCAATTGAGGCGACGTTGGTCTGTCGTCAGGTGCCAACTCGACCCCACAGCCGGCCACGAGCAAGCGGGCTCGAGACCGGTAGTGATCGTATCAAATGAGCCTTTCAATCGACGCTCAGGCCTCGTCACGGTGGTGCCGCTGACGACGGCTCGACGCGACCTTCACCCCTGGGAAGTGTGCATTCCGGCCGTCTCCTGCGGACTATCCGCCGATTCCATTGCGCTTCCCCACCAGATCAGAACGGTCGCGAGTCACCGACTGGCTTCCCCAACCTATGGCCGGATTCTCGATCCCTCGCTGCGACGGGCTATTGCCGACGGAGTCCTACGACATCTCAGTTTCACCGACCTGAGCGCGCTGGAGCTTGAAGAATAGACTGACCCCCAGCGGATTTGAGACTCTCAAATCGGTGGCGACGTTCGTCTGACTGGCCGGGCTCCGTAAGGAGTCATTTAGGAGAGGTGGAGACCGTGGGGATTGAGGAGAAGTTGATGGATAATAGGGAGGATCGTTTGACGGGCAGGGCGA
>JAANMV010000582.1_pt1 | contig 45148 bp, 41 predicted proteins | sample 7279661 | NCBI WGS metagenome assembly JAANMV01 (sample SAMN14094540, study PRJNA606508) | bioreactor metagenome | isolation source: A lab-scale SPAN reactor treating ammonium-rich wastewater day 121 | place: Ireland: Galway | collected 2017-05-16
TGGTGGGTTCGTTGGTGGAGTAGTCCTGCACGTCGTCGTGGTACACGGCCAGTTCGCCTTGAAACGCCGCCAGCGGGTCGGGTTCCGTGATGGCCACGCTGCGCAAGGATTTGAAGATGCGTTCATACACCGGGCCGTCCACCAGTCCACCCGGCACGGTGCGCCGCGTGATCTGCATGGTCATCAGGTGCGGGTCTTTCGGAAATACCGTGCCGATTTCCGTGAACATGCTGTAGCCCCACGGATTGCGCCCCACAACCAGTCGCGCAGTTGGGCGGCGAATTCGCGATAGCGCGAGTCGCCCGTCATGCGCTCGTACATGAGGCATTGCGTGACCAGGGCCACGAGGAGGTTGTTCGAGCACAGATGAACGGCACGCCCGCGCGATAGGGATTCTTCGACCCGTTACGGGCGAGCGCCGCCCGGATTGGCTTCCTTCATGGTTTTCATGGCCTCCAACATCAATCGCCCGGCTTCAGCCATCTGTTTCACCGAAGCAACAGTCTGATCCAGCCGCTCGAGTTCCATGACGGGGATCTGGCCGGGTTGGAAGGGCATGCGGGATCGGTCGGCGGAAGCCTGCCGGGTCTGAACCTCCCGGGCAAAGGCGGCGGTCATCTCGGCGAGTTTGATCTGCTGGTCGGGCGTGAGGATGGCATTGAGTTGGGCCGTGGTTTCGGGGTCCAGCAGGAACTGGGAATCGGCGTTCTGGACGGGCCTGCCTGTGATATAGCCAGTCATTTGCTGAAGCATGTTGCGGGTTTGAAAGGTGACTTGGTCGTATTCGTCCTGCGTGATTTGATTTCGGGCAAGGGCATCGCCGGCGAGCAGCATCTCCATGATCTGCTCCGGCTCACTCCTCATTGCTTGCGTGAGGTCCTCAATCGCCGTCATCCGCTTATTGACGGCGGACTGGATCACGGCAGCCGCCTGTTGATGCTGCTCCTCGGTGAGGCCGAGTTGGCCGGACGCATTGCGCAGCATCTCCTTGCTGGCGGCTTCGGCCAGCGACGCGGCCCCGGAATTCCGTGCCGCCGTGTTGGCCAGCTCAACCCCGTCATTGATAACGCTGGTGAGATTGGAGGTGATTTTGCTGGAGAGGGTGGTTTTCTCCACTCCGTATCTTTGAGCGAGACGATCCCAGGCGCTGATCGGCGGGGGAGGCGCTGCGACGATGGCCGGCCTCGCTGCTGTTTCCTCCAGTCTCGGCGGCGCGATGCGGCGCGGTAGCGAATCCCGGGCTGGACCACTCAACGTGTCCTCCTGCGTGGAAGCTGTCGAGTCCGTTGCCGCTAAGTCTCCGGATGACTTGGCTCGATCGGTTAAAACATACAGCGCAGCCACCCCAAGGAGCACGCCGACACCGAGAATTATGATTTTCTGATTCATGTAATTGATGTCAGGTTCACGGTAAAACAACGACAACTTCCGCACCCTGCGGAATTGCAGTTAGCCGCCACTGTTACTTACGCAAAGCACGCTGCCTTGGTTACACTGGGGGGAAGTTTTTTCTTCGGCTGCGAACGGAATTGTCGCGTGACGCGTCCAGTCTCGCCCAAGCACTGGGTCCACACGCGCCCGATGGGTTCGGGCATGTTCTCGGAACATGCCTGGCGGGAACTCGCCCGCAGTCTCAAGTTCTCCGTGCGCGGACTACAGATCACAAGGGGCATTGTTGATGCCGACTCCGACGTCGGCATCGCACACAACCTTGGCATATCGCTTCACACGGTTCATACCCAGGTGGAGCGCCTGCACCGCAAGCTGGCCGTCACGAACCGGCGGCAACTCCTGCTTCGCGTCGAGGAGTTCCTGACACTGACTGTCTCGCCGAAGAAAGACCTCCCTCCGCTCCAAACTACTGGCAGGAACAAAAAAGCCGCCCGGCTGAGGGCGGCTCAAGATGACCTCTCGTTTGCTCTACTTCTTGCGGCGCCGGGCAACGTAAATCCCCGCAATGCCGAGGATGCCTAAGGCAAAAACCGAAGGCTCTGGGACTGCCATCACCGTTACATTATCAACCAACCCAAAAAGCAAATGGATGGCATTTGGATCGGTGGAACTGGTTGCATTAATATCTGAGTACATAAACAGAATGTTCTCCCCCGCCAGGGTCACTGTGGTCGTGTCTATGGTTGCAATTAGCAGACCGTCAATGGACCACGTAATCGTATCCCCTGCTTTCACGATCGAGACATCGTGCCAGGCAAATGCGGGCGCTCCCACTGCACTTGTACCTGTTTGTTGAGGATACAGGGCCGTCTGTGCGGCCGGAGGCGTGTTTCCGCCAAGCGACGCGTAATAGGGGTCCGTGTTATTGATGGCGCCTCCGGGAGCAGCATAGACCGCGTTGCCTGCCGCATAGCTGGTCGGCGCGGCGGTCGAGTATGCGCGGTAGTCCGAAGCGCTTCCTCCGTCACCGGTGGTGGCAAACCAAACGCCGTCCTTGGTGGCGGCCCCCGGCCATTGCGCCGTGGTTCCGGTGGAGCCAATCCCAGCACCCGTTAGCTGGGTGGAGCCATTTCCTCCCGCGGGCGCCGGGCCATTGAAATTGATCCACAAGTCAAAGCGGAGTTCGTAATCGCCCGAGAAGGACTGGCCGGTAGGCGACACGCTGAAGCCGCCGAAGATGCCATCCGTGTGGTTGGCGTACATCTTTAGTCCGCGGGTTGTGCCGCCGGAATTCGGTGCCGATGGAATCCCTACCGTGCTGTAGTCGAAGAAGAAGTCAGCGAATTCATCGCTTGGACCGCCATTCACAGTCCAGTTGGCTGTGGAATCCACGTCGAAGTTATCTTGGAACAGTATCTGCGCCGAAGCCGGGACGTGGGCGATGCCGATAAACGCTCCACAGGCCAGTGAAAGAAGTGTTCTGAGTTTCATAAATGAGTTAGTGTGCGACGCTTTTACACCGGGCCAGTGAATTGGAGCAAGAAAAATCTTGAACAGAATTTGACGGGGCTGGTTCAAACGCTTCGGCGTATCATCACCGGCAAATCTCCGTCTTCCAGGGGGCGACGAACTCCTAATTGAAGCCAGCCCCACCCGACTTCCGTCCGCTGGATGGCGACTGAACCCGATCAGGTGCGGAAACTCGCGGCTGGTTTGTCGCCTCTGAATTGGCAGGCGGTTTGACAGTTGTTTTTTGAGTCATCTATACTCCCCTCCGTTGGCCAGTTCGGGGCAAGTCCATGAAAGCGCTCGCACTCAATCTCGTAATCGCGGTCATCTGGTTGCTCTTGAGCAGCCGGCGGGCGACGGCGGACTTTTTCATCGGGTTCGGCATCGGGTTCGCGATGCTGGCAGTGTTCAACGCCGTGTTGCCGGGGGCGGTCGAATATCCGCGGCGCTGCCTGGCGTTGGTGCGCTTTGGGTTGATCTTCGCCCGAGAATTCGTGATCGCCAACCTGAGCGTGGCGCGCATCGTCTTGTTTCAAAGCCGGGAATCCCTCCATCCGAATTTCATCCGCTACGACGTCAGCGGCCTGCACCCCGGCGAGATCCTGTTACTTTCCTACTGCATCACTCTGACTCCCGGCACCACCGCCGTCCACGTAAGTGATGATTTCCGGAACCTGGTCATTCACGCGCTGGACACGGACGCGCCGGACACGATCCGCCGGCAGATTGACGAACGGCTAAAAACTCCCATGCTCCGTTTCACCCGATGATTCAGGTTGTGCTCATCTTGTGTCTGGGCGGGCTTACGCTGGCCATTCTGCTGGGCTTGTTCCGGCTGGCGCGCGGGCCGACGGTGCTGGACCGCATTCTGGCGTTTGACCTGATTGCCACCAGCGCAGTAGGCATGGTGGTATTGCTCTCGGTATTGTGGCGGACGGCGGTTTACCTGGAGTTGATTTTGATCTTCTCGCTGCTGGGCTTTGTCAGTACGGTGGCCTTTGTGTTTCATCTTCACCGAACACGGGAACAACGGCGGATCAAGGCTGCGGCAGACGCATTTGGGTCCACGCCCCCGCCTCGCTGACCATGAGAGCGCTGCTCACAGAAATCTTCACCGCCCTGATGCTGTTGAGCGGCGTGGGGTTCATTTTGATCGCGGCGATTGGCGCGGTACGGCTGCCGGATGTGCTATGCCGTTCGCATGCGGTGGCCAAGGCCAGCACCCTGGGCATCTTCGCCATGTTGCTGGGCTTATGGCTGCATCTGGGCGCGGAAAGCGTGGGGTTGAAGATTTTGCTGGCGTTGTTCTTCCAGGTGATGACGATTCCGGTCGCGGCGCACCTGATCAGTCTGCTGGCTTGGCAGTCGGGGATGGGACGCCCGGAGCAGACGCCGCCGGCGCCGCACCGGCCCGCCCGCCCGCCGGATTGAGTCGGTCTGACTTCACTCCATGTTGCTCCAACTCTGGCTCCGGCTCGAACGCGGCTTTCTGTATTACTCGATGCGGTTGTTCCGCATTCGTGATAACACCGAGCGCGTGGCGCGTGGCTTCGCGCTGGGCATGATCATCAACTTCTTCCCCACCTTCGGCTTCGGCGTGCTGGTGTCCGGTTTCTTCGCGCGGTTGCTGGGCGGCAACCTCATTTCGGGTTTCGTGGGGGGCGCAACGCTCACCCTGCTCTGGCCCTTCCTGTTCTACCTGAACATGATCACCGGCGGCTGGCTGCATGGCCGGTTTCCCATCAAGGACCCCGAGGAAGTCACCGAGTCCACCATCCGCGCGTTGGTCTGGGGAAAAACCTTTACCACCGGCGCGGTGGTCAACAGCCTGGTCATCGGTCTTGTGGTTTACGGGCTGTTATATTGGCTCTTCAGCCGCTACCGTGCTCACGGCTTGGCTCGTTTGTACAAAAGCATGAAAAAGCACCAACGCAACCTTACGGCGCGCAAAGCCCGTCGCGCTGCGATTCGCCGCCCGTGAAACTCGTCATCGTTCATTATCATCTGCGCCCCGGTGGTGTCCGGCGCATCATCGAACTGGCCGCACCCCACCTGGTCCGCACCAGCCAGCGCCGCGTCACCGGCGTCATCCTCGCCAGCGGCGAGCCGCCGGATCGTAAATGGCTGGAGAATTTCAAGCGCCTGCTGGGCCGGACGCCGGTGGAACTGTTTGTCGAACCCGCGTTCTCCTACTTCTCCGAGCAACGCCAATCCGTCTCCAACCTTCGCCGTCGGATTGACCGGGGGCTGCTGCGATTGCTTGGCGGCGGGCGCGGCGAAGAACTCATCGTTTGGGCGCACAACCTCGGTCTCGCGCGCAATCTCCTCCTCACCCAGCAACTCTCGAATCACTGCCAGGCGCACGGCGTGCGCTTGATGGCGCATCACCACGACTGGTGGTTTGACAATCGCTGGCAACGTTGGCCCGAGTGCCGGCGGGCGGGCTTCCGCTCACTCAAGTCGGTGGCGGAAGCGGTTTTCGACTCCAACCACACGCATCACTTCACGATCAATCACGCCGACGCTGCCGTGTTGGAACGTCACGCGCACGGTCAGGTCACCTGGCTGCCCAATCTCGCCGAACCTGAACCGCCACCCGCGCGGAAGAAAGTGCGGGCTGCCCGCGAGTGGTTGAGCCGCCGCCTGGGAACGGAAGCGCCCGTGTGGCTCTTGCCGTGCCGGTTCCTGCGTCGCAAGAATGTGGCGGAAGCGCTGTTGTTGACAAGATGGCTGCGGCCCGAAGCGTGGCTCGTCACCACCGGTGGCGTCAGTTCCAGCGATGAACAGCCCTATTTCGATCAGTTCAACGCTGCCGCTCATGCGCATCATTGGCGGCTGCGGCTTGGCGTGCTCGCGGGCGACGAAGCGCGCAAGCCGGCCATGCCGGAATTGCTCGCCGCCAGCGAGGCGGTGATGTTGACCTCGATTCAGGAGGGGTTCGGGCTGCCGTATCTCGAAGCCGCCGCCACCCGGCGTCCATTGATCGCCCGCGCGCTGCCGAACATTGCGCCCGACCTGGCGCAATTTGGATTTCGCTTCCCGCAGGGTTACGGCGAAATCCTGATCAGCACGGCGCTGTTTGACTGGCGGGCGGAGCGGGTGCGCCAACGGAACTTGTTCCGCCGGTGGACGCGCGACATGCCCGCAGCGGTGCACCGGTTGGCGCAGGAACCGCCTTTGACCGCCCGCCAGCGCCCGCCCGCCGCCGTGCCGTTCAGCCGCCTGACCCTTACGACGCAAATCGAGATACTCGCACAACCAGTCGCGCGTTCCTGGGACTTCTGCGCGCCGCTTAATCCATTCCTCGCCACGTGGCGGCGGCGCGCGGCGCGCGGAGCACTGCAAGTCTCACCGTGGCCGCGCCGGGCCGTCCACTGGCTCGCCGGCGCGAGCTACGGTCGCAAGTTCTGGAGCGCGGTTGCGGCGGAGAACCGCCGGTCGGGCATCCACCCGGAAAAATGCCAGGCCGACTTCATTCGGCACAAGCTGCATCCGGAGTACCTGTATCCGCTGTTGTGGAGTTGCGACTCATGAGAATCCGCGCCGTCATTTTCGACATCTACAAAACGTTGCTCGAGGTGCAACCACCGCCGGAGGATGCGGAAGCGCGCTGGGGTGCGCTCTGGCACGAAACGTTTGGTGGCGCGGCGCGACTTGATCTGGCCGGTTTCACGGCGGCGTGTCAAACAGTGATTGCGCGAGAACACGCCGCCGCCCATGCGGCAAGTATTACATTCCCGGAAATCTACTGGCCGGACGTGGCGGGCGAAGTGTTGCCTGAAACTGCCTCGCTGCCGACGGGGCATCGTGACGCATTTCTGGTGAGCCATGCGGCTTTGACGCATACGCTGAGCCTGATGCCGGGCGTGCCGCAAGTGCTGCGTCGGCTCCACGAGCGCGGCCGGCCGCTGGGGCTCGCGTCGAATTCACAGCCGTACACCTTGCCCGAACTGGAATCGGCATTCGCCACTGCAGACCTGCAGACGGACATTTTCCATCGTTCGCTTCAATTCCTCTCTTTCGAGCACGGTTTCAGCAAACCCGATCCGCATGTGTTTCGCCTGCTGACGGCGCGGTTGCGCGGACTGGGCATCACCGCCGCCGAAACCCTCATGGTTGGTGACCGCCTCGACAACGACATTGCCCCGGCTAGGGCGCAGGGATTTCAGACCTGGCACTTAAACGCTGTGGCCGGCACTGAACCGAACGCAGGCGATTGGGCGGCGTTAAGCCGGCAGCTCGAACGGGAACTCTGAGGTTGCCTTCGCTTTACCGGCTGGCCACCAGTGTCAGCACCACCAGCGCGGTGATATAGACTCCATAAGTCATCAGCAGTGCCGCGCCTTCGCGCCGGGTCACGCGCCGATCCGTCAGCAGCATCCACAACAGCAACGCCATCACGACGAGCAGCGCGGGGAAATTGAACAACTGCGTCAACCGGTCAATCCTCACGTCGTGGAACACCGCCGCCATTCCCACGATGAGGGTCAGGTTGGCAATGTTCGCGCCCAAAACGTTGCCCACCGCCAGGTCGGACACGGATTTCCGCGACGAGGAGATGGCCGTGACCAGTTCCGGCAACGACGTGCCCACCGCCAGCACGGTGAGGCCGATGATCATGGGCGGAATGCCCAATCGCCCGGCCACGCTCACCGCGCCGTCCACCAACAGTTTGCTGCCCAACACCACGACGATGGCGCCCACCGTGAACTGCACCGCCGTTCCCGGTTTAGTGGCGAACCATGCCCAGCGCGTGGCGGCCACTTCCTGTTCGATGGCGGTGGCCTCCGCGAGGTCCGCCGGTTTACGGCTGCGGTAGTGCTGCCAGAAGTCCCACGCGAAATAGCCCGCGCCGAGCACCAGCAGCAACGCTCCCTGCCAGCGGGTCAACACGAGATTCATCGTCAGGATCAGTAATAGCGCGCCGCACGCGAACATGGCAATCAGCGGCGTCCGCAACGTGCGCGGATGTACGTCCACGTGCTTGATCGTGGCCGTGACGCCAAGGATGAGGCCGATGTTGCAGATGCAGGACCCGACCGCGTTGCCCACCGCCAGGCCGGATTCGCCTTTCAGACCGGACATCACGGACACGACCATTTCCGGTGAAGTCGTGGCCAGGCTCACCAGCGTGGAACCGATGACGACGCGCGGCATTTTCAGAAACTCCGCCACCCGCACCGCCGCCGCGACGAAGACCTCGCCGCCTTTCACGATCAAAGCCAGCCCCACCAGCAGCCAGATGATGTCCATGAGCATGGCGCATTTCTGAACCATGAATCGCAATCAGGAAAGAAAAACCGCTTCGATGGCTTGCCACCCTCGCATCTTGCGCAGACAAACCCCAGGGTGCATTCACAGGGCAAAAGGTTGGACAGCCGGATGGCGTCAGCCGATCGCACGACTGGCCCTCAGGTCAATGTGACTCTCAAGTCCTGACCAGGCTTGAGTATGACTGCATCCCTGAACTCGAGTTCCACCAGCGAGCCGGCTGTTTTGAGCCGCGTCTGGATGACTTTGTTTCCCAGTCGGGCCTTCGCTTGCGTTGGTGTCAACATCGCTGGCGGGGTGAGCCGGAGGCGGCGCAAGGTGAGCTTTCCCCACTTGAGTTCAATTGCCGCGTCCAGCGCGCCGGCTTTTGCCGTCTGGCTGAAACTCCCCCAGCCCTCCGCCGTGGTAAAAGCGCATTTGAAATTCTCCGGCGTCAGGCGCGGGGCGAAGCCCAGCACGCCTCGCGGACCGTGATACTCGAAGCCGCCCGCGGCCAGATAGACTCCGTGGCTGGCCATGCTGCGCGCGTAGTGATCGCCACATTCAATCTCGTTCCACGGATTCCGCCGGGCGGCATGGTAACGGTCGTGGACCATGCGGGTTATGGCCAGCCCCTCCAGCGCCAGGCCCTCCCACAGCATGTGGCCGGCGACTTGATACTCGAAACCATTCATGCACTCATTGAAATAGCCGGCGGCCCAGTCTTCGCCTTTGCCGCGCGCTTGCGCGTAGTCCCAATCGCTGCGCGGGAAGGTACACATCAGCAAGCCACCCTCCCCGGCCATCGCATACCAACGACCGGGCTTATACTGGTCGCGATACGGGCCGATGTCCGGTGTGAAGTTGTAGCGCCAGAGTGCGCGTAATGCGGAAAGCGTCTCGGCCTGCGGTATTACGCGTCCCAACCCGACTTGAAACGCCCAGCTTTGCCCAAACACCTGGTCAATGTGACAACCCGTGCCGGAATTGATGGCGTCCCGACGCTTCGGGTCCGGTTGGTTGATGAAATACTCGCCGTCAAAGAGCTGGTTCACGAGTTTTGTCTGGCCGCGCTCGAAAATCTCACGGCACTGGCCGCCAAAAACATCATCGCCAACCTCGTGCGCCATCTCCTCTCCGGCCCGCAATGCGGCGAGGTACATACCGCTGAGCCACGCGACCGGCCCGAACCAGTCCGTATCGAGTGTGTTGTGCTGATTGCCTTCGATAAGTCCGTCGCCGTCGGCGTCCTTTGCCATCAGCCATTCGATGGCTTTCCGGATGCCCGGCCAGTTGCGCTTCAGCCATGCGGCATCGCTGCCCATCTGGTGCTCACGCAACGCGCGCAGGACCGTGCCCGCCTGACCGTCCACCGCCGGGATGCCGTTGTGCTCGGCACGGAAATGGATCGCACCGTTGGGTTGCTGGGCCAGGCCGAAGTCCACGCGCTCGCGGGTATCGCGCTCGAGCCGCGGGAACAGGCGCGCGGCGCTGTGGGCGTATTGCCAGACGTGGCCGCACGTACCCTCGCAGCAACCGACCCCTTCCCAGCCCCAGAACCGGCCATTCGCCAGCCGGTAGCAGGTGGAGGTCGCGAGCGTCGAGGCGTTGGCAAAGGTGCGGTCGAGAAACCAATACGGCAACGTGGAGTCGTACCAGGTGTCACGCCAGAGCTTCGTTTGGGCAGCGAACCGGTCAAAGTTTGTGGCCACATATTCCGCCACCGCGCGGGCCGACGAAAAACGCACGCCGTAATGCCGACCGGATGGCAGCTTGGACAGTTGCAGGTTCGGAAAGTGCCAGCTAATCACGAAAGTGAATTCACCAGACTGGCCGGGTTTGAGCGCCCGGCGACCGGACAGCGCACCAACGAGATCCTCGCCAAACGACTTGATGACGGAAATGGGCCGGCCGCCGGCCGCTTCAGAAAAGCCTCCCGCCGGAAGTGATTGGACCGCCGCAGGCGCGAGGCAGGATTCAGATTTTGCGCCGCGACCGAGCAGCGCGAGGCCCATGGTGCCGAAATCGGGTTGTTCCGCCAAGGGGCCGGGTGGCGCGTCGGGTTGATCACTGAACACGATGTGGTCGAATCCGATATTCCCCCAGCCGCCCGATTCCCGGTCCACGGCTTGTAGGCGAGCGGTCTTGCCCGCCCACCGACGCACGCTCCACGTAAGCGGCTTCATCCGGTTGTCATTCGCGCCGGTGGCCGATAGCACCACCTGGTCGTCCACGATCAAGTTGATGCAGGTCTTGCCCGCGTGGCTGCCACCGCCGATGAGGAAGCGGATGTAGTTTCGCTCAATGGTGAAGGGCGGGCTGGTGAGCGTGCCGGTGTGCGCGTCGCGAGCGAGCACGTCGGAGCTGGGTGCGGCAGCGTGTGAGTTTACGGCGCGCTGGCCATGCATGCCCAGATCGCCTTGGTAATCTATCACCTTGCCCCTCTCCACCGGCCCGCCGCCAAACGCCGTACCTTCGGCCGTCCATGGCGCATGGGCATCGCGCTCGAAATCATCGAACAAGATATCCGGGCGCGCCGCGAGACTCTCGTTGACAGGGGCAGGCGCGGCGCTGCAATCGAGAAAGGTGAAACGGCTGGATTGTCGGATGCGGTTGCGACGAAGAACTTCCTGGCTTTCCGCACTTCTGGCCGCGACTGCGTTTTCCAGCCAACCGGCGAGTTCAACCTCAACCCGTTGTCTGCCGGTATTCGTCACCTTGAACCGCATCACCGTGGCGGGCAGCGACGAATCGTCCAGGTTAAGCGGGATGAACGGTGAGAACGCTTCCAGCGACACGACGACGGGCATTTCGGCATCGCGATATTCGACCCGGCCGACGGGATACTCGCCTCTGAACGCCACATCGCGCCAGCCCGTGTGATCAAGCGCCCTCGTCTGTTGCCGCCCTCCTTGCAGTACGCGCAACGCGAAGCCTTGCCGGAATGGCGAGGCAGGCGCCATCGGCTTGGCGTAGTGTGGCCCGCTGCTGCCGGTGTGAATGTGCCGGTTGAAGATGTCCCAATGCCATAGCCGGCCATCCCCACCGAGATAAACCTGGCCCGCACAGATGCCGCCCACCGGCATGCCGATCAAGCGCGATTCGGGCCAGCGATAAACCGTGGGCGACCCGCGCGCAAACAGCGACTTCACCCAATCCGGGTCCAGCTTCTTGTCGGATGGCACGAGCCGTTCAAAATCCTTCCGCGTGAAAGGCCCGGCGACCGACGGAAATCCGGACAGGGCCACCGCGCCGGCGGCCAGTCCCGTCAGTTTCAAGAAGGCGCGGCGACCGAGCGCGGTGCGACACCTGCAAGCAGGCGAGGAGCACGGTTTGGAGGTTCGTGACGAAGTATCGTCGCGCTGTGGTTCAGGCTGGTTGATCCATGAAGTGTTCATGCGCGGAGAAAACCTCCACAAAATCGCGGCGGATGTCAGGCGGGAACTTCATCCAAAAACAGGGCCACCGTCCTGGCGACTGGCGCTCGCTCTGCCTTCATGAATTCGCCGCGGTCAATTCCCGCAAATCCGCGGCGAACGCGTCCACGTCCTCCGGCGACGTGTCCCAACTGCACATCAACCGCGCTTCGTCCGCCGCGCCGACGTGGGTGTAGAATTTCCAGCCGCGCTTATACATCCCTTGCACGATCGGTTTCGGAATGTGTGCGAACACAACGTTGCTCTGAACCGGGTAGGCGATTTCGATTTGTGGCAAACCACGAATGCCCGCCTCCAGCCGCTTCGCCATCGCGTTCGCGTGTTTCGCGTGACGCAACCACGCGCCGTCCTTCAGCACGCCGGTCCACGGGGCGGAGAGGAAACGCATCTTCGAGGCAAGCTGCCCGCCCTGTTTGCAGCGATAATCGAATTCGCGCGCCGCGTCGCGATTGAAAAAGACCACCGCCTCGCCAATGGCAATCCCGTTCTTCGTGCCGCCAAAGCACAACACTTCTACGCCCGCCTGCCAGGTGATTTCTTTGGGCGCGACGTTGAGCGACGCGACGGCATTCGCAAAACGCGCGCCGTCCATGTGAACGCGCAACCCGTAATGCCGGGCGAGGTCGGTCAATGATCTGATTTCGTCCACGGAATAAACCGTCCCCTCCTCAGTCGCCTGGGTGAGACTCAGCGCGCGGGGCTTGGGATAATGGATATCCGTGCGTTTGTTGACGGCAGCGTGGATTTCGTTCGGATCAATCTTTCCATTCTCGCCGCCGAGCAACAGCACCTTGCTGCCGTTGGCAAAAAACTCCGGCGCACCGCACTCGGCCACCTCGACGTGCGCCAGCCGGTGGCAGAGCACGCTGTGGTAGGACTGGCACAGCGACGCGAGCGAAAGTGAATTGGCCGCCGTGCCGTTGAACACAAAGAACACCTCGCAATTGGTTTCAAACACCTCGCGGATGAGATCGGCGGCCTTTTTGGTCCAGGTATCGTTCCCGTAGCTGACCTCGTGGCCGCTATTGGCCTCGGTCATGGCGGCCCAAGCTTCGGGGCAGATGCCGGCGTAATTGTCACTGGCGAACTGGCGGCGGGTGCGGTTGGCAACACTCATGCGCGGAATTTAGCGGATGCAGCGAAGGGGGAAAGTTGGAAGAAGGGAACAAGTTCCTGATGCGGCCATCAGCCCCGGCGCCGTGACAAACATATTTCGCGACAAGTCAGAGCGGTCACTCCGTGCGCGCCCTTGGGAAAGCCACGCTCCGGTTGCGGCGCACGCGAGGGCAAACCGGGATGGAGACTGAATGTCAGAGCCAGCACTCACTCAATTTTTACTTCGCGCTGAATCCCGAACTTCTCAATTCGTTTCCGCAGGGTCGCACGCGTGATGCCGAGCAGCTTGGCGGCGTGGACCTGGTTGTTGTTGGTTTCTTTGAGCGCCTGGATCACCAGTTCGCGCTCGACGAAGGGAATGAGTTTTAACTTCGGGTCGCGCCGGGCCAATTGGAACAATTGCCGCGCCAGGGCGGCGCCATCGCTCATACTGCCTTCACCCGGCGCCGGTGATGCCGCTTTCGTGCTGCTGCTGGGGCCATGCCCGCTGATGTCGGCCGGCAGATCGCCCAACAGGATCGCATCGCCCTTGGCCATGACGTGCGCGTGGCGGATGGCGTTCTCCAGTTCCCGGACGTTGCCCGGCCAATGATATTTCTCCAGGGCTTTGAGCGCGCTGGTTGCCACGGACTTGGGCGGTTGTTGCTGGTCGTGCGCCAGTTTCTTTAGAAAATAATTCACCAACAGAGGCAGGTCCTCACGGCGCTCGCGCAACGGCGCAATGTGAATCCGCACCACGTTGAGCCGGTAGAACAAGTCTTCGCGGAACTGCCGCGCGGCCACAGCCTGTTCCAGCGGCTTGTTCGTGGCGGCGATCACGCGTACGTCCACCTTGATGGGCGTGTTGCCACCCACACGCTCGAAGGTGCCACTTTGCAGGACGCGCAGAATTTTCGTCTGCGTGGGCGGCGTCATGTCACCGATTTCATCGAGGAAAATCGTGCCGCGGTGACATTGTTCAAACTTGCCGATGCGCTGGTTGGTGGCGCCGGTGAACGCGCCGCGTTCATGACCGAATAATTCACTTTCCAAGAGTTGCTCGGGAATCGCCGCGCAGTTTACCGCCAGAAACGGGTGCTGACTGCGTTGGCTGTGATGATAGATCGCGCGAGCGACGAGTTCCTTCCCCGTGCCGCTTTCGCCGGTGACCAGCGCCGTGGCATCCGAGGCGGCGAGTTGCCCGATGAGCTTGAACACCTGCTGCATGGCTTGGCTGCGGCCCACAATGCCCAGTTCGTAATCCTCCGATTCGAGCAGCGGCTGGTACGACACCACTTGTTTCATGTCGCGCGCGGCCTTGAGCGCGTTGGCAACGATCTCCTTGATCTTCGGCACATCGAACGGCTTGAGCAGATAATCGTACGCGCCGAGTTTCATCGCCTCGATGGCCATTTGGGTGGTGCCGTAGGCGGTCATGAGAATGACGAGGAGCTTGGAATCCATCTGCCGGATGCGACGGAGAGTTTCCAGACCGTTCATGCCGCCCATGCGGATGTCCATGAGGACAAGGTCGGGCTGGAATTTGGGAATCAACTTCAATCCTTCCTCACCGCTGGAGGCGGTGGCGAGTTCCAGGTCCGGCGAATCAAAGATGCGCCGGAACGAGTATTGCACGTCCGTTTCGTCGTCAATCAACAGCAATTTGCTCATCGGCGGACGAGGGTAGCGAATTTTTGCTCATTGGCAACCTGCGCGGAAGGCTACAGTCATGCGACTGGCTTCGAGGCTCGGCCCAAACTCGCCTATGGAAATGGCCGACATTTCCAGGGTGTGATCCCCAAGCTCTCCATGAACCCTTCGCTCGTAGCCGCCGACGTGAGGAGGCGGACAACATTGCAGCCCAGGGGAATCCGCCTCCTCACGTCAGCGGCTACGGTTTGGGGATTCAAAGTGCGAATCTGGATTGGGTGAAGTCTCTCCTCGGGTTTGGGTCTGGCTCTGTTTTGCCACACAATCAATCTCCACCTTGATCGCGTTCCACAGGACGGATTGGACGGTGGTGCGCGCGGGCAACACGGCAACGTCCCGGAAGAACTCCCGATACACAGTGTTGAAACGGTCAAAATCCTCGATGTCGGCCAGATGCACGGCGCATTTGACAACGTCATGGCGGGTGCAACCGGCCGCGCCGAGAATTCTGTCCAATTGCCCCAAGACATGGCCCGTTTCGTGTTCGATGCTGCCGCGGAAAGTCTGACCGGATTGAGGGTCAACCGGCCCAATCCCGCTCACATACACCCAGCCGTCCACCGCCACCGCGGCGGAATACACTCCCGTGGAAGTGGCCTGATCGGGATGTCGGATTTCTTGCTTGGACATGTTATGGGCTCGCTCCGGGTTGACGCTGGCTGAGTAAAGGCCGAAACGGTCTGGCTTTCAATGCCAATGGCGCACAGTGCAGCAACTCGCGGCCGAGGCGCCTTCGGTTATCCGGCGGGTCGGTAGCCAAACAACCGTTTGGCCTTAATGACTTCCACGATCACCGGCGGCACGAGTTGCTCCCAAGCGGTATCCCCGGCTTTGATCCTCTCCAACACGTCGCGCGAGCGGATGCGCAGGAAGTCGGCGTTGGAATTTTGGATGTCCAGCAGGAAACGATTCTCCAGCAGGTGGGCGTGCAGTGATTTCAAGTGCGGCGGCACGGGGGCATTGGCCGCCGTAACCACCTGCCCGGTTTTGAAATCGAGGCTCGGATACACATAGAGCCGGCCCGGATTCTTGAACAATTGCCCCAGTCCGCCCAGCAGTCCGCCCTCGCTGTTGTTGTAGTAGTGCTCGTCGAAAATCTCGCCCAGCTTGGAGGCGCCGAGCGCCAGGCCGATGGGGCGTTGCGTGTAGCGCGAAAGATACGCGGCCAGCCGGTGAAAGCGACGGAAGTTCGACACCAGCACCGTTTTGCCCAACGGCGTGAGCGTGTCGGCGCGATCCAGGAAATCATGCGGGTCAATCGCGTCATCCGCCGTCAAGTGGCGCAACGTCATCTCCATGAGCACCACTGGGGTCTCGCCGTTGACTTCCGGCGCGCGGACGAACTGTTCCAGCGCGCGTTCCAGTACGTCGAGCGTGGCGTTGGTGACGGGCCGAAAACTGCCGCGCTGCACGAGCACGGGCTTTTTGTACAGCGCCTCGTCCCATTGCGCGGCTTCGCCGGCGGCCGTGAACATGGCGGCTTCCGTCAATCCGTGCCGGACCAGTTGCAGCGCCATGAGGCGGTTGTCCACGCCTGCGAATGCCGGACCGGAAAACTGGATCAAGTCCACCTCCACGCGCTCCCAAGTAAGGTTGTCGAGCAAAGCGCCGATGAGCGCCTCCGGATCGCGATGCAGATAAAACGCGCCGTGAATCAGATTCACCCCGATGATCCCCAAGGTCTCCTGCTGCCGGACGTTCTCTTTATCGAGCATCCGGACGTGGATGAGAATTTCCGAGGCCGGCCCGCGCGATTCAGTTTGAAGGCGGATGCCCAGCCAGCCGCGTCCCAACTCTTGCCGGCTGAAACTGTGGGTGGCCACCGTGTTGGCAAAGACGAAAAACGTGCATTTGTCGCCGCGCGACGAATCGAGTCGTTGCAGCAGTAGATCGAATTCGTAATCAAGCATGGCCCGCAACCGGCGGCGGCTCACGTAACGGTCACTGGGGCCGTAGATCGCGTCGCTGACCGCCATATCGTAGGCGGACATGGTTTTGGCCACCGTGCCCGCGGCACCACCGACGTGGAAGAACCAGCGCGCCACTTCCTGGCCGGCGCCGATCTCGGCAAACGTGCCGTAGCGTCGGGCGTCAATGTTGATCTGTCGTGCCTTTTGCTGCGTGCTGTGAGTGTATTCGTCGTTCATGGTCTGGCCAATCGCATGTCGCGCGGCACCGATACCGCAAAAACCGGTGCGGTGAAACTTCTTTCAGCCGGAATTCCTCCTGCCACCAGTGCCCGCTCCGCTCGTGCGTCATCCTTGGCGCACGAGCAAAGCCTGATCCTGGCCCAAGGAAACAAGGTTTCACCGACAAAAGCCTGGGTGGTGCTGGCGCAGAAGCGTGCGGCTCAAATCCATTGGCAAACCAGCCGCCGCCGGCAGGTATCTCCGGGAATTTGCGGAGCACCTGCCGGGTCAGTTCCGTAGCGAGGTCGGGTAATTGCCTGGTTGCGACCTGGCTCGAATAATGCCATCGTTTCCCCGGCAACTTAAACCGCGAGTTGCGTCTCTACCATGAGCGAATTCAAATTTGCGTGTCCAGTTTGTGGCCAGCACATCGAGTGCGCGGCAGACAAAGGTGGCACGCAAATGGAGTGCCCCACCTGCTATCGCAACATCGTCGTGCCGCAGGTGCGCTCGGGCGGGGCGTCACCGCTGTTGATCCGGGGCACGCAGGTCAGCACGCGACCGCCCATTCGCGTGGCGGGCGCGGAATCTTCGGACGCACACGTTGGCCGACGGATGTCACCGTTGGCCGCCGTTGCGTTGGTGTTGGTCCTTGGTGCCGTTGCCGCGGGAGCTTACCTTTTCCGCGACCAACTCACGAAGGTCGTTCAGCGTCAAGCCCCCTCGCAACCCATTGCGCCGGCGCCGGACACCAATTGGACGCTGCAACTGGCCGCGGTGCAGATTCCCGGAACGCCGGCCACGGGGCGGATTTACGGACGGCGTTTTGACCTTCAGCGCGCCACGCTTCAGGGCGGCACGTTGAGCCTGCGGCAGGGCGCCACTTGGCCGCCCGATGTGGGCATTACGATCCTCTTGTACGCGAGGCAGGGCGAGGACCTGGCCGGCAAGGTAATCAATCTCGAAACCAACCGGGTCAAGCCGCCGCGCGTCATCCTCCGCTGGAAGGATGAACAGGATCAGCCCATGACCGAGCATGTCCGGGAAGGTTACGCGCTGCGGTTGGAGTTTGGCCAGGTGACAGGCAAGCGTATGCCGGGGCGGCTGTATTTCTGCGCGCCTGACGAGCAGCGCAGTTATGTGGCGGGAACGTTCGAGGCGGAAATCCGCAAACCTACGCCAACCAAGGCCCCCTGACGCAGTGATTTCCCGGCCAGGCAGGGCCGGGCGATCGAATCCAACTTCCACTGCCATCTGACGGGCCCAACCGCCACTCCAAACTTGCCAGCGGTAGTCCTTGGCCAAACACTGGTCACGCGTGAATGTCGAACTTATCAACACCGGCAGCGAACTCATGCTGGGCCGCGTCCTCAACACCCATCAGCAGTGGCTCTGCCGCCGCTTGGCGGATTTGGGTTACGTGGTGACGCGTCAGGTGGCCGTGGCCGACACGGGACCGGACATTGAAGCAGCGGTGCGCGACGCACTGGCCCGCGCCGACCTGGTCATTACCACGGGCGGACTGGGGCCGACTTCCGATGATCTCACGCGGGAGTTGATCGCGCGGTTGCTGGGCAGGGCGCTCCACGAGGACGCGAACATCGTTGACCATATCGAGCGGTTTTTCGCCGCGCGAAAACGTCCGATGCCGGAGCGGACACGGGTACAAGCAATGGTGCCTGCGGGAGCGCTGGTGTTACCAAATCCGCATGGCACGGCGCCGGGCCTGGCCACGGAGGTGCGGCCCAATCCGTATCGCCGGGAGGGCGCGGCCAGTTGGTTGGTGATGCTGCCGGGGCCGCCTCGCGAATTGCGGCCCATGTTCAATGAAGTCGTCGTGCCGTTGCTGGGCCGGGTGTTGCCGCCGGAAAGTAAGTTCGTGTGCCGCAGTCTGCGCACTACCGGCGTGGGAGAATCGGTGGTGCAGGAGAAAATTGGCGGACTGCTGGAACCCCTGGTGGCGGCCGGACTGGAACTGGGTTACTGCGCCCGCAGCGGACAGGTGGACGTGCGGCTGGCCGCCCGCACGCCGAGTGCGCGGCGGCTCGTCCGGCAGGCGGAAAGCATCGTCCGCGAACAGATTGGTCGCGATATTTACGCGGTGGATGATGAGGAGTTGGAAACGGTGGTGGTGCGCGGCTTGACGGAGCGCAACCAAACGCTGGCGCTGGCGGAATCCTGCACCGGCGGCGCCCTTGCGCATCGCCTCACCAATGTGCCGGGCGCGTCGGCGGTGTTGCTGGCGGGCTGGGTGACGTACAGCAACGAAGCGAAGCAGAAGTCATTGGGAGTCCGCGCCGAAACCCTCGCGACCCACGGCGCCGTGAGCGAGGAAGTGGCAAGGGAAATGGCACTGGGCGCCCGGCAGCAGAGTCAGGCGGATTTTGCCTTGTCCGTGACGGGGATTGCCGGTCCAAGTGGCGGTACGGAGGCCAAACCCGTGGGCACCGTTTTCATCGGACTGGCCACACCGGAAAGAGTTCTGGTGTTGCGCAATTTCAATCCCTGCGACCGCGAGACCTTCAAACAAGTCTCCACGCAGCAGGCGCTGGAGGTCTTGCGCCGAACCTGCCTGCTCTGAACGGAACGCAACTGGACGTCGAAGGCCTGGGTGGAGAAGCAAGGGACGTTATGGCGGTCATCGCTGACCAATGCCGGTTGATTCGCGCTACGATCTATCGGAAGTATCCATTGGTCATCAGTAGCTTTACCTGACGAACGGAAGGTCCCGGTCGAATCAAGCGCGCCCGCAGCGGAGTGCCAAGTGATCAACCTTTCTTACGGAAATAATTGATGGTCGCCCGCAGGCCTTGCGCGAGGGTCACCTCGGGTTGCCACTTCAAGATTTTGCGCGCCTTGGTGATGTCGGGCCGGCGCTGTTTGGGGTCGTCCTGCGGCAGCGGCTTGAACACCATGCGGCTGCGCGAGCGGGTGGCGCGGATGATGGCCTCGGCAAATTGCACCATCGTCATCTCGGTGGGGTTGCCAATGTTCACGGGCAACGCATACCGGCTCATCATCAGGCGGTAAATCCCTTCGATCAAATCCGACACGTAACAGAAGCTCCGGGTTTGCGTTCCCCGGCCAAACACCGTGATGGGTTTGTGTTTCAGGGCCTGGCCGATGAACGCTGGCACCACGCGGCCATCGTGCATTCGCATCCGCGGGCCGTAGGTGTTGAAGATGCGCACGATGCGGGTCTCGACGCCATGCTCGCGGTGGTAGGCCATGGTGAGGGCTTCCGCGAACCGCTTGGCTTCATCGTAGCAGCCGCGCGGGCCGATGGTGTTGACGTGGCCCCAGTATTCCTCGGTCTGCGGATGCACCAGAGGATCGCCGTAAATCTCGGAGGTGGAAGCGAGCAGGAAACGGGCGCTTTTTTCCATGGCCAGACCGAGGGCCTTGTGGGTGCCCAGCGAACCGACCTTGAGGGTTTGAATCGGGAAATTCAGGTAGTCCACCGGGCTGGCGGGTGAGGCGAAGTGCCAGACGTAGTTCACCGGCCCGTCCAGGAAGAGGAACTCGGTAACGTCCTGCTCGATGAACCGGAAGCGCGGATTGCCGGCCAGATGAGCGAGATTCGCCACGGTGCCGGTGATGAAATTGTCAATGCCGATCACGCGGTGGCCGCGGGCCAGCAGCAGGTCGGTCAGGTGCGAACCGAGAAAGCCGGCGGCGCCGGTGACGACGGAGATGGGATGCTTGCGTTTCATGTTGGCGAAAGGACGGAGGGGTGGGTTACAGGGGTTTGGGGGCGGGCCGGTTCGATGATTGGAATCGCTGACCAACCTCGAGGAGTGGCGGCTTCAAGACGGGGTGACATCATTTCGCGCCGGTGCCGCTGAAGACCACGGGAACGGTGCGCCAGAGGATCTTGAGATCGAGCCAGAGCGACCAGTTGTCAATGTATTCGAGGTCGAGGCGGACCCAGTCCTTGAATTCGACGATCTGGCTGCGACCACTGATCTGCCAAAGACAGGTCAGGCCGGGCTTGACGCTCAGTCGCCGGCGATGGGCCAGGTCGTCAAAGCGTTTGACTTCGTCCACCGGCAGCGGGCGCGGACCGACCAGGCTCATTTCGCCGCGCAGGACGTTCAAGAGTTGCGGCAGTTCGTCAATGCTGTGGCGGCGGAGGAATCGGCCGATGGGCGTGATGCGGGGGTCTTTGGTGACTTTGAACACCGGGCCGCGCATTTCGTTCATGGCCTCCAGCTCGTGTTTGAGTTGCTCGGCGTTGGTGACCATGGTGCGAAACTTGTAAATGGTGAACGGCGCGCCGTTGAGTCCGGAACGGTGTTGCCGAAACAGAATCGGTCCGGGAGAGGACAGGCGGATCAATAGGGCAACAACGGCAAACACGGGTGACAGCAGGACCAGCATGGTCAACGCGCCGAAGAAATCCAGACCCAGCTTGAGCACGCTTTGCCAGGAGTACTCCGGGGTCGAACGGAAGACCATCACCGGCCGGTCGTAAAACACATCGAGACTGGCCCGGGAAATCTGGGTGCTGAAGAAGTCGGCCACCACCCAGGCCTCCACGCCCTCGAGTTCGCAGGCTTTGATGATCCCCTCGGCCTGTTCAAAATAAGCATGGCGCGCGCTGAGGATCACGCCGTTGATGGAATGTTCGTGCAGCAACCGCAGCAGTTGTTCGAGGGTGGATTCATTCAACTCAAGCGCGGCGACGACTTCCATGGAGGCGTCCGGGCGGACGCGTAGTTCCTCCTTTAGCTTGGTCGTGTCCTGAGCCGCGCCCACGAGGACGAAGCGCCGCCGATACTGAGCCTGAGCGAGCTTGCTGCGGTAAAACCACAGCAAGGCTTCTTCTTTGAGGTAGATCAGGACGAAGCTGATGATGCCGAAGGAAACGATCACGCCGCGCGCCACGGTCAGTTCGAAGAAATACGCGGTCAATACCAGCGCCCCGGTGATGAGTCCGCAACCCCGGAACAACGGCCAGGCAATCGCCCGGCGCTTGCAGAGCATCGGCCGATTGTAGAAGCCTTGCGACTCGAGCACGAATAGGGCGGCGGGAATGAGGATGACGTACAGCCAGAGGAAAGTCTCAAACGGACTGGGCGCGGTCAGTTTCAGCCACGCGATGATCTGCCGGTTGGCGCGCAACTCATAGGCCAGCCAGAAGCCGAGCACGAACAACAAGGCATCCATCCATTGATGGACTTGCACTCGCAATTGACGATCTCGCTGTAACATGACTCAACTCAATCCCAAGGACTCCGCCGTGCGGGCGAAAGGGCTTGTAACAAATCGCGAAGGCTCATGCAACCTCGGCGCGCCGCAAGTTGCGTCGGGTCAATTACCGATTCCGCTAGGGTTGGGTGGCGGCCACACGCCCGGCAGGCTTCGGCACCAATTGAATCTCCGGCACGGAAGCCGCGATCAATTTCTGGAGGCGCTCGAAGGTGGCGTCCTCCTGTCCCGGCAGACAGACGGCGAAGTACGTGACGTAGGCCCAACGCTGCAAGACACCCGTTTGGATGAGTTCTTTCGCCATCCACCACATGCGTTGCCAGTGTTGCGCCGTGTAGGCGTCCTCGGCCACAAACCAGTACACGTAAACGCCCCGCAGGGTGACCGTCTGGCCCTGGTGCTGGATTCGCTTCGTTACCAGGAGCTTCATCACCGGCAGATCGTACTCCTCTGGTTGCGTGATCCGCACCTTGTCCTCGCGGGAGGCATTGGCATCAATGCTCCAGCCCGCGCCCTCGAGGCAAAACTGCGGTTTGTGCAGGCTCGTCCGGTCGCCCTTCATCAACACCACGGTCGCCTGTACCCAGAAATCGTCCGGCGCCTGGTAGCGGCGCCCGCCGAAACTGGTGTCGCGCGGCAAAGTGTTCAGCACGATGTCCTGCTGATCCACCAATTCGGACTCATAATCCAGGACCCGCTCGGGGAGCAGGACCACCTGGCTGCGGTTGGTGGTGAGGGGGTCAATTCTTACGCCGGGCTGGCCGAGCTTCTGGCTGGCTTTGAAGCGGCCCAGCAGGCCGGCCGCACTGCCGATCAAGAGCAGGGTCGCGGCGGCGAGAATCCATTTCTGTTTGTTCATACGGTTGAAGGAGTTTGCGCGGGACTGGCCGTCACCGGCGCGCTCGCCGCGGCGAGCCGCTCGAGCCAGCGGCCCAATAGAATCAATCCCAGGATCGCGGGCACATAGGGCAACAAACTGAACCACGTGCTGTCATGCACGTAACTGCCGGCTTCCTGGCCGAAGAATTCGCCCGCCAGCACGATCAACATCAGGCGCAGGGTGTTGCCAATCACCGCCAATGGAAACGCGGAGCCAACGATCAGTAGCCGATGCCAGGCCGATTTGAACATCACAAAGCCGTACGCCGTGGCCAGAAGAATTACGGCCACCAGACTCCGGATGCCACTGCACGCGGCGGCCACGTCGTATTGATAAGTGCCCAGCCCGTCGAACAACTGCGTGCCGGACCGGATGACACTCATGCCCAGCACATCCGTCGCCAGATGTTGGACGATGGTGGTCACCATCAGCCGTAGCGGAAATGTTACCACTTCGCTCAACGATCCCAAGGGCACCATGAACGCGAACAAAAAGAAGGGGAAGAAACTCGCGCGCAACCAGCGCGGCCCCCAGGTCAGCCCCATCAAACCATAGATGCCCCCGAACAACGCAATGATGGACAAGCGGGGTTGTTGGACGAGGTATCCCACCAGATGCAGCACCAGCGCGCCGACGACCAGCACGAGCGCCGGCGACCAGAACCGCAGAGGTTGCGCCAGCAATTCCTTGCGTTTCCACCAGAACAAACCCAGCACCAGAAATGGGATCAAATTGCCATGTGCGTCATCGGCCGCGGGATGGACTTCGTTATAGGCATTGTACATCCAATAATACAGCGAGGGGGTGTTAATGTAGCCGAACGTGGCGTTGCCCAAAAACTGAAACAAGGCCAGCCAGGCCGCGAGCAAGGTGAAAAACAGCCCCTTGTCCGGCAGTTGTCGCCAGCAGGCCTGGAATTCGGCGAGGAAGCCGCCGCCGGTATCGGATGTTTTTTGATTTTCCATGTTTGCCCGCACTTGATTCACGATAATGGATACCCAAAGGGCGCATTTCGCTCAATCTAATTCGCCCTTAAATTCTTAAGGTTTGGCCGCGCCGACTCATTCGTGAAGCTGTCCCCGGTGGATGCGTCCCACCCCAGGCAAGACTTTGCCCGCATTACCTCATGCCATGCGACCCCAAGCCCGGCCGCGCAAGCCGTCGAAAAACAAATAGAAGAGGAACAATGAATTCCATTTCAAGTAACGCGGCCCCAAGCGCCACGGTTCGGAGGCCAGGCGGTACAACCAGGTCAACCCCCGCCCTTGCATCCAGGCGGGCGCGTCGGGTTTCAGTCCAGCGTTCGCATCAAACGCGAAGCCGACCGTCAGCACCACGCCGCGGTGAAGCAGAGGTTTATGCCGCCGCGTCCACGCCTGCTGCTTGGGCGTGCCCAAGCCCACCCAAATGAAGTCCGGTGAGAGCCGGTTGATATCTTCCATAACCTGACTTTCCGCGTCGCCAGCCAGCACCCCCTCCGTGTTGCATGCTCCGTGGAAGCCACCAACGAACTCAAGGTGCGGATTGCGCCGGGTGAAAACCTCGCGCAGTCGCGCGCCGCACTCCTCCGATCCGCCTAACAGATAGTGTGACGTCCCTTCCGGCGCGGCGGCCAGAAAGCGTTGCATAAAGGTGGGGCCGTAAACGCGGTCGTCCATTCGCGCGCCGGCACGGTTCAAGCACCACACCAGCGGCATTCCGTCCGCGACCAGGTGATCAAAGCCGCGCATCAACTCACGAAACGCCGGATCGTGCCGCATGAGGGTTACGATATGCGTGTTGGCGAACTCCACGGCCACCGCCCGCGGCTGCCGCGCCCAGTCCAGGCATTGCGCCGCCAACTGGTCGTAATTCGTGACCAGGAGTGGTGTTTCGAGCACGCGCAAGGTGTTCATGTTTGATCTTGGCCCGACCCGCGGAGGAGGGCCGCCGCCAGATGCGCCCGACTGGGTGCGGGGTTCAAGAAAAAAACTTCATCATGCGTCGGATTCCGGCTAAGTTGACCGCATCCACTATGGGTTGATGGATTTGATGGAGTTCTTTGCCCGAACCGTGTCTGATCATTGCGTCAAATGAAACTGCTTGTATTCGCCCACACGCCGCCCCCGCATCACGGGCAAAGTTACATGACTCAGCTCATGTTGACCGGCTTTGGCGGGGACCACCGGACGGGCAGACACCGCCCCGTCCTCCGCAATACGGCCGGCGACGTTCACGGCATCGAGTGTTACCACGTCAACGTGCGGCTTTCGCGCACCTTGGAGGATATTGGAGAGTTTCACGGCACCAAGTTGTTCCTGTTGTTGCTGTATTGCCTGCAGGCCATCTGGTGTCGCTTCCGCTACGGAGTGACCACTTTCTATTACATCCCGGCCCCGGGCAAACGTTCGGCATTGTACCGGGACTGGCTCGTCATGTTTTTGTGCCGGCCATTTTTCACGCGCATTATCTTTCACTGGCACGCGGCGGGTCTCGCCAAGTGGCTGGAAACGGCGGTGCAGATTCGGACCCGGGCGGTCACGTTCAGTTTTCTCCGGCAGGCCGCCTTGAGCATCGTGCTGTCCAACTACAACCGCCCGGACGCGGAAAAGCTCTTCGCCCGGCATATTCGGATTGTCGGCAATGGCATCCCGGATCCGTGCCCGGATTTTGAGGAAACCGTCCTGCCCCGCCGCCGCGCGCGTTTTGCGGCGCGCCAACGTTTGCTGGCTGGAGAGTCACTCGCGGAGAGCGACGCCCAACGCGCGGGCGGGGACCCGGAGATTTTTCGGTTGCTCTTCCTTGCGCATTGCACGCGGGAAAAAGGGCTGTTCGATGCCCTCGAAGGCGTCAGCCTGGCCAATGCCCGACTCGCGACAGCGGACTCACCGATCCGGGTGCAGCTCACCGTTGCGGGCGAGTTCGTAGTGGCCAAGGAGCAGGAGGAATTCAATCGGCGCATTCTCCAACCCGATCTGCAAATTGCCTTCAACCGGCGCGGTTCATCCCCGGCTGTGCGCCGGAGTTGCGTGGATTACATCGGCTTCGTCAGCGGTCAGAAGAAAAGGCAGGCATTTGCGGAAAGTGATTGTTTCTGTTTTCCCACCTATTACTACGCGGAGAGTTTCGGGTTGGTCGTGATTGAAAGCATGGCGTTTGGCATGCCCGTCATCACAAGTCACTGGCGCTCGATTCCTGAACTCCTCGCCAAAGACTATGCCGGTTTGATTCCGCCAAAGAACCCGCCGCGAATCGCGGAGGCCATCCTGCAAATGCTCGCCGAGGAGCAATCCACTGCTCTGCGGGATCATTTCCTCCGGCATTTCACCATTGAACAACATCTGGCCAAACTGGCGACCGCCATCCGCGAGGTCGAAGTTTCGCCCGGTGCTCCGGCGGGCGTTCCGGCCTGGGCGAGTCGCTGAAGTCGCGCGCCGCCGATTCCGCAAATTCGTTGCGCGCCAACCTTCCGTCGTTACTCTGGCCGGGTGAAATTTGGCGTCCTGCAGCTTAACTCGACGATTGGTGATTTCGACGCCAACCGGCGCAAGTTGGTGGCCGGTTACGACCACGCCTGCGGTCTGGGCGCGGAATTTGTGATCGCCCCGGAACTGTTTCTCTGTGGCTATCCGCCCCGCGACCTGTTGCTGCGCGCAGATTTCATCACGGCCAATCTGGACACGCTGGCCGACACAGCCAGGAACGTCGGGGCAATCCCGCTGGCCGTGGGTTTCGTGGACACGAATGTCGCCCGCCCGGGACGCTCGCTGCGCAACGCCGCCGCCGTGCTGCACAACGGAGCGATTGTCTGGCGACAGAACAAATCCCTCCTGCCCACCTACGATGTCTTTGATGAGGACCGCTATTTCGAGCCGGCGGCGACGGATGGCGTCAAGCCCTTCAATTTCAAAGGGCGCAAACTGGGCATCACCATCTGCGAGGACATTTGGAACGACGAAGATTTCTGGCCCGAACGGCTGTATCGTCGCGATCCCGTGAAGGAACTCATCGCACAGGGTGCAGAGATTATTTTGAATCTTTCGGCTTCCCCGTGGTGGTTGGGCAAGGACCGAACCCGCCTGGCTATGCTTCAGCGGGTGGCGCGCGACGAGCGCGTGCCGCTGGTCATGACCAATCTCGTCGGCGCCAATGATGAATTGATCTTTGACGGCAACAGCGTCGCGTTCAACCGGCTTGGCGAAACCATTGCGGCCGGCAAATCGTTCGAGGAGGACGTGTTTGTCGCCGATACGGATGGCGATTCGCGAGCGGCCGAAGTGCCGCAGTCTGCACCGGAGGAGCAACTCTTCCGCGCGTTGTCGTTGGGACTCCGTGATTACGTGCAGAAATGCGGATTCAAGTCGGTGATTGTCGGTTTGTCCGGCGGCATTGATTCTGCGCTGACCGCGGTGCTGGCAGCGGACGCCTTGGGCGCGGACCGGGTCATGGGAGTTTCCATGCCGGCGCGGTATTCGAGTGCGGGCAGTTTGGCGGATGCGGAGGCACTCGCGCGGAACCTGGGAATTCGCTACGAGGTATTGCCCGTCGAACCGGCTTTTGAAGCCATGGAACGGCAACTGGCCGGAGTGTTCGCCGGCACCAAACCCAATGAGGCAGAAGAGAATCTCCAATCCCGGCTGCGCGGTGTCACGCTGATGGCGCTCGCGAACAAATTTGGCGCGCTGGTGCTCACCACGGGCAACAAGTCCGAGGTGGCCGTAGGCTATTGCACGCTCTACGGTGACATGTGCGGTGCGTTGGCGGTGATTGCGGATGTTTTCAAAACGGAGGTGTATCGTCTCGCCCGCTGGGTGAACCGCGAGCAAGTCGTCATTCCGGAATCTTCCATCACCAAACCTCCCAGCGCCGAACTTCGCCCCAACCAGACCGACCAGGATTCTTTGCCGCCATACGAAACCCTGGATGCCATCCTGGAGGCCTACGTGGTGCGCAACTGGAGCAAGGCGGAGATCATCGCGCGCGGATTCGACGCCACCGTGGTGAATGACGTGATCAACAAAGTGACCTTCAGCGAATACAAACGCCGGCAGGCTGCGCCCGGTTTGAAGGCTTCGCCGCGGGCTTTTGGGATGGGCCGGCGGATTCCCATTGCGCAACGTTTCCGGCCCCAACGATGAAGTTTTCCATCGTCACTCCCAGCTTCAACCAGGGCCGCTTCATCCGCGACTGCCTCGAGAGTGTGAAGACGCAGACCGGGGTTGAATGGGAGCACCTCGTGCAGGACGCCGGCTCGACGGACGAAACGCTCGACATTTTCAAGGAACATCCGCACCTAGACTGGGTTTCCGAGAAGGACGAGGGCATGAGCGACGGGATCAACCGGGGGTTTCTCAAGGCCACCGGCGATTGGGTGATGTGGCTCAACACGGATGATTATCTGCTGCCCAACGCGCTGGAAAAGGTCGCAGCCTTCGCGGCCCGTCACCCGGAGGCCGATGTGATTTACGGCGATTGTCTGTTCGTGGATGAACAGAAACGCACGCTGCGCCGCAAGCGCGAGCATCGGTTCGACTTCGGCATCCTCCTGTTCTATGGCTGTTACATTCCGTCCACTTCCACCTTCATTAACCGCCGGATCATTAACGCGGGTCACCTCCTGGAGGTGGGCTACAAAGTCTGCATGGACTTCGAGTATTACGTGCGCCTGGGCCGGCTCGGATATCACTTCGCGTATCTGCCAGAGGCACTCGCCGCGTTTCGCTGGCACGAAACCAACACCAGCAGCGTGCAACTCCAGCGGCGGCGCGAGGAACGCCTGCGCGTGCAGCAGGAGCATCTGGTGCTGGCCGGCCGCAGACCGCCACCAGGCCGCAATCGCCTGGCACTGCTCTATCGCGTCTATCAGGTGAAGCGCGGCTTCTTGCGCTTATGCGCCCACGGGTTGAAAGCATGAATGCTGCTCCCGCGTCACTTCATCCACCGCGTGACTTGACGATGCTGGTGACGGCGGTGTTTGCGCGGTGGCGCGCGGCGGGCATCGCGTTTCTCGTGCTGCGCAATTACGAAAACCTGCCCCGGGAAACTGGCAATGATATTGATGTGTTGGTGCATCCCAACCAGTTGGTCAGCGCGGAGCGGACTCTGTGTCAGGCGGCCCAATCGGTGGGGTACCGCCTGCACAACCGCGTCGAATTCGCGCCCGTGTCGTTGTTCTTCTTTCATCCCGATTCGCTCCAGCAGATCCAGTTCGACCTGTTCCACGAACTGGCTTGGCGCGGATTCAAACTGCAAGACCCCGGCGCGCTGCTGGAACGCCGGATCGAACGGGATGGATTTGCAGTGCCGCATCCGGCGGATGAAGCGGTGAACAGCCTTGTGACCCGCTTGATTTATCAAGGCGCGGTGAAGGAAAAATACCACTCCGTCATACGGGCGGGATTTCAAAGTCATCCCGCCGAAACCGCCGCCCAGTTGACCGCGATGTTTGGTGACACGCTTGCGGGGAAGCTGACGGCCGCGGTGGCCCAACAGAACTGGCGCGCGATTGCCGCGCTTCATCATCCATTGCGTCGGCAACTGATCTGGCGGCGCCTCACCCGCAAACCCGTGAACACGTTTGCGAGATGGCTTAAAGATTCGTTGCGGTTCGCGGGGCGTCTCCGGCATCCGCCCGGCTGGACCGTGGTGCTGGTGGGCGCGGATGGCTGCGGCAAATCCACCGCGGCGGAAAAGCTCGCGGATGCCTTGCGCGGCACGTTCCACCCGAACAAAAGCCTGCGTGTACACTGGAAGCCGGCGGTGTTTCTGCGCCAACGGCGCGCCGCCAGACCAGCGACCACGGCTCCGCACGCTTTGCCTCCGCGCAGTGCGCTGGTTTCACTTGTGTTGCTGGTTTATCACTGGATCGAGTTCTGTGTCGGCGCGTTCGTGCAATTCCTGCCGGCCCGCTTTCGCAACGGTCTGGTGCTGATTGACCGGTACCATTACGACTTTGTGGTGGATCCGCGGCGGTTTCGGTTGGCGGCATGGCCCCGCTTGGCACAATGGCTTTTCCGACTGCTGCCGAAGCCTGACCACGTGTTTGTCCTGGATGCGCCGGCAGAAGTTCTCCAGAGCCGAAAGCGTGAAGTGCCACTGGTCGAAACCAAACGCCAACGTGAGGCCTACCTCAGCTATCCGGGGACGCTGCCGTGCGCCCGCATCGTGGACGCGAGTCAATGCGCCGATGCGGTGGTTGCTGAACTGACGCGCGATACGCTCCACCGGCTTGCCGCCCGGCAAGAGCGCCGTCGGCTTCGTGCGGCAATGGGAGGCTCGCCATGAACTTCACTCCCCGCCCCGCCGTATGAAGGTCAAGACTTCAGCACCCTGGCTGGAGCTGTTCCCGCCGCCGGCAGCCGTCGCTCGGGCAATACCGGTTCGCTTTCGGCTCTTGTGCCGACGGGCCGAGCCATTGCTCTTGCTGCCCGCCGCGCCGCGCCATGTGCGCGCGAGTTTGTCGCTTTATCCGGCCCAAACCGCAAAGGCACGGCTTGCCCGATCATTGGTGAGGCTGGGTCTGCAATTGCGCCTGCCCCTCCTCACGCAGGCGGTGAAACTGGAGGTTGATGCCGCGGCCAGCTTCACCCGTTTCGTGGCTGGTGGCGAATCCTGCAAGGCGATGCCTGCGTGTGCCGTGTTGCTGGGAAATCCGCACGCCGACGGTCGCCGGTTTGTGGTGCTGGTGTTTGACGCCGCCGGAACGCCGGTCAAGCTGATCAAAGTTGGCGTCGGCGACGCTGCCGTTGCCTTGATCCGCCGGGAAGCAACTTTCCTCAAATCGCAGCCCCGCCAACGGCTTCATGCCCCGGCACTCCGGGAGGAATTTGCGGAGGATCGTCGCGAGGCAATGGTTTTGGACTTTGTGCCCGGCACAACTCCTGGCGACAAGGACTTTGCGGCGCTGGCCCCATTGCTGGAATCGTGGATTCAGCCGGGCCCACCCTGCCGTTTTCTGGACCTTCCAGCAGCTCATCGCCTCCAGGCTGCGGCAGCCGCGCACCCGGCTTGCGCCAAAGTCCTGTCAGGCTTGACGGAAGTTCGATTGCGGCCCGCGGTGTTTCACGGAGATTTCACACCGTGGAATGTTCGCGTGCATCCCACCACCCGCCAGTGGACCGTGCTGGATTGGGAGAGAGGGGAATCATTGGGACCACCGGCCTGGGACTGGTTTCACTTCGTGATCCAGCAAGAGATTCTCGTGCGGCACACCCGACCCGCCGCCGTGTTGCGCCAACTGAAGTCACTGCTCCACGGATCGGATTTTGGCCGGTACTCCCGGCGCACGGGCCTCGGGGAGAGTGCCACAGCGCTGTTGGCGGCTTATCTGGCTTATGCCTGCTTCGTGCTCAGACAAGCCGAAGGCCAGCGTGAGCTTGAAGCGTTGCTCGACCTCCAACTTTCAGAAATGGGGCTTGGTCGCTGATGCCAGCCGCCTGGCCAGCCGACAGGTTGCAGGTCAACCCCGCGCGGTTGCTCCGAAGCTTGCCGGTTTTTTGGCGGCGGATTAGCCTCGCCCGCGTTTGATGTCGCCACGATTGAAAGTCCTGATGTCCGCCTACGCCTGCGAGCCGCACCGCGGCTCGGAACCGGAGGTGGGCTGGCAGTGGGCTTTGCAGATGGCGCGCTTTCACGACGTGACGGTGGTGACGCGCGCCAACAACCAACCGCCCATCGAATCGGCACTTTCAAGTTACCCCGGTGCGAAGCCGGATTTTATTTACTACGATCTGCCCGACTGGTTGCTGGGGCTTAAGCGTCGCGGCTTGCCGGTGTCAGTATATTACGCACTGTGGCAAGGGAGCGTCCGGCGTCATCTCGCCGGCCGGTTGCCCAACTTCGATCTCATCCACCATGTCACTTTCAACTCGTTTCGCCAACCCGGATTCTGGTGGTCGTGCGACAAGCCGGTCGTGCTCGGTCCGCTCGGTGGCGGGCAGATTTGTCCGTGGCGTTTCCTGCCCACCTTCGGCCGCCGGCTGCTCCCCGAAGCGGCGCGGTCCTTGAGCGTCATGGGCAGTGCCATGCTGCCGAATCTTTACGCCAGCTTTGCGGCGGCCACCGTCATCCTGGTGGCGAATCGTGACACTGCCCGCCGCATTCACGCCGCCTCGCGATCAAAGATTCAATCCCTGTTGGAGACCGGGGTGCCGTGCGAACTCATCCTATCCGCAGCATCGCGTGCGGACGATGGCACGGTGCGAATCATTTGGATCAGCCGGCTGGAGAAGATCAAAGGCGGCGCGCTCGCCCTGCGCGCGTTCGCCTTGGCCTTCGCCAGGGAGAAGAAACTCCGCTTGAGCATCGTGGGTAGCGGACCGGAGAGTGCTCGCCTGCGGCGGCTGGCGGTGACGCTGGGCATTGACTCCGCGATCACCTGGCATGGAGCAGTTCCCAAGACTGACATTCCCAAGTTGTTGCGCACCCACGATGTGTTTCTGTTTACCAGTCTGCGCGACACCTCGGGCAATGTGCTGCTTGAGGCCATGGCGGCAGGGCTGCCCGCCCTCACTTTGTTACACCACGGTGCGGCGGAGATTGCCACGGATGAAACCGCCCTCCGCATCCCACCGACCCGTCCGGCGGAGACGGCGCAGGCCATCGCCAGTGGAATTCTGCGTCTGGCGAATGCACCCGACCTGCGCCAGCGGATGAGCCGTGCCGCCACGGCACGCCTGCTGGCGGAATTCTCCTGGGAACGAAAAGGAGCGCAGATGAGCGCCATCTACGAGCAGGCCGTGCGGCAGTTTCAAGCCCACGCCTGAAGGAAATCCTGCACTCGAACCGCCACGTCATCCTCGGCGAGGAGGTCCATGCAGAGTGGTGCCGGGAAACGGCAGTAATCGGAACAGGGTTTGTAGGGGCAGGCTTTACCCTCAATCCACTCGCTGTGCGGATGCAAGGGCGCAAACCACTCGGGCAGTTGTGGCCCAAAGATCGTGAAGGTGGGTACGCTACAAAACGCTGCCAGATGCCCCGGGCCGGAGTCGTTGCCGACGAACGCGGCGGCCCCGTCAATCAGTTCCAACAGCGCCGCCACGGTTCGGGGCGTGCGGACCTCGGTTTCTCCGGCTTGCAGCCACCACTCGCGCTGGTCGGGATCGCACGCCACCACCACCCGCCGACCCTGCTGGCGGATGCACGCCACCAATTGCCGATATCGCTCCAACGGCCAGACCCGCACCGGCTGGCCCGCGCCGCTATGGACCAACACCCAACCGGACCGCGGCGAGGTGGAAATTGGAATGTCCTCCCGTTCCGGCAGTCGCAGTCCCAAATCGCGGCCAATGGTGCGCCAGTATTCGTAGCGGTGTTCTCGGGGATCAGGTTTCGTCAATGGATGCGTCAGGAGGTAATGGCTTTGCATCCGGGGAAATCCCAGGCGTTTTCGCGCGCCAGCCAGGGTGAGCAGGCAGTGGTCCCGCGGGTCCCATCGCGCGGACAGCCCAACTTCAAAGCGTTCCGTGATCAGCGACCGCCCCAGGCGCGCCATGCTGCGCCACGGCCAGCGCCACAGTTTGTATTTGCCGGTGAACGCGGTCCATGGCGCGACAAACGGCAGGATGCGCACCCCGGGCCAGAGGCGGGTCTGCAACTCCAACGCATAGGGCTTGGCCACCAGCGTCACGGCGTACTGCTCGCTGGCCGCCCGCAAGAACGGCGTGGCGATCACCAGGTCGCCCAAACCCCATAGTTCGATGATTAGCAGTTTCGGTTTCACGAAGTCTTGCGCGCGATCAAGTACGCCGACCAGCCCAGCCAGTGGACGCGCGCGGTGAATTTCTGCCGGCTCTCCGGCAGGAAGGTAAAGAAAGGATGGGCCGCAGCGAACAGCCAGTTGCGCGAGATTCCGGCGGCTTCCGCGTGCAAGCCGGCAGAACGGGCCCGTTGCGCCAGTTCGTCGGTGGTGACCAGACGGACGTGCGTGGGGTCGTCGTAGAAATTGAGCGTGAACCGGCCACGCAAACTGGGCAAGGCCAGCGTTTTTGGATGCGGCGTTTCGAAATAGACCCGGCCACCCGGCTTGAGGAGGCGCGCGATTTCGCCCAGGAGCGGCGCCGGATCGTGGAGATGTTCGACCAAATGCATGCAGGTAATTGCATCCATGGCATCATCCGGCCAGGGTACCGACTCACGCTCGAAGTCGGCCCGCTGAAACTGGCAGCCAGCGGGGTAGTGTTCCGGCGTTCCCAGCTTGTCCGCGGCACACAACTGCAAGTCCGGCCTCAGTTCGGCGATGTGTCCCAGCGTTTCGCCGTCGGAGGCGCCGAGGTCCAACAACTTCCCGCGCGCGGGTGTTTGCGCCACAAACCGGGCCCGCGTATCCAGCCACGGAAAATGCCGGAGATAGGTCCAGTTCATCTACGATCCGTCCGTTGAATTGCCGAGGCGAACGAAAACCGCCGATGGCTGCTGCTCACCGAACATATCGAACGCGCTGGTGGCTCGCCAAAGGGGTGAGCGCGACGGCACTTGTGTGTCGTGTCCCTGCGGAGACATCGGCCTGCCTGCATGATTTGAAATGCTGCCATCGGGCTAGTGGTCCAAGCTCGCTCCCCGGCCATGGTGGTGTTTGGGAATCACTTTCATTGCGGCGACATTCTGCCGGCAATCTAGGGCGAGCCGATCGGGTGTCACAGGAAAAAGTTGCGGCAGGAATTGAGCTGGATTGCCGCCACCAGGTTTCTACCCGCGAAAGAAAAGCCACCACACCACCAGCAGCATCGGTAGCATGTAGGGCAGGCTGTATTTGAAGACGAATCCCAGAAAACTCGGGGTACGGATTCTCTGGTGATCGGCAATGGACTTCACCATGAAGTTCGGGCCGTTGCCAATGTAGGTGCAGGCCCCGAAGAAAACCGCGCCAACGCTGATCGCCACGAGGTAGCCGTTGGACAAACCATTGCCCAGCAGAAAGGCGACTTCCACCGTCCGCAGATTGACACTTCGGGCGGCGAGTTCAGTCGCGTGATGTTGCTGCAGCACTTGGAGTGTGTTGCGGATTTCCTCCGCGTGCGGGCCGGTGAGGGTAGCCAGGTCCGCGCCGCCGTTTTGCACCAGCACTTGCACCTGTTGCACAACCTCGGCATCCACGAAACTTCCGAACACGGCGCTCAGAAAACTCAGATACGTGGGCGCGTTGTCCAGCACGCTCGATAACGCTCCAGTGCCCCAATAGAATAGTCCCGGGGCGGGATTGGCCCCCAGCAAACTGCGGGCGTTCAGCCCCAACCAGTCGAGCGCCGGCATCATCGTCGCAAAGATGCCGATGAAGAGAATGGCGACCTCCTGGATGGGATGAAAATTGAATTGATTGGCGGCGTGAACCTGCGGGCGGGTGGTGTAGTATGAGCCCAGTGCGGCCGCCAGCATCAGTCCTTCGCGCAGGAATAATGGATGGTTGATGAACACCGCACCCAGAATGACGGCCAGGAAAAACAAGTTTGCCAAACCGTCAAACCGCCACGTTTCCTGCGCGGTTTCCTTCTCGCGCACGGCCCGGGGCGCCCGGACGAAGTTCAATCGGTCCACCACATAGAACATCGCCAACAATGTGCCGATGCCCGCCGCCCACATCGGCCAGCAGTGCGTCGCCACCCACCAGAACGGAATGCCCTGGAGATAACCCAGGAACAGTGGCGGATCGCCAATCGGCGTCAGACACCCGCCCACGTTCGACACGATGAAGATGAAGAAGACAATATGATGCGCTGTGATGCGGTATTTGTTCATGCGAATCCACGGGCGGATCAGCAACATCGAAGCGCCGGTGGTGCCGAGCACGTTGGCGATGATGGCGCCGATCAGGAGAAAGACCACATTGGTGGCCGGCGTGGCTTCGCCTTTCACGTTGATGTGAATGCCGCCCGAAACGACATACAGCGAACCGATGAGGGCAATGAAGGAAACATACTCGTGCGCTACCGCCAGCACACGACTCGTGGCATGCAATCCAAACAAGTAATAAACGAGCGTGATGGCGCCGAGACCGAGGGCCACTTTCGGATAATGTCGGGTCCACCACCGCCCGGCCACCAAGGGCGCCAGGGCGATGGTGCCCAACAATACCCCAAAGGGCATAATCATCCAGGGATTGGGACTCGGCGTCGCGTGAACCATCTGGCGAGAGGCTAACGGCTGGCGCGAAATCCGGTCAAACGCAAACCTGCCATCCAGCAGGGTTTCCCGTGACCTTGCCCGCCCGGTTATGCCCGTCAAACAAGTGATTCACGCCGCAGCCTTTGAGGCGCGCGGTGTTTAGTCTGCCCATGCGTTGGTCCTTCAGCCGAGGCTCGCGTGGGAGACATCGAGTTGGCGCGACGGGAAGCCGTGGGTACAAACGCCGTGCATCACGCGGCGTTTGTGCCCACGACTCCCCGCGCGCAGACTCCCCACTTTAACAATCAAGGTGTTCATGCGGCGAGCAGCTCGCGGCTGCGTTCACGCACCCCCTCCTGTCGCCGGGCATGTCGCACCGCAGCCAGCGCCTTTTCCTCGAACAGCACCGGAAATACCAGCAGCGGGTAGGCGGTTACCCACGCCAGGGCCGCGGCTTCGTTGGCGGCACGGCGCAAGGGCGCGTTCAGCGCCGGCTGACTGCTACGCGCGAGCCGTGCCATGAGCAACCGGTTCTTCAGCCGTTCCAGTTCGGTTTCCTGGAGCGCGCGGTACGGCGCGGCTGGCACCGGCTGTACCTCGAACCGGGTCTCCGGCCCGAATCGGGTCGTCACCCTTCCATAGTTTGCTTTCATTGTTGTTCCTTTCGGGGAGTCCTGACACCGGTCAGGACAAATTATTCAACAAAAAACCCGCGATTGACTGGCAATCGCGGGTTTCTTGGAAAGTCTGGTGTCTCTTGCCTATAATCCTGAACCCGCGCCGCCAATTGCCAGGAAACCACGGTGCCAGAGCGCGATAACGCCACTCACGGCCGTGGTTGGTTGCATTTTGATGAACGTGGTATTCATGTCCTGTCGCGGCATAGAGAACAGGATCCGGGGCCAGGTGTCAAAGCGATTCTTGGCGGAGCTGAGTGAGCCGGCCACCCCGATCCTTGAGGAAGTTCCCTGTTGGCTCAATGTCCCGGCCGCAATCGGTGATCTGACTCGCACTGCGATAAGCAAATTGCGCAACGTGGTAGGGTGCGTCACTCCGTGCGCGCCGTTTAGCAAGCGGGTGGCGGACTGCGGTGCGCACGGAGTAACCCACCCTGCCGACCTCGAGCGCATGTTTCCAAGCTTTTGAATCCCCGCACCAGATCGAACTCTGTCCTGTGCCGACAAGAAACGAACCGTTTTGATCGCGTTGACACACCACCGTCGTCTGGATGTCAACCCGACTGGCCGGGATTCAATTCAGGCACCGCGGAACCACGATACCGCTGACTGCTTTCCGCCTGCCTTTCGGGTTGCGACCGGGAGGCGCACAGTCCAACATCTCTCGCGGAACCGAACCGGCTTATGGCATATCAGGAAAAACAACTTCAGGAAATCTCCAAACAGTTCCAGATCTACGGCGAGATTCTTCACGCCGAAACCTTCAAGATCGGCCACATCAACGAAACCTACTCTGCCACCTACGATCAGGGGGGCATGCGGGTGCGCTACATCCATCAGAAGATCAACAAGGGCGTGTTCAAGAACCCCGTCGCCGTGATGAAGAATGTGATGCGCGTCACCACGCACGTCCGCCGCCGGCTCGAAGACCTGGACGCCCGCGACATCACGCGCCGCTCGTTGATCGTCATTCCCACGCGGGACGGCCACCCGATTTACCGCAGTCAGGATGGCGAGTTCTGGCGCACGTTTGTCTTTGTGGAGGGCGTGCAGACTTACGAAGCCGTCCAATCACCGGAGCAGGCCTTTCAGGCGGGCCGCGCGTTTGGCGAGTTTCAAAGCATGCTGGTGGACCTGCCCGGCGAGCGGCTGAACGAAACCATTCCCGATTTTCACAACACCCGCAAACGTTTCACCGCCCTGCAACAAGCCATTCAGAAAGACCGCTTCAACCGCGCCAAGGATGCGCAACCGGAGATCGAGTTTGCTCTCCGGCACGAACCCATCGTGGATGTCATTCTCAAAGCGATGGCCAAAGGCAGCATCCCCGAGCGCGTCACTCACAATGACACCAAGTTCAACAACGTGATGCTCGATGCCGTGACCGGCGAGGCCAAGTGTGTGGTGGACCTCGACACCGTCATGCCGGGCTGCGCGCTGTACGATTTCGGCGACATGGTGCGCACCACCACCAGTCCCACGCTCGAAGACGAGCCGGACTTGTCCAAGGTCAAGATGCTCATGCCGATTTTCCAGGAACTGGCCAAGGGCTATCTTTCGACTGCTGGCGCGTTTCTGACCCGGGCGGAGAAATCCCTCATGGCCTTTTCGGGCAAATTGATCACCTTCGAGATCGGCATCCGCTTCCTCACGGATTTTCTCAGTGGCGATACCTATTTCCGTATCCACCGCCCTGATCACAATTTGGACCGCTGCCGCACGCAGTTCAAACTTGTGGAATCCATCGAGCAACAGGAAGCCGCGATGCAGAAATTCGTGGATCAACTTGACGGCGGCAAACCCCGGAGTTCGGGCGGCAGAAAATCCCGACGCCCCAAGTCGCGGTAGCCGAAAACATGCCCAGTCGAACCCCAGCCACACCCCAGGCAGGGGTCGCTCTGTCTCCATTCTTCCTGTTTGAAACTGACCGGGAGCACTGTCCTACTTCTGCCCCTCGAACTGTTGCTTCAGTTTTTTGTAGAGCAATCGTTGGTCCGCCTCGCTCAAGTCCGCGAGGTATTCCTTGATCAATTCGTTGGCCCGAAACACTTCCGCCCGCTCGACCGCAGCTTCAAACTCTCCCTCGCTGTCCCAGAAAGCGTTGCCCGACTCAAACATTGCCCATGACTTGGGCCGCATGTTGCCGTCCTTTTTGCGATACTTCACCCCGTCCACCAGCGTGGACTTGCCCACGAAACGCCACGTCCGGTCGAAAAACACGCGCTCACACTTAATGCCGTCGCCGGACTGCTCGTAGCGCACCCAGAGCGTGAACGCCGCCGCAAAGAAGGCCTTGCGATTGGGATGATCGCGAAAAGTCCCCATGTCGTTTTCCGGATTCGCGCCGCGCCGGGCGGACTTGATGGAAATCTCAATGTGCTCGTCACCCAGCACGAGCGCCAGATCGGCCACGCGATTCTTCTCGCGACCGGTTTTGCCGCGGTCAAAATGTTCCTCGCCCAATTCGGCGATGTGCTTGGGCAGCACTTGGCAAAGCGCATCAATTCCCGCCTCTTCAAACTGCCGCCATACCGTCGTGTAGCTGCCCGTGACCGGATTTGTTTTGAGTTGCGCGGTGACTTCAGCCGCGATGGTTTCCTTGAGGGCATCCAGCCGCGCGGCAACTTCCTTTGCGCCGAGGCTGGTTGCGGGCTGCGCGCTGCTGTAGCCACCCACGACCAGCAGTACGAACAACACACCCACCTGCATGCTGCGTTGACTGAGAACTCGCCGAAACATAACGCTCAGGGATTCGCTGACGGCAGGCGCAGTGTCGTGTCCAGGGGTTGAAGGTCCGCCAGTTCCTTTTCGCCGGCACCGGCACGAAGTTTTTGCAGTCGCTCGCCGCTGGGGCGCACCATCCGTTCGTAACTGCCCACCGCATCGTTGAAGGCGCTGTTCGAGCGCTCCAGGCTGGCGCGGATTTTTTCAAAATGCTCGGTGAATTTCACCACGCGCGCGTACAGCTCCTGTGCTGCTTCCGCAATCTTTTGCGCATTCTCCGTCTGCGCGTGTTGTTGCCAGCTTACGCTTACCGAACGCAACAACGCAATCAGCGAGGCCGGCGTGGCCAGCAGAATCCGTTTTCCCGCCGCCCACACGATCAAATCCTGGTCGCCCTCCAGCGCGGCGCTGAACAATGATTCCGCCGGCAGGAACAACACCACGTAATCCAGTGCGTTCGGAAACTGGCGGGGGTAATCGCGGTCAGCCAGCGCCCTAATCGTAATCTTGAGCTTGGCGGCGTGGGCCGCAAGCGCCTCGGAGCGCTTCGCCGGCTCGGCGGCGTCCATGGCGCTCAGGAAATCCAGGTCGGGAACTTTCGCGTCCACGATGATGACGCGCTCACCAGGCAGACGAACAAGCAAATCCGGCTTGCTGTCGCCTTCCTTTGTTTGCTCGCTGAAATCGCAATGTGCGCTCATGCCCGCCGCTTCCACCACGCGGCGCAAGGTTTCCTCGCCCCAGCGCCCGCGCGCCTGATTGGACTTGAGCACCATGCGAAACTGCTGCGTCTCCACAGCCAGGGATTGGCTGTGTTGCGCCAGGGTTTCGAGTTGCTTCTTTACTTCGCCGAGCGCGCCCGCCTGCGAAGTTTCGCTCTGCTGCAATCGCTTTTGATACGTCTCCAATTGTTGCTTGAGCGGCTCCACCAGCGTCTTGATCGCCTCCTGCCGTTGCGCCAGATCGCCTTTGGCGGTTTCCTGAAGTTTGCCAAAACTCTGTTCCGCCAACCGCAGGAATTCCGGCGCGGTTTGCCTCAACGCCTCCGCGCTCAATGCGCGAAACGCCTCGCGCAAGTCCACCAGCGCCTTTGCCTGGGCTTCTTTGGCCTCGACCAGCGCGCGATCGTGCAAGGCGCGCTGCTCGTTCAGAAGTTTTTCCGCGCCCGCCTGGTTTGCCTGCGCCGTGGCGAGGGAACTCTTGATGGTTACGATTTCGCTGCGGGTCTGGTTCAACTCGCTCTCACGCTGCGCGAGCTGTTGACGCAATTCATTCTCCAGTCGCTGATCCAACGGAGCGGCGGAGGACTTCCCGCGCGCCACCAGCCAGCCAATGAGCCAGCCAAGTCCGGCACCAAAGATGAACGCGAGCAGTAGTTGGACGCCAAGTGGCATGGTGTTCAGAGTCTGTGCGATCAGTTCGTTTCCGTTGAACCCGCAAACCGCAGCCGACGACGCAAGGAGGCGGACCCGCGTTGGTGAGCATAACTCCGCCTCCTCACGTCGGCGGCTACCGTCAGAACCATCATCGAAAATAGTCGCGCCTTGCTCATGTCAGTGGAGTCCGTGGAACAGCTTTTTCTCGTGATCGGCGACGAACAGCCGTTTGCCTTTGTGGATCAGTTTGTGACCTTCGGCCCGCAAGCGCAGCGCCACTGCCTGCACGCCGCCGGGATATTTCGGATTTACTTCCCCGCCCGTCTTGAGCGTGCGCCAGTAAGGCGTGATGCGCTTCGCCCCCTCGGCTTCGGCCTCGGCGGCGGCGTGCGCAGCGATCCAGGAAAAAATCCCGGTGGTAATCGGGCAGGCAAAATCCGCGCTGTGCTTCTTGGCGAGGACAGCGCGCAGTTCATTGATGGTCACCAATCGCCCCTTTGGCACCCGCTTCATCAAGGCATCCACCTCGCGTGGCGCGGGAATGACCATTATCCCCGTACCCCAGCGCGTTGACATCCGGCCCGTCACCGGGCCGACCTTGGGCAGGCCCTTGTCATCGGCCAGCTTCTCGCGCCAGGACTTTTTCGCTTTCATGTTTGCATTGTAGGAGACGACGTAACGAGTCTCCACCTTCTCGAATTTCCGTCAGCCACTCCTCACGTCGTCTCCCGCCGCGGTTAACTCGCAAATTCAAAAATGCGCCACCACTTCGATCTCGACGCTCGCGCCCTTGGGCAGGGCCGCCACCTGAATGGTCGAACGCGCCGGGCAATCATTCGTGAAGTACGTCGCATACACCTCGTTCATTGCCGCGAAGTCTCCGAGGTTCGTCATAAACACCGTGCTTTTCACCACGTTGGCAAAGGTCAACTTTTGATCGTCGAGAATCGCCTTTACGTTTTGAAGCACGCGCTCGGTTTGCGCCTTGATGTCGCCGGCGATCAAATTCCCCGTGGCCGGCTCAATTGGAATCTGGCCGGCGCAGAACAACAGATCGCCGACGCGCACGGCATGATTGTACGGGCCGACGGCGGCAGGTGAGTTCGCAGGTTTGATGATGGTTTTGGCTGGCATACGTTTGATTGCTTTCGTCTATGCTCGGATTCAACGGAAGGTCGCGCGGACTGGCAAGATTAAATCCCAGCCAGCACTTGAGGCCCGCCCGTCCCAACGCCTAACATCGCCGCCATGCACGTGCAAATCCCCGTTCGTACCCAGTGGCGCGCGCCTCTTGCAAAGTCGCTGCTGCTGCTGGGCGGCTTCAGCTCGTTGGTCCTGCTGATTCCCGAGCCATCGCCACCGACGCCCAAAGGCGCGGGCAAGGCGGCGTTTGTCTGGAATCGCAACCCCTTCTGGACTGCGCTCGAACAACAGTTTCAAACCGCTCGCAACACGGAAGCCGGCCAACTCACGGTCGCCATCAACGCCACGCTCGCGGAAATCCAGAGCGACCTCGATTTTCTCGCCGCCACCCATCTGCCTCCGGGAGACGCGCGGTTCGGGCGTTTGGAGACCAATTGCTTCCACCTCGCGCCGATGGTCGCCGCCAATCCCGCGCGCTTCGGCGACTATCTGCAAACTTGCGGGCGGCTTCGGCGCGAAGTGAAACGGCAATCCGAGCACTGGGACGTTCAACTGCCTGAAACGCGCACGCAGCTTTACCGCCTGCTCTACGGCAGCCGCGCCGCACTGGAGGAAGTGATGCTGCAACTGCCGCGCGCAACCCTCCCCGTGCTCATTGCGGGCGAGGATGAACCTTCCGCCACGCCGTCGGCTTTGGTGCAGGGCGTGCGACTGCACAGCGGGGACATTCTCATCTCCCGCGGCGGCGCGGCCACGTCGGCGCTCATTGCGCGCGGCAATGATTTTCCCGGCAACTTTTCGCACGTGGCACTGGTGCATGTGGACGAAACGAGCGGCGCGGTTTCCGTGATTGAATCGCACATCGAGAGCGGCGTCGGCGTCAGTTCCCTTGAAACCTATCTCGATGATACCAAGCTGCGCATCATGGCGCTGCGGTTGCGGGCGGATTTGCCGCAACTGGCGGCTGACCCACTGTTGCCGCACAAAGCCGCTTCGCACGCCATGCGCGAGGCGATCCGCCGCCACATTCCCTATGATTTCGCGATGGATCACACCGATCCCGCCAAACAGTTCTGCTCGGAAGTGGCTGCCGCCGCCTACCAGCCGCTGGGCGTGAAGCTATGGATGGGCTTGTCGCATCTCTCGACACCGGGCGTGACGTCGTGGCTGGCAGCGCTGGGGGTGCGGCATTTCGAGACGCAGGAGCCGTCGGACTTGGAATACGATCCGCAATTGCGCGTGGTCGCCGAGTGGCGCGACCGGGATACGCTGTTCAAAGACCACGCGGACAACGCGGTGATTGACGTGATGCTCGAAGCCGCCGAAGCGGGTGAACGATTGGGTTACGACTGGTATCAACTGCCGTTTGCGCGGCTGGCCAAAGGCTACAGTATGGTGAAAAACTGGTTTGGCGGTCTTGGCCCGGTGCCGGAAGGCATGAGTGCCGCAAACGCCCTGCGTGTGCAACGGCTGAAGAACCAACACGCCGCCATCAACGCGCGCCTGCTCCAGAAGGCGGAGGCGTTCCAATCCGAACGCGGCTACGGGCCGCCGTATTGGGAACTTGTGCGGCTGGCGCGCGAGGCGAGAGATGAACTTGTTGCTGGTCGCTAACGTGAGTTTTGGCTTGCCTCGACGGTAATGGTGTGAGACGGCAAGCGGGAACGATTTGATTTCATCAACGCCATGACACCATTCACCCCAAGCCGCCCATGAGTGTGCTCAACATCGCCATCATCGGTTGCGGCGGCATCACGCTGCAAAACCATCTGCCCGGCCTCGCGCTGTGTCCGGATGTGAAAGTAACTGCGCTGTGCGATGCCGATGCCGCGGCGTTGGAGCGGGCACGTCAGCAAACCGGCATTTCCATTACGTCCACGCGCCATCAAGAGACTGTGCAACGTGATGACGTTCACGCGGTCATCATTGCCACGCCCAACTTCACCCACGCACCCATCGCACTGGATGCCATCGCGCACGGCAAACATGTGCTCTGTGAGAAACCGCTGGCTTTGAATCATGCCGATGCCCGCGCGATGGCGGAGGCTGCGGAACGCGCCGGGGTGCGGCACATGACCGCTTTCACGTATCGTTTTGTGCCGGCGATGCGTTATCTCGCGCATCTCGTGCAGCGTGGCGATCTTGGTCAGCCGTATCATTTCCGTTCGTGCCGCTTACAGGATTGGGGCACGCGCAGTCTGGGCTGGCGTCAAGTGAAACCGTTCGCCGGCACGGGTGAACTCGGCGACATGCTGAGTCACCGTATTGACTTCGCGCATCTGTTGACCGGGCCAATGCGCCGGCTTGTAGCCAATCTGAAACAATGGCATCAAGTGCGCGGCGGTCAGCCCAATGATCTGGACGACTGGGTGGCGATCCTCGCGGAATTTCAATCCGGCGCGACCGGTGTGCTGGAAAGCAGCAAGCTGGCGAGTGGTCGCAACGAAAGCTGGCGCAGTCTGGATTACGTGGAGATCAACGGCAGCGAACGTTCGTTTGTGTTCATCACTGGCGACTGGAACAAACTGCAAACCGGCAAGGTGGGCGGCCCGGGGTTGGAAACCATCGAAATTCCGCGCGAATTCTGGAAAGCGCCTGGCTCGCCTCGCGATGAGAATCAGGGCGATCCGCTCGTGACGTTTCGTTACGACCAGGCGTGGGAATTCGTGGACGCCATCCGTAACCAGCGGCCCTGCACGCCCAGCTTCCACGACGGCGCGCGGGTGTTGGCCGTCATGGATGCTGCGGTGCAATCAGCGGAGAAGCGGCAGTGGGTGGACTTGAGCAACGAGCCGGATTGAACGCAAAGGGTTTCGCAAAGGTCGCAGAGGTTCGTGGAAAAAGTCATTTATGAACAAAACAGCAGTGATCACCGGTGCGGGCAGCGGCGTGGGCCGTGCCCTCGCTTTGAAACTGGCCTCGCAGGAGTGGCGCGTGGCCATCGTCGGACGCCGCGCGGAGGCCTTGGCGGAAACCGTCGGCGCTCACGCATCACGCATCACCCCTCACGTCTGCGACGTGGGCAATCCTGCCGCCGTCGCGGAAATGGGCCGGCGCGTCCTGGCTGAGTTCGGCGAGGTGGAGGTGCTGGTGAACGCCGCCGGCACGAACGCCCCCAGACGCGCGCTCGAAGTGTTGTCGTTGGAGGATTATCACACAATGATCGCCACCAATCTCAATGGGGCGTACTACTGCGTGCAGGCGTTTCTGCCCCAGATGCGTGCCCGTCGCAGCGGCACCATCATCAACATTGTGTCCGACGCCGGCAAACAGGCGTCGCCCAAGGCGGGACCGGCTTATGTCATGAGCAAGTTCGGCCTGGCGGGCCTGAACCAAAGCATCAACGCCGAGGAACGCGCCCACGGCATCCGCGCCTGCGCCATTTTCCCCGGTGACATTGACACGCCGCTGTTGAACCAGCGACCGCACCCGCCGGACGCCGCTGCCCGCGCCAGAATGATGCAGGCCGAGGATGTGGCGGATTGTGCGTTGTTCTGCATCAACCTGCCGCCGCAGGTCATCGTGGAGGAGATGTTGG
>JAANMV010000583.1_pt1 | contig 45099 bp, 41 predicted proteins | sample 7279661 | NCBI WGS metagenome assembly JAANMV01 (sample SAMN14094540, study PRJNA606508) | bioreactor metagenome | isolation source: A lab-scale SPAN reactor treating ammonium-rich wastewater day 121 | place: Ireland: Galway | collected 2017-05-16
ATTTCGCGAAGCAGCTCGGCCAGTCGGCGGCAAATCGCGGAATCCGGAGACCCCTGTCCCGCGGCTACGCGCTCGAGGTAATGCCCCAACTCATAAAGCTCCGGATGAACGTTGAGCAATCGGGAATCGGACTCGGGTACTCGCGAGAACAAGGCGGAGAAACCCATGAGAAGAAAAGGCGCGGGGCGCGCCTGTCGCCAACGCGCGAGCAGGCCCGAGAAAAATCGTCGCCACGTCCTTTCGGGAGGGGCAGTCTCGGCAAGGGCGCCGAAGCGACGCGCGCGATCCTCCGCGGCGCGGATCTCCGGCATGGCCGAAACGGACTTGGTCGATGGGTGCCAGGCCGTCGCCCGCCCCTCGCGACCCCGCCCGAAGGGGGCCTCCCGCCCCGCCTCGAAATGGGATCCGGAAAACGCTGAGCTTCTTTTGATGCCGCCAGACATAGGGACTCCATAAAGGATGAAATCCCAAAACGATCTCCAGCTTTTTAAGCAATGACCGTACCAGAGTTTAGGTAGGAGGGGTTACTTAACTTGTTGAAATTATTAAAATTTTATAATACGTGCCGAGGAGAATGCGCCGTTCTCCGAGACCTTTAGTGAGATGTGTTGGAAAGCCAACCTGATCATACGTTTTTTTTTGCAAGGTCACGACGGAATATGGCCCTCGGGAAGACCATAAAAAAGGCGGCCGGTGGGGCCGCCTTCTTTGTCCTAACTTAAGGAAATCTAGAAGCCCTGCACCTTCGGCGCCTTCTTCAACAGGTGGCTGGTGCCGAACCAGCCCAGGGCGATGGCCGCCAGCACCGACCACCACCAGCTCGCCGCCCAGCTGTTGTGGGAGTTGAGCATCGTCCAGACCAGCGGGACCGACATGTAGGTATTTTGCCGGGAGCGCAGGCCTGCCAGGGCCACCGCCGCCGGATCGGGGGCCTGACCGTCGCGGACCGCGGTGATGATCTTCTTTTGATTGGGCCAGATGCGGAACCACACGTTGTAGGCCATGATCGTGCCGAACAGGGCGCCGACGTGGATGTTGTAGCCGCGGAAGCTCCAGCCCGCCCAAGTGCCCATCAGGTAGACGAAGCCGGAAATCAGCAGGAAGGAAAGCACCACCGCCGCCTTGAGGTTCTTGGCGCCGAGCGTCTTCATGATCGCGTCATAGACGAAGACGCCGAAGAAGGTCACGGCGAGCATCACGAAGGTGGGCAGGGTCCAGTTTTGCGTGGCCCCGGCGAAGAGCGCCCCGCCGTGGTAGAAGACCAGCATCAGCAGGATCACGCCGGTCGCCCAGGTCCACAGCGCGCCCCAGCGGAACCAAAACAGCGAGCGCGGCATCAGCTGCGGCACGACCTTCTTCTTGGTGTCGCCGTCCATGGTGGCGGCGAAGGGCCCGTTGACGAAATTGAAGAAATACAGGAGGCCGATCCACAGGATCCCCGCGACGACGTGGATCCAGCGGAAGACCGACTGGAGAATTTCGATAGATTGCATGTCCGCTCTCCTTTTTTTGGCTCAAGGAAATAGTTTGGGCGCATGTTAGCGGGGAAACTCTAATTTTCAACTAAAAACCATTCTTAGGTGCGGTATCAAACGTGGCGTTCGGGGGGGGGGCGGCGGGAAGAAAGAGAGACTATTTTCTATCAAAATTCTGAGTCTGAGCCTCGGCGGTTTTGCTGAGCTTGCGGAGCTGCCGCGCCCGGTGCTTCAGGCGCACGACGTCGCCGCGGAACTCGTGGGTGAGCTTGGTCAAAGCCTTTTCGCCCTGCAGCTCATCCAAGCCCACCGCGCGCGGGCGGCCCCAGTTGAAGATCGCCTTGCTGGGAAAGATCATCGGTGCCTTGGGGAATACAAAATAAGGATAGTGCAGGTAGGGCTTGATGAACTTCTCGACCAGGAAGGGATGGTTGATGATCCAAAACTTGATCGTGTAGTCGATCCCGTCGTGTCCCACCGGGACGATGTGGACCTTACGGCCGGGGTGCTCCTGCAGATACTCGCGCGCGATATTGAGGAAGCCCTTGTGAAACTTCACCACGTAATCGCGCTTGATGTAGTGTTTGATGAAGTCCATGCCCTCCGGGAAGAGCAGGATGTGGTCCTTCTTGAGGGCCTCCTTGCCGGCCGCGACGCTGATCGGGATGCACTGGCCGCTGCGGAAAAACTCGCGGACCAGCGGCAGGCGGAAGGCCTCTTTGTAGACCAGGGTCCGCACCACGCCCAATTTGCGCAGGTAAAAATAGTAGCAAATCAAGGCCGCCTCGAGGGTGTTGGCGTGGTTGCTGACCAAAATGACCTTCTCGCGACGCGCCAGCTGGGCGACCTCGTCGACATGACCGGCGTGCTCGACGCGGAAGTAATAGTCGTGCAGCAGCTTCAACCAGTGGCGGTGCATGGCGAAGTATTTCTCTTCGAGCGGCTGATCGTCGTAGTCGAAAGAGAGGATTTTTTTCACCTGCTGCGGGATCTCGCCCAATGATCCGACGGGCAAGAGCGATTCGAGCGTCTTGCGGGGGCTCTTCAGCATTTCTTCCAGGGTGTGCGCGAGTGGACTCATGGTTTAAGCTTTCAACGGCGTCGCGGAATTTTGAGTTCGATTTTTTTTAATGAAATGGAAATCCCAGATGGGCGTATCCTAGATGTTTCGCGCAAAGATCGCAAGACGGAGAGGCGGATTTTTCGCAGAAACTTATCCACAGGGGGAGGGGGCTCGCAGCGCTTGTTATGACGCAAGGAGCCGACTTATTGCCTGCGTCAAAAATTTTCGAAACGAAGAGAATCTTGCGAGGAAAAATTCCCGGCCGACGCCGAAAACGACCGAGCGGAGGGCATGCCGGCCGCTCCCGACCTCAAATCCGACCTCGCGGGAACCGGAAAAAAGAAAGGCCGATCTTCCCCTAGAAGATCGGCCTTCACCCAAACTCCTGAAAAAAAAATTAGCTCAGCGCCTTGCGGCGGCCGCCCACGTAGCGGCGGGCCAGCTTGTCGCCGCGCCGCGCGCGCTCTTGGATGCGGCGCAGCTCCTCGCCCATCGCCGCCTGCAGGTAGGGATTGCCGGGGAAGGAAGGTGCCTCCTGCCCGACGAGGCGGATCCCCTCCAGGACCTCGTGGTGGCTTCCTTCCCAGCTCTGTTCCGTTGCGATGTTTTGCGAGTGACGTGCCATCTTGGGCTTAGACGTTAGCAAATGGATTGCCAAATTTTCCCTACGAACAAAAAAATATTCTCTTTGTTTATTAATTACTTAAGTTTCTGTACGCAATGCCTTCGTGGGGGAGAGTCTCCACCCCGCCCGTTCTTCCCGAAAGGTCCGGAGGGGGCGGGCCCCCAGTCGCCGTGTTTCCTTGCCCAGACCTGCGCCTGCCTCCGAAAAAAACGGCCCCCCTCGCGCGAGGGGGGCCGTCCGGGTTCCACGTGAGTGGAAGGGGTAGGTCTTAATTTGCGGTCAAGGCCGCGGGGGTGGCCACCTGGTAGTAGTCGCCACCGCGGGCCACCGCCGCGCAGAGCCCGGCGACACAATAGGGGTGGGAGTAGAGGCAATCCTCGACGGAATTGCTGCACAGCCGGGCATGCCCGCTGGAATCCTCATAGTCCGCGGCGTTGGTCCCCTCGACCAAGACCTTGTAGTGGTCCGCGAAGTCGCTGAGGTCGTGACGGACCTGGTATTGCCGCTCGCAGCCCGCATCGGGGCCCTGGCAGCTGCCGGGCAGGGTCTGGGCGGGGATCTCCTCGACCAGGGCATTGCACCTTCCCTGCGCCGTGCAGGCCAATAACTTGAAGCGGACCCAATCGATCGGAAAGAAGTTCCCCCAATATCCCGTCGCGGGGTTGTAGGCGAAGCGGCTGGGGAAGCGCACGGTGAAGCGGACCTCGACGAAACGCTCGGCCCTGGGCCGAAGCGGGCCGCTGCGGACGAAGCGCAGGCTCCCGCTGCCCTCGAGGGGCAGGATGCGCGCCAGGGGGTCGAAGCTCATCGCCGTCCCATTCGGGGTCGTGTACTCGAGGGGCGCCATGGCGTAGACCTTCTGCAAGGGAAGGGTGACGTCGACCGACTGGACAACGGTATAAGCTCCCATCGCCACCAAATCCCCCGCCGGCTGCAAGGAGCCCAGCGAGGCCTCGACCGGCCACCGGGCCTGCGGGCCTCCGGGACCACTCGGCGGGGGCGGCTCGGGAGCCTCCGTCGGCGCCGGCAGGGGTCCCGGGGGCGGCAGTTCTTCCGCCGCGGGGGTCTCTCCCGCCAAATTGGGGGAATCGGAAAAATTCTCCCTCGCCTCCTCCAAGATCTCTTCCCCGGGATGAAAGACAAACTCCTGCTCCCCGGGGCTGCAGGCCCCCAAGACCCAAAACAAACCTGAATATGCTAAGATTTTTGCAAAGACGTTTCGGAACATTGACTCCTCCTTTTGCCGCTTCGGATGAATTTCCGTCGCCACCCTCTCCATTACAATTCGCGGACCAAGCCGCATTCTCCTATTATCCTATTGATTTTATTTAATTAAATTGATCGGCTTTTCTGGAATACAATTAAATGACTACTTAGTAGTCAAAAAAATGCCGGTGCGGAGCCTGCGGGCACCCATTGGGTTTTCGAAGGGAGATCCCTTGGACAAGGAATCTTGCCCGAAACCCCGCACCGGCGAGACCTCTCCAAACAAGGGCCCTCCCAGCCGCCGAAGATAAAAGGCCCTCGGCTGCGGGGTTCAAGATCGGGGCAAATCGCCCCGCTTCGCCAAGCTTTCGAGGCGGAAGCAGTACCTCGGCCCAAGGCCAGCCGCCGGCTTACCCTGCGACGGGCGGCCAAGGAGGGGCCTTTCGAGATACTGGGGTCTAGAGAAAGACGCAGAGGCAATCCTCGGTCGCGCAGACCAAGCCCTCGCCGCAGTCGCCCTGGTCGCGACAGGGAGTCAGGTAGCCGCCGGTGGTCGGCTGGGCCTCGCTGCAGGAACCGGTGGCCGGGATCTCCGCGGGCTCGGGATCGGCCGGGGTGGGCCCCGGCGCGGGAGGGCCCTGAGGCACGGGGGCCTCGCAAGAAGCGGCGGAGACGCACTCCGACCCGCCCTCGTGGTAGCAGCAGACCTGGCCACTGCCGCACTCGCCCTGCGTGCCGCATTCGTAGAACTTGTCTTCGTTTCCGCAGGCGGCGAGGCTGAGTACGGCCCAAGCAAGGACAAGATGGCGGGCTTTAAATCGTGGGTGAGAGGACATCGGGCACTCCTATTTCAAGGTTGAAGATTTCGAGACAGGGCCTGATGTTTCAACTATTGTGCCAATAATTTACATTTTATAACTAATTGAAATTAAATTAATTATTTTAAAAATTATTTTTGAATAAATATTTTTGTATAAATAATAAACATTATTTGCTTAATGGAAGGCGAGGCCCTTCCCCATGACCCCTCCCCAACGCATCGCCGACCGCTACGAGATCGTCCGCACCCTCGGCGAGGGCGCCCAGGGGACCGTCTACCTCGCCCGCGACCTCTCCCGAAACGGGCGCCCCGTCGCCCTTAAGACCTTCGCGCGCGGGGGACCCGAGCGCGAGCGGGCCTTCCGCCGCGAGTGCGAAGTCCTGCACCAGCTGCGCCACCCTCACATCGCCCGCCTGGAAGATTGGGGCGAGGCGGGCGACCGGCTCTACCACGTCACCGAGTTTGTCGAGGGCCGCGACCTGGTCCGCGAGGCCCGGACCCGCGATTGGAACGCCGTCTTCCAGCTGATCGTCCAGGCGGCCTGGGCCTTAGGCGAGATCCACGAGCGCGGCATCCTGCACCGCGACCTGAAACCGGAGAACCTCCTCGTCGGCCGGGTCCACGAGCGGGAGGCCGAGGGCGTGCCGGAGCGCCTGCGCCTGAAGCTGATCGACTTCGGCCTTGCGCTGGGCCCGGGCGAGGCGGGCGCCGCCCCCTCCGGCAGCCTCCCCTACATGGCCCCCGAGGTCCTCGCCGGCTCCGCCTACGACCACCGGGCCGACCTCTACAGCTTTGGCGTCGTCCTCTACCACCTGGCGCTCGGCAAGCTCCCGAGCCTCCCGGGGGGCTCCTTCGCGGACTACCTGGAAGCCTTGAGCGAGGGCCGCCTCGACCTCGAGGTCCTGCGCGCCGGAGAGGTCCCGCGCGGGGTCCTGGAGTGCATCCGCCGCCTCGTCCTCCCAGAGCCGGGACAGCGCCTGGGTAGCGCCTCCGAGGTGATCCGCTGCCTGAACCATTACGAACGCGAGCAGTTCCCCACGGCGACGCCGCCCCCGCAGGTCGTCCTGCCGCCGCGCCCCACGGAGGCCCCCACGCTTAAGCCCGCGACCGGGGCCCCGCCCGAGCAGCTCCTCAAGACCCTGCTCGAGCTCTCGCGGGCCGGCAAAAAACGCGAGGCCCTGGCCTTCGCCGAGCCCCTGCTCCCCCAGCTCTATCAGTGGCGCAACGCGGCCTTGGTCGCGGACTTCCTCGCTACCCTGATCTATCTCCTGGCCGAGTCCGGCCGCCTCGCCGAGGCCCAGGGCCTCTTGTCGCGGCTCTACGAGCACCCGGCGCTGAAGGCGCAGCCCAACCTAGAATACTACCTGACCGGGGCCTACCTGGCCTTCCGCCAGGGCCGGCGCCGCGAGGCCAAGGCCCTGCTGGACAAGACCCCCGAGGCCCTGCTGCGCAAGGCACCGGCCGCGAAGCGCGCCCGCTTCGAAAACTACCTGGGCTTATGCGCCCAGGCCGAGCGCGACTTCGTCCAAGCGGCCCTGCACCTCGAGCGCGCCGCCGAGCACGCCCACGAGGCCAAGCGCCGCGACCAGGAGGCGAGCTTTTCCGCCAACGCCGCCGCGCTCTACTTCGAGCAGAACCGCTGGGCCAAGGCCTCCCTCCTCTACCAATCCGCCTTGGGCCTGGCCCGCGAGCTGCAAAACCGCGCGCTGGAGGCCTCCATCCTGAACAACCTGGGCAACCTCTATCTCTACTTCGGGCGCTGGCACGAGGCGGAGGGGGCCCTGATCCGCTCGCTGGACCTGGCGCGGCAGCAGGGGCTCAAAGCGCTGATCGCCTACAATCTTTACCTCATGACGGTCGCCGAGGAGGGGCGCGGCAATCCGGAAAAGGTCGAGGACTACCTGCGCCAGGCCCTCCAGGAGGCCGAGGCCTTGGGCGAAACCGAAGTCCTGCTGCAGGCCCTGCTCGCCCGAGCCCACTTCGAGGCGGGCCTCGGCCGCGCGGCCGAGGCGGAGGCGGCCCTCGACGAATTGCGGTGCGCCGCCGAGGCGGCCGACGAGCCGAAGTACCTGTTGCAGGCCGAGTGGCTGCGCGCGAAGACCGCGATCGGGGAGGGTCGGCACCGCGAGCCTTGGATCGCGGGCACCCTGGAAAAGGTCCGCGAGGACGCCGCCGGGCGCGCGGCAACCAACGTCCTCTGGCAGGTCCACGTCGACTTCGGCGATCTCGAGCGCCTGCAGGGGCGCTACGACGAGGCGGCGGCCTCCTACCACCGCGCCCAGGAGATCTTGAGCGAGCTGCTCCAGGAGGTCCCCGAGTCCTACCGCGAGAGCTTCTTCCGCGACCGCAAGAAGGAGCGGCTGCGCCGGGGCCTGGAGGCCCTCGAGGCCGCGCGCCGCCGGGCCGGCGAGGAGACCACCGCCAAGGACATTCCCTTACCGCCCGCGGAGGAGCCCGGCTTCCCCGGCGTGAGCTTCGCGCGCTGGGTCGACGTCAACCGCCGCATCCTCCAGCAACACCACAGCCAGGCCCTGCTCGAGGAAATCCTCGCCTCCGCGATCGCGCTGACCGACGCGGAGCGCGGTTTCGTCATCCTCTCCGAGCAGGACGCCCTCGAGATTCGCGCCGCCCGCAACCTGGACCCGAAGAGCCTGGAGAGCGAGGCGATGCAGTTCAGCCGCAGCGTGGCCCGCGAGGTCCTGCGTCAAGGCGCCTCCCAGGTGATTCTTGACGCGCAGCATGACGCGCGATTCTCGCTGGCCGCCTCGGTGAAGGAGCTGCAGCTGCGCTCCCTGCTTTGCGTGCCGCTGAAGGCCGGGGCCAAGGCCCGCGGCCTGATCTACCTGGATAACCGCCTGCGCCAGGGCGCCTTCACCCCCGAGCACCTCCCGCTGCTCGAGGCCCTGGCCGACCAGGCCTCGCTGGCCCTCGAGCACGCCCGGCTCCACGAGGAGAACGAGCGCGCCATCCGCGAATTGACGCAGTCGAAGGCCCTGATCGAAAAACTCAACGCGGCCCTGGAGCGGGACCTTCAGACCACCAGCGCCAACTTGGAGGCCGTGCAGGAGGGCCTGCGCCGTCAAAACCAAGAGCTCTCCCTAAAATATAAATACGATAAGATCCTGGGCGAGAGCCCCAAGCTCAGGGAGGTCCTAAAGAGCCTCGACAAGGTCGTCGACAGCAATATCAACGTCTTCATCTACGGCGAGTCCGGCACCGGCAAGGAGCTGATCGCCCAGGCCGTCCACTTCAACGGCCCGCGCAAGGACAAGCCCTTCGTCACCGAGAACTGCGCGGCCCTCCCCGAGACCCTGCTGGAGAGCGAGCTCTTCGGCCACGTCCGCGGGGCCTTCACCGGCGCCGAGCGCAACAAGGTGGGGCTCTTCGAGGCGGCCCACGGCGGCACCGTCTTCTTGGACGAGGTGGGCGAGATGTCCCCCGCGCTGCAGGCCAAGCTGCTGCGCGTCCTGCAGGAGGGGACGGTCCGGCGCCTGGGGGAGAACCAATACCGCCGCGTCGACGTCCGCGTCGTCTCCGCCTCCAATAAGGACCTCTGGCAGCTGGTCCAGGAGAAGAAGTTCCGCCAGGACCTCTACTTCCGCCTCAACGTGATGAAACTGAAATTGCCCCCGCTACGCGAGCGCCGCGAGGACATCCCGCTGCTCCTCGAGCATTTCTTGACGCAACTGGCGGAAGAATCCGGGCAGCGCCCCCTGAAGGTCCACCCCGAGGCGCTGAAGGTCTTGATGAACTATGACTGGCCCGGCAACATCCGCGAGCTGCAGAACGAGGCGCGGCGCCTGGTGGCCCTGGCCTCCGGGCGCGAGATCCTTCCCGAGCACCTCTCGCCGCACTTGAGCGCCGCCGTCGGCGCCGGGCTGCAGGACCTCTACGCCCGCGGCCTGGACCCACAGATCGAGGACCTGGAGAAGAAGGCCATCCTCCACACCCTCGGCATGGTCCGCGGCAACAAAGTGAAAGCGGCCAAGCTCTTGAAGATCTCCCGCCGCACCCTCTACTTGAAGATGCGGGCCTTCGGGATCGCACCGCGCTTCGGGAAAAAATCCCCCGCCGCCGCAACGCAAAATGGCTAATGAGAAGTCATTCTGAAAAGGCGCCCCCGGGGCCCTTCTTTCATTCTCCAAGGATTTCCGCCCTCTCAACATCGCCGCCCCACTTGGTATCCCGCTTGTAATGTCTTGGCCTCGACACACCTCGGTCGGATTGGGGGCACCCCCTCCTTCCGGTCGGGAGGAGGGGGACCGAGGTGTGGCCTTGGACGCACAACCCACGGAGGCCACGATGAGAACGCTTCATGCCTTTTTAATTTCCATGTTCGCCCTGGGCTTGATCGCCTGCGGCGGGGGCGGCGGCGGTCAGGGCGGCGGCGACGGCGGGGACTGCGACGGCTTCGGCGGCACGGTCGCCGACAACGCCGGCGTCACCTACGGCTGCGTCGATCCGGCGGGCGCTCTCTACGAGATGAAATTCGACGGCCAGGGCGGCTTCGTCTGGTATTTCATCACCACCGGCGACCCGCCCGTGACGAACGGGCGGTACTCGGTGGTCGGCGACCAGGTGCGCCTCGTCATTCCCGGTATCGACGTGGGCGGTGCGGACTTCGACGAGACCTCCACCTCGACCACGGTGAAGTTGGGCATGCTGACCGCCTTTCAGACGCCGCGCCTCTCCTGCGAGGCCTTTCGGCACGATTTTGACCTGGGGGCCATGAACGCAGCGGACTACCGCTGTCAGCCCTACTCGGCCGGGCCCGGCGTGACGAACTTTCCGGTCTTTCGTTTAGGCAGCCTGGACGAGACGCCGAACAGCCCGCTCTTCAACCGGCCCCAGCCCGGCGCCGCCTTCTGGAGCACGCAGAAGGACGTCGCGGGCAGCATTAGCAACGAAGATTATTATGGGATCTACCGCCAGCTTGGGAATAAGATCTGCATGTACTTCCCGGGCGCGCCGGCGGATCGACGCGAGGTGGAGGCCGAATTCGGCGCCAACCTCGAGACCCTGAGCGTCGATCGCAGCGAGCTGAGCGCCTCCGGGCCTTGCGGACGGATCTAATCACCCAAACTAAGGAGCCCCCATGACTCGACATGCCCTCATCCTCTTCAGCCTAGTCCTACTCCCCGCCTGCTTCGGAGGCGGCGGCGGCAACGGGGGCGGCGGCAACAACTGCGCCGCGGCGGCCTTCTTCGTGGCCGGCACCTGGAACTCGAGCTTCCTCTGCCAGGACGACAATCCGAGCTTCGGCTGCTTCAACGGGGGCGACGTGCTGACGGTCACCCAAGACGGCGACGACACCGCACCGGGCAACAACGTGAGCTTCACGGACAACAACGGGGGGAGCTTCTCCGGGATGCTTTGCGGCACCACCTTCCTCTGGAACGGGACCGCCCCCGGCATCACCGAGGGAGGCACCTGGGAATTCGGCGATGCGCAGCATTTTAGCAAGGACACCGGCTACAACCGCAACGACGGCACAGGCGGCGGCACCTGCACGGGAGAGGGCGTGCAAGACCCGTTGCCCAGCCCGCCGATGCCGGCCTGCCCTTAAGCGGCCGCGGAAATTTTTTCGGGGAATCGGCCCCAACCTGATACGGGAGGCACCATGAAACCCTTCATCCTCTGCCGCAGCCTCGCCGCCGGGCCTGGTCCACGACCTCGATTGCGGGCAGGAGCTCTTCCCCCACCCCCATCCTCGCGGGCCCGGGCCAAACGGACCTGCCCCCTAGGAACTGAGGTTAAGGCTCGGCCTTTCAGTCTCAATAATGACTAAATAATATTCATTTATTCGAAAATTTCAGATATAGTTTAAAAAATATAATAATTTCAATATATTAAATGTATGCTTTTTTGGCACTGTATTTGGAATAAGTCCTTCCTAGGAGGATTACATATGAAAAAATTAACGACTCTGCTTTTTTTGGGAATCACCCTCTCCTTCGGCACTTTCGCCCGCCCCGCCCTGGCTGGGACGGGGGTTTTCGTCAACGGACGGGCCTTAAGCATGCCCCAGCTCATCGCAGTCAGCCGGGCCCTAGGTTATGTCCCGGGGCCGGGTTACTACTGGTATGACCCGCGCAGCGGGAACTACGGCCGGGTCGGCGGCTCAGGCGGCGGGGACCGCTTCTGGTCCACCTCTTACAGCGCGGGCAACTCCACGGCGGACAACTCTCACGGCTATGTCAGCGTCCCAGGCTACGGGCCCATCAGCTACGGGATGTAGGGGGCAGCGATGGAATTCGGCATCGAGGCCTTTCACCGGGGGCAAACGGCGCTACGCCTGATTCACGATGACGGGGACGGCCTCCCCGGTCCCCAAGACCGCTACCTCGAGATCTGGAGCGGAAAGGAGGCCGAGACCCCGGCGGTGGAGGAGACCTTGGCGACCTTCTACCGAGGTGCCTTCGCAGGACTGCTGCGCCGGGACGGCCGAGGTCCCTGGGGTGGCTACGCCCTGGGGACTCGAGTACTCCATGCCGCCCCGGAGGCCCGAAGGCGCCTGCTGGTCCATTTGGGCTCCCGGGACTTGGGGGCTGGGGGCTGGCTGGCCCTCGAGCGCACGGCGAAGGCCCGAGGGGACCTGGGGTTCGGCCGGGCCCTGAACCGGCGCTTTCGAGAGGGGGGCCCGGCTCGGGGTTGCCGGCGCCTACCCTTCCCCGATGCCTGGGGGGATCCCCTCTTCCTCGGGCCGAAGAGCCCCTCCCTAAAAACCTGGTACAGAATTGAAAGGGCTGCTTTGACGGAGGGGGAACGAGAGGAGCTGGCCCGGGTCTTGGGCTACTTCGTCTCGGTCGACTTGGAGGCCGGGGTCGACCCAAAGGCCCTCCTCCGGATCGGGGCCTGGGCCCAGGACTACCACCGCCAAGGCCTCCCCCTCCCACCCCAAATTAGGATTTTTCAACCGGTCGCCTCGGGCCCCGATAAGACCCCGGGAGGGAGCTACCGGGCCGAGACCGATACCCTCTCGCTCCCAGCCGACGCCGGGCCCGACGCCTGGGTCCATGAGTGGAGCCATTTCCTGCTTGATGGGCTAAATGACCAAAGTGAGCTTAATTCTACCTTTTATGAACCAAATCATTTTCTAGAATCAAATATATTTGATCCTAACAGATGCTCAACTTGGGAATCTTTGTCGATCTATGCGGGCACCTGCGATCGCGAGCGGCACGGCACGGTCATGGCAGGTTCGAAAAAGGCCGCCGAGGACCCCGCCGAAACCCTGGCCGCCGTCCTCGAGGCAGAGCGCGGCGCCGCCCTGCCCAGCACCCTCCACATCAATTTGACCGAGGTCTATTTTCGGCAAAAACTCCAGGTCGCGGTCTACTGGAGCGAGGCCGAGGACGCCGAGATCGGCACGGTCGAGCTCCGCGAACTACAGAAAACGGCACGAGACTTCCACCGTCACCTGGGCCGGGACGTCCCCGCCCCGCCGGCCCCCGATCCCAAGATTTCCACCCGCGAATCCATCCTTGACCTGGCCGCCTGGGTGCGCCGTCTCGAGACGGAGATCCTCCCGCAGGCCAAGCGGCGGCGGCAAGAAAAGTTGGTCTGGGCCCGTGGCCTGTTGGAAGCCCTCCGTCCCTCGGATCCGAATCGCGGGTGTCCCGACCCCAGCAGGTGGCTGAAGGCAACAACCCCTGGATTTTGGGAACCGATAAGACCAAGATGGAGGGCAAGATGAGGGACTGGGCGCTTCCACTCTTCGCGGCGATCTGCATGACGGCCCTGCTGGGCTGCAGCGGCAGCACTGGGACGGGGGCCTTGGAGGGCACGGTGGAGGCCCCAGGCTCCAGCCTCTCCAACCAGGCGGGCCCGGTGGAGCGGCCGCCGGTGACGGTCGACAGCGGGCCGCAGGGCGGCTGCCCGCAGGCGTGCAAGGACCCCGCAGCCCTCCCCAGCTCCGATGATATCCCCGATCTCTGCCGGGAGCTTTGGGAAGACCCCAGGGACCTCTGCGGGATCCACCTCCCGCGCTACGAGGCGGCCCAAAATCCCCAGTATACTCCGCCTAACCTACCCCAAGTCGTGCGCCCGGAGGTCGACTGCAGCGGGTACCTCGTCACCGAGGGGGGCTACCATCCCGAGGCCGTGCCCTCCCTCTGCCGCGAGGCCTATGAGGGCTGGTGGTTCCGCACCCAGCTGCGCGAGGTGTCCGAGCCGCGGCAACCCGAACTGGGCCTCCCGATCCGTTCCCTTCCCTAAGGGTCCTTTCTCACCAAAAAATTTCCGATTGCCAGGCCAAGGTGGGGACGTTAGGAAGGGGCCCGTATTGCCCAGGCGTATAGCTCAGTTGGTTAGAGCGCCTCGTTCACATCGAGGAGGTCTGCGGTTCAAGTCCGCATACGCCTACCTTAGGGGCCGTTTTCGAACGGCCCTTCTTTTTTCGGGAGGCCCATGCCCGCCCCCAAGGCGACAAAGATCCTCGAAAGGCTCCGCAAGCTCTACCCCGAGGCCCGCTGCGGCCTGGACTACGGCTCGCCCTTCGAGCTGCTGATCGCGACCATCCTCTCGGCCCAGTGCACCGACAAGCGCGTCAACTTGGTGACCCCGGCGCTCTTTCGGCGGGCGAATCGACCGGAGGAAATTCTCCAATTAGGCGAGAAGGGCCTCGTTTCCTTCATCAAGACCTGCGGTCTCTACCAGGCCAAGGCCAAAAACATCCTCGCCACCTGCGAGCAGCTGGTCCGCGAACACGGGGGACGGGTCCCCGCCTCGCTCGAGGCCCTGACCCGACTGCCGGGGGTCGGGCGCAAGACCGCCAATGTGGTCCTCTCCAATGCCTTCGACACCCCCGCCATCGCGGTGGACACCCACGTCTTCCGGGTCTCTCGGCGCCTGGGCCTGGCCCACGGCAAAAACCCCCATCAGGTCGAGCTGGAATTACAAAGGGCGATCCCGCAAAAAGACTGGAGCGAGGCCCATCACCTCCTGATCGCCCACGGTCGGGGACTTTGCTCGGCTCGCAGCCCGCAATGCGAGGCCTGTCCCCTGAAAACCACTTGTCTGTATTTCCAATCCGAGAGCCGCAAGGGCTCTCTTGGTTAGAACCCAAAGGCCAGCTTCGCCACCCCCGCCGGTCCCAGGGCGAGGAAGATATCCTTGAAGCGATTGGCCAGGGCGACGCCACGGATCTCGCCGTCGACCTCGAGCTCGGCGATCTTGGCCGGGTCGGCCGGATTGCTGAGGTTGAAGACGCCTAGGACCCGAGGCTGGATGGGGACGAAGAGGTAAAGATCGTCCTCGGTCAGGGCCGGGCGGGGGGCGCGCACGCCCTCGACCGTGTTGGCGGCGGGCAGGCCGGCGAGGCTGCCGTACTCCTGCATCTGGAAGTTGGCGCCGATCCCGAAGGTCTTAATCAGGACCTTGCGAGTCGCGCGGTTGACGAAGGAGACCACCGCCAGGTCGCCGCGGCTGCCCAACAGGACGCGGTCGGCGATCCATTCCTCGGTGCCCAGGCTCATGCGGGCCACGGGGGTCTTTTTCTCCAGGTCGATGGCGATCAGGCCGCTGGCGCCGGCGGCGACGAAGGCGCCCTTGCCGTCCGCGCTCAAGGCCACGTCACGCGCGTCCTGCAGGGGGATGAGGGTCAAGGTCTTGGCCAGGTCGCCGCTTAAGAAGGCCTTCGCCGGCTGCGCGGCGGGCTTGTCCAAGATCGCCACGCCCGCCCCGCCGATATTGCCCGAGACCCGGGAAATGGCGACCGCGATGCGCAGGCCCGTCTCGAGGCTGCGGCCCGAGAGCCCGGAGCCGCGCAGCTGGCCCTGGGGCGAGACCGCGCCGATCAGGTGCTTCGAGAGCTCGACGGACGTCGCGTCCTTCGGGTTGCCGGAGGCCAGGCCCAAGAGCCCCTCCGTCGCGCCCCGCATGAGGGCCGCGGGGTCCTCGGAGAGATAGAGCAAAGGGCTTAAGTCCCCTCCGCTGCGGAAATCCGCGTGGGCCGGATAGGTCCCGTCGGGGGCGTTGGCGGCCTCGCCCACCGTGAAGTCCTGGCCGTTGAGTACGCCCAGGGCCCCTCCGGCCTGCGTGCCCTCGTCGCCCACCCAGACGCGGGACGCATCGGGGCTGGCCTTGACCCAGGCGGCGCTGAGGATGCCGGGCAGGCTCTTGAGTTGGGCCACGGCGTAGCCCTCGCCCTGCGGCTTGAAGGCCAAGGCCTTCAACTGATTGCCGTCCGCGATCAGGGCCACGGAATTCTCCGCGACCCGGCCCGTCGTGACTTCGCTGATCGCCAAAAAGCCCTCGGCCGCCTCGCCGCTGAGCGGCACCTCCTTGGCCTGCTTAAGGTCGACCATGCGCAACGACAGCCCCTTCGGGCCGGGCACGCTGAGCAGGGCCAGGTTGGCGCCGGGAATGAGGGTGGCGTGATCGATGGGCAGCGATTCGCCGACGGTCACACGGCGATCGCCGCCCAGACGCCCGCCCGCATCGATCTCGAAGACGCGCAGGCCGTAGTCCTTGCGACCCTGTGCGGTGCGGTCGGCACCGATAGCGGCCATCAAGTAATTCTTCCCGTCGACGCTATAAGTCGCCAGCGAGGTGATGGACCCGCCCGAAGGGACGGAGGCGACCAGGTTGCCGGTGGAGAAGTCGATCAGGTGGATCGAGTCCTCCTCCGCGACGTAGATATTGCGCTGGGAAAAGGCGAGGAAGAGCGGGTTTTTGAGAAAGCCGCCCAGGCTGGTCTTGAGCTTGGGGTGCAGGGGGTCGCTCAAGTTCCAGAGGTCGACGCTGCGCTCGAGCAGGGCGAAGAAGTAAGGCACGCCCTCGTAGTCGAAGGGGATGATGCGGCGGCGGATGTTCTTCCCCAGCGGGGGGAAATCGGTCTTCTTGAAGCTGGCGGCGGGGTCGGACTGGAGCACGGACCAAGTGCCCTCGGGGACCTGCACGTAGATCGTCCCCTTGCCCGCGGCGTCGACCATCGCGAAGAACTGCGCGATGCTGCGTTGCAGGCCGATTTTGGCCAGGGGGCTCAAATCCGGTCCGAAGATCTCGACGTCGTTGCCGCGGGCCGCGACCCATTTGTCGCCCATGCGCTTGACGCCCACCCAGGCGCCGCCGATGCGCCCCACAGATTGCAGCCGCGCGGGGAAGGCCGAAATCTTAAGATCGGCGCTGGTCTCGGTTTTGCCGTCGCTGGCCTGGAGACGCAGCACCCATTCGGTCGGGGACTCGAGGTCGCCGAGGATCACGCGGGGCTGCAGATCGGAAGGTTTGTGGATCTTGATCAGGTCCTGCGGCCCGGAGAGGATGGTCCAGAGGAACTTAAGCGGGGTCTTGCCCCCGTAATTCGCCTGGACCTTGTCGAGGACCAGGGTGCTGCCTTCGGCGGTCTTGATCGGCTCGCCGACGCTTAGCTGGATCATCGCCTGGCTTTCGGTGGGGAGGCTCTCCGCGCTGGGGACCTGCTCACCGAGACCCGTGCCGGGGACGGGGGTCGCCCCGGGGAGGGGCGTCGCCGGGGACTTTTCGCCAGGGCCGGGGGTGGCGCGCGGCGCGGGACTGGCTGCGGGCGCGGGGCTCGCCGTCTCGACCTCGGGGTCGGCCGGCGCCTCCGTCGCGGGAGGCCGCTTGGGGGGTTCTTTCTTTTTCTTCCGACAGCCGCCGCAGGCGCCCAGGCCCAGGCTGAGGCACAATAAGAGGAAAATCCAGGGGAGGAGACGGAAGAGAGATCGCCGCTTCAAGATAGCCTCTCCTTTTCAAGGGGGTGAGGGGACCCTTTTAAACCAGGGGGCGGTTTGGGGACAGTAAAATTTCCGGGCGAACCTTGTGTTCGCCCTCGAGGGTGTCAGGGATGAAGATGGGCCTTTGCAGAATCCGCAGGGGCCGTTCGCGAACGGGACCCCGGAAAAATGCACCGTTATAGTTCGGAGACGGCCTGCAGCCGCGCCTGCTCTTTGATGCGGTGGCGTTGGAGCTGCTCGTATTGCTCGGCCTCGAGGTTGCCCTGGCCGAGCTGCTTTTCGAGCTTGTCCAGCTCTTGCTTGGACTTGCCGGCGTCGAGTTCCTCGGCCCGCTCGACGTGGTCGGCCATGACGAGGGCCTTCTCTTCGAAGACCTCGAGGAAGCCGCCCTCGACGACAAAGGCGTGCCGCTTGCCGCCCTTCTTGTAATAGAGGCGGCCGATCGCGAGCGGCGTGACGTAGTGGGCGTGGCCGGGCAGGACGCCGAATTCGCCCCTGGGGCCGACGGCGTAGATCTCTTCGGCCTCGTCGGAGGCGATGTTTTGATAGGGGGTGACGATCTCGATCTTCATGTCTTACGCCGCCAGCTTCTGCGCCTTGGCCAGGGCCTCTTCGATGGTGCCGACCAGGTAGAAGGCCTGCTCGGGGATGTCGTCGTGCTTGCCGGCCAGGATTTCCTGGAAGCCCCGCAGCGTGTCCTTCAGCTCGACGTATTTGCCTTCCAAGCCGGTGAACTGGGCGGCGACGAAGAAGGGCTGCGAGAGGAAGCGCTGCACCTTGCGGGCCCGCGACACGACCAGCTTGTCCTCTTCGGAGAGCTCGTCCATACCGAGGATCGCGATGATGTCCTGCAGATCTTTATAGCGCTGCAAGAGCTGCTGGGTGGCGCGCGCCGTCTGGTAGTGGTCGGCGCCGATGACCTGCGGGTCGAGGATCCGCGAGGTCGAGTCGAGCGGGTCGACGGCCGGGTAGATGCCCAGCTCGGCGATCTGACGCGAGAGAACGGTGGTCGCGTCCAAGTGGGCGAAGGTCGTCGCCGGCGCCGGGTCGGTCAGGTCGTCGGCGGGGACGTAGATCGCCTGGACCGAGGTGATCGAGCCCTTGTTGGTCGAGGTGATGCGCTCTTGCAGCTCGCCCAAGTCGGTGGCCAGGGTCGGCTGGTAGCCGACCGCGGAGGGGATGCGGCCCAGCAAGGCCGAGACCTCGGCGCCCGCCTGGGTGAAGCGGAAGATGTTGTCGATGAACAGGAGCACGTCCTGGTTTTCCTCGTCGCGGAAGTACTCGGCGACGGTCAAGGCCGAAAGCGCGACACGGGCGCGGGCGCCCGGCGGCTCGTTCATCTGCCCGTAGACCAGGCAGGTCTTGTTGATGACGCCCGACTCCTTCATCTCGTGCCAGAGGTCGTTGCCCTCGCGGGTGCGCTCGCCGACGCCGCCGAACACGGAGTAGCCGCCGTGCTTGAGCGCGACGTTGTTGATCAATTCCATGATGAGGACGGTCTTGCCGACTCCGGCGCCGCCGAACAGGCCGATCTTGCCGCCTTTGGAGTAGGGCGCGAGCAGGTCGATGACCTTGATCCCGGTCTCGAACATCTCGACCTTGGTCGACTGGTCGGTGAAGACCGGCGCGGAGCGGTGGATGGGATAGGCCTTGTTGGCCTTCACGGGGCCGCCCTCGTCGACGGGCGCGCCGACGACGTTGAGGATGCGTCCCAAGGTCTCGGGGCCGACCGGCATGCGGATGGGCTGGCCGGTGTTTTTCACCTCTTGGCCGCGGATCAGGCCGTCGGTGGAGTCCATGGCGATGCAGCGGACGGTCTTTTCGCCCAAGTGCTGGGCGACCTCGACGACGAGGTTGTCCTGTTGGTCGTTGATCGCGGGATTGGTGACCAAGAGGGCGGTGTAGATCTCGGGCAGCTCGCCGACGGGGAATTGCACGTCGATGACCGGTCCGATGACCTGGACGATCTTTCCGGTGCTCAGTTTTTCAGACATGGGATGCTCCTTTGCAAATGCTCTAAAAACCTTACTTCAGCGCCTCGGCGCCGTTGACGATGTCCATCAGCTCGGTGGTGATCGCGGCCTGACGGGCGCGGTTGTACATCAGCGTCAGGGAGTGGATCATCTCTTTCGAATTGTTGGTCGCGTTTTCCATCGCGCTCATCCGGGCGCCCAGCTCGCTGGCGCGGGACTCGAGGACCGAGAGGTAAAACAAGGTGGCGAGGTAGCGCGGCAGCATGGCGTCGAGGATCGCGCGGGGGCTCCCTTCCCAAAAGACCGGCGCGCCCGAGGCAGCGCCCTCTTCCGGCTTGAGGTCCAGGGGCAGGATTCGCTGGATCTTGGGTTCCTGCGAGATCGCGCTCTTGAAGTGGTTGAAAGCGAGGTAGAGCACCTCGAACTCCCCCTCGCGGAAGGCTTGGACGAACTTCCGGGCCAGGGCCTCGGCGTCCTTGAAGTTGAACTCCTCCTCGAAAGAGCTGAGCGCCTCTTTTAATTCGATGTTCTTCGCCCGATAATACTCGCGGCCCTTCCGGCCCATGACGGTCAGGCGGATCTCCTCGAAGGCCTTGCCCTCGTGGCGGGTGTAATGGTCGACCCGGCGCAGCAGGTTGCCGTTGAAACCGCCGCAGAGGCCGCGGTCGCTGGTCAGGACCAGGATCTCGGCCTTCTTGGGCTCGTCGGGCATGGCGAAAAAGGGATGATCCCAGGCGTCGGCCTGGGTGACTAGGCGCTGCACCGATTCGCCCAAGAGCTTGCCGTGAGGCCGCGCCTGGACCAGGGCGGATTGGGCGCGGCGCAACTTGGCCGCCGCAACCATCTTCATGGCCTTGGTGATCTTCTGCGTGTTCTTGACGGAGATGATCCGTTTGCGAATGGTCTTTAGGGTTGCCATAGTTGCCGCGCGCCCGGAGCCTTCCGGGCCCGTCTCTTGATCCTATTATCCTTGGAACGAGCTCTTCATCTCCTCGAGGGCCTTCTTCAGCTTGGCCGTCAGGTCGTCGTCGAGTTTCTTCTTGGTCGAGATATCGGTCAGGATGCTCGGGTACTTCGACTCGAGGAAGAGCTGGAACTCTTCCAAAAACTTGCGGACCTTCGCGACCGGCAGGTCGTCCAAATAGCCGTTCAAAGCGGCATAAATCTCGACGATCTGCTTCTCGACGGGCATCGGGACGTATTGGCCCTGCTTGAGCACCTCGACCAGGCGTTCACCGCGGGAGAGCTGGCGCTGGGTGGCCTTGTCGAGGTCGCTGCCGAATTGGGCAAAGGCGGCCAGCTCGCGGTACTGGGCGAGCTCGAGGCGCAGGGTGCCCGCGACCTGCTTCATCGCCTTGATCTGGGCGTTGCCGCCGACGCGGCTGACCGAGATGCCGACGTTCACCGCGGGACGAATGCCCGAATAGAACAAGTCGCTCTCGAGGAAGATCTGCCCGTCGGTGATCGAGATGACGTTGGTCGGGATATAGGCCGAGACGTCGCCCGCCTGGGTCTCGATGATCGGCAGGGCGGTCAGCGAGCCGGCGCCGCGCTCGTCGGAGAGCTTCGCGGCGCGCTCCAGCAGGCGCGAGTGGAGGTAAAAGACGTCGCCGGGGAAGGCCTCGCGTCCGGGCGGCCGGCGCAGCAGGAGGCTGAGCTGGCGGTAGGCCACGGCGTGCTTGGAGAGATCGTCGTAGACGATCAGGGCGTGCTTGCCGTTGTCGCGGAAGTACTCGCCGATGGTGACGCCGCTGTAGGGCGCCAGGAACTGCAAGGGCGCCGGGTCGGAGGCGTTGGCCGCGACGACGATGGTGTAGTCCATCGCGCCGAACTGCTTGAGCTTCTCGACGACCTGGGCGACGGTCGACTGCTTCTGGCCGATGGCGACGTAGATGCAGTAAACGCCCTTCCCCTTCTGGTTGATGATGGTGTCGATCGCGACGGCGGTCTTGCCGGTCTGGCGGTCGCCGATGATCAGCTCGCGCTGGCCGCGGCCGATGGGAATCATCGCGTCGATGGCCTTGATGCCGGTCTGGAGCGGTTCGTGGACGCTTTGGCGGGCGACGATGCCGGGGGCCTTGATCTCGATCTGGCGGCGCAGGTCGGAGCGGATGGGGCCGAGGCCGTCGATGGGTTGGGCCAGGGCGTTGACCACGCGGCCGACCAAGGCGTCGCCGACCGGGACGTCCGCGATGCGGCCGGTGCGTTTCACGGTGTCGCCCTCGCGAATCTCGGCGTCGTGGCCCATGATGGCCGCGCCGACGTTGTCTTCCTCGAGGTTTAAGGCCAGGCCGAAGATATTGTTGGGAAACTCAAGCAGCTCGCCCGCCATGACCCGGGAGAGGCCGTAGACGCGGGCGATGCCGTCCGCGATGGAGAGCACCGTTCCGACTTCGTCCATCTCGACCACGCGGTCGTAGTCTTGGATCTGTTGGCGGATGATGTCAGAGATTTCTTCCGGTCGAATTTGCATGTCGTGTTCCTTCTAAAAAACTTAAGCCACCGCCTCCGCGGTCAGGGATTCTTTCAGGCGCTCCAGCTCGCCCTTCAGCGAGGCGTCGAAGACGCGGTCCTGCACCCGCACCACCAAGCCGCCCAGGATCTCGGGGTCGATCTTGGACTCGAGCAGGACCTGCCGCTTGAGGGAGTTCTCTAAGATGGCCTTGAGCTTGCCTTCCACGGGGCCCAAGGAGCCGGCGCTGGTAACTTGGACGCGAACCCGGCCTTTTTGCTCGTCGGCCAGGTCGCGGAACAGGAGGACCAGGAGCGGCAGTTCCGGGATACGCTCGTTGTCGATCAGGACGTGAACGAGATTTCCCACCGTGGGATGGACGCCCAGTTTGGGCGCCAGCGCGTTGAAGATGGCCTTCTTCTTCGACGACGGCACCACCGGCGAGGCCATCGCGGACTGCAGGGCGGGGTTTTCGGAAAAGGCGCGGGATAAGGCCTCGAGCTGGGCCTGGAATTCGTCGATCTTCCCTTGCTCTTGAGCGACCTGCAGCAAGGCCGTGGCGTAGCGTTTGGCGATGGATCCCTGCCTCATGCCAATTTCTCCATCTTTTGAAGGTATTGCTCGACCAAGCGGCCCTGGTCGTCGGGGGTCATGTTCTTGCGGATCAGCTCGCCGGCCAGCTCGGTGGCGAGCTGCACGGCCTCGCGCTTCAGCTCTTCCTTGGCCTTGCGCAGCTCCTGCTGGAGCATCCGCTCGCTGTTGGTCTTGAGGGTCGCGACCTGCTGGGTGGCGGTCTCGACGATGCGGCGCCGCTCGAGCTCCCCGTCTTTTTGCAGGGAGGCGACCAATTCATTCATTTCTTGTTCGATGGATTTGAGGCGGACCTCGTACTCGGCGTACTTCTTTTCGGCGTTGGCCTTCAGGTCGCGGGCTTGATTGATATTGGTGCGGATCAGGGTGGCCCGACTGGCGAAGAAGTCCTTGGCCGGCTTGCGCAGGAAGTAAAGGAGGATTCCGGCTAAAATGAGAAAGTTAATGCTCCAATAGACCAGGGCCATCGAGGGCCCCTCATGACCACCCTCGGCAGCGGCCCAAAGGGGGCTGGCGACCAGGGCGAGGGAAATTCCGTAGATATTGGCAAGGAGGCGTCGCATCAGGAGGCCACCTTTCGTCCCAGGAGCTTTTCGGCCATCTCGCGCGAGAGGTCGCGGGAGAGGCTTCGCAGCTTGAGTTGGGCCTCTTTGGATTGCTGGGAGATTTCGGCGCGGGCCTTCTCGAGGGCGGCCTCGAGCTCTTGATGGGCCTTCGCCGCCAAGGCGCCGGCCTCGCCTTCGCCCTCTTTCTTGGCCTTGTCGCGGAGGGCCAGGCCCTTAAGGCGGGCCTCTTGGATCTTCTGCTGGTGGGTCTCCATCAGCGCCTGGGTCTTCTCGTTGAGGGCCTGGGCGTCATGCTCGGCCCCGACGGTCAGGGCCTTGCGCCGGTCCAGGAGACGAAGGATGGGTCGAAAAACCAGAAAATTCAAGATGATATAGGTGAATAGAAAGATCCCGATCTGGAAGAAAATCGTCTCGTTGGGCAAAAGTTCAACCATACACCGAACCTAGGGCTTCATCGTCTGCGATGAATGGAAATGTGGAGAAAATCCGCGCGACGTGAAAAAAATCGCATGCGCAGGTACCATGCAGGGCGAAACCTTGTCAAGGCAATGATCCGCCGCGGCAAAAAGCGCGCAAAATCCCGAAAGGACTTGGTTTATTGGGTGAGACCCCAGGGGGATTTGGGTTGGGAAGCGCCTCTAGACGACCGGTGACGGCGCCAGCTCGAAGACTCGCCCGCCGGCCTCGCGGCCCATGCTGCAGTTGCCCTCGAAGACCGCTCCCTCGCTGACCACCAGGCCGGGCGAAACGATGTCGCCCTTCACCACCGCGGGAGGATGCATCTCGATGCGGCGCTTGGCCACGATGTTTCCCGTCACCTGCCCCTGGATGATCACGGTGTCGATCTCGATCTTGGCGTCGACCTCGGCGCCCTCGCCGATGATCAAGGTCCCCTCTGAGAAGACCTCGCCGCGAAATTTGCCGTTGATCTGTACCTTGCCCTCGAAGGTGAGCTTGCCGTCGAACTCGGCCCCCTTGTCGAGCACGGTCATGGCGTCTTCGGATACGAGCTTGAGGGCGCGGTCTTTGTCTCCAAACATAGTCTCTCCTTTGCGAAACGCCGCGCCCTGCTTGCCTCGAGGACGCCTCGGGGGCATCCGGAAGGGAGGAAGGGCGCAGCGAAATGATTAGCCGATGATCGCGTTGAAGATGCGATCTAAGTCTTCCGAGCTGTAGTAGTCGATCACCACCTTGCCCTTGGCGCCGCGGGCCTTGATCTTCACCTTGGTGCCGAGGATCTTGGTCATCTCCTGCTCGATGAAGGTCAGCTGCGGGTCGCTGAGCTTGGTCTGTACCCGCCGCTCGACCTTCACTCCGGACTTCACCTCCTGCGAAAGCCGCTCCACCTCCCGAACGGACAAGCCTTCGCTGAGGATCCGTTTTTTCACCTTGATCTTGAGATCGTCGTCCTCGATCGCCAGCAGCGCGCGGGCCTGCCCCATGGAGAGGCGTCCCTCGATGATGTCGCCGCGAATCTCTTCCGGGAGAGTCAGGAGGCGCAGGGCATTGGTGATGCTGGAGCGTTCCTTCCCGACGCGGCGGGCGATCTCTTCCTGGGTGAAGCGGTAGCGATCGCCCAGCTCTTTGTAGGCCAAGGCCTCTTCGATGGGATTCAAATCCTCGCGTTGGATGTTTTCGATCAGCGCGAGTTCGAGGACCTGCTCGGGCGCGGCGCTGGAGACGACGACCGGGACGGTGGCGAGGCCCGCCAGCTTGGCCGCGCGCAGCCGGCGCTCGCCGGCGATCAACTCGTATTTTCCGCCCTCCATGCGGCGGACGATCAGGGGTTGAATCACGCCCTGCTCTTGAATCGAGGCGGCGAGCTCCTCGAGCGCCTGCTTGGAAAAGATCTTCCGCGGCTGTCCGCGCGAGGGCAGGATGTCGTCGATGGGACAAGGGAAATACCCCTCGGAGGGCGCCGGGGCCGTCTGGGCCCCCGCCCTCGGAATCAGTGAGGCCAAGCCCTTGCCGAGCGCTCGATTGCCGCCTGTCGTCTGCATTTTTGTCCCCTTTCTCGGGTGCGGCGCCGCTGAAGGGAGCCGCTCAATGATGTTCGCTTCCTAATCGGTTCGTGGGCCGCGCCACCCTGCCCCAGCACAACCGCCTCTTTTCGCCCCTGACTGGCCTCTCCCCGGAATTTCCCTTCCCTCGTCCAACCGCGAGCTGCACCGGTTGCACCCCCCCTAGCTAAATTCTCAATATCAATGAGTGGAGGCGCTGAGTCCTTCGGAATAATTTTCTTGTACGTAATTTTGCTTCTTTTTTCCGACTAATAGCTCGGCGGTCAGCTCCAAATAGCTCTTCGCGCCCTTAGAATGTACATCATAGAGTATGATGGACTTCCCGTGACTGGGGCTCTCGCTCAACTTGACATTGCGCGGGACCACGGCATCGTAAACCTTGTCCCCGAAGAATCCCCGCACTTCGCTCGCCACCTGCCGGGCGAGGTTGTTCCGGTTGTCGTACATCGTCAGGATGATGCCCTCGACTTGCAGTCGGGAGTTGAGGTGCTCTTGGACCAGCTGGATGGTCTTCACCAATTCGCTCAGACCCTCCATCGCGTAGTACTCACACTGCACCGGGACGACCACGCCATCGGAGGCGGTCAGGGCGTTGATAGTGAGCAAGTTGAGGGAGGGCGGGCAGTCGATAATTACGTAATCGTAATGGCCGCGGACGCCTTCGATGCCGTTGGCCAGCCGGTTTTCGCGGGCGAAGGCCGAGACTAGTTCGAGCTCGGCCCCGACCAGCTGGGTGTTGGAGGGGGCCAGGTCCAAATAAGAAAGCTGGGTGGAGACAACCACCTCTTGGAGCGGGGTACGGTGGACGAGGACATCATAGATGCTGCGGGTCAGATCGTGCTTGCCAATGCCCAGACCGCTGGTCGCGTTGCCCTGGGGATCGAGGTCGATTAAGAGGGTGCGGCGTTCGGCCGCAGCCAGGCAAGAGGCCATGTTGACGGCGCTGGTGGTCTTACCCACCCCGCCCTTTTGATTCGCGAAAGCCAACACTCGCATAGCACCTCCTCGTTGCGGATCCCGGTATCAGAATGCGGAAGCTATATATTTAAACTTTTCCTCTTGGCAACTAAAACCTACATTTCATGTATTGTATGGTCAAAAGCCTTGGAAAACGGCCCTTTGTTTGGCCTTTGCCTAGGGATATGCCAGGCCGCCTCAGGTTTTTTATTCCGTTTTTTGGAGGAGCGTGAGAATCCCAGGTCGCCCCGCCTCGTCTTGCCTCGAAAATCGCCGGTAAGTGATTTTTCCTACTTCTACTCCTAGAGGGGGGGCCTGGGTCAAGTACTCGGCGTGAATTTTTTCATTGCTGAACACATACCAGTGACGCCAGGGGATCTGGCCTCGACGGGCGAGCCGAAGGAGGTCTCGGGGTGTCGCGGTTCCACGTGAAACCAAGTACCAGGCCGGAATAGAGGCCCTCAAATCCTTGTCCCTTAAATCCTCAAAGCGCTTCGCAAGCACTTGGGTGTTTTTCAAGGCCAACTCCGAGCGGAGGCGCTGCAAGAAGGCCGTACGTTTCAAGGAGGCATCCAACAACACCACCGGGAACGAGGGATTCAACAAGGCCCAAACCACACCCGGCAAACCGGCGCCCGTTCCCACATCGAGGAAAGCGGCCTTATCGGGGAGCGCCTGCCAAGCGGCAACACAGTCGAGGATGTGTTCTTCAAAAAACTCCTGGCGACTTTTGGCTCCAGTCAAGTTGACCTTGGAATTCCAGGCAAGGACGTGGTCTGCATACCTCAGTATGGCCTCGCATGTTTCACGTGGAACATTGGGGAGGAGTTTCTCCAGGAGATTCCGCTCACCAGAAGACGGGTCTGGGGAGTTCATTCCACAAGATCCTTCGCGGCGTGGAACTTCTTGAGATGGATGGCAAGGATAGTGATGGCCGCGGGTGTGATCCCGGATATCCGGGAGGCCTGGCCCAAGGAGTGGGGCCGCAGGCGCTGGAGCTTTTCGACTACTTCGCGGGAGAGCCCTGGGATCCCTTCGTAGGAAAAATTGCCTGGAACGCGTAGGGATTGGAGGCGATCATTCCTTTGAATCTCCTCTTCCTGGCGTTGTATATAGCCCTCGTACTTGACTTGGATCTCCACTTGCTCCCGAAGCTCCGCATTGGAGGTCCGGTAAAGGGCCTCGGCTCCGGGAAAAACTTCCAAGAGCTGCGACAAGGAAAGCTCGGGGCGCCGCAGGAGCTCTCCTAACGGCAGGGGTTGTTCGATCGTGGGCGTTTGCAGGCGAGCCAAGATCGCATTCGTCTCTGCATTAGGAAAAACCCTTTGACCGCGCAGTAGGGCCATCCATTGTGCCAGGCGATCTCTCTTTTCCACATAACGCCGGTAATCCTCTTCCCCAACCAGGCCCAGGCGGCGTCCATAAGCTCGAAGGCGGAGGTCGGCATTGTCTTCGCGGAGTAGGAGGCGATACTCTGCCCGCGAAGTAAACATGCGATAGGGCTCTCCGGCGGTCCCCTGAGTGACCAAATCATCGATCATCACCCCGATATAGGCCTCGGATCGCCCTAAAACGAAGGGCTCTTCACCACGAATCTTCAAAACGGCGTTGATCCCCGCCATAATTCCCTGCCCCGCGGCCTCCTCGTAACCGGAGGTGCCGTTGATCTGACCCGCGTGGAAGAGCCCGGAGACCTTTTTGGTCTCCAACCATGGGCTCAACTCGGTGGGCGGGACGTAGTCATACTCGATGGCATAGCCCGGCCGCATCATCTCGGCCCGCTCCAGGCCGGCGATACTGCGCAAAAAGGCCAGTTGGATGTCGATCGGGAGGGAGGTCGAGAGCCCATTGACATAGACTTCATGGGTTTCCAGGCCCTCCGGCTCTAAAAACAGCTGGTGGCGCTCCTTGTCGGGGAACTTCATCACCTTGTCCTCGATGGAGGGACAGTAGCGTGGCCCCACCCCTTGAATTTGACCCGAATACATAGGGCTGCGATGGATGCCGGAACGAATAATGCGGTGGGTCTCCTCGTTGGTGTAGGTCAGGTGACAGGGGATCTGGGGCAATTCAATGCGGTTTTCCGAAAAACTAAATTTGCGGGGCAGGGAGTCGCCGGGTTGGAGTTCCAGTCCGGAATAATCGATGCTGCGCCGGTCTAAGCGCGGACAGGTGCCTGTCTTGAGTCGACCGACGGGAAAACCCAGGTCCCGCAGGCTCCCCGAGAGCTTAAGAGCCGGCAAGTCCCCGGCCCGCCCGGCACCGACTTGATTCTCTCCCATATGAATCAGCCCGTTGAGGAAGGTCCCAGTGGTCAGAACGACGGCCTTGGCGGGAAAGAAAATTCCGAGGGAAGAAAGCACGCCCGTGACCCGACCGTCCTCCATGCCCAGGCAGTCGGCAAAGGCCTGCTTGATCTCCAAGTTGGGGGTGTTCTCCAAGACCCACTTCATTCGCTTCTTGTAGAGGAGCTTGTCGGCCTGGGCGCGGCTGGCCCGGACCGCGGGGCCCTTGCGGGTGTTTAGAAGGCGAAATTGAATCCCGGTGGCATCGATATTCTTGGCCATCTCGCCGCCTAAGGCATCGATTTCCTTAACAATATGCCCCTTACCCAGACCCCCGATCGCCGGATTGCAGCTCATGTGGGCGATATTATCCAGGTTGGAGGTCAACAACAAAGTCCTGGCCCCCATGCGAGCGCTGGCCAAGGCAGCCTCGCAGCCGGCATGACCGGCCCCGACCACCAAGACATCGTAGGTTTTGTCATAGTGTAGCATCGCGGACCTCGCGTTCCACGTGGAACGAAAAATATGGGTATTTTTTTACCCGTTTGCCTAGCCCCAGACGCCTCTCGCGCCGGCGGCGTCCCAAACGCCCCTGCGCCCGCCCCGCAACGCGGGCTGCGCAGTGGCTTCGTGGGGGAGTTTTGCGTCAATACGTTCCGGTGGAAAATTTATGACGCAAAAAATCCAGCGGAAATCAATTTATGACGCGCCGGCGGAACCGCATGAATAGTGATTTTCCCGCGATGTATTCCTAAGATCGCTTTGTGGGCATGGTTTCCGTCGCTGGCGAGGCGGGCTCGCCCAGGCTCCATTGCGTCAATTCCTCCAAGGAGGCCTCCACCGTGCCCTTGGCCCGTAGCTTACGCAGCTTCTTGATCAAGTCCTTACTGACCGTCACCTGGGGGTGGGGCGCCAGGGCGGCTTCGAGCTCCGCCTCCAACCCGCCCCGGCCGTAACGGTCGGGGTGAATCAGGAACTTGTCCCCCTGCCGCTCCACCTGCCGGTACTCCACGCTGACCGGGACCTCCTCGAAGAGGGTCACCCAAAAGCTGCTGCGCCGGTTCCTCTGATATTTATCCAAAAGCTCGGGGTCGCGCTTTTCCGAATAGGCCAGCTGGATGCGCCAGGCGAGCTCTTTGACGTCGTCGGCCTTCATCCGCAGGCAGGCATGGGAGGCGGCGCGTCCGATGCTGCGGGGGGCATTGGTCCCATGAATTCGAATTCCGTCTTCCATCAGCATCTTGACGGCGCCCAGCGGGTTGCCCGGCCCGGGCGGGGTCTTCTCCGCCCCTTCGGCCCAGTCGCTGTCCGGCGGAATCCACCAGGGGTTCCAGACGATGTGGGATATATTATAGTCCCGGATCGGGGTGGGGTATCTCGGCATCCCGATGGCCACGCTGTAGCTGCGATCGAGGCGCCCGTTGACGTAAAGGTCCAGGCGGGTCGCCGGGAGATTGATCTTCAGCGAGAGCTGTTCGAGCGGAGTGGGGCGGCTCTCCGGACTCAAGTCGGAACTTAGGCTCTCCGGCGCTGGGCCGGCGACCATGTCGGCCCGGGCCGCGCCCGGAGCCGCGTTGAACCCAAAGACCCCTGCGACCCAGCCGCAAGCCAGGATCACGATACCTCGCGCCCACACCCTTCCCTTGGAACCCGTCTTCAACATCACCGCCTCGCCTTTCCGAAACCTGCCCTTCCCTCGGCGGCGGTGTTGCGACACCGCCCACCGGCCCGCGCCAGATTTAATGCCTGAGCGTTCACTTTCCAATGCAAAAATGCGAAAAAATCTCTCCCAAAATATCCTCCGAATGTACCTTGCCGAGCAAGACCTCCATGGCCTGGACGGCGGCCCGCAGGTCCGCGGCCGGAAGCTCCAGCGGGCGGCGCTCGCCAAGGGCACGCCGGGCGCGGCCCAAGGCCTCCCGCCCCTGGCGGAGGGCCTCGCGGTGCCGAGCGTTATTCAGATAGGCGAACTCCCGCTGCCGCAGGCCCTCCAATCCGACCTGCGCCAAGACGGCCGCCTTCAGCTCGTCCATCCCCCGGCCGTTGCGGGCCGAGACCCGGATCAAGGGGCCTTCTCCCGGCAGGGCCCCCGAGTCCCAGGCGGCCGCCGGCAGATCGGCCTTGTTGGCCACCCTCAAGACGCGTCCCGCGAGCAGCTCCCCCACGCGCAGGTCCTCGGCCTCCAGCGGGGCCGAGGCGTCCAGGACCCAAAGCACCAGGTCGGCACGCTCGGCGGCCTGCCGCGAGCGGCGAATGCCCTCCTGCTCGACCGCTTCCGCACCCTCGCGGATCCCGGCGGTATCGAAGAGCTGCACCGGCACCCCCTCCCATTCCGCCCAACCCTCAATCACGTCCCGGGTGGTGCCCGGGCGTTCATGCACGATAGCGCGCTCTTCGTTCAAGAGGCGATTGAGCAGGCTGGACTTGCCGACATTGGGGCGTCCGACAAAGGCGAGCCGCAGGCCCTCCCGCAGCAACCGGCCCGCCTGGAAACGCTCCATCCAGGCCTCCAGCTCGGCCTCTAGGGCATCCAAGTCGCGGGCCAGGGCCTCGGCGGAAAGGGGCTCCAAATCCTCGTCGGGAAAGTCGATCGCGGCCTCGAGCTGGGCGCAGGCGCGCAGCAGGGCCTCGCGCATCCGCCCGACCTGCGCGGAGAGCCGTCCCTCCAGCTGGGCCCGGGCGTTGCGGAGGGCCGCCTCGCCCTTGGCGTGGATCAACTCGGCGACGGCCTCGGCCTGCAGGAGATCGCATTTCCCATTCAGGAAGGCGCGGCGGGTGAACTCGCCCGGCTCGGCGGCCCGCAGCCCCTGGCGCAGCAGGGCCTCGAGAAGGGCGGCCAGCAGCAAGGGACCTCCGTGGGCGTGGATCTCGACCACCTCCTCGCCGGTGTAAGAACGCGGCGCCCGCATCCGCACCACCAAGGCGCGGTCGAGGGACCGGCCGCTCTCCGGGTCGGCCAATTCGCCCAGATAGAAGCGGTGGCTCTCCATGGCCTCGATTCTGGGCCGGCCGCGCCAGAGGCGCCCCGCCACGGCGGGGGCCCGGGGGCCGCTGAGGCGTAGGACGCCAATCCCCCCCTCTCCGGGCGGGGTCGCGATCGCGACGATGCTGTCTTGGGAATAATCGCCTTGCATGGTGACAAGCCTCGGCCAAAGCCGTAAGGCGCGTCAAGCCTTTGCGCGCGGGCGTCGAGCCCTGCGGGCGACGCAGCCTCGCTTCCGCCTAGGCCGTCTTCTTTCCGCCCTTGAGCAGGTCTCTCAGGCGGATGTCCTTTTGGTTCATCCATTGCTGCAGCACGGTCAGCACCGTGTTGACGAAGATGTAGAGCACCAGTCCCAAGGGAAGGAAGATCATGAAAAGCGAAAAGACCACGGGCATGATCATCATGATCTTGGCCTGGGCCGGGTCGGCGGTGCTGGGGGTCATCTTCTGCTGGAGGACCATGAAGACGCCGAGCAGGATGGGCATGATGAAATAGGGATCCGGCGCGGAGAGGTCCTGGTAGAAGGCGAAAAAGGGCGCGTGGTAGAGGTCGGTCGCGTTGTAGAGCACCTTGTAGAGGGCGATGTAGATCGGCATCTGGACCAGCATGGGCAGGCAGCCGCCCATCGGGTTGACCTTGTGCCGCTTGAAGAGCTCCATGGTCTGCAGATTGAGCTGCTCGCGGTTGTCGGCGTACTTCTCGCGCAGCTTCTGCAGCTGCGGCTGCAGGGCCTGCATCGCCTTCATCGATTGCATCGACTTCCGGGTGAGCGGGTGCAGGATCAGCTTGATCAGCAGGGTCAGGGCGATGATCGCCAGCCCCCAGTTGTGCAGGAAGGAATGAAAGAGCTTGAGCAGCTGGAGGATAGGCAGGGCGATGAGCGAAAACCAACCGTAGTCCACCGCCTGGTCCAGCCGCGCCTCGCCGAAGGTCTTGAGCAGGGCGGGGTCCTTGGGCCCGAGGTAGAGGGTGAACTGGTAATCCCGGGCCTGGCCTGGCGCCAAGGCCTCGGGGGCGTATTGCAGCTGGGTGAAGACCGCCCCTCCGACCTTTCCGTATGCGACCCGATTTTGGGGGGAGACGGTCCGCGCCAAGAGCATGCTGAGAAAATAATGGTCTTCCAAACCGGTCCAGGAGATCTCGCCGCTCTGCTCTTGGAAGGCGCCCAGCTTGTCGACGTCGGGATGCCGCTCGACGCTCGTCCCCAGGCGATAGAGCGGGAACTTCAAATTGGGTGCCTCTTTGAAGATCCAGAAGCCGCGCTGTTTAAGCGGGTTCTGCGGAACCTCCAAGCGCAGGCCGGGGCTGAGCGTAACCGGGGCGCCGCCGCGGTTTTCGAGGCGCAGCTGCACCTGAAGGGTGTAGTCGGTGCCCAAGAATTCCAGCCGCTGCTGCACGGCCAAGTCGCCGACCTGGCCCTGGTAGTTGAGGAAGCCCTTGCCGCTCTCGGCCAACTGAAAATTAGGCGTGAGCGGCCCCTGCCCCGGGAAGAGCAGGAACGAGAGCGGATAGCTCCCCGCCACCCGGCGCAGCAGGTCGATGTTCGGACCCTTGCGGCCCGGTTCGAGGAAATACTTGTTCAGCAGCCACTCGACAGGGAGCCCGCTGCGCGAGGAAAACTTGCCGCGCACCAAGGGGCTTTCCAATTCGTTGGTGAGCTCGGGGGCGCTGGGCGCGGCGGGCATCGGGGCCGCCGCCGGCGTTCCCGAGGCGCCCGGCGCCGGGGTCGCCGCCGCCGGACCGGAGGGCGCCGCCGCGACCGGAGGCGGGGCCTTGGGCTTCACGGGCGGCTTGTAAAAGAATCCGTAATAAACAATGAAGACGGCCGCGCTTAGGACCACGGCCAGTAGACTGCGTTTTTCCATAAAATTTCTTTCTACCTCTCCACCCTCGGCGCCGGCACCGGGTCATGGCCCCCCGCGCAAAAGGGCTGGCAGCGGGCCAATCGGCGCAGGATCAGCCAGGTGGCCTTCCCGGTCGGGTGGACTCGGAGGCACTCCAAGGCATAGACCGAGCAAGTGGGGTGAAAACGGCAGGCCGGCGGCAATAGCGGGGAAAGCCAGCGCTTGTACTGGCGCACACCAAAAATCATTACTGATTTCAACATCTTAATCTATCACCCGGCGCCAAAAACGGCCGACCGATTCAAGGCGCTCCCTTATGCCCTGATTTGGACCCAAACGAGAAGCGAATTTATCGCCCCAGGGGTCCCGTCCGGCGGGCGAAGGCGGCCGTCAGAGCCGCGCGCAGCTCGCCGGACTCGGCCTCGAGGGCGGAGGCGAAGAAATAAACCAAATAGTCGCAGGGCGGAAGGGTGGTCCGGAGACGGCGAAAGCATTCGCGGGCAAGGCGCTTGAGGCGGTTGCGGTCGATCACCCGGCGAATTTTTTTTTTGGCGGCACGATCCCGAGGCGGGCGTAGGCAAGGAAATTGCTTTTGTACCTAACCGAGAAAAAAGGCGTGGAAATTTTCGGCTTCGAGGCCAGCAGGTCGCGGAAAATTTTTTCCTCGCGAAGCCGGACGGATTTGGGGAGGGTGCAATCGTCGGCGCTGGTCATTCACCGCCTCGTGGGAAGGAATTATTTCTTATAGACCGTCTTGGCGAGGCGCTTGCGCCCCTTCGCCCGCCGCGACTTCAGCACGTTTTGCCCGGCGGTGCTGGCGCTGCGCTTGCGAAAGCCGTGTTTGCGTTTGGCCTTGATTTTACTGGGCTGAAACGTTCTTTTCATCGCGGAATCCTCGTCGAGATTTTCGGAAAAAAATTTTCTCCGATCGCTGGCTTGAGAACATTTTTGCTTTCTTTAGTCAACGGCAAAAAAAATTTCGTTTCAAGACCGATGCTTATCTTTTTCGAGAAAAAAGCTCTTGCCAAAAGCAGGAGGGAAATCTAGAACCCGCCTTCGCTCTGCGATTTTTTTTCGAAGGTTTCGGCCTTTTTGAACTTGAGGAAGAAAAAAAATTGGCATAGCGTTTTTCAGTTCTTTGGAAAATTTTTTGTCGGGAACAGATCGCGAGGCGCGAGCTTCGGTAAAAAACCTTTTATCATTTTGGATCCCAAACGAGTGCCATCTCCGGTGGCCCCGATCGATTGGGAGGGTAAGATGAATTTTTGAGGACAAAATAATAAAAGCTTTTTGACCCTCCCTTTAAGAGAGATGCCTTTCCCACCGGCGCCGCTCAACGGTCCGCGATCCCCGAGAAAAAATCGTCCACAACCTCTTTCCTGCTGCGCGCCTTGGCCGCCGTGGAATGACGCATTGTGTAATTTAGGGGATTTTTCACGAAAATCATAGCGTAAATCATTGAAATTGTTGTATAATTTTGTTTTCCACAATCGTGGATAACCCTGTGGATTATTGCCGCTGCCCATGAACGATACCATCCAGAAAGTGATCGCCTCGCTTCAGACCAAGATCAGCGGCCTCAACTATAATAATTGGATCAAGCCTGCCACCTTCCGCCTGGGCGAAGACCAGCGCCTGGCCATCGAGGTCCCCAACAAGTTCATCCGCGACTGGATCACCGAGAACTACCTCAACCTGATTAAGTACGAGCTCTTCAAGGTCACCGGCCTGGAGCATGAGGTTGCCTTCCGCATCGTCGAGGAGTCTGCCCCCTCACTTGAGGCCGCTCCCGAACCGCCGGCCGCCGAGGCCCCGGCCGCCGCCGAGGCGCCAGGTCCGAAAAAGGCCCAAGAAGGCCTCAACCCGAAGTACACTTTCGACACCTTCGTGGTCGGCAACTCCAACCAGTTCGCACACGCCGCCTCCCGGGCGGTGGCCAATCTGCCCTCGCTCGCCTACAACCCGCTGTTCATTTACGGGGGCGTGGGGCTGGGCAAGACGCATCTGCTCAACGCGGTAGGCCTCGAGATTCATCGCACCCAAAAGCAGCTCAAGGTGCTCTACGTCCACGCCGAACACTTCACCAACGAGCTGATCAACAGCATCCGTTACGAGAAGATGTTCGAGTTCCGCAAGAAATACCGCGAATCCTGCGACGTCCTGCTGATCGACGACATCCAATTCATCGCCGGCAAAGAGCGGACCCAGGAAGAATTCTTCCATACCTTCAATTACCTCTACGAGTCGCGCCGCCAGGTGGTGGTCACCTCCGACCGCTTTCCCAAAGACATCCCCCAGCTGGAAGAGCGGCTGCGCTCGCGCTTCGAATGGGGGCTGATCGCGGACATCCAAGCCCCCGACACCGAGACCCGCGTGGCGATCTTGCGCAAGAAGGCCGAGGAAGACCGCATCGCGCTGCCCGACGAGGTGGCGATGTTTCTCGCCACCCACATTCGCAACAACGTGCGCGAGCTCGAGGGATCCTTGATTCGACTCAGCGCCTTCTCCTCGCTGTCCGGCAACGAGATCAGCGTCGAGATGGCCCGGGAGATACTCAAAAACTTGATACCCGACCGCTCGCGGGCCCTCACCATCGAGGCGATCCAAAAGCTGGTCGCCGACCATTACAACGTAAAGATCAGCGATCTGAAATCCCCGCGGCGCCTTAAAGTCTTGACCGTGCCCCGCCAAATCGCCATGTACCTCTGCCGCAAGCACGTCAAATCCAGCTTTCCCGAATTGGGCATGAAGTTCGGCGGTAAAGACCACTCCACGGTGGTCCACGCGGTGCAAAAGATCGAAAAGCTCCTCCAACAAGATCTGACCCTGCGCAACGAGATCTCCTCCCTCGAGAAAATCCTCCAAACCGAGATCGCCTAGGTCCCCTTTTTTTTCCGTTTTTTTTCCAAATCCGCGGCGCCCAGGCCCTTGCTTTCGTTGCAGGCCTGTGCTTTTGGAGGTAAACAGTTTCTCCACAACTTACCCACTGTGGACGAAATTCAGGGAGGAACTGGGGACGAGCTGTGGAATAAAACTCCGTCCCCAAAACGGAACCGAGCCGCCGAAATTGTCCCAAGCCTTTCCCAAGGACAATCGCTTCCTAAAGCGGGGGTTTAGACGGCTTATCCACCTCTCCACAGGGCCTATTACGGTGACTTATTAAATATATACCCGATTCCATCATAGAGAATGGCTGTGGGAATCGAGAAAGGGACGAGCTCTCCATGGAAATCAAAGTCTCCCGGGAAGAACTCAAGCAGGGTCTTTACTGGACCCAAAACGTCGTCGAAAAGAAGACCACCAAGCCCATCCTCAGCAACGCCCTCCTGGAATGTTCCCAGGACAGGCTCAAGATCAGTGCCACCGACCTCGAGGTGGGTATCTCGGTCGAGCTGCCGGCCCAGGTGAAGCACGCGGGCCAGGTCGCCGTCCCCGCCAAAAATCTCTACGACATCGCCCGCGAGATCACCTCCGAGCAGATCACCATCAAGCGCCGCGACGACCACTGGTTGGAGATAACCGCCGGCTCCTCCAAGTTCAAGGTAGTAGGGCTCTCGCCCCAGGAATTTCCCTCCATGCCCGAGCTGGCCAAAAAAAACCTGGTCGGTCTGGACGCGCCGGCCCTCAAGGCCATGATCGACAAGACCCTCTTCGCGGTTTCCACCGACGAGACCAAGTACAACTTGAACGGGGTCTTCCTCGAGGCGGCCGGGGACAAGAAACTCCGGATGGTTGCGACCGATGGACATAGGCTCAGCTGGTCCGAGCGGACCATGACGCAAAATTTCCCCCTCGCCAAGGGCGTTTTGCTCCCGCGCAAGGGGGTTCTCGAGCTCCAAAAGCTGATCCAGGAGGAGGACGGCGTACTTCCGATCGCTATCGAGGGCCGCAACGTCATGGTCCAGCGGGGGCCGGTCACGCTGTTTATCCGCCTGATCGAGGGGGATTTCCCCGATTACCGCCAGGTCATCCCCGCCAAGAACGACCAGAACGCCCTGCTACCCAAGGCCCAGCTGGTCGGGGCCCTGCGCCGCGTCTCCCTGCTCAGCCAAGAGCACAACCGCGGGGTTAAACTCACCTTCAACAGCGGTCAGCTCGAGTTGATGTGTTCCAATCCCGATTTGGGCGAGGCCCGCGAGGAGGTCGAGTGCCAGTACAAGGGCAAGCACCTCGAGGTAGGATTCAACTACCGCTACTTCCTCGACGTCCTCTCGGTGCTCGAGGACGAGACGGTCAAGCTTGAACTCAAGGACGAGGTCAGCCCCTGCTTGATCCGCTCCGAGATCGACAAGGGCTTCTTAAGCCTGATCATGCCGATGCGGCTTTAAGCGGTGGCGCTCGAGGCCCTTCACATCCGCGATTTCCGCAATATCGTCGCCCAGGACTGGGCGCTCGCTCCCGGGCTCAACGTCCTCGAAGGGGAGAACGCCCAAGGCAAGACGAACTTCCTCGAAGCCGTTTACTATCTGGCCAACGGCCGCTCCTTCCGGGGCAGCGAGTCGGAGAGCCTGATCCGCTTCGGCTGCGAACATTCCGAACTCAAGTCAACCTGGTCCCACGAGGGCCTGACGCATCGTCTGGCGATGCGGCTTAAGGCCCAGGGCCGGGAGGCGGAGTTTCAGGGGAAACCGATCGTCCGCTTGGCGCCCGTACAAGCCAGCCTCCGCGTCCTGGTCTTCACGCCGGATTCGGCCATGCTGTTTCGCAGCCCGCCCCAGGCGCGGCGCCGCTACTTCGACCACGCGATCGCCGTGCAGCGCCCAGGCTATGGACCGCTGCTTTCGCGTTACCAGAGGATCTTGCGGCAGAGAAACCAGCTGCTGGAACGGGGCGGGCCGCCGGAGCTGCTGGCGAGCTTCGATCGGCAGTGGGCGGAGGGCGCCTTGGCCCTGATGCGGGAGCGGGAAGCCTACCTGGAGGCCCTGCGGGGGCCTTGGGCCAGACGCTTCCAGGACCTGCTGGGCGAGACGGCGGACCTGCATTGGCATTGGTCGGGTCCCCTCCGCGAACGTGGCGCCGCGAGTCTCGAGGGGCTCTTGGAAGCGCTGGAGGGAGTTCGCGAGGAGGAGCGCCGCCGCGGCCTGACCCTGCTTGGTCCCCAGCGCGACGACCTGGCCGCCACCCTGGCGGGGCATCCCCTCAAGGAGATCGCCTCGCAGGGCCAGCAGCGCATGCTGGTCATCGCCCTCAAGTTGGCGGAGGCGGACCTCTTCCAGGGCCGAAGCGGCCGGGCGCCGGTCTTCCTGCTGGACGACCTGGGCAGCGAGCTGGATGCGCGGCACCAGAGTCTCTTGCTTGAGATGCTCGGCGAGCTTAAGGCCCAAACCCTCCTGACCAGCGCCCAGCAAGGGGCCTACGCCGCCCTGCACGCCCGGACTTTTACGGTGCGGGAGGGGCGGCTGAGCGAGTAAAATAGCGCCTCGGGCCAGCTTTACAATATTCCCCCCCTATGCTACAGCCAAACATCTTCGACGGCCGCAGCCCTTTGGGGCTTTAAGGCCGTTTCCACCCCGGAATGAACCGGTTTTTTGGATGCCTCGCCCCCGTCGGTCGGAGGCATCGGGCCTCTCCTCAAGGAGGAATCTTGCCACCCGCAAACAACACCGAATCGGCCCCCAGCGGGGTTTACGACGCAAGCTCCATCAAGGTCCTCGAGGGGCTCGACGCGGTCCGCAAGCGGCCGGCCATGTACATCGGCTCGACGGGCTCGGCCGGGCTTCACCACCTGGTCTACGAGGTGGTGGACAACTCCATCGACGAGGCCCTGGCGGGGTTCTGCGACGCGATCAAGGTGGTCATCCACATCGACAACTCGATCACCGTCGAGGACAACGGCCGCGGCATCCCGGTCGACATGCACCCCACCGAGAAGGTCTCGGCGGCCGAGGTCGTCTTGACCAAGCTGCACGCCGGCGGCAAGTTCGAGCACAGCGCCTACAAGGTCAGCGGCGGGCTGCACGGCGTCGGCGTCTCCTGCGTCAACGCGCTTTCCGTCGAGCTCGACCTCGAGATCAAACGCGACGGCACGGTCTACCACCAGCGTTACAAACGCGGCGTCCCGACCGCCCCGCTCGAGGCCACCGGCAAGTCGAGCAAGCGCGGTACCAAGATATGGTTCAAGCCCGACCCCGAGATCTTCGAAACCCTCGAGTACAGCTTCGACATCCTGAGCAACCGGCTGCGCGAGCTCTCCTTCCTCAACAAGGGCATCAAGATCGAGATCGTCGACGAGCGCAGCGGCAAGAACCACGTTTTCCAGTACGAGGGCGGCATCGTCAGCTTCGTCGAGCACCTCAACCAGCGCAAGGCCCCGCTCCATCCCAAACCGATCTACTTCGAGGCCCAAAAAGACCAGTGCATCGTCGAGATCGCCTGTCAATGGAACGACGGCTACGCCGAAAACATCTTTTCCTTCGCCAACAACATCAACACCCACGACGGCGGCACCCACGTCACCGGCTTCAAGTCGGCATTAACCCGCGTGCTCAACACCTTCATGACCAACCAGGGCCTGCTCAAGTCGCTTAAGGACGAGGGGGTCGAGGGCGAGGACATCCGCGAGGGCCTGACTGCCGTCATCTCGATCAAGATCCCCGACCCGCAGTTCGAGGGCCAGACCAAGGGCAAGCTGGGCAACTCCGAGGTCGAGGGCCTGGTCAAGTCGGTCGTGGGCGAAAAATTGACGCAGCTCTTCGAGGAAAACCCCTCGATCGGCCGCAAGATCGGCAACAAGATCGTCGAGGCGGCGCGCGCCCGCATCGCCGCGCGCAACGCCCGCAACCTGGTGCGGCGCAAGAGCGCCCTCGAGATCGGCTCGCTGCCCGGTAAGCTGGCCGATTGCCAAGAGAAAGACCCGGCCCTCTCCGAGCTCTACATCGTCGAGGGCGAGTCCGCCGGCGGCTCCGCCAAGCAGGGCCGAGACCGGCGCAACCAGGCAATCCTCCCGCTCAAGGGCAAGATCCTCAACGTCGAGAAGGCACGCTTCGACAAGATGCTGACCAGCGAGGAGATCCGCGTCCTGATCACCGCCCTGGGCGCGGGCATCGGCGAGAACAACTTCGACGTCGAGAAGCTGCGCTACCACCAGATCATCATCATGACCGACGCCGACGTAGACGGCGCCCACATCCGCACGCTGCTTTTGACTTTCTTCTACCGGCAGATGCCGCAGGTGGTGGAGCGGGGCTATCTCTACATCGCACAGCCGCCGCTTTATAAAGCCAAGCGCGGCAAGCAGGAAAAATACTTGAAGGACGAGGGCGCCCTCGAGGAATACCTGATCGAGCTGGGCGTCGAGGACCTGAAGCTCAAGGCCAAGAAAAAAGAACTCGTCGGCAAGGCCCTCTCCGGCCTCACCCGCACCCTGCTCAAGTACGACAAGATCCTGGCGGGCATGCGGCAGAAGGCTGATCCTCGGCTGATCGACGCCCTGATCATGGCCACCGAGTTCAGCCCCGAGACCCTCAAGAACCCCAAGAAGATGGATGCCGAATCCGACAAGCTGGCCGCTTATTTGACGGCCTTCTATCCCGACTTGAAGGACTTCGGTCTGGACACCGAAAAGGACGAAGAGCACAGCGCCCAGCGCCTCGTCTACCGCACCCTCTATGGCGGCATGACGCGGCAGACGGTGATCGACCTAACGCTCCTCGAGTCCCCCGAGATCCACGAGCTGCGCGCCATCCAGGGCGAACTCGCCGAGTTAGGCGAGGGCCCCTACGAGGTCCAGTCCGGCGACAAGCGGAACGCCTTCAACAACCTGCGCGAGGTCAAGGACTTCGTCCTGGCCAGCGGTCGCGAGGGCCAATACATTCAGCGTTACAAAGGGCTGGGCGAGATGAACCCCGAGCAGCTCTGGGAGACCACCATGAACCCCGAGACCCGGACCCTCTTGCAGGTGCGGGTCGACGACCTGGTCGAGGCCGACGACATCTTCACCGTCCTGATGGGAGACCAGGTCGAGCCGCGGCGCGAGTTCATCGAGAACAACGCCCTCAAGGTCCGCAACCTCGACGTCTAGGGCTGCCGCCGGGTTTTTTCCTAACCCAACGGAATAAGGCTTAATTTTATTGCTTGGCGGGCTTCGAAGGGCCATGCTACGCTTTTGCGAAATTGTTTGGAAAAGGAGTCTCTCCCATGGGCAAAGTAGTCCTCAACGACCTGGAATTCGATGTCCCCTCCAATTGGCAGGACCAAGGCATGGTGACGCTCACCATCCCCTCGACGGACAAGAACGTCCGGCCCAATATCATCATCACCAAGGAGCGACTCGCTCAGCCGACCGATCTGGCCACTTATTTCGGCAAGATCAAAGAAGCGGTGAAGGCGCGCGGGATCCAAACCTTCCAAATCTTAGATGAGCGCGAAATCAGCATCGCCGGCGTTCCGGCCATGCAGATGGTCTGCGCTTGGGACTTGGCCGCGATGAAGCAGATGCTGGGCCCCAACGCCGAGGTCTTGAAGAATATCAAGCCGGGCCAGAAGGTCCAGCAGATCCAAGTCAGCTTCCTCAAGGGCGACGTGGCGGTCAACCTGACGGCCAGCTTCCCGGCCGAGCAGTTCGAGATCTACACCCGGCCTTTCCAAAAATTCCTTGCGACGATCAAGTCCGTGTAAGGGCGAACTTCGTGTTCGCCCTCCCGCGCGATTTCATGGAGATTCACCCCTACAGGTTTTCTTGCGCGCAGGTCTCTTCGCAGTTCCACTCGCTGACCGTCTCGCCCGCTGCGTTCGCGAAGACCAGCCGATAGCTCCGGTCGTTGGCGTCGAAGGTGACGCCGAACTCGCCCCCCGCCTGCTGATAATGCCGGAGGAAGCTTCCGTCCGCATACTGCTGCAGGGTCACCGTGATGCCGCCCAGCTTCCTCGTTTGCCGGTTGTGGACCATGCTCTTTTTCTTGTCGAAGAAGATCTCCTCGATGAATCCCGGCCATTCGAAGCGCCACAGGCTGGCCCCGTTGGGGTAGGCGACGGTCGTGATGGGGATCCCCATCACCGTGCTTTGCGTCGTGGTCCCGGCCTCCGCGGGCAGGCCCGCGTCGGGCAGGGCGCCCAGCCGGCGCCCGGTGGGCGCCTTTTTGCCGCTTAAGTATTTCTTCTTGCCGCTGAGCGAACCGCCCAGGTCCGTTTCTTCCACGGTCAAGCCCATCGCTTCGGCGCCGCTTTGCCGGGAGGCCTTGGCGCGCAGGTCCACCTGGGCCACGACCTGGCCCTTCGCGTCCTGGAGCAGGAGCGGACCCTGCGCGGGCCAGGTCAGACGGCGGCCCTCGTCCAAGAAAATCAGGGTTCCCTGGCCCGAGGCCCGGAGGTCGCCGGGGGCGGCCGGGGCGGGGCCCTTCTCCTTGGCCCCGGCGGTGAGGTGCGGAAGGACCAGCAAGGTCATGGCGGAGAAGAGGAATAATTTTTTCACGGCGTGTCCTTTTATTTTGGCCCGCTAGGGACGCTGGATGGAGAAGTCCGCAAAATCCGAATCGGCCTCTGACCAGGCCTCTTCCACCGCCTCCACGCAGGCGGCGGGCGGGCCCTGTTGGCAGAGACGCAGCAACTCGCGCAAAGGTTCTGCCGCGCCTTGGGCCAGCAGTTCGACGGAGCCGTCCGGGAGGTTGCGGACCCAACCCTTAAGGCCCAGGGAACGGGCGATCTCTTGGGTCCAGGCGCGGTAGCAGACGCCTTGGACCCGGCCCAGGATGACGGCGTGCACTTGCATGGTGGATCGTCCTCCAAGCTTTGTAACAGGCGGCGGGGAAAATTTCCAGCCGACGTTCCCGGTCGTCCGGCTCGGGCGGAATTGCGAAAGAGGCTTCGAGCCGGGGCGAAAATTTTCTACGCTTTACGGAATCGGGAGCCAAGGCTTAAACTTAGCCGGTGAAGATCCTCGCCATCGACCCCGGAAAAAAGCGCATCGGCCTCGCCGCCAGCGACGCCATGCACCTCACGACCCGCCTGCTGCCGGTCCTCGAGGTCTCGGGCTTGGGCGAGTCGCTCCGCGAATTGGCCAAACTGATCGCGGCGGAGGAATTCCAAAAGGTTGTGATCGGCCTCCCCCTCAACATGGACGGGACGGAAGGCGAGCCCGCGCGGGCCGCCAAGGCCATGGCCCAACGCTTGCGCCAAGAGCTTGCGGCGAAGCATATCGCCTGCGAGGTCGAGCTCTGGGACGAGCGCCTGACCAGCTTCGAGGCCGAGCAGCGCACGCGCCAGCAAGGCGTCGCCAAGGCCAAGGCGAAGGCCTTCCTCGACTCGGTGGCGGCCGAAGTTCTGCTCGAGGACTACCTGGCCTCCCATCCCCAAGAAAGCGAATGAGGTATTGCGATGAAGGGCGGAACTTTTCTCAAATTCCTGCTGGTTCTCTTGTTGATCGCGGCGGGGCTCTACCTTTACGTCTCCATCCAACTGGGTCCCTACGGAAAAGGAGGCACCGTCTACATTCCGAAGGGGGCCTCGGTCCAGCAGACGGCCGAGCTCTTGGAGCAGGGCGGGATCATCCGCAGCGCCTGGTCCTTCCGCGGCCTGGCCCGCTGGCGGGGAGTGCAAGCGAAGCTCAAGCCCGGCGAGTATCAATTCGAGGCGGGTGTGACCAGCCGCGAGGTCTTGGACAAGATCGTCCGCGGCGATCGGGTCATCCGGCGCTTGGTGGTGCCGGAGGGGTCGAGTTTCGCGCAGATCGCCGCCTTGATCGAGAAGGCCGGAATCGCGCCCCAGGCCGAGACGATGAAGTTTTTCCGCGATCCGGCCCTGCTCGCCGGCCTCGGATTTCCCGCGGTCAGCCTGGAAGGCTACCTGTTTCCCGCCGCCTACGAGTACGACCGGGAGACCACGGCCGAGGGCCTCTTGCGCCAGATGCTGAAGAAATTCCAAGACTCGATCCGCGGGACGATCGCGGAGCGCGCCAAGCAGAGCGGCTGGACGGTCCCCCAGGTGGTGACCTTGGCCTCCATCATCGAGAAGGAGACCGGAATGGCGGCGGAGCGGCCGTTGATCAGCTCGGTCTTCCACAACCGCCTGCGCATCGGGATGCCGCTGCAGACCGATCCCACCGTGATCTACGGCCTGCCCAACTTCGACGGCAACCTCCGCAAGGAGGACCTGCGCAACCCGCACGCCTACAACACCTATGTGCACGTGGGCCTGCCGCCCGGCCCCATCGCCTCGCCCGGCCTGGCCAGCCTCGAGGCGGCACTGAGCCCCGCGGCCAGCAATTACCTCTTCTTCGTCGCGAAGGGCGACGGCTCCCACTTCTTCTCGGCCACCTTGGACGAACACAACGCGGCGGTCGCCCGCTACCAGCTGGGCCGCGCGCCGTCTCCGGCGACCCCGGCCCCCGAAACGCGGCCCGCGGCGCCCGCCGCCCCGGTCGCGCCAAGCCCGGTGATGAAGCCCGTTCCCATGCCGCGCGCACCGTTGCCGGCGCCGACGCCCGCGCCGTCTCGGCCCTTGATGAAGCCGGTCCCGGCGGCGCGTTAAAAAAAAGTCCGCGCGGCCCAAAGGCCGGCGGACTTTCAAAATACCCAATCAAAAATTCTTATTTGTTGAAGAGGCCCTTCAGCGAGCTGACCAGCTGTTCGGCCTCGCGCTGCACCCACTTGGGGGGCAGGGCGCCGGCGCTGCGCCCGGGCTTCTCGTCCTCGGAGCCGATGATGACCGAGGCGGGCGAGGCCTGGGCCTCGGGAAACTCGGTGGGGAGATGCTGCGCGGCGGCTCCCATCAGGCTTAGGTATTCGTCGTAGCGAATCAAGATCTTGGTCGGGCGGCCGTGACGGGTGACCACCACCTTGGCCTCGTCCTCCTTGAGCACCTCGGCGAAATTCGCGCGCGCCTCGGTGACGTTGAAGATCTTGAGTCGTCCCAGTCTTTCGTCATGGATCTCGAACATGGCACCAACCTCCCGGAATACGTCCTTTTAAAGAGACAGAAGAAACATTGTCAAAGGCTTTCTGGACGGAATCCAGTACATCTAGAAAGCCTTGAAATTTCAATGACCTTTAGGGTCATTCCCGCGGCTATCGTCGCTCAACCCAACCGACCCGTGGGGAAATTCGATTTTCTATGGACGAGGGATTTGTCGTGTGGGTCACCAAAAAGGTGCGAAAATTTTTTTTCCGTATTTCATTTCCGGGGCATTACCGCTAGGCGAGGAGATCGGGGGCCGGACGGGTAGATTTCGGTGGAGCCCTTGGAGACCCAGATTCGTCCCCGCCTTGGCGCGGTTTCATCCTACTTTTATGTAACTCCGAGCCTCGGGACCGCGTCCCATGCGGCAATGCCGAAGATCCACACCATTCTGTCCCGAGTTCCGCAAGGCACGGCCGCCCTACGCCGCGAGCTCGAGTCCTTGACCGCCGAGGGCGACCCGGAGCTGCGCGCGGAGGGCCTACTGGCCCTGGCGCGGCGGCAGGAAGCGGCGGGACGGGTGGAAGCGGCGGCGGAGTTGTACGCTACGGTGTTGCAGGAGGCCGACGCCGTAGAGGGCCTTCGCGAAGGGCCGCTACGGATCCGCGCGCAAGAGGGCCTGGATGCGATCTTAGGCCGCGGCGCGATCGGTC
>JAANMV010000585.1_pt1 | contig 44925 bp, 47 predicted proteins | sample 7279661 | NCBI WGS metagenome assembly JAANMV01 (sample SAMN14094540, study PRJNA606508) | bioreactor metagenome | isolation source: A lab-scale SPAN reactor treating ammonium-rich wastewater day 121 | place: Ireland: Galway | collected 2017-05-16
CGACTACACCAACGAGGTGTTCAACGGCACCCTGGGCACCGTCCTGAAGGCCGAGGGCGCCCGCCTCACCGTGGATTTCGACGGGAATATCGTGGAACTTGCCGGCGCGGAACTGTTCAACGTGCAGCTCGGCTACGCCCTGACCGTGCATCGCTCCCAGGGCAGCGAGTGGGGCACCGTGCTGGGCGTGCTGCACGAGGCGCACATGCCCATGCTGTCCCGCAACCTCGCGTACACCGCCCTGACCCGCGCCAGGGACCGCTTCTACGCCGCCGGGTCACCCAGCGCGTGGCAGAAGGCCGCCACCCGCCAGCGCGAGGAGCGGCACACCGCCCTGCTGGAACGCATCCGCGCCCGCTAGGCGGCGGCTTAACGGTTGAAGAACAGCGGCGCCGCGTTGATGAACTGCACCGCCGCGGCCGGCAACAGGGGCAGCAGCGCCCCCGCCAGAGCCCGGCCCACCGAGCCCGTCAGCGTGCGGAACGCCACGAAGGCCAGCGCCGCCTGTGCCACCGTGCCCAGCACCGCCACCGCCGTGTACAGCGTCGCGGCCGCGCCCCCGGCCAGCACGTGCAGCGCCGCCCGTTCCACGCCGGCCTCGGGTATGCCGGACGGGACCACGGGTGCCGGGGTCATCACGGCCAGGACCGCCACCAGCAGGTACAGCGGGATCGTCAGCGTGTGCGTCGCGGCGTACACCTCGGCCGGGCGGCCCTCCCGGCGGGTGGCGACGTACCCCAGGCCCCACTGGATCAGGTACGCGAACAGTCCCAGGAACACCCCGCCCATCACGTTCGTGAGGTGCGTGGAGAAGGTGAACGAGCCCGGCGCCGCCAGATTCACGGCCAGGCGCACCAGCAGCGCGTACGCCACCCCGGACAGCAGCGCGGCCACGCCCGGCGCCGCCAGGTACCGCGTGAGCGCGGGTTCGGTCGGGGCCAGGGCGCGGGCGAACGCGGCGGGCCGCCAGGTGATCTCGGCGGGCAGGGGAGCCTCGGCAGGACGGGGGGCGGGTGGGGGAGAGCGGCGGGCCATCGGCGTCACTGTACGCTGTCCCGCGCCGCCCACCACCCCGCCACGCCCGGCCCCAGCCAGCGCCACAGCAGCAGAAGCAGCAGGGCGTACATGGCGAGCATCAGCGCCAGCCCCCAGCCGCTGCGCGCCAGCTTCCGCGGATGCCGCGCCGCTTCCGCTCGGGCGTCGGCCAGCACCGCCGGCGGAACCAGCCGCAGCGCCAGCCACAGGCCCGCCGGCACCAGCAAAAGGTCGTCCAGGTAGCCCAGCACCGGAATGAAATCCGGAATCAGGTCAATGGGGCTCAGGGCGTACGCCAGGACCAGCAGCGCCACCGCCCGCGCCGGCCACGGCGTGCGGGCGTCGCGCGCCGCGTGGCTCAGCGCGAGCAGTTCGGCCTTGAGGTGCCGGGCCGCACGCCTGAGCCGGTCCAGCAGCCCCGGCCGGCCGCTCAAGGCAGCGCGCCCTGCAGGTCCGTGACGGCCAGCCGCACCGCCGGGAACGAGTACAGCACCGCCAGCACCCCGAACAGCACGATCACGGCGTATGCGCCGCTCAGCCACGGGCCGGGGCGGGCGCCCACGGTCGTGTCGGCGCGGGGTTGCAGCCACAGGTGCAGCACCAGCAGGACCACGCTCCCGAACCCCAGGGCGCCCAGCATCAGCGGCGTGCGCAGCGCCGGGTTCTGGAGCAGCTCCGTGGCCTGCGACGGATCGGCCAGCGACCCGGCCAGGTCGCCGTTGCGGCTCAGCCACGCGCCCAGGCCCACCGCCAGCGTGTTGTTCAGCGCGTGCAGGATTACGGCGTTCCAGAGGCTGCCGGTGTGCTGCACCACCCGCGCCAGCACGTACGCCAGCGGCACGATGCCTGCAATGGCGGCCGGCACGCCGTGCGCCACCGAGAACGCCACCGTGCTCGTCACGGCCGCCAGCCCGAATCCGCGGGCGTGTTCGTGCCCGCGCATCATCAGGCCGCGGAAGGCGATCTCCTCCAGCAGGGGAATCAGCAGGCCCGCTGAGAGCAGCAGCAGCCACAGGTCCGGGCCGCTGCTCAGGAACTGCGGCACGCTGTCCGCCGCGTCCGGGAACAGCGTCACGTACGCCAGCACGAACGCCCGCGAGGCCAGGAACGCCAGCACGAACGCGCCCAGCGCCACGCCCCAGTCCGGCCGGGTGCGCCAGCGGACATCCTGCAGCAGGGCGTTCACCGCCGGGCGGAACAGCAGCACCGCCACCAGGACATTCACGATCACCGACCCCAGCAGCGCCGCGCCGAGCGGCACGCCCTGCCGCGCCAGCACCGCCGCCACGACGTTCTGCACGACCAGCAGCGTCAGGGCGGCGCGGTTGCCGTCCAGGGCGCGGATCAGCGGGCGGGCCGGCACGGCGGGAACGGGAGAGGCCCGGTCCTCGGGCCACAGGGGGGAAGCGGGGTCCGGCGCGGTCATGCCCGCAGCCTACCCCGGCCCGCCCGCGCTCAGGCGGTCAGGACGCCGATGGCCCCTTCCAGCGCCTCGTCGCTCACCTGGTGGTGCAGCACGAAGCGCACGCTGCCCGGCCCCAGCGCGCTGGCGCGCACGCCGCGCGCGTCCCATTCCTCCACCCTCTGCTGGGCGTCCGGGAGGTCCACGTAGATGATGTTCGTCTGCACCGCCGCGAGGTCCACGCGGTACCCGGCGTCCACCAGCGCCCCGGCCAGCTGCCGGGTGCGGCGGTGGTCGTCGTTCAGGCGGGCCGGGCCGTCCCGCAGGGCCACCAGGGCCGCGGCGGCCAGCACGCCGGCCTGCCGCATCCCGCCGCCCAGCATCTTGCGGTAGCGGTGCGCCTGCTTCATCGCCTCGCGGCTGCCGGTCAGGACGCTGCCCACCGGGGCGCCCAGGCCCTTGCTGAGGCACACGCTGACCGTGTGGAAGTGCCGGGTGATCTCGTGCAGCGGCACGTCCAGCGCCGCGGCGGCGTTGAACACCCGGGCGCCGTCCAGGTGCAGCGGCAGGCCCTCGTCGTCCGCGACCGCGCGGATCTGCGCGAGCACGTCCAGCGGGATCACGGTGCCGCCGGCCTTGTTGTGCGTGTTCTCCAGGCTGATCAGGCCCGTCGGGGACTGGTGCACGCTGCGGCGCACCGCGGCGCGCACCTGAGCCGGGTCCGGCACGCCCAGCGGCGCCGGCACGAAGCGCGGCACCACGCCGCTGAAGGCCGCCATCATGCCCAGCTCCCACTCGTAGATGTGCGAGCCCTCGGCGCACACGACCTCCTCGCCCCGGCGGGTGTGCACGGCGATGGCGACCTGGTTGGTCATGCTGCCGGACGGCATGAACAGCCCCGCCTCGTGACCGGTCAGGCGGGCCACCTCGGCCTGCAGGGCGTTCACTGTGGGGTCCTCGCCGTACACGTCGTCGCCGACCTCGGAGCGGGCCATCGCCTCGCGCATCTCGGGGGTGGGGGTGGTGACGGTATCGGAACGGAAATCGGCAATCACTTTTCGGCGGGCAGCGGTGTCCGGCAGGGTCATGCCCCGAGGCTACGACGTTCCGGACCCCGGGGAGGGTTTCCCGGTAACCTTTTCCGCGTCCGGCAGCGGGGGGGTGTCCGTGCCGGCGTCCTTGGCCTGCTGCACCTCGCCGGCCTGCTGCTGCACCTTCTCCACCACCCCTTCCGGCACGTTCGCGCCGGGCACGGCGACCTGCGTGGGGTTCTCTTCCAGCGGCCGGGTCGCGCCGCTGATCAGCATGCGGGCCACCTGCTCGCGGATGCGGCGCATGGACGCGTACGCGAAGATGCGCTGCAAGGCCCGCCCGAAAATCCGGAACCCCAGGCGGTACAGCGGATTCCGGATGAAGTCCCGCTGCGACACGGCGTGAATGCGGAACATCACCCGGCCCGTGCTCAGGTGCTTGTGCACGCTGAAGTCGATCTGGCCCTTTTCGAAATGCCCTTCCAGCGTGCGGTACCCGTACCCCCACACCTGCTCCTGCCCGCCGTCCGGGAGGAGTCGCGTCTCATCGATCACGTTCACCACCCGCGCCCCGAACCAGAAGGTCAGGAACAGGAAGCGGCCCCGCAGCAGCATCACGCGCTCCTCCAGCGGCGTGTCCGGCACGAAGATCCCGCTGATCAGCCACGGCGGCGGGAAGCTGTAGTTGCGCAGCACCTGCGTGGCCGCCCGGAAGGCCCCGTGCGGCTCCGCGAACCCCGGCGCCTCGCCCGGCAGTTCCGTCTCGTAATCGTCGATGCGCCAGCCGTTCCCGGCGTTGTACTCGCTGATGCGCGTCTCGTCGAAGTTCGCCTTCGCCTTCGCGAAGGCCTCCAGCCGGGCCTTCTGCACCTCGTACAGCGGCGGACGGCCCGGACCCCGCCCGCGCATGCGGGGCGCCGTCACACGTCCCCGGTGGTGCGCGGGTGGGCCGCGTCCACGCCGCTGTGGTCCTCGCGCACGGCGGCCTCGGGGTCCGGCACGTCCTGGTAATCGTCCTCGGTGATCGTCCGGACCTGCACGTCCCCGAACTTCTCCCCGCCGCTGCGCTCGGCGACCCGCTCGCAGAAGGTCCGCCACGTCACCTCCTGCATGCGCTTGCCCACGCCCAGCGTGTCGTACGCGAACGCCACCAGCCCGTCCCGGGAGCGGGCATGCGAGCGGATCTCGAAATGCAGGGCGTCCGGCAGCTGCTCGTGGGGCGTCAGCGAGAACCGGATACGGCCCGCCTCCGGGTGGTCCTCCAGCGTCACCAGCTCGAAGGCCAGCGGCTCCACCTCCACCACCCGCACCTCGCCGTTCCAGGGGCCCAGGATGCGGATGTGGAACTCGTCGCCCTTGCGCAGCCGGTCCGGCTGCCCGCAGGTCTTTTCGAAGTCCGCCAGCAGGTCCGGGGCGTAGTCGTGCAGGTTCAGCTGAATGTCCTCCATGAGTTCTTCCGCCGTCTTGGTGGGCTGGCAGATCTCCACCCAGTACCGGCGCTCCAGCAGGGCGCCGGTTCCCTCGGCGGACTTCTGCACCGCCTTGCTCTCCGCAGGGTTGCTCATGAGCCCAGTGTCTGCCCGGGCCGACCGCGGCGGGTGGGGCGGACTTGAGACGTTGTTCAGACGCCCGGCGCGGGACTGGCGGCCGTTCCTGAGGCGCCGGTCATCCGGCCGCGCCCCTCGTGCGCCAGACTGCCGGCATGACCTCACCCCGCGCCGTCCGCCAGGAGGCCCCGGGGGTCCCGTGGCCGGTCCTGGCCCTGTCGGCCCTGTTCGCGTTCACGGGCGTGACGCACTTCGTGAAGCCCGCCCTGTTCGACGCCCTGGTGCCCGGCTGGGTGCCCCTTCCGGCCCGCACCGCCGGCCTGATGGCCGGCGCCGCGGAACTGGCGGGCGCGGCCGGACTGCTGCACCCCGCCACGCGCCCGGCCGCGCGGGTGGGGCTGCTCGCGCTGCTGGTGGCGGTGTTCCCGGGGAACCTGCACATGGCCCAGAACGCCGCGCAGTTCCCGGTGCCCGCCTGGGTCGCCTGGGCGCGCCTGCCGCTGCAACCGCTGCTGATGTGGGTGGTCTGGCGCGCCGGAAGGACTCGCCCCTGAGGCCGGCCGGGCGGGCGTTACAGGGGCTGGGCGGGAGGGGCGGCCCGCAGCCGGCAGCCGAACTCGTACACGCCGTCCGCTCGGCGCTCCGTCAGCGTGAACGCGCCGTCCGACACGGCGTACGCCTCCCGCACGAAATCCGTGAACAGCGTGAAACCCGCCCCCTGCGCGGCGGCCAGCGTCTCGTTCACGTTGACCAGCGCGCGGATCGCCTGAGAGAACGCCGCCTCACCCGGGTCGCCAGGGGTGCGTTCGGCCGTCACCTGCGCCACGCCCCCGACGCTCTCGCAGGGCTGCCCGGTCATCGCCAGGGCGCGGCGATTCACCTCGGCCCGCAGCTCCGGCGTCACGGGTACCGGCTGGGTGCCCGCCAGCGCCGGGCCGGCCAGCAGGGCGACCAGCAATGCGGAGTGCCTGGCTACCCTCACGCGCCGGCCCCCACAGGCACGGGGAAGAGGTGATCCGTCCGGGCCAGGCTCGAGCCCACCACCCGCAGGCCGTCCAGCGTGAGAACGCTGTACGCCGTGTTGCCGTGCAGGGTGGTGCCCGCCGCGAAGGCCCGGGCGTAGTCCAGGCCCAGCAACCGGCACAGCAGGCCCGTGATCGCGATGCCGTGCGACACGAGCACCAGCGTCTCCCCGGGCGCCGGCGCGAGGCCCGCGAGCAGGCCGTGCACCCGGTCGGTCACTTCATCAGGCGTCTCCCCGCCGGGCGCGGCGCACGCCGGGTCGCCCCCCCAGAAGCGGGCGTGCCGGTCCGGGTCGGCCGCCTGGATGTCGTCCAGCCGCTGGCCCTCCCAGTTGCCCATGCGGATCTCGCGCAGCGCCCCATGCAGCGTGACCGCGCCGCCCAGCACGGCTTGCAGGGCGCCGGCGGTCTGCGCGGCGCGCTTCAGGTCACTGCTGTGAAGGCGGGGCGCGCGCACGCCCCGGGCGTGCAGGTGGGCAGCCAGCTGCCGGGCCTGCGTCAGGCCCACCTCGTCCAGTGGCGTGTCGCTGTGCCCCTGCAGGCGCCGGCCGGCGTTGTGGGCGGTCTGCCCGTGGCGCACCACGATCAGGCGGGAGTGGTCGCGGCCGGCCTCGGGCCAGGGCGTGCGGTCGGGGGCGGGGTGGGTCATGAACCCCCCTAAACTACGGCATGACCACCACCACGCCCGCCGCCGCGCCGGCCGCGCCGGCCCTGCCCCGCGTGTACCGCGCCTCCACGCGGCAGAACCTCGTCACCATGCTGCTCGGCTGGTGGCTGCTGGTGGGCCTGTTCGTGGACGGCTGGGCGCACAACACCTACGGCGAGTCGCTGGAAACCTTCTTCACGCCGTGGCACGCGGTGTTCTACAGCGGGTTCCTGGCGGTCGCGGCGTGGTGCCTGCTGCTCGCCCGGCGCGGCTGGCAGGCGGGCCGGCGGGGCCTGGCGGCCTTCCCGGACGGGTACGGGCTCGCGGCCCTGGGCGTGCCGGTGTTCGCGCTGGGCGGCCTGGGGGACATGCTCTGGCACGTCACGTTCGGGATCGAGGTGGGCATCGAGGCGCTGCTGTCGCCCACGCACCTGCTGCTGTTCTCGGGCGGTGTGATGCTGGTGGGCACGCCCCTGAACGCCGCGTGGCGCACCCCGGCCGGCCGGCAGGCCCCGGCCGCCGTGCGCTGGACGGCCGTGCTGTCGGCCGCGTCGCTGCTGTCGGTCACGGCGTTCATGCACATGTACATGTGGGGCCTGCTGATCGTCCCGCAGGGCCTGGGCTGGGTGCAGACCCGCGGGGAACTCAGTGCCGTGCTGCTCACCGCCCTGATCCTCGCAGGGCCCGTGCTGCTCACGCTGCGCCGCTTCGACCTGCCGTTCGGGGCGGTCACGCTGATGTACGGCCTGGCAAACCTGGGCATGGCGGTCATGCTCTCGCCCGGCGACTTCCGGGTGCCGCTGCTGGCCCTGCTGACCGGCCTTCTCGCGGACGTGCTGGCTGCCCTGCTGCGCCCCGCCCCGGGCCGCGTGTGGGCCTGGCGCCTGTTCGCGTTCCTGCTGCCGCTGGCCGTGTGGGTGCCGTACCTGGGCGGCGTGGTCCGGCTGGGCCTGAGCAACCTCAGCCTGGAATTGTGGCTGGGCGTGGCGGTCATGAGCGGCCTGGGCGGCGTGGCCCTGAGCGTCCTGCTGGTGCCGCCCGCCGTGCCCGCCGGGGTGGACGCCGACACCTGAGCCCGGATCAGTGGTGGTGCGGGGCCGCCGGGACCGGGGGCGCCCCCTCGCCCAGCCGTTTCAGGAGGCTGGTCATGGTGGCGATCTCGCCCTGCTGCGAGGCCCGCACCTGCCGGGCGAGGCGCTGCACCTCTGGGGGCAGGCCGCGCTCCGGCAGCCCGTCCACCATCGCCACGGCGCCCTGGTGGTGGCGGATCATCAGCCGCAGGAACTGCGCCTGGGCGCTTGCGGGCGGCAGGGTCCGCAGGGAGGCGAGTTCGGCCCCGGTGGCCATGCCCATCGTCCGGGCGTGGGCGTCCGTCATTTCCGGTCCCGGCCCCTGGCCCCACAGGGTGAGCCAGCCGCGCATCTGCCGGATCTGCTCGGTCTGGGACAGCTCGATGTCCAGCGCCAGGGACCGCACGGTGCGGTGGGCCGGCCGCGCCCGGATCAGGCGGGCCATCGTGACGGCCTGATCGTGATGGCGGAGCATGCCCTGTGTGAACGTCACCGCCGGGCGTGCGGGCCGCAGGCTGAAAAGCGCGCCCCCCAGCGCCGCCAGGAGCACCGCCAGCAGGGCCAGCAGCGCAGGAACGCGCCGGACGCTACGGGCAAAGCCCGTCATACATCCGCTGCCGGTCCCGGAAGGTGGCCTTCTGCGCGTCGGTGGTGCGGTCCACGCACTGGGGGCAGCTCACGCCCCGCTCGAACGCCGGGCTGCCCAGGTCCTCCGCACTCAGCGGCCAGCCGCACGAGTGGCACATCTCGCCGCTCCCGGGCGTGAGGCCGTGCCCGACCGTGACCCGGCCGTCGAACACGAAGCACTCGCCCTCCCAGCGGCTCTCTTCCGGAGGCACGTCCTCCAGGTAGCGCAGGATCCCGCCCTGCAGGTGGTACACGTCCCGGAAGCCTTTTTGCAGCAGCAGGCTGGTGCTCTTCTCGCAGCGGATGCCGCCGGTGCAGAACATCGCGATCTTCTTGCCCTCGGCATCCTGCAGGTGCTCGTCCACCCAGGCGGGGAATTCCCGGAAGGCGTCCAGGCCCGGGTCCACGGCGCCCTGGAAGGTCCCGGCCTTCACCTCGTAGCGGTTGCGGGTGTCCACGACGATCACGTCGTCCTGCGCCAGCAGGGCGTTCCACTCCTGCGGGGTCAGGTACGTGCCGACCTGCTCGCGCGGCTCGACCGGTACGCCCAGCGTCACGATCTCCTGTTTCAGCCGCACCTTCAGGCGCCGGAAGGGCCGGGTGGGCGCCCCGCTTTCCTTGTACTCCATGCGCGTGAAGCCCAGCGAGATCAGCGTGTCGCGCAGCGCTGTGATGCCCTCCCTGGACCCGGCGACCGTGCCGTTGATGCCCTCGGGGGCAATGAGCAGCGTGCCGCACAGGTCCAGGCTGCGGGCCAGGGCGAGCAGCGAGTCCCGCAGGGCGGCCGGGTCCTCCACCGGGCGGAACTGGTACAGGGCGGCGACCGTCCAGGGCAGGTCGGTCGGCGGGGGGGCAGGGGAGACAGGGGGGGTGCTCATGGTGAGGGGGCGCCGCGCGGCGGTCACCCGCGAGTATAGAAGGCCCCGGTCCCGGACCTGCGCGGGGCCGGCTCTGCTACGCTCCGGGACGGCATGACCACCCTGATCAGCGCGGAGCACGTCACCGTGACCTTCGGGGACCGCGCCGTCCTGAACGGCGTGGACCTGAGCCTCGCGGACGGCGAGCGGCTGGCGCTGCTGGGCCGCAACGGCAGTGGCAAGACCACGCTGCTGCACGTCCTGCACAGCGACCGCCGCCCCGACGAGGGCAGCGTCTGGCACGCCCCGGACCTGCGGGTGGCCTTCCTGCACCAGCACCACGCGCACCCGCCCGGGCTGAGCGTGCAGGCCCTGCTGGACGCCGCGCACCCCTACCGCGAGCAGGAAACGCAGCTGCTCGCCCTGGAAGCCGACCTGGGCGACCCGGAGCGCCTGCACGCCTGGACGGCCCTGCACGCCCGGCTGGAAAGCGCGCAGTCGTACGCGTGGCCGTCACGGGTGCGGCGCATCCTGGGCATGCTGGACCTCACCCGGTTCCTGCACCGCGACGCCGCCACGCTCTCCGGCGGCGAACGCACCCGGCTGGCCCTGGCGCTCGCGCTGGCCCGCGAACCGGACCTGCTCATGCTGGACGAACCCACCAACCACCTGGACATCCGCATGCGCGAGTGGCTGGAAGGCTGGCTGCGGGCGTTCCCGGGCGGCGTGCTCCTCACCAGCCACGACCGGGACTTCCTGGACGCCGTCGCCACCCGCTCCCTGTGGCTGGAGGCGGGCGGGGCCACGCCCTACCCGGGGGGGTACAGCCGCGCGTCCGCCCAGCGGGACCTGGAGCGGCGCACCCAGGCCCGCGCGCACCGCCTGGGCACCCGCGAGGCCGGGCGGCTCCAGGACAGCGTGGAGTGGCTGGACCGCCGCGGCCGGCGCAGCCGCGCGGTGAAGACCCGCGCCGGGCGCGTGGAGGTCGCCGAGGCCCCCCTGCCCGAACGGCAGCTCACCATGCGGCTGCTGGCCGGCACCGCCCGCGCCGGCCTGGTCGCCTGGGGCGAGCACCTGAGCCGCACGTACGGCGAGCACGTCATCCTGCGCGGCGCCGCGTTCCGGCTGCGGCAGGGAGACCGCGTGGCCCTGATGGGCGCCAACGGCACCGGCAAGACCACCCTGATGCGCCTGCTGGCCGGCGACCTCGCCCCGGACCCGCCCGCGCCCGGCGAGGACGCGCCGCTGCTGCGGGTGTCCCCGGGCGTCACGGTCGCCAGCCTGGACCAGATCTGGCACGGCCTCACGCCCGGCGTGCCGCTGCACGCGCAGTTCACCGCCCGTTTCGGCACGCGCGCCCGGGCGCTGCTGGGCCGCGCCGGATTCACCGCCGACGACTGGCCCAAACTGCCCGAGGTGCTCTCCGGGGGGGAACGCGCCCGTGCCGGGCTGGCCCTGGTCAGCGCCCTGCGCGCCGACCTGCTGCTGCTGGACGAACCCACCAATCACCTGGACGTGGAGGCCCTTCAATCCCTGGAGGCCGCCGTGCACGCCTACGGGGGCGCGGTGGTGATCGTTACGCACGACCGCCGCTTCGCGCGGGAGGTCGCCAACCGCCTGTGGGTGATCGAGGACGCCACGCTGCGCGAGGTGGCCGGCTGGGGCAGCCGCGAGTACCGCGACCCCGCCGCCCACCTGACTGGCGACCCACCCCCACCCCCGCCGCCGCCCAGCGCCCGGCAGCGCATGGTGGTCGTGGAGCATGAACTGCACGCCATCCGCACCGAGCTGGACCGCCCGCCGGGCAGCCTGACCGAGCGGGAGGAGGGCCGCCTGCGGTCCCGCGCGCACCACCTGCAGGGCGAACTGCACGACCTGTACGCCGACGTGTTCGGCGCCCCGCAGTTCGACGCCGAGGTCCGCGAGCCGCCCCTCAGCGTGCGCGCCCAGAGGTTCGGAGACGGCCCGCACGGCGGCGGCATGTTCTGGGCGGCGCGAGATCCGGAGTGCCCGCACCTCGCCTGGGACGGCTACGTGCTGCGCTTCAGCGCCGCGCCGCCCGCGTGGTACGGCGCGGCGCTGCTGGCCGGCGCGCTGCGCATCCTGTTCGAACGCTGGAACGTGGGCCGCGCGCAACTCGGCGAGGACGGCCCGGTGCTCACGCGGCGCAGCTACTTCGAGCGCACCGGCGTGATCCGGTGACGGACGGCCTCTTGCCGGGTGGCGTCCATACCGCTCACGTTGCCGGCTGACCGCGTGAGAGCTGAGGTCCCTCCCTCCTGGGGACGGCCCCACGCTCCTCCTGAGGCAGGGCGCGCCGGCGGACTGGCTGCGTTGGGTATACTTCCGCCCATGGAAGACCAGATCAAGGGCCGTCTCGGCGGCGCAGACGGGTATGACATCCGCTGCGTCATCGACGGTGACACCATCAAGGGCCGCGCGGGCGGCAAGCTGCACGGCAAGGACATCGAACTCGAAATCACCGAACGCGGCGTGCAGGGCACCGTCGGCGCGGAAAGCGTGAAGATCGAACTGACCGAGGGCGAACTGCGCGGCAACGTCGGCTCGCAGAAACTCACCCTGCGCGGCGTGGACCGCGTGACCGGCTTCATGGGCGAACCCATCGTCGGCTGGAACATCGTCGCGCAGCAGCAGGGCGAGAACCTCCAGGGGCAGCTGGGCAGCACCATCCTCGGCCGGCCCTTCGAGCTGAAGCTCGGCAGCGCCCCCGGCTGGGTGGGCGCCCTGGTGGCGGTCGTGGCGTTCTACGCCCTGGAACCCCGCGCCAGCCTGAGCCGCTGAGCTGGGCCCCCGCCCACGGCCGCACCCTGACCGGTGCGGCCCTTCTGGTTCAGGACCGCGCCACGGCGCCGTGCTCCAGTCCGTTCCTTACAGGAGGTCCCGATGACCCAGCTGCCCCCCGAACCCGGCGTGCCCGTCCACTGGGGCCGGGCGTACACCGCGCCGGACGTGACCGTGTACTACGACGCGCGGCGCTGCATTCACTTCGCGGCGTGCGTGCGCGGCCTGCCGCAGGTGTTCAACCCGGACGCCCGCCCCTGGATTCAGGCGGGCGCGGCGACAGCCGTGGAGGTCGCCGAGGTCGTGCGCCGCTGCCCGACCGGCGCCCTGCATTACGTCCTGCGGGACGGCCCGGCCGAACAGCCGGAACCGGCGACCGTGGACGTGCGGGAGAACGGCCCGAACTTCCTGCGCGGTGACCTGACCGTCTCCGCGCCGGGCGGCACGGTCCGCGATACCCGCGTGGCCCTGTGCCGTTGCGGCGCCAGCAGCAACAAACCCTACTGTGACGGCATGCACCGCCAGATCGGATTCCAGGCCCCTGGTGGCGAGAAACTCAACCCGAGCTGAACCCCAGGAGGGCCCGCATGGTCGAAGTCAGGAAGAACGAGGAGAGGCAGCGGTACGAGGCGATGGTGGACGGCCAGGTGGCCGGGTTCGCCGAGTACCGCCCGGTGGGGAACGCCGTGATGCTGCCCCACACCGAGGTGGACGGCGCGCACGAGGGCGGCGGCGTGGGCAGCGCCCTGGCCCGGCACGCCCTGGACGACATCCGCGCGGCGGGCAAGCAGGTGATTCCGATGTGCCCGTTCATCGCGGCGTACATCCGCCGGCACCCGGAGTACGTGGACCTGATTCACCCGCAGCAGCGCGGCGTGTTCGGCATCTGAGCGCAGAAACAGAAGCAGGCCCCCGGTCCGGGGGCCTGCCTCCTTCTGCATCTGGGGTCAGTCGCGGTTAAACAGGTTGAGCAGCATCAAGAACATGTTGATGAAGTCCAGGTACAGCGCCAGCGCGCCGTTGATCGCGGCGCGTTCGGCCATCTCGCCCTGCACGCCGCTGAGGGCGAGGTTGCGCAGCATCTGGGTGTCGTACACGGTGAGGCCGGCGAACAGCAGCACGCCGAGCACGCTGATGCCCAGCGTGAGGGCGCCGCTGCCGATGAACATGTTGACGAGCATGGCGACCAGCAGGCCGATCAGGGCAAACATGAAAAAGCGCCCCATGCCGCTCAGGTCACGTTTGATCAGGAAGCCGGCGGCGCTGGTCAGGGCGAAGGTGCCGGCGGCGGTCGCGAAGGCGGGGATGACGGCGGGGGAGTTCAGCAGGGCGCTGAAGGTCAGGCCGGTCAGGCCGGCGTAGGCGATGAACAGCATGCCGGCGACCGTGCTGTTCAGGCGCTGCGCGAACATGCTGAGGAAGAACACGATGCCCAGCTGCGCGATCATCAGCGGGAAGCGCAGGCTCATGACGGTGGCGTACAGGTCGGCGTTCTGGAAGGTGAGGTAGGCGACCCCGGCGGTGAGGGCCAGACCGGCGGCCATCCAGGAGTAGGTGCGCGCCATGAAACTGCGGACGAGATCAACGGTGCTTGCCCGTGTGGTGGGATAGGTCTGCATACGCAGTACAGTACGACACCGCGCCCGCCCGGGTTCCCGTCATTTCCGTCTGGAAAGGATCACCCTTTTCAGCGGGATTCACGGATCAGCAGCGCCAGCGGGAAGTCCTCCAGGATCTTCGCCAGCGGCACCTTCAGCGTCCTCGCGTTCAGCCGCTCGCCCGTCAGGACGTTCCGGTACGTGCCGGTCCGCGGCAGCGTGAGGGTCCGGCGGCCCCAGGCGTCCCCCAGCGCCCACGGCGCGCGCTCCCGCGTCAGGCTCAGCGTGAGGCGCGGCGCGACCGTCACCGCGACCCCCGACCCATTCTCCCGCGCGAACGCCAGCAGGAACTTCCCACCGTCCAGCGGCGTGTACCCGCCCGCACCGAGCAGCTCCGGATGCGCCGCCCGGGCCTGCAGCGCCGCCCAGGTCACCAAAGTCTTCACCTCCCCGGTGGGGTAGGCGTCCAGCAGGCGCCGCGCCAGCGCCAGGTCATGCCCGCGTTCCAGGCGGCCCAGCGTGCGGGCCAGCCGCGCGTAGTCCACCGGGCGGCGGTTGTCCGGGTCCACCAGGGACAGGTTCCAGCCCTCGCAGCCCTGGTAGGTGTCCGGCACGCCCGGCGCGGTCAGGCGCACCAGCGCCCCGCTGAGGCCGTTCTGCGCCCCGTACGGACTGATCCGCTCATGCAGTGCGCGCAGCCCGGCCCGGAAGCCCTCGTGCGCCAGCAGGGTGCGCGTGAAGGTGTCCAGCGCCGCCTCGTACGCCGGGTCCGGCGCCGCCCAGCTCGTGCGCAGCTTGGCCTCCCGCGCCGCCTTGAGCATGTACGCCGAGAGCCGGTCCACGAAGTCCTCCGGCTCGCCGGTCAGCGGGTGGGCGCCCAGCGCGTTCTGCAGCAGCGTGTACACGTCGTGCAGGCTGGGCGCCGGACCGTCCGGGGAAGGCAACTGCAGCGACCGGAACAGGCCCGACCACTCGCTCAGGAATGCCGCCCAGGTCTGCGGCAGCTCCGAGAGCACGTGCAGGCGGGCGCGGGTGTCCTCGCCGCGCTTGGTGTCGTGCGTGCTGCCGGCCAGCATCGCGTGCGGCCAGTGCTCCGCCCGCGCCCGCGCCGCCGCGTGAAAGGCCCGCACCGGCGTGCCGAAGTGCCCCGGGTCGCTGCCCACCTCGTTCAGGGACAGCAGCCGCGCGTAGCGGTAGAAGGCCGTGTCCTCCGCGCCCTTGGCGGTCACCGGGCCGGTCAGCTGCTGGAACTTCAGCGCGAAGTCCGCGTACCGCTCCCGCGTGGCCGGGTCCGGGTGGCTCAGCGTCAGGACCGCGTGCAGGAAATCGAACACGCTCGGGTCCAGCGGCGCGCCGCCCTGCCGGTTGCGTGCCCTCGCCTCCTGCACCGCCTGCGCGAGGTACCCGTCGTCCCTGGGCTCCCGCTCGCCGCTGGCGCGCACGTACGTGCGGTACACTGGGAAGGCCGCGATCACCTCGCGGATCGCGGCGCGCAGGGCGCTCAGCGTGAAGTCCCGCGCCGACAGGTCGTCCTCCGACAGCCGCTCCAGGTGCTCGGCGAGCACGTTCACCTCGCCCGGCAGGCTCTGACGCTGCACCAGCAGCTTGCCGCGGTACAGGTGCGCCGGGTACGGGTCGCGGTCCCCGGTGAAGCGCCGGTAGATGCCGCTCAACTCCTCCTCGGCGGCGCCGTCCACGAACACGCCGTTCAGTTCCGCCAGGAAGTCGTACCCGGTCGTGCCGTGCACCGCCCAGTCCCCAGGCAGCCGCTCACCGGGCTCCAGGATCTTCTCCGCCACCACGTACAGTGGCCGGCCCGCCGACCCGCCTTCCCGGCCCAGGGCGCCGGCCGCCGCGAGTTGCAGGTCCCGGAAGTATCCGGCCGGGTCGTACAGCCCGTCCGTGTGGTCCAGCCGCACGCCCTGCACCACGCCGTCCCGGATCAGCTCCAGCAGTTTCGCGTGCGCCCAGGCGAACACCCGCGGGTCCTCCATGCGCAGCGCCGCGAGGTCGTTGATGTCGAAGAAGCGGCGGTAGTTGATCTCCTCGGCCGCGACCTTCCAGTACGCCAGCCGGTAGTTCTGCTCCGCGATCAGGGCGTCCAGGCGGGTCGGGTCGGCGTTCATGGCGGCCACCGCGGCGTCCAGCACCCGCGCCACCGCCGGGGACCGCGCGGCCAGGGCCTCCAGACGCCGGGTGACCACCCCGGCCTCCTGCGCGCGGGCCTCCCGGTCGGCGTCGCTGAGGTCCGGGGCCACGCTGCGCGGCAGGTTCTCCACGCTCCGCGCGACGCTGCCCAGTTCCGCCCGCATGTCCTCCGGCACGTTCCCCGGCAGCTCGTCTTCCAGGCCCGCCAGCAGCAGGATCAGGCTGCGCGGCGACAGCGGCAGCGCCCGGCCGTACAGCCGCAGCACGAACCGCCCCCCCTCCCGTTCCAGCCGCAGCTCGCCGCTGTCCAGCACGCGGCCGTACTGATCCCCCAGCACCGGCAGCAGCACCTTGCCTTCCAGGGCGCGTTTCAGGGGTCGCCACGCGATGTCGAAGAAGTGCGCGTACCGGCTGGCCTGCCCGTGCATCAGCACGTCCTCCCAGTACGGGTTGTGGCCGCCCGCGATGCCCATGTGGTTGGGCACGAAATCCACGATCAGGCCCAGGTCCAGGTCCCGCGCCCGGGCCGCCAGCCGCCGCAGGCCCGGCTCGCCGCCGAGTTCCTCGTTCACGCGGGCGTGGTCGGTCACGTCGTACCCGTGCGTGCTGCCCGGCGTGCTCGCCCAGATGGGGGAGAGGTACACGTCCGTGACGCCCAGCCGCTTCAGGTACGGCAGCTGCCGCGCGGCGGCCGCGAAGGGAAAGTCCCGGTGGAGTTGCAGGCGGTACGTGGCGCCGGGCACGTGCGCGGTCCTGTCCGTCATGCGCCGCTCTCCAGCAGCGCGGCCTCACCCGGCGCCAGCGGCGCCTCGCCGGAGTCCGGGCCCTCGCTGCGCAGCAGCAGCCCACCGGACAGCGGGAACGGCAGCTCCAGCTCCGCCGGGACCAGTGGGGCCGCGGCCAGGTTCCACAGCAGCACCCGTTCGCCGGCCGGCGCCTGCCAGCGCACCCACAGCACGTCGCCCACGTGCCCGGCGGTCAGGGCCGCGCGGTCGCGGTGGCGCAGCACCGGGTCCTCCCGGCGCCGGCGCAGCAGCGCGCGGTACAGCGCCAGCGTGCGGGCATGCTCGTCCTCCTCGCGTTCCGCCCAGTTCAGCTTCGCGGCGCGGAAGGTCGCCTCGTCCTGTGGGTCCAGCACCTCCGTCCCCGCGAATCCCGCGAAATGCCCGAACTCCCGGCGGCGGCCCTCGGTCACCAGCCGGCCCAGTTCCGCGTGGTGATCGCTGAAGAACGGGAACGGTGTGCCGGCCGCCCATTCCTGCCCCATGAACAGCAGCGGCGTCATCGGCAGGCTCAGCAGCAGCGTGGACGCCCCCCGGTAGACCGTCATCGAGACGTGCGGCAGGTCGTTCAGGCGGTCCCCGACCGGGCGGTTTCCCACCTGATCGTGGTTCTGAATGTAGTACACGAGGTTCGGCGCGCGCAGGGCGTCGGCCGGCCGGCCGCGCGGCTCGCCTTCCAGCGGCCACTCCTGACCCTCGAACACCCAGCCGCGCCGGATCACGTGCGCCAGCGCCGCCGCGCCGCCCTGGTACGGCGCGTAGTAGCCGTCCCGGTCGCCGGTCAGCGTGACCCGCACCTCATGGTGGAAGTCGTCCACCCAGATGCCGTCCAGGCGGTGCTCCGTCACCAGTTCCGGCAGGTTGCGGTAGTCCTCGGCGATCAGCAGGTGCGTGCCCCTCAGCCGGTGCACCTCGTCGGCCAGTTCGGCCAGGATGTGCACCGGGCTGTCGTCCCGGATCTCCTGCGTGGCATCCAGCCGCAGGCCGTCCAGGCGGTACTCGCGCAGCCACATGCGGGCGTTCCCGGTCACGAGGCGGCGCATGTGCGGCTCGGCGTAGTCCAGGCCCTCGCCCCACGCGCTGTGAAACCGGTCGGTGAAGTACGTGGGGCTGTAGGCCCGCAGGTAGTTTCCGTCCGGCCCGAAGTGGTTGTACACCACGTCCAGGAACACCGCCAGGCCCAGGCCGTGCGCGGCGTCCACGAAGGCCATCAGGTCCTCCGGGCGGCCGTACGGGGCGTGCGGGGCGTACAGGGCCACGCCGTCGTACCCCCAGCCGTGCCGGCCCGCGAACGCCGCCACCGGCATCAGCTCGATGGCCGTGACGCCCAGCTCCACCACGTCCGGGAGCCGTTCCATCGCCGCGCGGTACGTGCCCTCCGGCGTGAAGGTCCCCACGTGCAGTTCATAGAAAACGCAGTCCTCCAGCGCCACGCCGCGCCAGTCCGGGTGCTGCCACGCGAAGGCCGTGAGATCCATCACCTCCGCCTCGCCGTGTACGCCGTCCGGCAGGAAGCGCGCGTAGGGGTCCGGGCGTTCCACGCCGTCCAGCAGGAACAGGTACCGCGCGCCCGGCCCCACCGGCAGCACCACCTCGAAGATGCCGCCTTCCAGGGGCGTCATGGGGTGCGTGGCGCCGTTCACCCGCACAGCCGCCTCACGGGTCACGGTGGACCACAGGCGGAAGCGGGTGCCGGACCCGTCCGGCAGCGGGTGGGCGCCCAGGCGGGTGGCGAGCAGGTCGGAATCGTCGAACGGGGGGGTCGGTGTCGCATCGGTCATAGCAGGTGCCTCGCTTCGGCCGGGCGGCGCCGGCCGCCTCCCGGCGGCCCTCGTTCAGGCTGCTGGAGACGGCCGGCCCGCCGCGTTGCGCCCACCCTAACCGAGCCGGGAACGCGGTCCGCGCGGATGAAGCACGTCTGAAGATGCCGCCCCGGGCTTTCCTCAGGCTTCTCAGAGACGCTGGGCCCATGACCGAGGAAGAACTGTTGAGCACGCTGTTTGCGCTGTTCCCTCAAGCCGGGAAGGTGACCTCCGGCGGCACCACCTTCTGTTTCGCGGCCGGTGACCGGCGCCAGATGATGCCCTTCCTCACCCTCGTCACGGACGACGAGCACGACGCGGCGTCGAACCTGCGCCGGCCCGGCGTGTACCGCCTGAACGTGGGCCTCAGCGCCGACGAGTACCGCGGGCGCTTCGGCCCGCCGCCCCCGGCCCTCGGGGATGGCCAGACGGCCGTGCCCGGGCACGGCCCGGCCGCCCTGGACGTCCTGATGCCCCACCCGGTCTACGCGGCCCTGCACTGGGCCTGTGTGCTGAATCCCAGCCCGGCCACCCTGGCCCGGCTCACGCCTCTGCTGCAGGCCGCCTACGACCGGGCCAGCTGCCGGGTGCGCTCCGGCACCTGACGGCGGGCCTCCAGATCCGTCCCCGGCGTCAGGGCCGGCCACAGCGGTACAGCTTCACGCTCCGGCCCTTCAGCACGGTTTCCTCCCCGGCCGCGCGCTGTTCCTGCGCCGCGTCGTCTGTGGTGTCCACCAGCAGTTCCCAGTGCTGGCAGCCGCCCAGGGCCGGCAGGCGGAAGGGCAGGTCCACGTACGAACTGCTCAGCAGCAGCAGCAGGTGGTCGTCCCGCAGGGGGCGGCCCTCGTCGTCTACGTCGTCCAGGCCGTCGCCGTCCAGGAACATGCCCAGGCTCTGCGTCTGCGGGTTGTTCCAGTCCTCGTCGGCCATCTCCTGCCCGTCGAAGCGCAGCCACACGATGTCCCGCACGTCCTCCCCGCGGATGTTGCGCCCCGAAAAGAACTTCCGGCGGTGCAGGCCCGGGTGCGCCTTGCGGATTCCGATGAGCTTGCGCGTGAAGGCCAGCAGCGCCTCGTCGCGGTTCGCCCAGTCGTACCAGCTGATCTCGTTGTCCTGACAGTAGGCGTTGTTGTTGCCGCGCTGCGTGCGGCCCATCTCGTCGCCGCCCAGCAGCATCGGCGTGCCCTGGCCCAGCAGCAGCGTCGCCAGGAAGTTGCGCATCTGCTGCGCGCGCAGGCGCCTCACCTCCGGGTCGTCCGTCTCGCCCTCCACGCCGCAGTTCCAGGTGAGGTTGTGGTTGTGGCCGTCCTGATTGCCCTCGCCGTTCGCCTCGTTGTGTTTCTGCTCGTACGTCACGCTGTCGCGCAGCGTGAACCCGTCGTGGGCGGTCACGAAGTTGATGCTGGCGTACGGTTTGCGGCCGTTGAACTGGTACAGGTCGCTGCTGCCGGTCAGGCGGTAGCCCATCTCGGACGCCAGCCCGCCGTCCCCCTTCCAGAAGGCGCGCATGTCGTCGCGGTAGATGCCGTTCCACTCCGCCCAGTTCACCGGGAAGTTCCCGACCTGATAGCCGCCCTCGCCGACGTCCCACGGTTCGGCGATCAGTTTCACCTGCCCGATGATCGGGTCCTGGTGAATGATCGTGAAGAACCCCGACAGCTGGTCCACCTCGTGCAGGCCGCGCGCCAGCGTGCTGGCCAGGTCGAAGCGGAAGCCGTCCACGTGCATGTCCGTTACCCAGTAGCGCAGGCTGTCCATGATCAGCTGCAGCGTCTGCGGGTGGCGCACGTTCAGGCTGTTGCCGGTGCCGGTGTAGTCGAAGTAGAAGCGCTCGTCGCCGGACACCAGCCGGTAGTACGTGGGGTTGTCGATGCCCTTGAACGACAGCGTGGGGCCCATGTGATTGCCCTCGGCGGTGTGGTTGTACACCACGTCCAGGATCACCTCGATGCCGGCGTCGTGCAGGGCGCGGACCATGTTCTTGAATTCCGGCACGGCGCCCGCCGGGTCCCCGCGGCGCGCCGCGGCACTGTAGCGGACGTCCGGCGCGAAGAAGGACAGCGTGCTGTAGCCCCAGTAGTTGCTCAGGCCCTTGTCCAGCAGGAAGGGGTCGTCCACGTGCTGGTGCACCGGCAGGAACTCGATGGCGGTGATGCCCAGGTCCTTCAGGTAGGACAGCACCGGTTCGGTCGCCACGCCCGCGTACGTGCCGCGCAGCGCCTCCGGGACGTCCGGGTGGGTCATGGTCAGGCCCTTGACGTGCGCCTCGTAGATCACCGACTGGTGAAAGGGCACGTCGGGTTTGACGTCCCCCACCCAGTTGAACAGCGGGTCGATCACGATCCCCAGCGGCGCGCCGCGCTGGTCCTCTTCCTGCATGGTCAGGTCGTCGCCGCCGGGCACGTACCCGAACACGCCCCGGTCGAAACGCTCCGTGCCGTCCAGCGCCTTGGCGTAGGGGTCCAGCAGCACCACGTTCGGGTTGAAGCGCAGACCGCGTTCCGGCGCGTACTCGCCGTGCACCCGGTACCCGTAGCGCTGCCCCGGCCCGACCCCGGGCAGGTAGCCGTGCCACACGAACGCGGTCTGCTCGGTCAGCGGAATGCGGGTCTCCTGGTCCTGCTCGTCGAACAGGCACAGTTCCACGCCCTGCGCGTTCTCGCTGTACAGCGCGAAGTTCGTGCCGCGGCCGTCCCAGGTGGCGCCCAGCGGGAAGGGGCGGCCCAGCAGGACGGCCGGGCGGTCAGAGGTGAGGGCGGGGGCGGCGGGGGACGGGCTGGTCATCGGGAAACGCTCCTTCCACGGCCCGGGCCGCTGGAGGGCGGCCGGGAGGCCGGAGATGCTGGGGTGGGCTGGACATGAGGAGGAGGTCCGGCGCGCCGGTCGTCACGTGGCGGCGGGGCGGACCTCATCAATGGAAACGTTACCAGAGCCCGGTCATGGCGCCCAGCGCCCCCGGGCATCCTTCAGGAAACTCCCAAGGACGCCCGGGGGCGGCGGCGCGTCAGAAGCCCAGCGAGGCGCGCGGGCGGTCCAGCCCGTGCAGCTTTTCCGGCGTCCACAGCTCGTACGTGTACATCGGGTACTGCCGCTTGAAGCGCCCCACCCGGTCCCAGACTTCCCGCGACTCGTACGGCACCACCAGGATCAGGCGAATCACGCTGTCCTCGGCGTCGTAGATGTAGAAGTCGAAGTGGAAGGACTGCTCGTGCCCGCGGTCCGTGAACAGCGGGAAGCTGAACGCCCGGTACCGCCACGCCTTGTTCCGGGTTGTCAGGATTTTCGCGGCCACGCGCTTGAGGTTGCTGTCCGGGAAGGTCAGTTTCTGCCCGTCGCGGTCCACGAACACCGTGTCCGGCGCCGGCGCGTCCAGCTGCACGCGCCGCAGTTCCGGCAGGGCCTTTTTCACCTTGGGCGCGCGGGGCGCCCCGGAACGCGGGCTGGCCGTGCTGCTCCCGGCGCTGCCGGCCGGGCGGGCGCCTGTGCGTTTGCGGTTCCCACCTTTTTCTCCCGGTCGGCCCTCGGAGGGGCCCCCGCTGCGTGCCCCAGTCTTGCGCGGGTGGCTGGCGCGCCCCTCACCGGCCGCGGCGCGCGGCCCGCCGGGACGGGCGCCGGGCTTGCGGCTGGGCGTTTCCTTGGCGGCCGGTTCGTCGTTCAGGCCGGCCAGCGTACGGCGGGGCCGGGAGGTGTCGCGCGTGGACCCGTCCCGGCTGCGTGCTGAGTTCTTTTTCGGAGCGTGTCCCCGTGATCCTTTTCTTGGCCCCGTCATGCCCGCAGTGTAGGGCAGGGCCGGGAAATCCGGGCGGGACCGGGAGAAGACGGAAAGGCATGGGGTTGTCACCACCACGGTAGCGACACCTGCGGCAATGCCCGGTCTACGCTCACGCCATGACGCCCCTCCTCACCGGACTGGACCACGTGCAGATCGAAGCGCCCGCCGGCTGCGAACCTCAGGCCCGCGCCTTCTACGGCGGCGCGCTGGGCCTCCCGGAACTCCGCAAACCCGCACCGCTGGAGGCCCGCGGCGGGTGCTGGTTCGCTCTCCCGGACGGCCGGCAACTGCACGTGGGCGTCACCCCGGAATTCCAGCCCCGCCGCAAGGGCCACCCCGCCTTCCGCACCGCCGACCTCCGCGCCGTGCAGGCGCACCTGGACGCCCACGGCATCCCCCACCAGGCCGACGCGGAGGCCGGGGTGCCCCGCGCCTTTCTCCAGGACCCCTTCGGCAACCGGCTGGAAATCGTGCAGGACGGCCACCCCGCCGGGCCCCTGCCCACCCGCTGAGCTGTTCCAGCGCCCGTGACGCGCCGCTCCCGGGCCCGCGCCTAGAATGCCCCCATGACCGACGCCCACCCCACCGCGCCCACCCGGGGCGAAGTGCCGCGCGACACCCTGATCCGCTGGCTCAACGAGTACCTGAACGTCCCCGGCATCCAGGACCTCAGCCTGAACGGCCTGCAGATCGAGGGCACCGACGTGATCCGCCGCGTGGCCGCCAGCGTGGACAGCAGCGCCAAGACCATTCAGCACGCCGCGGACGCCGGGGCCGACCTGCTGCTCGTGCACCACGGCCTGTTCTGGGGCAAGGCCCTGCCCATCACCGGGCCGCACCGCACCCGCGTGCGCACCGCCCTGATGGCCGACCTGAACCTGTACGCCGCTCACCTGCCCCTGGACGCCCACCCGGAAGTGGGGAACAGCGCCATGATCGCCCAGGCCCTGTCGCTGCAGGGCGCCCAGCCGTTCGCGGAGTGGATGGGCACCCGGGGCGGCTGGTACGGCGAGCTGCCCTTCGAGCAGTCCCTGCAGGACTTCGCGGACCGCGTGCAGAAACTCACCGGGGAAATCTGCCTCGTGCACGGCGGCGGCATTCCCACCGTCCGGCGCCTGGGCATCGTGACCGGCAGCGGCGCGGAGTACATCGCCGAGGCCGCCGCGCTGGGCCTGGACACCCTGCTCACCGGCGAACCCGAGCACAAGCACTTCCACGACGCTTTCGAGTACGGCGTGAACGTCGTGTACGCCGGCCACTACGAGACCGAGGTGTTCGGCGTGCGCGCCCTGGCCGCGAAACTCGAGGAGGAGTTCGGCCTGCCCTGGCAGTTCCTGCACCACCCCACCGGCCTGTGACCCACCCGCACGCCCCCCCCGGCGGCCGGTTCATCACCTTCGAGGGCCCGGAAGGCGCCGGGAAAACCACCCAGATCACGCACCTGACCCGGCACCTGGATGTGGCCGGCGTGCCACACCTGCTGACGCGCGAGCCCGGCGGCACGCCCCTGGGCACCCGCGTGCGCGAGGTGGTGCTGGACCCGGCCCTGCACATCGACCCGCTGCCGGAATTCCTGCTGTACAGCGCCAGCCGCGCCCAGCTCGTGCAGGACGTCATCGGGCCGGCCCTGGCACGCGGTGAGGTGGTTGTGTGCGACCGCTACGCCGACTCCAGCCTCGCCTACCAGGGCGCCGGCCGCGGCCTGGACGCCGGGCTGCTGCGTTCGGTGACGCACGCCGCCACCGGGGGCCTCACCCCGGCGCTGACCGTGCTGCTGGACCTTGACCCCCGCCTGGGCCTGGAACGCGCCGCGGCGCGCGGGCAGCCCGACCGGCTGGAACAGGCTGACCTGGGCTTCCACGACCGGGTCCGCGCCGGTTTCCTGGCGCTGGCGGCGGGCGAACCGGACCGTTTCCTGGTCCTGGACGCCACCCGGCCTGCCGACGACCTGGCCCGGACCGTCTGGGACGAGGTCCGGGCGAGACTAGGGCTGGCCTGAGGCTCAGCCGCGGGTTCGGGGCAGGGGAGGCCGCGCGGTGGCGCCGGACTCCACCTTCAGGCCCGGCAGTCTCACCTCGAACAGCGTGGGCCAGTTCTTGCCGCCCAGCAGCATCGTGCCGCGCTCCGGGATGAACGCGATGCCGTTCGGCACGTCGTCGAAGGTGGGTTTCACGCCCTTGCGCAGCGCCGTCGCGGCGGCCTCGCGGGCCAGGGGCGTCAGGTCGATCCAGGCGGTCACCGCGCCCGTCTTCGGGTCGATCTTCGCCACGCGCGGCGTGAGCCACACGTTCGCGTACACGAACCCCTGCACGAACTCCAGCTCGTTCAGGTTCTTCACCGGCTGCCCGTCGTCCGTGACGTTCACGGTCTTCGTCACCGCGAAGGTCTTCGGGTCCCGCCAGGACAGCGCGCTGCTGCCGTCGCTGGTGATCAGCGCCTTGCCGTCGTTCGTGATGCCCCAGCCCTCGCCCTTGTACTTGAACCGCCCCACCTCGCGCATGGACTTGCCGTCCAGCGCGAACGCCACGCCCTCCTGCCAGGTCAGGTGGTAGATCACGCCGTCCAGCAGCGTGGCACCCTCCCCAAACGCCGTGCTGATCGGCGTGGGCACGCTCTGCACGACCTTGCCGGTCTTCAGCTCCACGCGCCGCACCCCGGATTTCCCGACCTGCCCGGTGCTTTCCAGCAGCAGACCGCCGCCCAGGTACTGCAGTCCCTGCGTGAACGCCGTCAGGTCGTGCGGGTACCGCGCCGTGACCACCGGGCGCACCAGCGGCGCCTTCGCCGTGCGGGCCGGCGCGGCCGCCTGACCGGCAGGGAAACTCAGGGCGGGCAGCAGGGCGGTCAGGCACAGCAGGGGAGACGGAAAACGCATCCCGCTCACTCTAGCCCCGGGGCGTCATGAGCAGGGTGGGTGTTCCTTCATCAGTGTCCAGCGCGGCCGTCCAGCAGCGCCCCGGCCAGGGCCGCCACCCGCTCGTCCGGGTCCCGCCGCAGGGTTTCCAGCGGCCCCCACTCCTCCCAGCGGGCCAGCGCCCACGCGGCCGCGTCCCGGACCTCCCAGGCGGGATCGGCCAGGCCGGCGTCCAGCAGCGGCCGGCCGCGCGGGTCGCGGGTGTTGCCGATCACGGTCAGGGCGTTGCGGGCCATACCCTTGCGGCGGGGCCGCAGGAACGCCGTGCCGCGGAAGCGCCGCTCGAACTCACGTTCACTCACGTGGAAGAACGCCGAGAGGTCCGGGTGCGCCAGCTCCGGGTCCGGCCGCAGGAACCGGCCCAGGCCGCCTTCCCGCCCGGCGGCCCGCACGGACCAGGGGCAGACCTCGCTGCACACGTCGCAGCCGAACAGCCACTCGCCCATGCCCGCACGCAGGTCCAGCGGCACCGGCCCGCGGTGCTCGATCGTCAGGTACGACACGCAGCGCCTCGCGTCGATGGCCCGGTCGTCCCCGATGGCCGCGGTGGGGCAGGCGGTCACGCAGCGCGTGCAGCGCCCGCAGCGGTCCGGGTGCACGCCCCCGGGCGCCGCGCCGGGCAGGTCCGTGAGCAGCACCGCCAGCGTCACGAACGCGCCCAGATCCGTGCTGACCGTCATGCCGGACTTCCCGCGCCAGCCCAGGAACGCCCCGTTCGCGAACAGGCGCTCCATCACCGGGCCGTGATCCACGTACCCCTTCGCCCGCACCCCCAGTGCGGCTGCCTCGCGCTCCAGGCGGTTCAGCACCGGCTGCAGCTGGTCGTGGTAGTCGGGTGTCCAGGCGTAGCGCGCCACCCGGCCCAGCCGCACCCCGCCCGCTGGCACGGGCAGGGGCGCGAACCCGTGGGAGACGCCCAGCACCAGGACGCTCGCGGCGCCCTCCAGCCGCGACTGCGGCTCGGCCCGGGCAGGCAGCTGCCGCTCCAGGTACCCCATCCCCGCGTGCCGCCCGGCGCCCAGCCACGCGGCGTACTCCTGCACGCTTCCGGCCGGCACGGCGGCCGGCGCCCAGCCCACGGCGTCCGCGCCCAAGTCCAGCGCCAGGGCAGAGAGGAGGTCATGGGCCGACATCCCGCGCAGTATGCCCCGAAGCGCAAAAGAAGAACCCGCCCGAAGGCAGGTTCCGGGAGTCCAGGGGCCGCTCAGCGGTCCAGGCTCGCCTTCGCCAGCTTCCAGGCGTGCTCGAACACCTCGCCGCGCTCCGGGTGCGCCATCACCCGGCCCAGGCCATCGGCCAGCGTCATGGACGGCACGTGCACCTCCGTCACGCGGTCACAGCCGGAGAACACCGCCTCCACGCGCACCATCTCGCCTTCCTGCGCGGTCAGCGCGAACCGCACGCCCTCGCCGGTCAGTTCGATGCCGCACAGGTCCCCGCCCTCACGGCTGCACTTCCCGGCGCGGAACTCGACGTGGTTCAGGTTCCGCCACTTCAGCGCGTCCCCCACGAACCCCGCGAACAGCCGCGCCGGCAGGTCGTTGCGGCCCGCGTGCCGCACCGTCATCTCCCGCACGTGGCGCAGCTGCCGGGCCGCCTCGGGCGTGTCGAAGATCTGCGCCAGCGCCTCGCGCCAGTTCGCGCTGCGACTCCAGCTCAGGTCCGCCAGCGCGTAGTGCCGCCCCGGTGGAATGTCCAGGCTCAGGCTGTCCACGATCAGCTGATCGGCCACCTCCGTGAGTTCCTTGAGCAGCACGCCGGTCGGCCGGGCGTCCGACCCCCACCACACGTGATTCACGGTCGCGGAACGCAGCAGCGGCAGGACCGCGCCCTGCAGCTGCGCCTCGTTCGCGTCCAGCACCAGCCGCTCCACGTACAGCCCGTGGCCCTGCGGCACCAGGCTCGCGTGGACCTTCAGGTCGTCCTTGCCGTCCATCAGGCCGATGATCTGCCGCCCCGCGTACCGCCCCTCCAGGCCGGTCAGGGCCTCCTCCACGCGCCTCAGGTGCTCGCGGGTGGTCAGGGCCACGATGTTGCCGGTGTACGCCCGCGTCTCCACGTTCGTGCGGGACCACAGCTCGTCCAGCGTCGCCTGCGCCTTCTGCACGGTCGTGCTCACCGGCCCGAAGGGTTTCACCAGAGTCATGCCTCACCTCCTGTCACGGTCACAGCCTCCGCCAGCGGCGGTCCGGGCCCATCAGGTCGTCGGCCGCGTCCGGCCCCCAGGTGCCCGCCGCGTAATTCGGGAACTCCGCCGCCGCCCGGCCGTCCCAGGCCTCCAGCAGGCCCGAGACGATCTGCCACGCGTGGTCCACCTCGTCCTCGCGGGGAAACAGCGTCGCGTCGCCCAGCATGGCGTCCAGCAGCAGGCGCGAGTACGGGCTTTCCAGCTGCGCGCCGAACGCGTCGTACCGGAAGTCCATCACGACCTCCCGCAGGTCCATCTCCTGCCCGGGCGTCTTGCTGGAGAACTTCAGGCTCACGCCCTCGTCCGGCTGGATGCGGAACGCCAGGACGTTGCGCTCCACGCCGCTCGGGAACAGGCTCAGCGGCGGGCGCTTGAACACCACCGCGATCTCCGTAACCTTCTTCGGCAGCCGCTTCCCGGTCCGCAAGTAGAACGGCACGCCCTCCCAGCGCCAGTTGTCCACCTCCAGCTTCAGGGCCACGTAGGTGGGCGTGGTGCTGCCCTCCCTCACGTTCGGTTCCTCCCGGTACCCGGGCACCGCCTCGCCGTACAGCGAGCCCGGCCCGTACTGCCCGCGCACCGCCACGCTCCGCACCCGGCCGCGCGGGATGGGCTTCACGGCCCGCAGCACCTTGACCTTCTCGTCGCGGATCGCGTCGGCGTCCAGCGCCGCCGGGGTCTCCATGGCCGTCAGGGCGAACAGCTGCATCAAGTGGTTCTGCAGCATGTCGCGCACCACCCCGGCCTCCTCGTAGTACCCGGCGCGGCCCTCCAGGCCCAGGTCCTCGGCGGCGGTGATCTGCACGTGGTCCACGTACCCGCGATTCCACAGCGGCTCGAAGATGCTGTTCCCGAAGCGGATCGCCATCAGGTTCTGCACCGTCTCCTTGCCCAGGTAATGGTCGATGCGGTACACCTGCGACTCGTCCCACACGTGATGAATCGCGTCGTTCAGCGCCCGGGCGGACTCCAGGTCCCGCCCGAACGGCTTCTCGATCACCAGGCGCCGCCAGCCTTCGGCCTGGTCGTTCAGGCCCAGGCGGCCCAGGCCGTCACTGATCACCTCGAACAGGCTGGGCGGCACCGACAGGTAGAACAGCGCGTTCTTCCGCCCGCCGTGCGCGGTCTGCGCGCGGTCCAGTTCCACCTGCACGCGGCGGAACACGTCGTCCCCGCTGAAATCCCCGCCCTCGTAGTACAGCAGGTCCCGGAATTTCTCCAGGCTGCCTTCCTTGATCTCGTCGGTTTCCTTGCTGGTCTTCAGGGCGTTCAGCGCGAAGTCCTGAAACTGCTCGTCGGTCATCTCCTGCCGCCCCACGCCCACGATGTTGAAGGCGCTGCCCAGCAGACCGTCCTGCCACAGGCCGAATACCGCCGGGAGCAGCTTGCGCTGCGCGAGGTCCCCGGTCGCGCCGAAGATCACCAGCGTCGCCGGTTCCGGCGCGCGGCGGCGGCGCATCAGCGCGCGGAAGGGGTTGCGGCCGTCGTCCTCCGGCCCGGCGTGCGGCACCCGCTGCCGGGACCGCAGCGAGGTGCGTTTCTTCGGGGCGGCCGGCACGCGGCTGTCCGGCGCCGGGGCGGGCTGCGCCACGCCGTCGTCCTGCTGCGCGGTGCGGCGCTCCACCGCCCGGCGCGTGCCGGCCGTGGAGGGCTTCCTGACCGGCTCGGCCGGCACGGCCGCCGACTTTGCCGAGGTCGCCTTCCTCGCCTTGGTCGCCGCAGCTTTTTTGGTTGGAGCCGCCTTCCTGCTTCCCTTTCCGCCGGTCATCCGTCACCTTTCACGCGCTGCTGCCCGGTCTCCCCGAGTTCCTGCGCGGCGCTCGCCCCGCGGTCGGGCGTGGCCGCGGCGGCCGTAGGAATGTTCTCGGGCGCGGCCGCCTTCGGGGACTCGCCGGCCTGCACCGCCGGGACGAGGCCCTCCTGCTTGGTGGCTTCCAGGGTCTTCACAGCGTGACCGCCGAACGCGCGGCGCATCGCCGAGAGCATCTGCCCGGCGTAGCTGACCTCCTGCTGGCTGCGGAAGCGCATCTGGGTCGCCAGGGTGATCACCGGGGTGGGCACGCCCAGTTCCACGCTGTCGATGATCGTCCAGCGGCCCTCCCCGCTGTCCGCCACGTAATCCGACAGGGCGTTGAAGTCCGCGCTGTTCTTCAGCGCCTCGGCCGTCAGGTCCAGCAGCCAGCTGCGGACCACACTGCCGTGCCGCCACAGTTCGGCAATCTGTGCCATGTCCAGGTTGAAGTCGTGGTGGGCCTTCATCAGCTCGAAGCCCTCGGCGTACGCCTGCATCATGCCGTACTCGATGCCGTTGTGGACCATCTTCACGTAGTGCCCGGACCCGCTCGGACCCATGCGGCCCCACCCGCGGTCCGGGGCGGGCGCCAGCGCCTCGAACACCGGCCGCAGGCGCTCCACGGCCTCCGGGGCACCGCCGATCATCATGGCGTAGCCTTCCTTCAGGCCCCACACGCCGCCCGAGGTGCCCACATCCACGAAGTGCAGGCCCCGCGCCGCGAGTTCCTGCGCGCGGCGCTGCGTGTCCTTGTAGTTGCTGTTCCCGCCGTCGATGATGATGTCCCCCGGCGCCAGCCGGCTGGCCAGATCGTCGATCACGGCCTGCGTGATCGGGCCGGCCGGAACCATCACCCACACCGCCCGCGTGCCGGGTTCGCCCAGGGACGCGATCAGGTCCGCCACACTGCGCACCGCCACGGCGCCCTGCGCGGCGATGTTCTGCAACGCGTCCTCGCTGCGGTCGTAACCCACGACCTCCTGCCCGCCCTCCAGCAGCCGCAGCACCATGTTCCCGCCCATCTTGCCCAGACCGACCATGCCGATTCTCATGGGCGGCATCATACGCCCGGCCCCGCAGCGCCGAATCAGCCGGACCTTGATGGGCAGGTAAGACTTCCTGCCCGGGGTGGGAAGCTGGAGCCCAAAGGTCCCCCCGGCCCGGTGCTAGCCTGCGGGCATGACCGCCACCGTCCCTCACGTTTCCCCGCTGGAGAAGGCCGCGCGGGGCGAACGCCTGAACGCCGCCGAGATCGAGGCGCTGTACCACCTGCCCCTTCCGGACGTGGCCGCTGTCGCGCACGACCTGCGCATGCAGCGGCGCGACCCGGACACCGTGTCCTTCCTGATCGACCGGAACATCAACTACACCAACGTGTGCAACGTGGGCTGCAACTTCTGCGCCTTCTACCGCACCAAGCGCCAGGCCGACAGCTACACCCTGGACTACGAGCACATCAGCCGCAAGATCACCGAACTGGAACAGGAGGGCGGCACCCGCATCCTGCTGCAGGGCGGCGTGAACCCGGACCTGGGCCTGGACTACTACACGGGCATGCTCCGGCACGTCAAGGCGCACCACCCCACCATCCGCATCGACGCGTTCTCCCCGGAAGAAGTGCTGTTCATGGAAAAGACCTTCGGGCTGACCCTGGACGAGCTGCTCGACACCCTGATGGAGGCCGGCCTGGACGGCCTGCCCGGCGCGGGCGGCGAGATCCTGGAGGACGACGTGCGCAAGAAGGCCGCGCCCGCCCGCATCCGCGCCGCCGACTGGTTCCGCATTCAGGACGCCGCGCAGCGCAAGGGCCTGTACACCATCTCCACCATGGTGATCGGCTTCGGCGAGACGTACGCCCAGCGCGCCAACCACCTCCTGAAGATCCGTGAACAGCAGGACAAGGCCCTGCGCGACTACGCCGGGAACGGCTTCGCGGGCTTCGCCATGTGGACCCTGCAGACCGAGAACACCCGCCTGCACGGCAAGGCGCCCGGCGCCACCGCGCACGAGTACCTGCAGCAGCTCGCCATCGCCCGCATCGCCCTGGACAACGTACCGAACATCCAGACGTCCTGGCCCGCGCAGGGCTTCAAGGTGGCGCAGGCGGCGCTGTACTACGGCGCGAACGACCTGGGCTCCACCATGCTGGAGGAGAACGTCGTGTCGGCCGCCGGCGGGCACGACCGCCACCGCGCCACCGTGCGCGAACTGATCCGCATCGCCGTGGACGCCGGATTCACGCCCGTGATCCGCAACAGCCGCTTCGAGATCATCGAACGGCCCGACGCGGAGGCCATCCTGAACCGCCGGGACGAGAATCCGGAAGCGGAACGGGCCGTCGGCGCCGGCGCCTAAGCAAAGGCAGATGAACAGGGGCGGGCGGGATCATTCCCCGTCCGCCCCTTCCTGATTGCCCTTTACGCCGCGTGGTGGCGGCCGTACTCCTGCTCCAGCGCCAGCCGGCCTTCCAGGTCCCCGAGCGCCTCGGCGTACAGGGCCGCGTCCACGCCCGGCAGGGTCGCCAGGAACCGCGCCGCGTCCGCCAGGGTGGGGTGCGCGCTGTGGTGCTGCCAGCCGGGGCCCTCGGCGAGCAGTTCGGCCCGGGCGCCGCGCAGGAGGAACCTCACGCGGCCTCCTGCCGTCCGCGTATCGCTGAAGTGACGGGTGACGTTCATGCCAGAAGTATGCCGGGACGGGCCGTGCGGGCCATCCGCCGAAATGATGACCGGGCGGCGTTCGTGTCCGTTCCCTTAAGGCCGCCCCGGCCCCTGCCGAGGCAGGCCCCCCTACGCTGACGGTACGCCCGCCAAGGGCCGCCGGGGTCCGCCCGCCGGTCCTGGACGTCCCTGCCTGAAGACCCCTGGAGGTGCAGCCATGAATGACGACGTGCGAGGGTCCCCCCGGACCCCCGACCCCGGCGCCACGGTCACGGAGGTCCGCCGTGAGCCCGCCCCCGTGCCCGAACGCCGCGGTTCGCCCCTGATCGGCACCCTGCGCAACGTGATGCTGGGCCTGCTCGCCCTGGCGGTCCTGGGCGCCGGGCTGGGCATCTGGCTGTCCGGGGACCGCCGGGAGGCCGCGGACAGCGGCACCGCTGCGGCCGACGCGGCCACCCCCGCCAGCCCGGACGGGAACGGCACCACCGGCACCGCGCCGGTCGGGGCGACGCCCGGCACGCCCACCGGCGCGCAGACGGACGGCCCGGCCGCGCCGCAGGAGGTCGCGCAGGTCACCCAGCCCGCCTACGACGTGGATTCCCCGAAGGCGCTGTACGAGGCCGCCTGCGCGAGCTGCCACATGCCGGACGGCCGCGGCGCGGTGGGTGCGGCCCGCTACCCGGCGCTGGCGGACAACCCGCGCCTGGCGCAGTACCAGTATCCGGCCACCTTCATCATGAACGGCGCCGGCGCCATGCCCACCTTCCAGCGGCACCTGACCGACCAGCAGGTCGCGGACGTCATCAACTACGTCCGCACGGAACTCAACGATTACACCGACACCGTGGACGCCGGCATGATCGCGCCTTTCCGCAGGCCCACGTCCACCCCCGACATCGATGGAGCCGCCGGATGACCCCTGACCCCACCCGTTCCACGCCCGGCCCGGCCGTGACGCGCCGCAGCTTCCTGGAGATGCTGGGCCTGATCGGCGGCAGCACCCTCGCCTACCACTCCATGACCGCCCTGGGCCTCGCGGCGGCCAGCCCGCAGTCTCCCCGTCCGCAGTTGCAGGGCCGCGGGGACGGCAAGAAGGTTCTGATCCTGGGGGCCGGGCTGGCCGGCATGGCTTCTGCGTACGAGTTGCAGAAGGCCGGGTACGACGTGCAGATCCTGGAGTACCAGGACCGCGCCGGCGGCCGCGCCTGGACGCTGCGCGGCGGCGACACGTACACCGAACTGGGCGGCGCCACGCAGCGCGTGACGTTCCAGCGCGGCAACTACTTCAACCCCGGGCCGTGGCGCGTGCCGTACCACCACCACGCCTTCCTGGATTACGCGCGGGAGTTCGGCGTGCAGCTCGAGCCGTTCATTCAGAACAGCGATCAGGCATACGTGCACCGGGACGGCGCGACCCCCGCCCGCCTGCGGATGCGGGAGGTCCGCGCGGACTTCCACGGGCACGTCGCGGAACTGCTTAGCAAGAGCCTCAGCAGCGGCGCCCTGGACCAGCCGCTCACCGGAGAGGACCGCGAGCGGCTGCTGGACGCCCTGCGCACCTGGGGTGCGCTGGACCGCAACGGCCGCTACGTGGAGGGCTTCATCAGCGCCAACCACCGCGGCTACGACGTCTCACCCGGCGACCGCCTCCAGGCCGGGGAGCCGTCCACGCCCACCTCGCTGTCGTTCCTGCTGCAGCACGGTTTCTGGGAGGACATTGTCCCCGCGCTGACCTACGACCACCAGAACACCATCTTCCAGCCGGTCGGCGGGATGGACGCGCTCGCACAGGCCTTCGCGCGGCGCGTGAACCGGTTCATCACGTTCCAGGCGGACGTGAAGTCCCTGACCGCCACGGACAGCGGCGTGCAGGTGACCTACACCGACCGGCAGAGCGGCGCGGACCGGCAGGTGAGCGCCGACTACTGCATCTGCGCCCTTCCCCTGAGCGTGCTGTCGCAGAAGGAAGTGAACGTGGACGACGAGCTGAAACGCGCCGTGCGGGAGGTGCCGTACGCGCCCAGCTTCAAGGCCGGGCTGGAGATGAAACGCCGCTTCTGGGAGGAGGACGACCGCATCTACGGCGGCGTGACGTACACGAACCTGCCCATCCAGCTGATCAGCTACCCGTCTGGCGGCCTGAACCGCGACCGCAGCGGTGTGCTGCTGGCCGCGTACCAGTTCGGGGCGTACGCCACGAAGTACAGCGGCATGACCCCTCAGGCCCGCCTGGATCTCGTGCGGCGGGACGTGCAGGCCATTCACCCGCAGGCGAACGCCGAGTACCGCAGCGGCGTCTCGGTCGGCTGGCACCGCGTGCCCTGGGCGCTGGGGTGTTACGGCATGTACGCCGACGAGGGCCGCAAGACGACCTACGAGGTGATTTCCCGCCGGCACGGCCGGGTCATGCTGGCCGGCGAGCACGTGAGCTACTGGAGCGGCTGGCAGGAGGGCGCGCTGCTCTCCGCGATCAGCGCCGTGCAGGGCATTCATGAGGCCGCCCGGGCCTGACGCCCGGAACCACGTGAACGAGGGTGGCCCTTGCAGAAGGCCACCCCCGGTCCTGTTCCGGTCACTTCACGGTTTCGGGGTTCCGTCCTTGCGTTCCTTCTCCTCGGCGCGGCGCCGCAGCTCGGATGCCAGGTCCGTGAAGTCCCGGGCGCTGGGCAGCACCTGCCGGGATTGTCCCTTGGCTTCCTGAATCACCTTCACCTGCTCGGTCCGGCCGCTGTCCGGCAGGCCCAGGCGCTTGCGCTCGAAGTAGTTCTGCGCCAGTCGGCCCAGCGCGAACGTCCAGCCGTACACGGCGGGCGCGGTGATCAGGCCGCCCACCAGCGGCAGGGCCAGTTTCGCCACGCCGCGCATCACCTGCCGGGCCGCGAGCCCGTAGGCGAAGGTGGCGCCCAGTTCCTTGGCGATCTCCAGGGCGCGGTCGGCGGTCAGTTCGTAGCCGTAGATCTTGCCGATGTGCAGCACCATCTTCGCCTGCACGGGCGTGATCAGCAGCATGTCCGCAAAAGGGATGGGTTCCACGGCGATCGCGCCGGACAGCAGCGCGGCGCCCTTGATGACCTCATCCACGTTCTCGTCGCGGCTGAGGTCCGGGTCGATGTCGAAATTGAAGTTGTCAAGCACCTGCTTGATCAGGGGGGGCAGCATACGGTCACTGTAGCCGCCGCCCGGCGGCGTGCGTGAGGGAGGGCTGATGTTCGGTTCATGCCGCCCCCACGCCCGGCCGGGCACTCAGCGTTTCCAGCGCACCCCGTCCTTGGTGTCCTCCACGGTCACGCCCACGCGGGTCAGGGTGTCGCGCAGTTCGTCGGCCTGCGCGTACTGCTTTTGCAGGCGGTAGTTCTGCCGGGCCTTCAGGACCAGGTCCATCAGGGCGTCCACGACCTCCGAGTCGTCCTGCGCCGCGGCGCCCGTCTCCGCGAACAGGCCCAGCACGCCGCCGCCCAGCGTGCGGTAGGCGTCCAGCGCCGCTTCCAGACTGGCCCGGCCCACCCGGCCCTGGTTCAGGTTCAGCGCGGCGTTCACGTCCCCGGTCAGGCCAAACAGCGCCGCGACGGCCTTGGGCGTGTTGAAGTCGTCGCGCATGGCGTCCTCGAACGCCTGCACGTGCGCGGCCACCCGGGCGTCCAGCGCGGCGTCCGTGCCCTCCGGGGCGTCCTTCAGGGCGCGTTCCAGGTTGCCCAGCGCCTCGGTGATGCGGCGGTAACCGTTCTTCGCGGACTCGAAGGGTTCCTCGCCGAACTCGGTGACGCTGCGGTAGTGGCTGCTCACCAGCAGGAATCGCACCACCATCGGGTCGTATTTTTTCAGCACGTCCTGAATGGTCGTGAAGTTGCCCTTGCTCTTGCTCATCTTCTCGCCGTTCACGGTGAGCATGTTGTTGTGCATCCAGTACCGTGCGAACGCGTGCCCGGCCGCCTCGGCCTGCGCGATCTCGGCCTCGTGATGCGGGAACTGCAGGTCCAGCCCGCCGCCGTGAATGTCGAAGCCCTCGCCCAGGTACTTCAGGCTCATGGCGCTGCACTCGATGTGCCACCCGGGGAAGCCCACGCCCCACGGGGAGTCCCAGCGCATCAGGTGCTCGGGCTCGGCGCGTTTCCACAGCGCGAAGTCGCGCGGGTCGCGTTTCTCCTCGCGGACCGTTTCCCGCGTACCTTCCTCCTGGTCGTCCAGTTTCCGGCCGGACAGCTTGCCGTACTCCGGCCAGGACCGCACGTCGAAGTACACGCTGCCGCCCGACTCGTACGCGTGCCCGCGCTCGATCAGCTCCTGGATCAGCGCGATCTGCTCCTGGATGTGCCCGGTCGCGCGGGGGTTGATGCTGGGCCGGCGCACGTTCAGGTCGTCCATGTCCTTGAAGAACGACCAGAAGTACTTGTCGGCGACCTCCATGGGTTCCAGCTTCTCCAGCCGGGCGCGGGCGAGCATCTTGTCCTCGCCGTCGTCGCTGTCGTCCTGCAGGTGGCCCACGTCGGTGATGTTCGCCACGAACCGCACCCGGTACCCGAAGTGCTCGAAGGTGCGCCGCACCACGTCGAACGCCACCTCCTTCTTCGCGTGCCCCAGGTGCGCGTCGCTGTACACCGTCGGACCGCACAGGTACATGCCGACGTGACCGGGCGTGGACGGCGTGAACGGCACCTTCTGGCGCTGCATGGTGTCGTACAGGACGATGTGCGGATCGGGCGTGCGTGCGGGCTGGCTCATGGAACTCCTTTGAGGGGCAATGAAAAACCGCGCCACTGTCCACAGGGGAAGGGCGCGGCAGGCGTGAAGCGTCGCTTACCGCGGGGGTGGGCAACACAGGGCCGTCATGCGTGCAGCATAGCAGGCCGCGCGCAGGACCGGCGAACCTAGTGCAGCTGCGCCGGGTCGGCCGCCCGGCCCGCCCGCTGCGGCAGGGGCGGCGTGCCCGCCGGGGCATTCAGCGTGCGAATCAGCGTGTCCGTGAACGCCCGGATCACCGGCAGTTGCGCCCGCTGCGGCTGCACCGCCAGCGCCAGCGGCCGCAGCAGCGGGACCGGCAGCGGCAGCGTCAGCAGGCCCGGCGGGAGCGGCAACAGCGCCAGCCGCGGCATGATCGTAACCCCCAGTCCGTGCGCCACCATGCTCAGAATCACGCTGTCCTGACCGTTCTCCACCAGGTTCGTCAGCGACAGCCCGTGCCCGTTCAGGTACGCCCGGATGCGCAGGTGGCAGGTGTCGCGGCTGGGCGGCAGGAACAGCGTCTGCTGCCCGATCTCCTCGATCACCACCGGATGCTCCCCCCGCGACTGCGGCGCCACGAACAGGTACTCGTCGTGCGCCAGGGGTTGCAGCGTCAGGTCGCTCAGGTCGTCCCGCACGACCACCGCCACGTCCACCACGCCGCTGCGCACCGCGTGCTCGCCGCCCCCGCAGGCGTCCGCCTCGCTGTCCAGCAGCTGCACCCGCACCCCGGGATGCCGCGCCCGGAACGCCACCAGCGCCGGCGGCAGCAGGTGCGTGGCCGCCGACCGGTACGACGCGATCCGCAGCGTGCCGCGCAGCTCGTCGGGTTCCTGCGCGGCCAGCATCACGTCCGCCGCCGCCTGCAGGGCCGCCCGGGCGTGTCCCAGCACGCGGGCGCCCGCGGCGGTGGGCACCGTGCCCGCCGGCCCGCGCCGCAGCAGGGGCCGGCCCGCAAGGTCCTCCAGCTTGCCCACCGCCTCGCTCAGCGTGGACTGCGACACGCCCAGTTCCGCGGCAGCCTCGCTGAAACCGCCCGCGTCGGTCACGGCGACCAGCGCGCGCAGCTGCGCCAGGGTCGGGGTGGGGGAGACCGCGTCGGGCCTTGGGGTGCGCGCCATGACCCAGTGTACGCACCGCCCACCCGGCTGCGCATCGGGTAAACCGATGGGCTCCGGGGTCCGTCCCCGCCGCACCCGATGGTCAGCCGGGCACCCCGCGCGGCACCATGCATCCCATCAGCCCGCCCCGGCCCGACGCCCACCCACCCCCAGGAGGCCCCACATGACCTGCCCTGCCCTCGACCTCCACACCGTCCCGGCCGCCCCCACCCTGCCTGCCCTGCGCCTCCAGGCCCCGCACGCCGAAGCCGCCCAGGCCGTTTACGTCATGGAAATCACCACGCCGGACGGACAGCCCGCCGTCCCCACCCTGCCCGGTTGGACCCTGCGCGCCTGGCCGGTCGCCCGCCTCGGCGACGCCACGCTGGAAGCCGCCGGCCCCGGCAGCCCCGACAGCCTCCGCCTCGCCCTGGCCGCCAGCGGATACGGCGTGCTCGGCCCGATCCGCGCCCGCAGCGCCTAAGAACCCTCCACGCCCGCGCCTGACCCCCCCTACAGGGCTGGCGCGGGCTCCACCTTGCCGTTCAGGCCGATCACCTCGGCCACGCCCGCCGCGTCCAGCCGGGCGACGAACCCCGCCTCCTCCCGGTACGCCATGCCGCTGTCCAGGCCCAGGCACGCCCCCCCGGCGTACGGGACCGGCGCACCCACGTTCGCGTCCGGCAGGAAATCCTCCCGCAGGATGTACACCGGCGTGTGCCCGTGCGCCAGCCGCTGCCCCCCGAACACCATCAGCGTCCGCGCCGCGATCTCCACCCCGTCCGGCCGCACGAACGCGAACCGGTCCGAAAAGGCGTTCGCAAAATCCCCCCACACGTCCGGATCGGCCGAGCGCAGCATCGCCGTGACCTGCGCGTTCACCTCCCGGATGCTGCGCCCCAGCCGCAGGTACATCGAACTGTCCGCGTGCATCAGCAGCCACGGCCCCGCCAGCACCATCGCCGGCCGGTCTGCCAGCCAAGCCCGGTCCGCGGCGTCCATCCGCTCCACATCCGCCTCCAGGCCCCCGTTGCGCAGCCAGTACTCCCGGAACCCCAGCCCGTCATGCGGGTCCAGTGCCCGGAACCGCTGCGCCGCCAGGAACATCACCTCATGGTTCCCCAGCAGCGCCGTGACCCGGCCTCCCGCGTCCTCCGCCTGCAACTCCAGCGCCCGGATGAATGCCACCACCCGTGCTCCGTCCGGCCCGCGGTCCAGGTAATCCCCCAGGAACACCAGGTGTGAGTCCTCCGCCGCCCAGCGGCCCCCCAGGTCGATCAGGCCCGCCTGCAACAGCAGGGACCGCAGCTTGTTCAGGGCGCCGTGCACGTCCCCCACCACCCACAGGTCGCGGTCGGCCGCCGCACGCATGGGCGTGCTCGCGGGCCGGACGGGCCGGGCACGGCGGTCGGTCACCCCTCCTCCTGCTCCCGTGCCGCATTGTCCTGCTGTTCCTCGCTGCCGGGGGCGGGTAGGGTGCGCCAGGCGGTCATGCGTTCGGTGATGTCCTCCTGAAGCCGGCGCACGTTGCGTTCCAGGTGCCCCTTGGCGCCGTCCAGTTCGTGCCGCAGGCGCATGATCTCCTCGACCCCGGCGAGGTTCACGCCGAGTTCCTGCGTCAGGCGGCGGATCTCGCGCAGGTGCTCGATGTCGCGCTCGGAGTACAGCCGCGTCTTGCCGCTGGACCGCCCGGGGCGGATCAGCTGCTTGCGTTCGTACAGCCGCAGCGTCTGGGGGTGCATGTCCACCAGTTCCGCCGCGATACTGATCACGTACACGGGCCGGTCCTTGGGGTCCACGCTGCCGTCCGGGGCGGGCAGCGCCTGCGGCCGCGACTGCTGCTCGCGCAGTTCCCCCTCGATGCGCTGGATCTCGGCCTCGAACTCGCCCTGCAGGTCGTCCAGCTCGTGTTGCAGGCGCATGACCTCCTCGACCCCGGCGAGGTTCACGCCGAGTTCCTGCGTCAGGCGGCGGATCTCGCGAAGGTGCTCAATGTCGCGCTCGGAGTACAGCCGCGTCTTGCCGCTGCTGCGCCCAGGACGGATGAGGCCCTTGCGTTCGTAGAGTCTGAGGGTCTGGGGGTGCATGTCCACCAGTTCCGCCGCCACCGAGATGACGTACACCGGGCGCTGCTTGGAATCGGAGGGCATAAGCAAGGCTGAGTATACCGGAAGCAGGTAATTGAGCCGGCCCCCCACGAACGCCTCATGCGTCGTCCAGCCCACCGGCCTCCACCCGGCCGCCTGCAAGGGGGCAGCCTCTATCATTCAGGGCGTGACCACTGACCTTTCCAGCCGCCTGAACCGCGAAGAGGCCAACCAGGAACTGTTCGAGCTGCTGCGCATCCCCAGCGTCAGCAGCGACTCCACCCGCCAGGCCGACATGCACGCCGCCGCCGACTTCCTGCGCGCCAAACTCGCCGCGATCGGCTTCACGGCCCGCGTGGACGCCACCCACGGCCACCCCGTCGTGTACGCCGAGCACCTCCAGGCACCCGGCCAGCCCACCGTGCTGATCTACGGTCACTACGACGTGCAGCCCGAAGCCCCGCTGGAGGAGTGGGTCACGCCGCCCTTCGAACCCACCGTCCGCGACGGCCGCATCTACGCCCGCGGCAGCACCGACGACAAGGGCCAGGCCTACGCGCACGTCAAGGGCGTGGAACTGCTGCTTCAGCAGGGCGCCCTGCCCGTGAACGTGAAGTTCCTGCTGGAAGGCGAGGAGGAGGTCGGCAGCCCCAACCTCGAACCGTACCTGCGCGACCACGCCCAGGAACTCGCGTGCGACGTGATCGTGATCAGCGACGGCAGCCGCTTCGCGGCGGACGTGCCCACCGTTACCTACGGCCTGCGCGGCCTGAGCTACGTGGAAATTCACGTGCAGGGCGCCAACCGCGACCTGCACAGCGGCAGCTACGGCGGCGCGGCACCCAACCCCATCAACGCCCTGTGCGAGATCATCGCCAAATTGAAGGACGAGCAGGGCCGCGTCACCATCCCCGGCTTCTACGACGGCGTGGAAGACCTCACCCCCGAGGAACGCGAGATGTGGGCCAAACTCCCCCACGACGACGCCGAGTTCGCCGCCAGCATCGGCGTGCCCGCCCTGCCCGGCGAGGCCGGGTACAGCACCCTGGAACGCATCTGGGCCCGCCCGACCCTGGACGTGAACGGCATCTGGGGCGGCTTCCAGGGCGAAGGCAGCAAAACCGTGATCGCCGCCAAGGCCGGCGCGAAGGTCAGCATGCGCCTCGTCCCCGGGCAGGACCCCGCCCGCATCACCCGCCTGATCCAGGAGTACGTCCCCCAGATCGCCCCGCAGGGCGTGCACGCCGAGGTCCGCGAGCACCACGGCGGGCAGCCCGTAAAATTCGACCTGAGCAGCCCCTACATCAAGGCCGCCGACCGCGCCCTGAAACGCGTGTTCGGCCGCGAGGCCGCGTTCGCCCGCACCGGCGGGAGCATCCCGATCGTCGCGGCGTTCAGCGCCATCCTGAAAGCCCCCGTGCTGCTGGTGGACATGGGCCTCAACGAGGACGCCCCCCACAGCCCCAACGAGAGCTTCGCGATCAGCGACTACCACAACGGCATCCTGACCAGCGCCTACCTGCTGGAAGAACTCGCGCAGTAAGGTGCCGCGCCTGAACCTCGGCTTTCTCGCCTCGCACGGCGGAAGCGCCGCGAAGCACCTGGTCGCCGCCTGCCACGCCGGCACGCTGGACGCCACGCCCCTGGCGCTGGTCAGCAACAACAGCCGCTCCCCCGCGCTCGCCTGGGCGCGGGAGGCCGGCCTGAAAACCGCGCATCTCAGCAGCGCCCGGCACCCCGACCCCGCCGCCCTCGACCACGCCATCCTCGCCTTCCTCACCACTGCCGGCGTGGACACCCTGGTCCTCAGCGGGTACATGCGCGAGCTTGGCCCGCAGGTCCTCACGCATTACGCCGGGCGGATCATCAACATCCACCCCAGCCTGCTGCCCCGCCACGGCGGCCGCGGCATGTACGGCGACCGCGTGCACGAGGCGGTGCTCGCCGCCGGGGACACCGAGAGCGGCGCGTCCGTGCACCTCGTCACCCAGGGCATCGACGAGGGCCCCGTCCTCGCCCAGACCCGCGTGCCCGTCCTGCCCGGCGACACGCTGGACACCCTGAAAGCCCGCGTGCAGGCCGTGGAAGGCAACCTGATGCTCCGCGCCCTGCAGGACCTCGCACGGGGGTGAAGCACAAGCGGTTCGACCGTCGGAACTGGGCCCGGGCCACCGGCAACCAGGAACGCGTCTGGCAGACGGACGCCGGCATCTTCGTGGACTTCCGCGCCGGGCAGGTGGTCCGCCCGCTGGACGTGCCGTTCCGGGGCCGCACCCTGCGGATTCTGGACACCGGGTTCCGCTGGCTGTACTTCCACCCGGCGGGGGCGAACCATGCCCTGACCGTGCAGCTGGACGCGCAGGACCGCCCGGTGCAGCTGTATGTCGACATCTGCGCGGGCGGCGGCCTGGACCCGGACGGGCAGCCGTTCGTGCGGGACCTGTACCTGGACGTGCTGGCCGTGTGTGACTTGCTACTAGACGGGGCGTGGCAGGTTGCGGACACCGAGCTCATCGATGCGGACGAGTTGGAGGAGGCGGTGCAGGCGGGCGTGATGGAGGCCGGGCAGGCGGCCTTCGCCTGGGCCGAGGCGCGGCGGGTGCAGGTGGCGCTGGCGGCGAACTCGTTCGGCCCGGCCCATGTGGTTCAGGCCCTGGCGCAGTCCCGGAGTGAGGCCGCCCGCACAACTTGAACCGCGTTCAACAATCTGGTCTTGTGTGGCGCATGACCTCACCCGAACTGCCCGCCTTCGCCGCCGACGCCGTGAAGGCGGCCCTGCATGCCGTCCCCATGAACGCCACCGTGGGCGTGCGCATCACGGGGGTCGGGGTGGGCTGGGCGGCCGGCGAATGCCCGGACACGCCGCCCTTTCGCAATCACCTGGGCACCATTCATGCCGGGGCGCAGTTGCTGCTGGCTGAGGCGGTGAGCGGCGCGGCCTTCGCGGGCGCGTTCGCGCAGCACCTGAACACCGCCGTGCCCCTGATCGAGAAACTGGACACGCATTACGTCGGCCGCGCCATGGGCGACCTGACCGCCCGCGCCGAGTGCGACCCCGGGGACCTGCCGGCCGCGCACGCCGCGTTCGCCGCCGAGGGCCGCGCCCGCCTGACCGTCAAGGTCACCGTCCGGGACGGCGAGGACAAGCCCGTCATGGAAGCCCTGGCCCACTGGTACCTGCGGGACCGGCCGGCCGTCCCGGCGCAGGACTGAAGCGTTCCGCCCGTCCCGACCGGCTGACCTCCCCCCGCACGGGCCGGCGGGTGAGGTCACACGCCCCCACGCCCCGGCGTAGTCTGCGGGCATGAGCGTCATGCTTCTCGACCACATGGGCATCGCCACCCCCGACCTGGACCAGGGAAGCGCCCCGTACCTCGCGCTGGGCCTCACGCCGGACGGCCCGGACGAACTGGTGCAGTCGCAGGGCGTGAACGTCCGCGTGTTCCGGGTGGGGCAGAGCATGATCGAACTGCTCGCCCCGGCCCGCCCGGACAGCGCCATCGCGCGGTACCTGGAGAAGAACCGGCCCGGACTGCATCACACCGCGTACCGTGTGGCGCACCTGGACGCCGAGGTGGAGCGCCTGCGGGGCCTGGGCGCCACGTTCCTGAGCGAGCAGCCCGGCCCGGGCCTGCACGGCACGCGGGTGATCTTCCTGCACCCGAAGTGGGGCCAGGGCACTCTGATCGAGCTGGTGGAGCACCCGGCCGGCGGGACCGGGCATTGAGTCAGGGCCGCCGGGGCCGCTGGTGGCTGACCAGCGGCCTGATCGCTGCCGGCATCTGGGTCGTGAGCGGCATGAGCGACACGCCCGGCCCGGGTCTCGCGCACCCGTGGGACTGGGCGGCGCACGGCGTGACGTACCTCGCGCTGGCGTTCAGCCTGACCCGAGCGACGGGGAGTGCCGGGGCGGCGCTGGCGCTGGCCGCGTGGTACGGCGCGTTGGACGAGGTGCACCAGTCCTTCGTGCCCGGCCGGGAGGCGGGCCTGCCGGACTGGCTGGCGGACGTGACCGGCGCGTGGCTGGGCGTGACGCTGGCCGGGTGGCGCCGCACTCCCGCGCCCCAGCCGGCCACTCCTGACTGACCCGGGCGGGCCAAGGCGGGTCGGAATTCTGTGCGGCGCGGCCCGCTAGTCTGCTCGCATGTCGTTCTCTCTGTCCGCCGCGTCTGCCCGGCCCCCCGGCACCCCGCCCGACCTGCAGGCCGCCCTGACCCAGCTGGACGGCGTGATCCTGGGCAAGGGCACGCAGGTGCGGCTGGCGGTGGCCTGCCTGCTGGCGCGCGGGCACCTGCTGATCGAGGACCAGCCCGGCGTGGGCAAGACCACCCTGGCGCACGCCCTGGCCCGCACCTTCGGGCTGGACTTCCGGCGGGTGCAGTTCACGTCCGACCTGCTTCCGGCTGACCTGCTGGGGGTGAGCATCTGGGACGCGGCGAGCAGCACCTTCCGCTTCCAGCCGGGCCCGGTGTTCAGCGAGGTGCTGCTCGCCGACGAGATCAACCGCGCCACGCCCCGCACGCAGGGCGCGCTGCTGGAGGCCATGGAGGAGCGGCAGGTGTCCGAGGGCGGCACCACCCGCCTGCTGCCGGACCCGTTCTTCGTGATCGCCACGCAGAACCCGGCGGCGTTCGTGGGCACCTCGCCGCTGCCGGAAGCGCAGCTGGACCGCTTCCTGCTCACGGTGACGCTGGGTTACCCGGACGTGCGGGCCGAGCGGCAGCTGCTGGAAACGGGCGGCCGCGGGCAGCGCGTGCGTGACCTCCCGGCCCTGCTGGGCGCCCCGGACCTGACCCGCATGGCCCGCGAGGTGGACGCCGTGCACGCCGCGCCGCCCCTGCTGGACTACGTGCAGGTGCTGGCCCGCGCCACCCGGGAACACCCGGCGCTGGAGGCTGGCCTGAGCCCCCGCGCGCTGCTGGCCCTGCTGTCCGTGTCGCGGGCGTGGGCGTACCTGCACGGGCGGGCCATGGTGCTCCCGGAGGACATTCAGGCGGTGTTCGCCCCGCTGTGCGCGCACCGCCTGCCCCTGCGGGACGCGGGCGTGCGCGTGCAGGACGTCATCGACCGCGTGCTCGCGGACACGCCGATTCCCTGAGATGCGGCCGGCGCTCGGCGGTGTCCGCCCCACCCCGTTCGGGCTGTGGTTCCTGCTGCTGGTGCTGCTCACGCTGGTGGGCTGCATCAACTACAGCCTCAGCCTGGGTTACGGCCTGACCTTCCTGCTGCTGGGCGCATGGATGCTCGCGGGCCTGCACCTGGACCGCACCGCCCGCCTCGTCCGGGGCACCCTCCAGGCGGCCGGACCGGTCTCCGCCGGACAGGTC
>JAANMV010000588.1_pt1 | contig 44864 bp, 31 predicted proteins | sample 7279661 | NCBI WGS metagenome assembly JAANMV01 (sample SAMN14094540, study PRJNA606508) | bioreactor metagenome | isolation source: A lab-scale SPAN reactor treating ammonium-rich wastewater day 121 | place: Ireland: Galway | collected 2017-05-16
TCGTGGTGCTGCTGCTCGCCTGGTTCACCGGCATGGACCCGACCATGCTGCTGCAGAACCTGCCGGTGGAGACGGCGCCCTCGCCCGCCGGGCCGGAAGCGGGACAGGCCTCCGGCCAGGCTGCCGCCGACGACCCGCAGGCCGCATTCGTCGCCACGGTGCTCGGCTACACGGAGGACACCTGGTCCGCCATCTTCCGCAATGCCGGCCAGAGCTACCGGCCGCCGCGGCTGGTGATGTTCACCGGCGCCACGCGCTCCGCCTGCGGCCTCGGCGAGGCCGCCATGGGACCGTTCTACTGCCCGGCCGACCAGCAGGTCTACATCGACCTCGACTTCTTCCGCGAGCTGCGCGACCGCTTCCAGGCACCCGGCGATTTCGCGCAGGCCTACGTCATCGCCCACGAGGTCGGCCACCACGTGCAGAACCTGCTCGGCATCTCCTCGCGCATGCAGCGGCAGCGCGGCCCCATGGATGAGGAAGGCGCCAACTCGAAATCCGTGAAGCTGGAACTGCAGGCCGACTGCTTCGCCGGCGTCTGGGCGCGGCGCACCGACCAGGCCCGGGCCATCCTCGAGCAGGGCGACGTCGAGGAAGGGCTGGCAGCAGCCACGGCCATCGGCGACGACCGCCTGCAGCAGCAGAGCCGCGGCTACGTCACCCCGGACTCCTTCACCCACGGCAGCTCGGCGCAGCGCGTGCGCTGGTTCCGCCGCGGGCTGGAGAGCGGCGACCCCGACAGCTGCGACACCTTCGGCGCCAGCGAGCTGTAGCGCCATGCCGGCCGCGGCCGGCTTCAGCCGGCGCCGGGCAGGAACAGGCCGACCAGGTCGTTGAGGAATCGCAGGCCGAGCGCCGTCGGGCGGATCGTGCCCCGCTCGCGCAGCAGCAGCTCCCGTTCCAGCGCCGTGCTCAGCCCGGGCTCGGCGGCGGCCAGCGGCTGGCCGGTGCGCTCGCCGAAGAGCTTCTCGGGGAAGCCCTGCGGCAGGCGCAGCGCATTGAGCATGAACTCGAAGACGATGTCCGCCGGCGCCAGGTCGCGCTGCTCCGTCACCGCCTCGCCGGCTGCCGCGCGACGCAGGTAGTCGGCCGGCACGCGGGTGCGGGCCTCGCGCCGGATGCGGCCAGGCCAGGTGATCTTCGCGTGCGCCCCGGCACCGATGCCGAGGTAATCGCCAAACCACCAGTAGTTGAGGTTGTGGCGGCACTGCGCGCCCGGACGCGCCCAGGCGGAGACTTCGTAGCGCGTGAAGCCGCCCGCCGCCAGCTCGGCGTGCACCGCCGCCTCGATGGCCGCCGCCTCGTCGTCATCCGGCAGCGGCGGCGGCCGGCTGAAGAACGCCGTGTTGGGCTCGAGCGTCAGCTGGTAGAACGACAGGTGCCCCACCCCGGTGGCGAGCGCCCTGCGGGCATCCGCCAGCGCGCCGGCCAGGTCCTGGCCCGGCAGGGCGTACATCAGGTCCAGGTTGACGCGCTCGAAGCTCGCCTGCGCCAGCTCCACCGCCCGCTGCGCCTCGTGCTCGTCGTGGATGCGGCCGAGGCTCTTCAGCCGCGCCGGGTCGAAACTCTGCACGCCGAGCGAGAGGCGGTTGACGCCCGCCTCGCGATAGGCGCGGAAGCGCTGCGCCTCGGCCGTGCCCGGATTGGCCTCCAGGGTGACCTCGGCATCGGCGACGAGCGGCAGGCGCGCGCCGATGCCGGCGAGCAGCCGCGCCACATCCTCCGCCGGGAACAGGCTCGGCGTGCCGCCACCGATGAAGATGCCCTGCAGGCTGCGCCCCTGTGCCGCCTCCAGCGTGGCGTCGAGGTCCGCCAGCAGCGCGTCCACGTACCGGGCCGTCGGCAGCGCGCCGCGCTGCTCGTGGGAATTGAAGTCGCAGTACGGACACTTGCGCACGCACCAGGGCAGGTGCACGTAGAGCGTGAGCGGCGGCAGTGAGGGAAAGGATGGCGGCTGCACGCCGCCATTCTAGCCATCCCGCCGGCGGCCGCCCGCCGCAGGCCCCGCCGCGCGGGGCCCGCCGCCCGGTTCAGTCGCCGTCGGCGATGATGGTATCCGCCGCGAGGCAGCCGTCCAGCCGCTCCACGCCGAACACCGAGACCTGCTGGCCGGGGACGAGGTCGCCGAGGCCAACGCGGCTGGAGCTGAAACCATCACCGCTGGTCACCTCGAAGATGGCCGCCTGCGCCGCGTCCACGCAGCGATCGGCGCTGCCGTCATTGACCCGCAGGCTGTGCTCCACGGTATCGATGTCGACCACCGGACCTTCGATCTGCGCGGCACCGGGCGCCGGGCCGGCGTCGAGGATGACCAGCGGCGAGCGCAGCAGGTCGCTGCTGCCGATCTGCAGCACGCCGTCGGCCAGCGCGGCCACGCCCGGCCGGATGTCGGCAGGCTGCAGCTCGTGGCCGGCGCGATTGAAGATGCGGGAGCTGTCGAACAGCTGCACCGGCAGCATGGTCCCCGTGCCGAAACCCTGGCCGGCCGCCACGTCCAGGCCGAACACCTGGCTGGAATCGACGCCCGAATTGGCCACACCGGCGATGCGGCGATAGGTGCCAAGCGGGCCTTCCTCGATGACCACGGCGTCCAGGGCCAGGCGATGGTCGTAGCCGAAGTCATCGTCGTCGTGGTGGGGGGTCGGCTGCGGATCGAGCGGTCGCAGGCGGCCGACGACGGTGGCCTCCTCGCCGACTGCCAGGCCGGCGAAGTCCTGCGGCAGGCCATCGGCGTCGAAGATGCCGGTGGCGGCATCGCTGCGCACGGTCACGCAGCGCGTGCCGGCCGGATCGTGGTTGCCCTCGTCGTCATCATGGTCATCGTCATCGGCGTCCTGGCCTGCATGCAGCGGCTGCACATCCGGGCCACCGGAGGCGAAGCGGCTCTGGCACAGGCGCAGCGCGCCGTCCACCGCATCGATATCGGTGATCTCGCCGTGGATGCGGGTGAGGCGGCCGTCGAGTTGCGCGGTACGGATGTTCACGAACACCACCGGCCGCAGGATGATCTTGCCGTTGCCGGTGGTGGTGAGCTTGAGCGCCTTGTCCATGTCGAAGTCGAGCTCGACGAAGATCACGTCACCGCCACTCAGGGTGAACGGGCCACGCGGGTTCAGGTCGATCTTGCCGTTGCCGACGAGCTGCGGCCGGGTGCTCTCGACGACATGGCCGCCGTCATCCAGGCGATTGAGGACCAGGTCCGCGAGCTGCAGGCGGATCTTGCTGTAGCTGCCGGCCGGCACCTGGTCCGATACCGCGAACAGCTCGGAGAAATCGCGGAGCCGCAGCAGATCGACGGTCCGGCTGCCCGAGAACAGCGAGACCTTGCCGGAACCGCCGATGAGTTCCACCGAGGTGATGGTGGCAATGGCCTGATCCCAGCCGGCCGTGGGCGCATCGGTGATCAGCACGCTGACCGTGGCACGGCTGGCGGCGGGACCCGTGCCCGCATCGCCCTGCACACCGGCACTGCCGCCACCACCGCCGCAGGCGGAGAGCGCCAGGGCCAGCAGCGAAATCGTCGCGAGGGAAGCACGCATGAGGGTCACCCGATGGCGAATCGTTATGATTGATGTGATCACGCTAGCCCACTGCCGGGTGCCGGGCAATGCCTCCTGCACTGGTTATGTCAAACTTCGCCCCGCAGCGCGTTCGAGGCCTGGCCGCGACCGGAGACCCGTGCACATGAAACCAAGGATGCTGGCGCTCGGCGCCCTGATGCTGCTCGCTGCCTGTGGCGCGCCGCCGCCACCGCCCGCGGTGGCCCCGGCGCCGGCCGCACCGCAGGCACCGGCCGGCCAGCGGCTGCGCGATCACGTCGAGGGCTGGTTCGAGGATTACCTGAAGCTCAATCCGGTGGCAGCCACCTTCATCGGCGACCACCGCTACGACGCCCTGCTGGCGATCCCCGATGCGGCCCACGAGGCGGCGTCGAAGGCCCTGCAGCAGCGCGGGCTCGACGGCCTCGCCGGCATCGACCCGGCCGCGCTGGAGCCTTCCGACCGCATCACCCGGGAGATCTTCGACTACGCGCGGCGCACCGCCCTCGAGAACCACCGGTACCCGGGCCTGCTGCTGCCGATCGACCAGTTCAACAATCCGGCGGCCTTCTTCGCCCAGCTGGGTTCGGGCGACGGCGTGCAGCCCTTCGCCACCGTGCAGGACTACGAGCGCTTCGCCACCCGCATGAGCCACTTCTCGGCCTGGGTGAACCAGGCGATCACCAACATGCGCGCCGGCATGGCCCGCGGCATCGTGCCCCCGCGGGTGGTGGTGGAGCGCAGCATCCCGCAGGTCGCCGCCATTGCCGCCGCCACTGCCGAGCAGAGCGTGTTCTGGCAACCCATCGCCAATCTGCCGAAGACCTTCTCCGCGGCCGATCGCGCCCGCCTCACGCGCGCCTACCGCGATGTCATCGGCGGCGCGGTGCTGCCCGCCTACCAGCGCCTCCTCGCCTTCCTCCGCGACCAGTACCTGTGGAAGGCCCGCGCCAGCATCGGCCTGGAGGCGCTGCCCGACGGCCGGCAGTGGTATACCTTCCTCGCCCGCGCCTACACCACGACGGACACGCCGGTGGAGGAGATCCACGCCATCGGCCTGCGCCAGGTGGAGGCCATCGAGGCGCAGATCGCCGCGCAGTTGGGCCGCGTCGGCTTCCACGGCAGCGTCGCGGCGCTGGCGGCCTCGATGCGCCAGGACCCGCAGCAGCGCTTCGGCAGCGAGGCCGCGCTGCTCGATGCCTACCGCCACGAGGAGCAGCGGGTGCTGGCCGCGGTGCCGCGGCTGTTCAGCCTGGTGCCGAAGGCGCGGCTGGAGATCCGGCCGATGGAAGCCTTCCGCGCCCGCTCCGCGGCCGCGGCCGAGTACTACGCGCCGGCGGCCGATGGCTCGCGCCCGGGCATCTTCTACGTCAACACCTCCGACCTGGCGGCCTGCCCCCGCTACGACGTCGAGACCACCTTCCTGCACGAGGCCATCCCCGGCCACCACTTCCAGCTGGCACTCACCGTGGAGAACACGCGCCTGCCGCGCTTCCAGCGCTTCGGCAGCGACGACAGCTTCGGCAACGAACCCGACATCACCACCGCCTACGTCGAGGGCTGGGCGCTGTACGCCGAGGGCCTCGGCGACGAGCTCGGCCTGTATACCGACCCCTGGATGAAGCTCGGCAACCTCTTCAACGCCTCCTGGCGCGCGGCGCGGCTGGTGGTGGACACCGGCATCCACGCCATGGGCTGGAGCCGCGAGCAGGCCATCGACTACCTGCTGGCCCACAGCGCCATGGCCCGCAGCGACGCCACCGCCGAGGTGGAACGCTACATCGCCTGGCCCGGCCAGGCGCTGGCCTACGAGATGGGCGCGCTCGGCATCCGCCGGCTGCGCAGCGAGGCCGAGCAGGCGCTGGGCGCGCGCTTCGACCCGCGCGCCTTCCACGCCGCGGTGCTGGAGGACGGGCCCATGCCGCTCGCCGTGCTGGAGGGAAAGATCCGCCGCTGGATCGAGTCGGTGCGCCAGGGCGCGGCGGCGGAAACCTGAACGCCGTCGTTGCGGCGCGTCGCGGCCTCGGTTACAAGGCGCTTGGCATCATCCACACGGGGCGCCCCTGCCCATGCAGCTCGACTGGTTCACCGCCCTGGTCCTCGGCATCGTCGAGGGCCTCACCGAGTTCCTGCCTGTCTCCAGCACGGGCCACCTGATCCTCACCGGCTCGCTGCTCGGCTACCAGGGCGAGCAGTCGGTGGCGGTGGAGATCGTCATCCAGGGCGCGGCGATCCTCGCGGTGTGCTGGGAGTACCGGCGGATGCTGACGCACACGGCGCTGACGTTCGTGCACGAGGCGAAGTCACGCGCCTTCCTGCTGAACCTGGTGCTCGGCTTCCTGCCGATGGCGGTGCTGGGGCTCGCCTTCCAGGACGTCATCAAGGGCTATCTGTTCCATCCGGTGCCGGTGGCGACCGCGCTGGTGGTCGGCGGCATCGCCATCCTGCTGGTGGACCGGCGCGAGGACGAGGCGCGGCTGCAGCTCGCCGACGAGGTGAGCCCCTCCGTGGCCCTGCGCCTCGGCCTGTGGCAATCGCTGGCGCTGATTCCCGGCACCTCGCGCTCGGCCGCCACCATCATCGGCGGCGTGAGCATGGGCATGTCGCGCCGGCTCGCCACCGAGTACTCGTTCTTCCTCGCCATCCCGACGCTGCTCGCCGCCACCGGCTACGAGCTGCTGAAGAGCTGGCAGCTGCTGGCCGGCGCGAGCCTCGGCCCGCTGCTGCTCTCGGCGGTGTGCTCCTTCATCACCGCCCTGCTCGCGGTGCGTGGCTTCATCCGCTACGTCGGCAGCCACAGCTTCGCCGCCTTCGCCTGGTACCGCATCGTCTTCGGCGGCCTCGTGCTCGCCACCTCGGCACTCGGCCTGGTGCGCTGGTAGCCCGCATCACGGCGCATCACGGCGCATCACGGTGCCAGGTCGGGCTTTTCGCATCACGGTGCCAGGTCGGGCTTTTCGGGCTTATTTTGCTGAGGGCATCACGGTGCCAGGTCGGGCTTTTCGGGCTTATTGTCCGAAGACCTGTGCTGTGTGCGTCATCAACAAAATAAGCCCGAAAAGCCCGACCTGGCACCGTTATCGCCGCTATTTGCTGCGGCGTGCTTCGGCGATGAGGTCCTCGCAGCGCGCGCGGCGCTGGGCGTCGCTGCCGGCGAGGGCGAGGGCGCGACGTGCCATGCTCTCGGCCTGTGCGCGGTCGCCCTGCCGGAGCTTGACCCGGCCGAGCTCGTACCAGATGTCGGCATCGTTCGGGTTGATGCGCAGCGCGCGCTCCAGCGAGGACGTGGCCAGCGGGTAATTGCCGGCAGCGGCGTACTGGCGGCCCTGCTGCAGCAGCGAGGCGGTGGCACCGCTGCTCGCCGGGGGCGGTGGCGGCGGGATCGGTGGCGGCGGCGCGGGCGGTGGCGGCTCGGGTACCGGCACCGGCTCCGGCACGGGCGCCGGCGGGACGGGCGTCGACTCGACCCGCGGCACCGGTTGCGCCGGCGGCGGCTCGTAGACGGGCACCGCACAGGCAGCCGGCAGCAGCAGCAATGCGGCGAGGAGCCGCAGAGGACGCCGGGCGCGGAACGACGAGCGATTCATCACTGGATCAGGCCACGCAACCATTCGATCGATTTCTCCGCAATGCCGGCCGGACCGCTGCCGCAACCCGGGAGCGGCGGCACCTCGGTGCCCGCGGGCACCGGCACCCACAGCGGATCACCGCAGCTGCCGCTGGCAGCCAGTCCCGTCGGGTAATCGATGCTCAGCATCGCCAGGCCATCGGGCAGCGGTGCCGTGAAGCTCACCAGCGGCGCCTTCGCGAAGATCGCGCTCCACACCGACATGGCGCCGCTGGCACCGGTGAGCCCGGTGGGCTGGTTGTCATCGTAGCCGATCCAGACTACGCCCAGCAGGTCCTGGGTGAAGCCGGCGAACCAGCTGTCGCGCAGGTCGTTGGAAGTGCCGGTCTTGCCCGCGGCGACGATGCCCGGCGGCAGGCGGTTGCCCGCCGCGCGCCCGGTGCCACGGCGCAGGACCTCGACCAGCGCATGGTCAAGCTGGTAGACCAACGCCGGGTCCACCGCCTGCTCCGTGCTGAGCGGGAACTGCGACAGCGGCGCGCCATCGGGGCCCTGCACGGCGCGCACCGCACGCAACGGCGAGCGGAAGCCGCCGCTGGCGAGCGTGCTGTAGAGCTGTGCGACGTCGAGCGGCGCCAGGTCCAGCGCGCCGAGCAGCAGCGAAGGATTGGGATCCACATCGACGCCGACGCCGAGCCTGCCGAGCATCTTCACCACCTTCGGCACGCCCACTTCCATGCCCAGGCGCACGGTGGCCATGTTCATCGACTCGGCGAGCGCGCGCAGCAGCGGCACCTCCCCATGGGCCTGCCGGTCGAAGTTCTGCGGCAGCCAGGTCTTGCCGCGCGCGAGCTTCACCTCGATGGGCGCATCGTCGATGCGCGTGGCGAGTGTCCGCCCGGCCTCCAGCGCCGTGAGGTAGACCACCGGCTTGATCAGCGAGCCGATGGGCCGGCGTGCCTCGAGCGCGCGGTTGTAGCCCTCGAAGCCGGAGCGGCGGCCGCCCACCACGGCCAGCACCTCGGCGGTCTGCGGGTTGACCAGCACCACGGCGCCTTCCAGTGCCGGCTTCTTCGGCCGCTGCAGGCGCCGCACGCCGTCGGCGAGGGCGTCTTCCGCCGTGGACTGCAGCATCGGGTCGAGGCTGGTGAACACGCGCAGGCCCTCGGTGGTGAGGTCCTGCTCGCGGTAGTGCTCGGTGAGCTCCTGGTGCACCAGCGCCATGAAGGCGGGGAAATAGGTGGCGCCGACATTGCGGTCGAGCACCACGCCGAGCTTGCGCGCCCCGGCCGCGCTGGCCTCGGCGGCGGTGATGGCGCCATCCTCCGCCAGCAGCTTCAGCACCAGGTTGCGCCGTGCCAGCACCCGCTCCGGGTGACGCCGCGGATCGTAGTAGGACGGCCCGCGCACGATGGCCACCAGCGTGGCGATCTCGTGCAGCTGCAGCTCGGCCAGCGGCTTGCCGAAGTAGAACTGGCTGGCCAGGCCGAAGCCGTGCACCGCGCGGCTGCCGTCCTGGCCGAGGTAGATCTCGTTCAGGTAGGCATTGAGGATGTCGGCCTTGCTGTAGTGCGCCTCCAGCAGCAGCGCCATCAGCGCCTCGCGACCCTTGCGCGCCAGCGTGCGCTCGTTGCTGAGGAAGTAGCTGCGCACCAGCTGCTGGGTCAGCGTGCTCGCGCCCTGGCGCACCTTGCCCGAGGCCACGTTCACCGCCAGCGCGCGCAGGATCGCCAGCAGGTCGACGCCGGGATGCTGGTCGAAGCGCCGGTCCTCCACCACCCGCAGGGCGGTGGGGATCAGCGGCGGCACATCGCCGGGCTCGACGATGATGCGGTCCTCGCCATCGGCCGGGAACACGCTGCCGATCAGCAGCGGGTCCAGCCGCAGCAGCGGCAGCGGGCCGCCCGCCGGGCCGCGCAGCGAGCCGACCGTGCCGCCGGCGATGGCCACGCTGGCCGCCTGCGCGGGCTGGGCGCCATCCCAGAAACGGAACGGCCGCGTCATCAGCTCGATGCGCCCGCCGCTGCGATGGAAGCTGCCCGGCTGGTCCGCCATGGCCACGCTGCGATAGCCCAGGCGGCGCAGCTCGGCCGCGAGGCCGTCGGCCGTCAGCGGGCGGCCCTCGTAGAGTTCCAGCGGGCGGGCATAGACATGGGCAGGCAGGTTCCAGCGCCGGCCATCGAAGCGGCTGGTGACCAGATGATCGAGGTAGAAGAGATAGCCGACGAAGCCCGCGAGCAGCAGCACCAGCGGCACCCACACCAGCGGCAGGCGCAGCAACCACCAGGCGCCGCGGCCGATGCCGCGGACGCCCGCCCATACGCGCGCACCCAGGCCGCGTCGCCCCGGAGTCCTAGTTTTCCTGGCCACGGCTCAGGACACGACTCGGGACGCGGCGGCCCGCGCAGGGCAGGAGCGGCTTGCAGGGACGGGTGCTGCGTGTCATGCGGATGCGGGCCCGGGCACCTGCGGCGCCGGCGGCCAGGACGGTTGCGGTCGCACATCATAACCGCTGCGGCGGGTCACGCTTGCGGCAGCGCAATGGGGAACCCTGTCGTATTCCACCGGACGCGGGCCGGGGTAGGATGAGGCCAGCCACGGGGATCTGTTCGTCATGGACGGTGCGCGTCACGACTTCCATCGCCTGTGCTGCGCCTCGGCCGCCGGCCTGGCGCTGTGCTTCGCTGCCGCCGACATGGCGGCGGCGCAGGCCGAGGTGCCCGTCACGCCCGAGCCGGCGGCGGCCGGGCCCGAACCCGCCACCGCGGACCCGGTGCCCGATACCACGGCGGGCCCGGTGCCCGACGCCGCGGCGACGGACCCCGGCAAGCCCGCCGAGTACCAGTGCGACCAGCCGGGCTCCGACGGCCAGGAGATGCTGGACCTGGTGCAGCGCGGGGTCTACCTGAGCGTCTGCGGCACCGCGCGCTGGTTCGACGGCCTGTTCGGCACCCGTCGCTACGACCAGGATTCCGATGCCACCTTCGGCCGCCTCGGCGTCACCGAGTTCTGGGATGACCGCGACGACTTCCGCACCCGCGTGCGGCTGCGCGCGCGCATCGCCCTGCCCACGGCGCAGAAGCGGCTGAAGCTGCTGTTCGGCCGCGTCGACGACCAGGAGATCGAGCAGGACTCGCAGTCCGAGGCCGGCACCAACCTGCCGAGCAGCTTCGGCAAGGTGGCGGATGAATCCTGGCTGCTGGGCCTGGGCTATTCGAAGCAGGGCAAGCTGCACAACGGTTTCGACTTCAGCACCGGCGTGCGCCTGAGGACGCCGGTGGATCCGTACAGCAAGGCAACCTACCGGCACAACTTCGTGTTCAGCGACGACGTCACGCTGCGCGCCCGGCAGACGCTGTTCTGGCGCGACAGCCGCGGCTGGGGCGAGACCACCGAGGTCAGCGTCGACAAGCTGCTCACCGAGCGGCTGCTGCTGCGCTGGGACAACGGCGCCACGCTGGCCGAGGACGTGCGCCGCCTGGAGTGGTACAGCTCGCTCGTCACCTTCCAGAGCCTCGGCAACCGCCGCGCGCTCGCCTACACCGGCTTCGTGCGCGGCGTCATGAACACCGACATCCCGGTGCGCGACTACGGCGTGGAAGTGCGCTACCGGGTGCGGGTGTTGCGCAAGTGGCTGTTCCTCGAAGCGCGCAGCAGCCTCACCTGGCCACGCGAAACGCTGGCCGAGGAACGCGAGATCAACCCCGGGGTGGGCCTGGGCTTCGAGATGTACTTCGGTCCGGTGCCCGAGAGCGACCTGCGCTGACGGCCGCTCAGGCGCGCCGCCGCGGCATCACGTCGAAGGCCAGGCTGATGCGCCGGCCCGGCGCCGCGAAGGGCAGCGTGCGGTGCCAGGCCCAGGACGGGAACAGCAGCAGCCGTCCCGCCCGCGGCTCGATGCGGCGCGTCACCGGCTCCGTGGCCATCCGCATCCGCGGTGGCGGCCTGCCGAACTCGATCCAGCCAGCGCCGGCCGCGCCGGCCGACATCCCCGCGGGCAGCCGCGCGTAGTAGACACCGGAGAGCCAGCCCAGCGGGTGGATGTGCGAGGCCTGGTGGCCGCCCTCCTCCAGCACCGTGCCCCAGGCGCGCAGCGTCCAGTCCGGCGCGGCCGGTGCCATCAGCGGGTGGTCGGCATAGCCCGAGGCCAGGCAGTCGGCGACGACCCCGCGGACCGCCTCATCCACAGCGTCGCGCCAGGCCGCGAGCACGCCGCCGGCGTCGAAGCGCAGCTCGCCGGTCTGGCTGCCGCCGCGCGTGGCCTTGCTGGCGGGGCTGGCGAGCAGCGAGGGATCGGCCTCGATGGCCTCGCACAGCGCGGTGTTGAAAGTGTCGAGGTCCGCATAGCCCGCCGGCGGCGCCAGCTCGACCACCCGCAGCATGCGCCCGAGGTCGAGCAGCGCATCCGCCTGCGCGGCCCGGCCGGCGTCGCGAAGTGCAAGGCCTTGCGCGGCGAGCACCTGGCGCTCGCCCGGATGCGCCTCGAGGAAGGCCGCGGCCAGCGCCAGCGCCTCGTCCATCGCCGCGCTGGCGGCGAGCAGGTTGACGAGGTCCGCGGTGGCGCGGCCGCTGTCGGGGTTGGCGCGCAGGGCCAGGCGCAGCGCCTCGATGGCGCCGGGCAGGTCGCCGAGCGTCGCGCGCGCATAGGCGAGGTTGATGCCCGCGGTGTCGTCATCGGGGTAGCGCAGCAGCGCGGCCTCGATCGGCGGCAGGGCCTCGGCGCAGCGCTCGAGGTCGCAGAGCACCGCACCGCGCGCGGCCAGCAGCGCCGGGTGGGCAGGCGCCGCGTCCAGGCCATCGTCGCAGCAGGCGAGTGCGTCCTCGCCGCGGCCGGCGTCGACCAGCGCGCGGGCGAGGTTGCAGCGCACCTCGACATCATCCGCATCCGCCGCCAGCGCGGCCTGGTGATGCGCGATCGCCGCCTCGATGTGGCCGCGGTACTGGAGCAGCGCACCCAGGTTGGCATGGGCCCGGGCGTATCCGGGGTCCCGCACCAGCGCCGCGCGCAGGCTCGCCTCGGCGCCATCGAGATCGCCGGCCGCCAGGCGCGTGACACCCAGCTCCGCCGCCGGCCGCGGGTCCGCGCCGGCCAGTTCCGCCGCGCGCGCCAGGTAGCGGCCCGAGGCCACGAGGTCGCCGCGCTCGCGGGCCAGCAGCCCGCGCAGCCGCTGCGCCTGCGCATCGGCGGGATCGGCCTCGACGGCGCGGCGGTAGAGGCGCTCGGCCTCGGCCAGCTGCCCGGCGCGGTGGGCCTCCATGGCCCGCTCCAGCAAGCTGGCCATGGCCGCCTAGAAGAACGCCTGCAGTCCGGTCTGCGCGCGGCCGAGGATCAGCGCATGCACGTCATGCGTGCCCTCGTAGGTGTTCACGGTCTCGAGGTTGATCATGTGGCGCATGACCTGGTATTCGCCGGTGATGCCATTGCCGCCGTGCATGTCGCGTGACTGGCGGGCGATGTCCAGTGCCTTGCCGCAGTTGTTGCGCTTGATCAGCGAGATGGCCTCGGGCATCAGCGCCCCCGCATCCGCCAGCCGCCCGACCCGCAGCGCCGCCTGCAGCCCCAGCGCGATCTCCGTCTGCATGTCGGCGAGCTTCTTCTGCACCAGCTGCGTGGCCGCCAGCGGCCGGCCGAACTGCCGGCGCGCCAGCGTGTAGTCGCGCGCGGCATGCCAGCAGAACTCCGCCGCGCCCATCACGCCCCAGGCGATGCCGTAGCGGGCGCGGTTGAGGCAGCCGAAGGGCGCGGACAGGCCGTGGGCACCGGGCAGGTGGTTCTCCTCCGGGACGATCACGCCATCCATGACCACGTCACCGGTAATCGAGGTGCGCAGGCTCAGCTTGCCGGGGATCTTCGTCGCGCTCAGGCCCTTCATGCCCTTCTCGAGGATGAAGCCGTGCACCGCATCGTCATGGGCGGCGGATTTCGCCCAGACCACGAACACGTCGGCCACCGGCGAGTGGCTGATCCACAGCTTGGTGCCGGTCAGGCGGTAGCCGTCGGCGACCTTCTCGGCCCGCGTCTGCATGCCGCCGACATCGGAGCCGAAGTCCGGTTCGGTGAGGCCGAAGCAGCCGACCCACTCGCCGCTGGCGAGCTTCGGCAGGTAGCGGCGCCGCTGCGCCTCGCTGCCATGGGCATGGATCGGATGCATCACCAGCGAGCACTGCACGCTCATGGAGGAGCGGTAGCCGGAATCGATGCGCTCGATCTCCCGCGCCGCCAGCCCGTAGGCGACCTGGGACAGCCCCGCCCCGCCGTATTCCTCGGGGATGGTGGCGCCGAGCAGGCCGAGGCTGCCCATGCGCAGCAGCAGCTCGCGCTGGAACTCGCCTTTCTCGAAGGCGGCGATGACCCGCGGCGCCAGCTCGTTCGCGGCGAAATCACGCACCGAATCGCGCACCTGGCGCTCCTCGGCCGAGAGCTGGTCCTCCAGCCGCAGCGGATCGTCCCAGGCGAAGGCGGCAGGCGTCCTGCCGGAAGGCGATGCACCAGGCATGGCGGGCACTCCTGTCGGGGCGGGCGGTTGCCCGCGAGGGCGCCGGCATTCTACCGTAGGCCCCGCGGCGCCGGTGCGCCGGGGAGACAGCCATGGCAGCGGAGAACGACGCGGCGGCGAGCGACCACGCCGAGGTGCAGGCGCTGATCCACGCGACCGCCGAGGTCTGGAACTCCCAGGACTTCTCGCGCGTGCTCGCGCTGTGGGACGCGGACGAGCCCCTGCCCTTCTACCTCGCCGAGGAACAGCAGGACTGGTTCATCGGCTGGGACGCGCTGCGCGCCTACCTGGCACCGCCGCGTCCGAGCCCGGCGGTGCAGGGCATCCGCGAGGAAATGCGCGACATCCATGTGAAGTTCCCCGCGCCCGGCCTCGCCATCGCCGCCTGGTGGATGCATTTCGAGATGAAGATCATCGGTCGCCCGCCCATCGGCGAAGAGGTGCGGGTGAGCGCCGTCCTGCGACGCACCGCCGCCGGCTGGCGCTATATCCACTGGGCCGAATCGCCGATGACCGCCACCCGCTACATGACGAAGCTGATGGAGCGCGATGTCGACCAGGAGAAGTTCGCCCCCTGCCACGAGCGCGCCATGCAGCGCCTGCGCTCGCGCTGAGGACCGCGGCATGCGGCACCATGACCGGTGGAGCGCTGCGGCCGCGATGCTGCGCTTTCTGATGCCGCTGGCCGCCGCGGCCCTGCTCGGCGCCTGTGCCGGATCGGCGCCGCCGGTGACCGCCGGCCAGGCGGTCGTCGACTACGACCTGGTGCTCGACCCGGCCGCCGCCCCGGTGCGCTGGAACGAGGACGTGAAACCCGTGCTCGAAGGCCGCTGCGTCGTCTGCCACGCCTGCTACGACGCCCCCTGCCAGCTGAAGCTCTCCTCCTGGGAGGGGCTCGACCGCGGCGCCAATCCCGGGAAGGTCTACGACGGCGCGCGCATCCGCGCCGCGGCGCCGACCCGGCTGTTCATCGACGCGCACACGCCCGCGCAATGGCAGGCGAAGGGCTTCCACCCGGTGATGAGCCCGGCCGCGGCCACCGCAGCCGGCCGCATGGAGCAGTCGGTGCTCTACCGCATGCTGCGCCTCAAGCAGCTGCACCCGCAGCCGCTCACCGGCATGCTGCCCGAGGCCGTCACCACCGGGCTCGACCGCGAGCAGGTCTGCACCACCGAGGACGGCTTCGACGACTTCGCGCGCGACAACCCGCTGTGGGGCATGCCCTATGGCCTGCCCAACCTCGGCGAGGCCGAGTACCGCAAGCTGGTGCGCTGGATCGCCACCGGCGCACCGCCACCTCCGGCAGCCCGGCCGTCGCCCGCGGCACAGGAGCAGATCGCCGGCTGGGAACGTTTCCTCAACGGCAGCACGCCGCGCGAACGGCTGATGAGCCGCTACCTCTACGAACACCTGTTCATCGGCCACCTGCACCTCGCCGGCACCGGCGACCGCGAGTTCTACCGCCTGGTGCGCTCGCGCACCCCGCCCGGCCTGCCGATCGAGGAGATCCCCACCGTGCGGCCGCTGGACGATCCCGGCACGAGCTTCTGGTATCGCCTGTGGCTCGATCCGCAGAGCATCGTCGCCAAGGACCACATCGTCTACGAGTGGTCCGCGGCGCGCATGGCGCGCTACACCGAGCTGTTCCTGGCGACGCACTGGGACATCGCCGAACTGCCCGGCTACACGGCGGAGACCGCGGGCAATCCGCTGCTCACCTTCGCCGCCATCCCCATGGATTCCCGCTACCGCTTCCTGCTCGACGATGCCCGCTACTTCATCGAAGGCTTCATCAAGGGGCCGGTGTGCCGCGGCCAGGTGGCGCTGAACGTCATCGACGACCGCTTCTGGGTGCTGTTCCTCTCGCCGGACCATCTGCCCGTGATGGAACAGGCGGAGTTCATCGCGCAGAACGCCGCCTACCTGCGGATTCCGGCAGACCGCGGCACCCAGACACTGAATGTCGCCAGCCTGTGGACCGAGTACTGGAAGGGCCAGAAAACCTACCTCGAGGCGAAGCAGCGGCTGTTCGCCAGCCGGCAGGCGGTACCGCTGGATGCCGCGCTCGCCTACATCTGGGATGGCGCCGGCAGCAACCCCAACGCGGCGCTCACCATCTTCCGCCACACCGACAGCGCCTACGTCATGAACGGCCTCGTCGGCGATTACCCGAAGACCACCTGGGTCATCGACTACCCGCTGCTCGAGCGCATCCACTACCTGCTGGTGGCCGGCTTCGATGTCTACGGCAACGTCGGCCACCAGCTGCTGACGCGCGTCTACATGGACTTCCTGCGCATGGAGGGCGAGGACTATTTCCTCGCCTTCCTGCCCGCGAGCCACCGCCGCGCCATCCGCGACAGCTGGTACCTCGGCATCCGCGAGCGGCGCCAGGAGCAGTTCTCCGAGCCGCTGGACTGGCTCAGCGTCGAGTCGGTGACCGGCTACCAGGGCGACGACCCGCAGCGCGAGCTCTACCGGCGGATCGAACAGCACCTCGGTCCGCTGGCCGGCCACGACGACATCAACCGCTGCGGCACCGGCTGCGCGCTGCTCCCGGCCGACGATACGGTGCGGGCGCGGGTGGAGGAGGCCCTGCGGCGCATCAGCGCGCTGCGCGGCCGCCGGCTGCTGCCGCTGCCGGACGCGAGCTTCCTGCGCGTGCGCACCGGCGCCGACCCGGCCGGCGACCTCGCCTACACCCTGGTGCTGAACAAGGACTACCGCAACCTGGTGTCGATGCTCGAGGACGAGGACCAGCGCAATCCCGACCACGACAGCCTGACGGTGGTGCCGGGCTTCGCCGCCAGCTATCCGAATTTCTTCCTCGACGTGGATGCCGCCGGCATCGATGCCTTCGTGGCGCGCTTCGCCGCCATCCGCGACCGCGACGACTACGAGCGCTTCGTCGCGCTCTACGGCCTGCGCCGCACCAACCCCGGGTTCTGGGCGCAGGCGGACTGGTTCCAGGCGGCCTACCGGCGGCTGCAGCCGCTGGAGGCCGGCATCTTCGACCTCAACCGCTACGAGAACCGCTGAGCAGCGCGGCGTTCAGCCCTGGGGACGGAAGGGCGCGGTGCGCCGCACCACCACGAGGAAGCCCTCGATGACCGCCGGCAGCGCCGGCGGCGTCGCCTCATGGCTGGAGACGAAGACGACGATGCAGGGCGCGCCATCGGCCTCGCCGCGGCCGACGCCGATCACCCCGGGCAGCGCCAGCAGCGCCGCGCGATGCCGCGCGATGACCTGATCGACGTCCGCCGCCGGCTCAGTCACCGGCGATCTGCACGTTGAAGCGCGCGAGGATCGGACCGATGGGATTGACGGCGGTGAGGTTGCCGGCGCCGGCGAACAGCAGGCCGACGGCCTTGCGGTCGTTGCTGCCACCGTTGACCACCACCAGCGAGCCGGAATCCCCGGCGCCGCTGAACGGCTGGCTGTTGTCGCCGCTGACGATGAACTGCTGGACGAACTGCGCGGTGCCGCTTGGATAGTCCACCATCACCGTGGCGTTGATGGCGGTGATGCGCCCGCCGGTCATGCGCGTGCTGCGGCCGTACTTGCGCACCTTGAGGTTCATCACCGGGCTGACGGTGGAGCCGACCGGCGCGCCGTAGCCATCCGCCGGCGTGGCGAAGCCGACGTCGCTCGGCACGGCATAGGCGATGGCGGCATCCATGATGTTGTTCGCGGTGGTCGAAATCTCCACCGGCTGGAAGTCGTAGAGCTTGCCGATGACATCGCCGGGGTAGCTGCCGCCGTCGACCTTGCCCGGCTGCAGGATCAGGTCGTCGATCTGCCCGGCATTGGAGTTGGCCAGCACATGGTTGTTGCTGAGGATGTAGTAATTGGTGACGTGGCAGCCGCTGCCCTGGAACACCTGGCAGCCGAGCGTGCCGGCGGTGACGTCCTGGTGGCCGATGGACACGCCGATCGGCACCGGGCGCGGCCAGCGTCCCGCGGGTGACTCGCCGGCCTGCGGCGCGAACTGGCCGGCGCGGAAATGGCCGGTCACCAGCGTTTCCACGGCCTCGCCGTCCACGTAGTCGGGCAGGCCGGTGACACCGGCGCGCTCGAGGAACAGCTTCAGCACCGGCTCGCCGGCGGCGTTCTCGCCGAGCGCCACGCCCACCACGCCGCTGCGCTGGAGCAGCACGCGCTGGAAGCGCTGCTGGGTCTGCCAGGCGCGATCGAAGCGCTGCGGAACGTGCGCGGGCCGCGCGGCAAGGGCCGGCAGCGCGGCGATGGAGACGAACAGGAGGGCGATCAGCGCGGCGAGCGGGCGCCGCAGGAAACCTTGGGCTGTTGGCACGCCTCGGGTCCTTCTTCTGGTCACGTCGACGAGCCGATGGTACTGGAGCGCGGCATCCCGCGGAAAGCACAAACTTCACCAGGCTTGTCTTCTGTCAAGCAGCCCGCTGCGGGCTGCGACAGCATGACGCAAGTACCGGCCATCCACCCGTGGCAAACTGGCGACATAACATCCACGAATGGGACACCAGGGTATCAACATGTCCGACCCCGCCGGAAACCGCCGCCTCCTCCATCCGTCCACCGCGCAGCGCCGGGCTGCCGCCGCCGTGCTGTGGCTGGCCAGCGCGCTCGCGCCGCTGGCTCAGGCCGCCGCGCCCACGCAATGGACCGACTACCGCATCGATGCCCGCATCGACCCGGCCACGCACCGGCTGGAGGCCGACGTCACCGTGACGGTGCCGCCGGCGGCCGCCGGCCAGGCGGTGGAGTTCGTGCTGGCAGGCAATCTCGCCGTGGACAAGGCGAACCCGGCGCTGGAGAAGCTGCCGGCCGCGGCCGGCGACGAGGCCTTCTCCGGCATCAACGGCAGCAGCGAGGAAACCGCGCGCCGCCGCGGCGTCAGCCGCTACCGCGTGACGCTGCCCGCCGGTGCCACGAGCTTCAGCCTGCACTACGCCGGCCTCGTGGACATGCAGCCGGAGGTGAGCAAGCAGGAATACGCGCGCAGCTTCGCCGAGACGCCGGGCATCATCGACCCGAAGGGCGTCTATCTCGCCGGCAGCACGCTCTGGTATCCGCAGCTGGTGAAGCCGGTGGCGAGCGAGCTCATGACCTACTCGCTCGAGGTCAACACGCCCTCCGGGTGGCACCTGATCGCGCCCGGCAACGGTGTGTCCTCGGGCGCCGACGGCAAGGCGCGCTGGAGCACGCCCTCGGCGGTGGACGAGATCTCGCTGGCCGGCGGCCCGCTCACCGAGTACAGCGCCCGCAGCGGCAAGGTGCAGGCACAGGTCTACCTGCACGAGGCCGACCCCGCGCTGGCACAGAAGTACCTCGACGCCACCGGCCGCTACCTGCGCATGTACAGCGAGCTGATCGGCCCCTACCCCTACGAGAAGTTCGCGCTGGTGGAGAACTTCTGGGAGACCGGCTACGGCATGCCCTCCTACACGCTGCTTGGGCCGCAGATCATCCGCTTCCCCTTCATCCTCACCTCCTCCTATCCGCACGAGATCCTGCACAACTGGTGGGGCAACTCCGTCTACGTCGACTACGCCACCGGCAACTGGTGCGAGGGCCTGACCGCCTATCTCGCCGACCACCTGCTGAAGGAAGTCGAGGGCCAGGGCGCCGAGTACCGCCGCGACACCCTCAAGCGCTACCGCGACTTCGCCGCCAGCAACGGCGATTTCCCGCTGAAGGATTTCCGCTCGCGCCACAGCGCCGCCACCGAGGCGGTCGGCTACGGCAAGACACTGATGGGCTTCCACATGCTGCGCCGCGCGCTGGGCGATGACCTGTTCCGCCAGGCGCTGGTGCGGTTCTACAAGGACGACCGCGGCCGGCGCGCCAGCTTCGCCGACGTGCGCAGCGCCTTCGAGGCGGTCAGCGGCCGCGACCTCGGCCGCTTCTTCGACGAATGGGTGAACCGCACCGGCGCCGCCGACATCGCCGTCGAGGGCGTGAAGGTGGCGAAGGCCGGCAACGGCTTCGTCGTCACCGGCACGCTGCGCCAGCGCCAGGCGGGGCCCTACGACCTCGCCGTGCCGCTGGTCGTCGCCACCACCGGCGAGCCGGTGATCACCCGCATCGCCAGCCACGAGGCCGCGACGCCGTTCCGCGTGGAGACGACATCGAAGCCGCTCGGGGTCGAGGTCGATCCCGAGTTCGACGTCTTCCGCGTGCTCGATCCGCGCGAGACCGCGCCGAGCATCGGCCAGCTGTTCGGCGCCAGCGAGGTCACCGCCGTGGTGCCCGAGGCCGAGCAGGACGCCTGGCGCGCCATGCTCAAGGGCTGGGAGAGCCCGGCGAGCCACGTCACCATCGTCAGCGACCGCGAGGCGAAGGCGCTGCCGCCCGATCGCAGCACCTGGATCCTCGGGCGCGGCAACCGCCTGGCCGCGAAGCTCTTCGGCAGCGATGCCGCCCAGGGGCTGAAGGTCGGCGCCAGCGGCGTCACCATCGGCGGCCAGGACATCGCCTATGCCGGCCATTCGCTGGTGATCACGCGCCGGCATCCGGCCGACCCGCGCCTGGCCATCGGCTGGATCACCGCGGATCCGCCGGCCGCCATCGCCGCGCTGGGCCGCAAGCTGCCCCACTACGGCAAGTACTCCTGGCTGGCATTCAGCGGCGCCGATGCGGCGAGCCTCGCCAAGGGCGAGTGGCTGGCGACCGATTCCCCGCTGCTGGTCAACCTGCAGGGCGCGGGCACGCCGGTGGTGATGGCGCGGCTGCCGAAGCGCGCGCCGCTGGCCGAGCCGCCGCCGGCCTACTCGGCGCAGCGGCTGATGTCCCACGTCGACTGGCTGGCGGCACCGGAACGCGAGGGCCGCGGCTTCGGCAGCGCCGGCCTCGCCGCCTCGGGCGACTACATCCGCGACCAGTTCGCCGCGGCGGGGCTGCAGCCGGGCGCCGGCGATGGCGGCTGGTTCCAGACCTTCACCGCCGTCGGCGGCGTCGACAAGCAGGAGCGCACGCTGCGCAACGTGATCGGCGTGCTGCCCGGCTCGGACCCGCGCTTCGCGGGACAGGCCGCGCTGCTCACCGCGCACTACGACCACCTCGGCTTCGGCTGGCCGGATGCGCGCACCGGCGACATCGGCAAGATCCATCCCGGCGCCGACGACAACGCCAGCGGCGTGGCGGTGATGATCGAGGTGGCGCGCGCGCTGGCCGCCCGCCCGCCACCGCCGAGGAGCATCGTCTTCATCGCCTTCACCGGCGAGGAGTCGGGCCTGCTCGGCTCGCGCTACTACGTCAAGCACCCGACGCCGGTGCCGCTCGCCGGCATCATCGCCGACCTCAACCTCGACACCGTCGGCAGCCTCGGCGAGCATCCGGTGTCGATCCTCGCCACCGAGAGCGCGCGCGAGTGGCCGTTCGTCTTCAGCGGCATCACCGCGACCACCGGCATCCCCACGCGCAGCGTGGTCGGCGCCAGCGTGTCCTCGGACCAGCAAGCGTTCATCGACCAGGGCATCCCGGGCGTGCAGGTGTTCGGCAACGCGACGCTGCACTACCACCGGCCGAGCGACACGCCGGACACCGTCGACGCCGCCGGCATGGTGAAGGTGGCGTCGGTGGTGACCGAGGCGATCGAATACCTCGCCTCCACCGACAAGCGTCTCACGCTCACCGGCGCGGGCGTCGGCAGCGGCGTGCCGCCGCCCGTCGCCTCGGGCGACCGTCGCAAGGTCTCGCTCGGCGCCATGCCGGACTTCGCCTTCCAGGGCCCCGGCCTGCGCCTCGACAGCGTGGTGCCCGGCTCACCCGCCGAGAAGGCGGGCCTGAAGGCCGGCGATATCCTGCTGCGCTTCGCCGGCGAACCCGTCGCCGGTCTCGCCGGCTTCAACGAGCTGCTGCGCAAGCACCAGCCCGGCGACCGTGTCCACCTCGAATGGACCCGCAACGGCACCCCCCAGCAAGGCGAAGCCGAGCTGACTGCACGCTAATACGGTGCCAGGCCGGGCTTTTCGGGCTTTTCGGGCTTCCTGTTGGCCTGCGAACTCAGGCAACCACGCGAAAGCCCGAAAAGCCCGAAAAGCCCGGCCTGGCACCTAAAAATCAGGTTGTCTGGCGGCGCGGAGGGCGGCGCAGAGTTCGATGCCTTCGACGGTTTCGGCGAGGCTGCGGGCGGCGCCGGGCCAGGTGGCGACCAGCGGCCTGAAGTAGCCTTCGACCTCCTCGGCCTCGGCCCTGGAGCAGAAGCCTTCCGCAAGGCGTGGCAGGTTGCGCAGCGCGAACGGCGAGAGCTGCGCGGTGAAGGCCGGCTGGTTGGCCTTGAACCAGTCGAAGGTGGCGCGCCGCTGGCTGGCACGGGCGGCGAGCGCGAAGAGCAGCGTCGTCGGCTCGCGGGCCCGCAGCCGCGGGTCGAGGACCAGCTGACGCACCCGCGCGCCGAGCGCCGGGTCGTCGGTGCTGGACAGCGCGGCCGCGGCCTCGGCGCGGAACTGCGCGTCGCTGGAGGCGAACAGGCGCGCCAGCAGCGCATCGACGAAGGGCGTGCCGTAGTCCTGCACCCCGGCGCGCAGCGCGGTCTCCACCAGTCCCGGCTGCAGCGCCGTTTCGTCCAGCCCGGCGGCCTCGCCCATGCGCAGGTACTGCCGCGCCTGCGCGGCCAGCCGGCCCCGCAGTGCTGTGTCGTTGGCCTCCAGCGCCAGCAGGCGGATGAGCCCGGTGCGCAGCAATGCGGCGTTGATGGCGTCCGCCGTCGCCGGCGGGGCGGTGTCGCGCACGGCGAATTCGGCCGCCTGCGGGCCCAGCGCCTCGAACCGCGGGCGGTAGAACTCGCGCATCAGCGCCTCGATGCGCCCGCGGTCGGCGGCCGGCGCCAGCGCATCGCGCAGCCGGATCAGGTCCGCGCGCGGCGCCAGCGCCAGTGCCGCCTGGGGCGCAGCGGCGATGACGCGCAACGCGGCCAGCAGCTCGTCCGTCTTCAGCTGCCCCGCCTGGTAGGCAGCGGACAGGCTGTCCGCAAGGACCAGCCCCTCGCGCTGGGTCAGCGCCGGAAAATCGGCGAGCAGCGCCCGCCAGCCCGCGCCATCGAGCGCGAAGCGGTAGTAGCCGGCACCGCCGGCGTTGGGCATCACCACCGTCGGGCAGCCGCTGCCGGCCAGCGGAACGCGGGCCGAGGCCTCCTTGAGCAGCACGCATTGCTTCTCCAGCGCAGTGCCCTGGCCGTAGCGCAGGCACATCGGGATCTGCCAGGCCTGTTTGCGGTCACCGCGGGAGCCGAGCGGCAGGTAGCGTTCCTGCTTCAGCTCGAGGCTGGCACCCTTGTCGTCGCAATGAACGCCGACGCTGACCAGCGGCACGCCGGGCTGGTCGATGAAGCTGCGGAACGCCGGCACCACGTCCGCGCGCCACGAGCCCTGCGCCAGCGAGGCCATGAAGTCCTCGACATCGGCGACACCATAGGGGAAGCGGCGCATGTGCGTGCGGATGCCGGCGCGGAAGGCGTCCTCGCCGAGGTAGCCCTCGAACATGGACAGCACGCCGCCACCCTTGAGGTAGGTGATGGCATCGAAGGAGCTGCCGATCTGCATGTTGCTGTCCACCGGCTGGCGGATACGCCGGGCGGCGATGCGGCTGTCGAGCTGCATGGCGGCCAGCGCCTCCTGCAGCGGCAGCACCTCGAGCTGCAGCTCCGGTCGCCAGGCGTTGGCGGCCTTGTTGCCCATCCAGTTGGCGAAGCTCTCGTTGAGCCAGATGTCATCCCACCACTTCGGCGTCACCAGGTTGCCGAACCAGTGGTGGGAGATCTCGTGGGCGTGGATGACGCCGAAGCCGCGCTGCTGCTCCAGCGAACTGCGCGCATCGAGCAGGATGCGCTGGTCGCCGTAGACGATGGCGCCGGCGTTCTCCATGGCGTTGGTGCCGAACTCGGGCGAGGCGATGAGGTCGAGCTTGGCGTAGGGATACTCGCGGTCGAAATAGTTTTCGAGGTAGGAAAGGATCGCCGGCGTGTTGTCGAGCGCGTAGTGCAGCCGCTCGCCCTTGCCGCGGGTGGCGACGGCGCGCAGCGGCAGCGGCCTGTGGCGCACGGCATTCGCCGGCACGGGGCCGGCCGTCACCACGTCGAAGGGTCCGACGGCGACTTCCACCAGGTAGGTGGGCAGCGGCGCGGTGCGCTCCAGCACCACGCGCTTCAGGCCCTCGCCCGCCGCTTCCTCACGGGACACCGGCGCGTTGCCCACCACGGTGTTGTCCGCGCGGGTGGTCACCGTGATGTCGAAGGGCGTCTTGAACAGCGGCTCGTCGAAGCCGGGGAACATGCGCCGGGCGTCGATGGCCTCGAACTGCGTGAAGGAATAGGACTGGCCGGCCACCGTGGAGCGGTAGGGGCCGTCGGCGCGCTCGCGCAGCGGCGCCGTCCATGTGAACTCGAGCGTCGCCCCGCCGGCCGGGACGGGCGCGTCGAAGCCGAGACGCGCCACGCCCAGCGGGTCCACCTGCTCGTAGCGGGCCTCCAGCGGCTGTCCGCCGCCCGCGGGCACCAGCACCGCGCGGCTGACGTCCAGCCCGTTGCCATGGAGATAGATGACCCGCGTCGGCGCCGCGATCCGCACGTCGATCTGGCCGTGCCCGGAAAAGGTCGGCTGATCCGGCAGCAGGGTGAACTCCAGCCGGTAGGCACTGGGGACGACCGCCGTGCCGAGCCGCCCGGTCGGCACCGGCGGCGGCGTAGCGTCCGCGGTCTCCGCAGCGCTGGCAGGACGGGCACCGCCAGGCAGGACCGAAAGCACGGCAAGGACGAGGATGGCTGGCAGCAGGCGCATGGATCTTCTCCTCCGATGGCGGTGCAGCACGGCCAGCTCGGGAGGCCACCGTGCAGGCTCCGAAATCACTCGATCCGTGGCATGATCGCACGATTCTCAGGGAGACCCCTCAATGAAGCCAATGCGCAACACCTTGCTCGCGGCCATCGTCGCCACCCTGCCTGCCGCCGCCTGGGCCAGCCAGGACTCGCTGCACCTGAAGATCGGCGACCCGGCCCGCAGCGGCCATGAACTGCCGCTGGTGCTCGACGGCATCCGCGACACCGCCAGGGGCGACCTGGTGACGCCGGACGAAATGGCGCGGCGCCTCGCCGGCACCGGCATCCTCTTCATCGGCGAGAACCATACGAACCTCGATTTCCACCACGTGCAGTTCCGCAGCATCAGGGCGCTGCACGAGGCCGGCCGCGAGGTGATGATCGGTCTGGAGATGTTCCCCTACACCGAGCAGGCGGTGCTCGACAACTGGGTCGCCGGCCGCTACACCGAGGAGGGCTTCCTCGCGCTGGGCCGCTGGTACGACAACTGGAGCTACAACTGGAACTACTACCGCGACATCTTCCTCTACGCCCGTGACCACGGTCTGCGCATGGTGGCGCTCAACAGCCCGCGGCCGGCGGTGAACACCGTGCGCAGCAAGGGCTTCGACGCCCTCTCAACGGAGGAGCGCGCGCACCTGCCGCCGCAGATCGCGCCGCAGACCGAGGCCTACGAGACCCTGTTCCGCAGCGTCTTCAGCAAGGACGACGCGCTGCACATGAAGGGCCCGATGCTGGAGGGCCTGTACCGCGCGCAGACGATGTGGGACGCCACCATGGGCTGGAACGCGCTGCAGGCGCTGAAGAACCAGGGCGGCAAGGACGCGATCATGGTGGTCATGATCGGCGCCGGGCACGTCACCTACGGCCTCGGCGCCGAGCGGCAGATCGATCCCTACTACGACGGACGCATCAGCTCGCTGGTGCCGGTCACCGTGGTCGACGACGAAGGCAAGCCGGTGAAGCAGGTGCGCGCCTCCTACGCCAACTTCGTCTGGGGCCTGCCCGAGGAGCGCGACACCGTCTACCCGTCGCTCGGCGTCTCCCTCATGGGCTCCTTCGGCAAGGCCACGGGCCAGATCATCCAGGTCAGCAAGGACTCCGTGGCCGATCGCGCCGGACTGAAGGTGGGCGACATCCTGCTCAGCCTCGACGGCACCGCCATCGACTCCAGCAATACCCTCAACCGTGTCTTCTCCAGCTACCGCTGGGGCGACAGCGCCAAGGCCCGCATCAGCCGCGGCGGTGTCGAGCAGGACATCGAGGTCCCCGTCCGCCGCATCCGGCCCTGAGCGGAAAAAGGTGTCGGAAAAAGGTGTCAGACATATTTTCCGGAAAAAGGTGTCGGAAAAAGGTGTCACGGAAAAAGGTGTCAGACTTATTTTCTGCAGTGAAGATGGAAAATGACTCTGACACCTTCGTAGGAAAATAAGTCTGACACCTTTTTCCTTCGTAGGAAAATAAGTCTGACACCTTTTTCCGTGACACCTTTTTCCGACACCTTTTTCCGTGACACCTTTTCCTTTCCAAAAAAAACCCCGCCGGAGGGCGGGGTTTTCTTTTCCCGGAAGGGAAGCGTCGAGGTGCGTCAGGCGGCCTTGCGGCGGCGGCTGAAGCGACCCGCGGCGAGCACCGCAGGAGCGAGCAGCCAGGCTGCGGCCGGAACCGGCACCACCTGAGCTTCGAACGTCAGGTAGCTGGTCCCCGAGGCATTGAGCGGGATGCCGTTGGAGATGATCAGCGTACCACCCGACCCGAGGTTGTCCTGCACGACCGTCCACATGTTGAAGGCGCCGTCGCCCGCTTCGCAGCCACCGCCGCCGGCGGTGTTGGCGAGCGTGCGCACGTTGCCCGTGCTGCTGTCATCGCCGCCGATGGTGCGCTGCACGCAGTTGGCGTTGCCGCCGACGTTGTAGGCCACCGAGCTGTTGAGCACACCGTCGTCACCGAGGCTGAGGTTGAGGCAGCCGTTGGCGCCGACACCGGCGAGGAAATTGCCCTCGAGGCACTGGTAGCTCGCAGCCGTGGTGGTGTCGTTGACGGTGTCGATGGTCATGTTGGTGACCTTGTCACCGATGACCGCGCTGGCCACCGCCGAACCGCTGCTGCCGATGGTGGAGGCCGCATTGAACATGCCGGTCATCGACAGCACACCCGACACCGGATTCCAGTCCCACACCGCGGTGGAGGGCGTCAGGCCCATGCCAGCGAGGTTGGCGTTGGCCGGATTGATGCAGCCCGTGGCGCTGCTATAGGTCGTGCAACCGTCCCACTTCAGCACACTCAGCGTGCCGCTGCTGGCGCGCTGGTTGACCGCAGTCATGTTGACGGCGATCGCCCCCGCCTGGCTCGACAGGGCCAGCAGCGCGGCTCCGAAAATGATCTTCTTCATGATTCCTCCTGATGGAGATTCATTGCCGGTTCCGGGAGTCCCCCGGGCGCACAGGAGAACCTGCACGCCCGGGGTTCAGTACCCGGAGTCCGGGAATCAGGCCGCGATGCGACGGCGCACCAGGCCCAGCAGGCCGATGGCCGAACCGAGCAGCCACACGGCGCCCGGCACCGGCACGACCTTGAAGGTCAGGTAGCTGGTGCCAGCACTGGCCAGCGGAATGCCGTTGGACACGATCAGCTGCCCACCGGGGCCGGTGTACGAGACCACCGTCCACATGTTGAAGGCGCCGTCGCCCGCTTCGCAGCCACCGCCGCCGGCGGTGTTGGCGAGCGTGCGCACGTTGCCCGTGCTGCTGTCATCACCACCGATGGTACGCACCACGCAGTTGGCGTTGCCGCCAACGTTGTAGGCGGCCGAGCTCTGCAGCAGGCCGTCGTCGCCGAGGCTGATGTTGAGGCAGCCGTTGGCGCCGACACCGGCGAGGAAGGAGCCTTCCGCGCAGACGTAGCTTGCAGCCGTGGTGGTGTCGTTGACGGTGTCGATGGTCATGTCGGTGACCTTGTCACCGATGACCGTGTTGGCGACCGCCGAACCGCTGCTGCCCAGGGTCGAGGCTGAATTGAACGTGCCGGTCATCGACAGCACACCCGTCACCGGATTCCAGTCCCAGACCGCGGTGGAGGGCGTGATGCCCATGGCGGCGAGGTTGGCGTTGGCCGGATTGATGCAGCCCGTGGCGCTGGTGTAGGTCGTGCAGCCGTCCCACTTCAGCGTGCTCAGCGAGCCGGAGCTGCTGCGCTGGTTGACAGCGGTCATCGTCACGGAGATGGCGCCGGCCTGGCTCGAAAGAGCCAGCAGCGCTGCTCCGATAATTACCTTCTTCATGAGTCCTCCAAACGAGAGTTAGCGATTGTTGAAAGTATCTTTCGTTCGCCGTCTGGAAAGGCGGTCTGGCTTGGCTTCCCCTCGCTCGCGTCGTGTCAGGCGTCTGCGAGCGTCTGTCCCAGACCTCTTGCCCCCTGCCGTATGTCGGTTATGAGCGTATTCCTTCTCACACGGTAGGGCGACTCTATACCCCGTCGCCAAATCGCGTAAAGGGTTTCTTAACATATTGTTAAGCTGCGTCGCGAAGGCAAAACGGGTGCGGCAAAAGGTCGCGGCATGCGTACGTCGCGCGCTGCCGACAGCAGCGGCTGCCGCGGCCCCGCGACGCACATCCCCGCTGCCACAGAGCATCCGGCTGCGGCTTGTCCCCCGCCGCTTATTGCGCTAAGTTTCGCCCGGTGTACCGGCGGGGGCGGGACGAGGGGTCCCGGGCCACCGGCGCGACGCAGTCATCCATAGAGAAGCGGCAGGCCGGGGAAAGGCAGCGGAACCCCGGACCGGCCCGTCGGCCGAGGGGGGTACGATTCCATGAGCGGATTGCACAGCGTCAGGCCCATTCACGGCCCTGCGCCCCGGCAGCCGTTCGCCCTCCCGGATGTTTCCGTCAACCCGCAGGTGCCGGCCTACTGACGCGACCGCAGCCTCCACGGCGGCAGGCCCAGGTTCCACCCGTTTTTCCTGAGGAGAGTCTTGCAATGAAGCGTACTGCAGTGTTGGGTCTGCTCGCCCTGGCGAGCCTCGCCGCCCAGGCGGCGGAGAGTGCCCTGGAACCCCGTATCGGCGCCGCGGCCGCCTTCGGCCGCTTCGAAGGCGAAGAGAACCCGGCGGGCACCCTCGGCAACAAGTTCATCGATGACGACGCGGTCGGCTTCAAGATCTACGGCCAGTACCCGCTCAACGACTGGTTCGCCATCGAGGGCGCCTACCACTACACCAACAACTTCAAGGACAAGCAGAAGAGCTCCTCGCTGCCGCCCGGGCAGCTCAAGCTCAGCTTCGACGGCTGGTCCGCACAGGGCCTGGTCTACATCCCGACCACCATCGAGGACTTCCAGGCCTACCTGAAGGCCGGCTACTACGACTTCAGCGACGAGCTGGTGCTGAACGGCAGCAATATCTCCAACTCCTCCGAGCGCGGCCTGGTCGCCGGCGCCGGCATGCTGCTGAAGATCGCCGAGAACCTCGGTGTGCGGCTGGACTTCGACTGGTTCGACGCCGACGTGGGCGACCTCAGCAGCGTCAACATCGGCCTGGAGTACTTCTTCGGCCAGAAGGCCGCCCCGGTCGCCGCCGTCCCGGTGGCTGCCGCGGTTGCCGCCCCGCCCCCGCCGCCTCCTCCGCCGCCGCCGCCCCCGCCCGAGCCGGAGGACAGCGACCACGACGGCGTCGTCGACAGCGCGGATCTCTGCCCCGACACCGCCCGCGGCGACCGCGTCGACGCCCAGGGCTGCTCCTGCGACATCACCCGCCAGGTGGCTTTCGCATTCAATTCCGCCGAGCTCACCGATGAAGGCAAGGCCACGCTGGACAAGGTCGCCGAGAACCTCGGCCGCCTGAAGTTCATCGAGGGCACGGTCACCGGCTACACCGACAGCGTCGGCGACGAGGCCTACAACCAGCAGCTCTCCGAGCGCCGCGCCCAGGCTGTCGCCGCCTACCTCGAGAGCCTTGGCATCGCCGCCGGCCGGCTCTCCGCCGTCGGCATGGGCGAAGCCGACCCGGTGGCCGACAACAGCACCGAGGCGGGCCGCGCCGAGAACCGCCGCGTCGTCCTGCGTCGCACGAACTGCGGCGCATCCGCCAACTGATCCCCGTTTTCACTTTTTCCGAGGGTAGTTTCGTGAGAAAGACAACATTTTCACTGATCGCGCTGGCCGCGCTGGCGCTCGTCGAGACGGCGCAGGCCTATCCGGTACGGATGACCGCAGTCCACCAGCGCGCCAGCAGCGGCACGCTGAGCACCCTGAAGTGGTCGGGCTGCACGACCTACACGGCGGCCACGGGCTGCATCAATCCCGGCAACCCCAACCTCGCGGCCGCAGGCATCACGCCCTCCACCGCGGTGTGGGACTGGAACCCGACGACCGGCGTGCTGTCGATGACCGGCGACTTCAACTCCGCCTCGACCATCGGCAGCAGCGGTTCGGCGGTGGCCTCGATGGTCATCGGTGACAAGGTCACCAACATGACCATCAACACCGGCACCCAGACCACCACGGCAACGAGCTACACCTGCGGTGAAGGCAACTTCCTCGCCGGCGTCGGCGCCAACGGCTGCCTCAACCTCAGCCTCGGCGACGACGGCGTGCTCAACAGCTCGGCGGCCTACAACGTCGGCGGCAACGCCAACTGCGTGCAGCGCACCATCGGCGGCGATGACAGCAGCACGGGCAACGTGCGCACGCTCGCCAATACCGCCGGCGGCGGTGGCTGCGACGCGGGCGACGGCGCCTTCAACCTCTGGACCATCGAGCAGGACGGCACCGGCGACGCTTCCGGCGACCTGGTCATCTCCAACGGGACGATCGTCAACAGCGGCGCCTCCTGGCTGGTCTTCACGCGCGCGCCCGATGCGGTGGACGACGCCGCCGATGCCATCGCGACGGTGCCGAAGTCCATCAGCGTGCTGGCCAACGACCTGGCCTTCACCGATCCCGTCACCGTGGCCATCGGCACCGCGCCGACCAAGGGCACGGCCACGGTGGTCGGCAGCCCGGGTGCACCGGGCAGCATCTCGATCAGCTACACCGGCAACAGCGGCGCGACCGGCACGGATACCTTCACCTACACCGCCACCGATGCCAACGGCAGCGACACCGCCACGGTGACCATCACGCTGCTCGACGTCGGCGCCAACCCCGACACCGCCACCACCACCCGCAACAAGGGCATCACCATCAACGTCGGTGCCAACGACACGGGCTTCACCGCCGGCAACGTGACTGTCACCCAGGTCGGCTCCTGCGACCAGGGCGGCAGCTTCACGCCCGGCGCGGTGGGCCCGGTTGCCTCGGCGAGCATCAACTACACGCCGGCCACCACGGCACCCGGTTCTGCCTCGTACACGGAAGTCTGCACCTACCAGATCACCGACGGCGTCCTGACCGACACCGCCACGGTGACTGTCACGGTCAACAACAACGTGCCCGTGGCCAATGCCGGCGGCATCACCATCTCCACCGCGAATGCCAACCCGTCCTCGACCAGCGGCACGGTCAACGTGGGCAGCATCGCCGGCAACAGCCTCGGTGATACCCCGGCCACGGTGACTGCCACCAACGGCAGCAAGGGCAACACCAGCGTCACCGGCAACGTCATCACCTACACGCCGTCGGCGACATTCTTCTCCGGCACGGATACGTTCAGCTACACCATCACGGACTCCGATCCCGGTACGCCCGACAGCGCCAGCGGCACCATCACGGTGACCATCGCCAACGTGGCGCCGTCGCTCGCCAACACCACCGTCACCGCGACCTCCGGCACGGCCTCCGCGCCCAAGGCGCTGACCATCACCGCCGGCAACGGCGCGGTGTCGCAGCACACGCTGGCGGTCACGACCCAGGCCAGCAACGGCACCTGCGCGGTGAGCGGCACCTCGGTGACCTACACCTCCAGTGCCGGCTACGTGGGCGCCGACAGCTGCGTGATCACCGTCACCGACGGCGACGGCTCCACCGGCACCGGCACCGTCAGCGTGACGGTCAACGCGGCACCGCCCAGCGGTGGTGGCGGCACGACCGCCAACCTGCTGCCCGGTGGCGGCGGCTCGCTCGATGCCTGGGCCCTCTCGCTGCTGGCGAGCGGACTCTGGCTGCGCCGGCGCCGCGCAGGCTGAGGCCTGGCTGAAGCGTCCCAGGGGCGCCCGCGGCTTTCCGGCCGCGGGCGCTTTTTTTTGGTTCATCGTCATCACGCCCCGCGACGCGGCCGCCTGTGGCGTGGCCGCATCGGGCCGCGCTGCATCGGCGGTGCGGCTTGTTCCCTGGTGTCGATTGGGATAAGTTCCGTCGTGCAGGCTGGCAGGGGGCGGGACGGAAGGTCCCGGGTTGCCGGCGTGAATCAGACAACATATGCATAGAGCAGGCCCGGCGGCCGTCGACACAGGCCGCGGGACCGCCCGCTGACCGGGGAGCAGCCGAACCATGAGCGGACCGCACAGCCACAGGCCCATCGCCGGACCTGTGCGCGCGCGAGCACCCGCGTCACGGCAAATCCCCGTTTCCATTTCAGGTTTTTCCAGGGAGACCGGGCAATGAGGATCAAGAGGAATCTGGCGGCGGGGGCCCTGCTGGGCCTGGCGGTGGCAATGACCCTGCCGGCCGGCGCGCAGGAAATCGCCGAAATCGTCGTCACGGCGCGCCGCCAGGGCGAAGAGAAACTGATGGAGACCCCGCTCGCCATCACCGCCTTCGACGCCAACGCCATCGAATCCAAGGGCATCAGCAACCTCCAGGACGTGGCCAACCTCACCCCCGGCCTGTCCTTCTTCAATCCCCTGGGCGAGAACCTGCCGACCCCGGTGATCCGCGGTGTGGTGCCGCAGGACATCTTCGGCGAAAACGCTGCGGCCATCTTCGTCGACGGCGTCTACGTCGCCGGCCGCGAGGGCCTGAACTTCAGCCAGCTCGACATCGAGCGCATCGAGGTGCTGAAGGGCCCGCAGAGCTCCACCTATGGCCGCAACGCCTTCAGCGGCGCCATCAACTACGTCACCAAGGCGCCGAGCGACGTGTTCTCCTCCAAGGTCGAGGCCGAGGGCGGCAACCGCGGCAAGCAGAAGATCATGGGCGAGATCAGCGGCCCGATCTTCAGCGAGGCGCTCACCGGCCGCGTCTCCGCCATGTACGACGAATGGGACGGCTCCTACGACAACTCGCTCGCCCCGGAGAACGACATCGGCGGCTATCGCTACCGCAGCTTCCAGGGCAAGCTGCGCTGGCGGCCGGCCGACAGCCTGGACATCACGCTCGGCCTGTACCGCTCCAACGACGAGATCGACGAGGCCGGCGTCGCCGGCCTGCTGACCAACTGCGAGGACCAGGTCGAGCAGACGCAGGAGGACGTGGACGGCGGCGCCGGCCCGCGCCTGCAGAACTGGTGCGGCCGGATTCCCAAGCTCAAGGAACTGCCGGGCATGCTCGACGCCAGCCAGTTCCCCAACGGCGTGCAGGTCCCCGGCTCGGTCTCCAATGACACCATGCCGAAGAACGCACTGGCCACTGGCGAGGACCGCAACCTGACCCGCGGCAACCTCAACGTCGCCTGGGACACCGACGCCGGCACCCTGAGCAGCATCACCGGCTATTCGAACCTGCGACAGAACAGCATCTCGGATTTCAACCGCAGCTCCGGCGACACCGCGCCGTTCGCCTACTGCTACCCGTCAACCAACGAGAATCCGCCGGCCTGCAACCCGCCCTACACCTGGTCGCGCGTACCCATGGGCTTCATCGACGAGGAGTTCGGCTCCACGGTCGAGGAATGGAGCCAGGAGCTGCGATTCACCGGACCGCGTGACCAGCGCCTGCGCTGGCAGGTGGGCGGTTACTACTTCCACTCCACCCTGGAGAGCCGTTCGGGCAACCCGATCGCCACGCGCCCGCTTCCCGGCGACATCGGCCCGGGCGGCAACATCGCCCTGGGACCGGTGGCAGCGCCCACCTGGCTCGCCATCGGCAGCTATATCTTTGCCACGTCCTTCACGCCCGACGGCGGCATGGACCCGCTCAACCGCACCCTGTACGAGGACAAGGAGAAGTCCTGGTCGGTGTTCGGCTCCACGGACTTCGACATCACCGACAAGCTGGAAGCCCGATTCGAACTGCGCTACAACAAGGACCACAAGAAGAGCCTGGCCTTCAGCTACACGCCCTGCGCCACCGACGGCGACGGCGACGGCGACTACGGCGATGGCCTGGGCGACAACGTCGCCCTGCCGATCGGCACGCCAGACCCGGGCTGCGGCGACGACGCCTGGGACCTGCGCGTGCACGAAGCCACCGGCTACTACTACTACGATGGCAACGACAACCTGCAGTTCCGGCAGGGCATCCAGGACGGCAGCGCCCGCTTCGACAACACCACCGGGCGCCTCGGCCTGAAGTACCAGATGGACAGCGGCTGGATGGCCTATGGCTCCATCGCCTATGGCGAGAAGCCGGGCGGGCTCAGCATCAGCCCGAATATCGACGTCGTCGAGGGCTCGGGCACCCGGCCGATCACCCTGACCAACAAGTTCGACCCGGAGAAGATCACGGCCTACGAGGTCGGCCTCAAGGGCTACACCCCCGACCGCCGCATCCGCATCGACATCGCCGCCTTCTTCAACGACTGGCGCGATATCGTGCTGCGGCAGCTGACCGAGGTCGACCCGGCCACCGGCCTGCATTTCACCCAGCCTCGCGGCCTGAACGTCAACGCCGGCGACGCCCATGTGTTCGGCTGGGAGCTGACCGCCGACGTCGGCATCACCGACAGCCTGACCGGCAGGCTGACCACGGCCTATACCGACTCCAAGCTCCTCGATGCCCGGCAGGACACCTACGCGCTGTTCCCGAGCTTCTACACCACGGACCCGAGCTGCGCTCCCTCGGCCATCCAGTCCCTGCCTACGGCCGAGCAGGACGCCAGGGCCGGCGAGTGTCGCGCCATGTCGGGCGATGTCAGCGGCAAGACCAACATGCGCCAGCCGGAGTGGACGGCCAGCGTATCGCTGGATTACGTGCACCAGCTGTTCGGCGACTGGGACCTGAAGTCCAGCATCTCGGGCAACTACGTCGGCAAGATCTTCACCGCCAACGACAACCAGAACTGGGTGCCGGCGCACACCAACGTCAACTTCAACATCGGCCTGGAATCGCCGCGCTACACGCTGCAGTTCTGGGTGCGCAACCTGTTCGAGAATGACGAGCCGCTGTCCGCGTTCCGCGACATCTACTGGACCAACGACTCCGACATGCTGGCGAAGACCCCGGTCACGGGCACGACCATCCGCGACGCGTCCACGTTCGAGGACTTCCCGCCGCTGCGCATGTCGATCAGCTACCCCAGCCTGCGCACCTTCGGCCTCACCGCCCGGGTGCGCTTCGGCGGCGCCGAGAAGTAGACCCGCCTCGTGCCGGCACGGGCGGACCACGCCCGCCCGTGCCGGCCTCCCTCACCGGACTTCCCCGCCCTTACGCACGCGGCCGCAGCAACGTTGCGGGCAACCGACAACGCGGCTGCCGTGCCCGGGCAACGCCGCGACTCGCTGCCACAGCACCGGCTCCCGCGCTTGTCGCCCGTCCGCTAATGCGCTAAGTTTCGCCCGGTGTGCCCGCGGGGGAACGGGACGAGCGATCCCGAGCCCGCGGACTTCAGCCACCACGTGATCAACGTCGCCCGCGGCGCTGGCGCAGACGGTGACGGCACCAACAGGATGAGCACGATTGCGGCAGGGGTCGCCGTCGTGCCGGGGCTTTTGGTTTCTTTCGGATGACTGTCCGACTTCCCGGGGGGATAGGGGTAATGAGGATCCACAAGATGCGCGCGGCCGGCACGCTGCTCGGCCTGTCGATCGCCATGGCGCTGCAGCCGGTCGTGGCCCAGGAAATCGCCGAGATCGTGGTCACGGCGCGCCGCCAGGGCGAAGAAAAACTGATGGACACCCCGCTGGCCATCACCGCCTTCGACTCCAATGCCATCGAATCCAAGGGCATCAGCAACCTCCAGGACGTGGCCAACCTCACCCCCGGCCTGTCGTTCTTCAATCCCCTCGGCGAGACCCTGCCGACCCCGGTGATCCGCGGCGTCGTGCCGCAGGACATCTTCGGCGAGAACGCCGCGGCCATCTTCGTCGACGGCGTCTATGTCGCCGGCCGCGAGGGCCTGAACTTCAGCCAGCTCGACATCGCGCGCATCGAGGTGCTGAAGGGCCCGCAGAGCTCCACCTACGGCCGCAACGCCTTCAGCGGCGCCATCAACTATGTCACCAAGGCGCCGAGCGATGTCTTCGAGGCCAAGGCCGAGGCCACCGGCGGCAACCGCGGCAAGCAGAAGATCATGGGCGAGGTCAGCGGCCCCATCTGGGGTGATGCCCTGACCGGCCGCTTCTCTGCGCTGTACGACGAGTGGGATGGCTCCTACGACAACACCCTGGCCCCGGACAACCACATCGGCGGTTACCGCTATCGCAGCTTCCAGGGCAAGCTGCGCTGGCAGCCGGCCGACAACCTGGACATCACGCTCGGCCTCTACCGCTCCAACGACGAGATCGACGAGCCCGCCATCGGCGCCGTCCTCGCCAACTGCGAGGACGAGGTGGAGCAGACCTCGACGAATGCCAGCGAAGGTCCCGGCCAGCGCCTGCTGAACTATTGCGGGCGGATCCCCAAGCTCGACCAGCTGCCGAAGCCCCTCGACCCGGCGCAGTTCCCGCTGGGCGTGCCGCAGCCCCACATGCTCACCCGCGACTCCATGCCCAAGGACGCCCTGGGCACCGGCCAGGACCGCAACCTGACCCGCGGCAACCTCAACATCAACTGGGACACCGACTACGGCAGCCTGACCGCGCTCACCGGCTACTCCTTCATGAAGGAGAGCGCGATGTATGACTTCAACCGCATCACGGGGCATGCCACGCCGCTGGTCTACTGCTTCCCGGCCACGACCACCGAGCCGCCGACCTGCGACTCGCCGCTCTCCTGGTCGCGCATCCCGGTCGGCGTGCTGGACCCCGAGCCGGGTCCCCGCGTCGAGGAATGGAGCCAGGAGCTGCGCTTTACCAGCCCGCGTGACCAGCGCCTGCGCTGGCAGGTGGGTGGCTACTACTTCCACTCCACGCTGGAGGACCGCCAGGGCAACCCCGCCCTCTCGCCCTCGACGCCGCTGCCGCCCGGGTTCAACTACGGCCCCGGCGGCAACGTCGGCATCGGCCCGGTCGCGCTGCCGACCAACCTGTCGATCGGCACCTACATCTTCGGTGCCTCGCTGCTGCCGGACGGCGGCCTGGACCCGCTCAACCGGCCCTTCGTCGAGAACAACGAGAAGTCCTGGTCGGTGTTCGGCTCGGCCGACTTCGACGTCACCGAGCAGCTGCAGGCCCGCGTGGAACTGCGCTACACCCAGGACCACAAGTACGCCTACGGCTTCAATCACACCCGCTGCGTGTCGCCGACCCCTGGCAGCGCCTATCCGCTGGCCACGGACCTGCCGGCGGAGTGCGGTGACGAGCTGTTCGACCTGCGCGTCGTGGAGCCGGTCGGCTACGACACCTGGGTCAAGGACATCAACGGCGTCTACCAGCTGGTGCACATCCCCGGCGTGGAGAGCGGCAGCGCCCGCTTCGACAACGTCACCGGCCGGGTCGGCCTGAACTACAAGATGGACAGCGGCTGGATGGTCTACGGCTCCGTCGCCTACGGCGAGAAGCCCGGCGGCATCAACGTGCTGGCCGCCAAGGAAGTCATCGACCCCAGCGGCGGTGTACGCCCCAGCACTATCTTCAACGACTTCGATCCGGAGAAGATCACCGCCTACGAGCTGGGCATCAAGGGCTACACCCCCGACCGGCGCATCCGCATGGACATGGCGGTGTTCTTCAACGACTGGCGCGACATCGTGCTGCGCCAGCTCACCATGACCGACCCGGTCAGCGGCCTGCAGTTCCGCCAGCCGCAGGGGCTGAACGTCAACTCCGGCGATGCCCATGTGTTCGGCTGGGAACTGACCACCGACGTCGGCCTGACCGAATCGCTCACCAGCCGCCTCACCGTCGGCTACACCAACTCGCAGGTGAAGAACGGACGGCTGGATACCCTGGCGCTGTTTCCGAGCTTCTACACCACCGAGCCGAGCTGCGCCCCCGCGGCGATCCAGGCGCTGCCTGCCAACCAGCAGGACGCGAAGGCGGCGGCCTGCCGGCAGATCTCCGGCGATGTCTCGGGCAACACGCAGATGCGCCAGCCGGAGTGGACCGCCAGCCTGTCGCTGGATTACCGGCACCAGCTGGTCGGCGACTGGGACGTGAAGTCCAGCATCACCGGCAACTACACCGGCAAGATGTTCACCGGCAACGAGAACCAGGGCTGGGTGCCGTCGTACAGCAACGTGAACTTCAACATCGGCGTGGAATCACCGCGCTATACGCTGCAGTTCTGGGTGCGCAACCTGTTCGACAACGACAAGCCGCTGTCGGCGTTCCGCGACATCTTCTGGTCCAACGACTCCGACATGTACGCCACCGTGCCGCCGGGTACCGGCACCATCCGCAACGTCTCCAACTTCGACGACTTCCCGCCGATGCGCATGACCATCAGCTATCCGAGCCTGCGCACCTTCGGCATCGACGCCAAGATCCGCTTCGGCGGCGCCGAGAAGTAGGCACGCGACCGGGGAGTGCCGGGCGGGGGGAGGGGCGGAAGGCAATCAGGATGCCTTCCGCCCCTCCCCCCGCCCGGCACCGTCGTTTCTAGCGGTTGCCGAGCCTGGTGTGCTCGTGGCTGTGCGACGGCCCCGCACCGTGGGTATGGCGCTCGCTGGTCACCTGCACCGGCAGGGTCACCAGGCGGCCATGGAACACGCCGCGCTCGGCGGCCACCTGCTGGCCGAAGGCCTGCACCGCGGCCGTCGGTCCCCGCAGCACCGCGATCTCCATGCAGCTCTCGTGGTCCAGGTGCACGTGCAGGGAGGCCAGCGCCAGGTCATGGTGCTCGTGGAAGCGGGCGGTGAGCCGGCTGGCGAGTTCCCGTGAGTGGTGGTCGAAGGCGTAGACCAGCGCCGCCACGCATTCGCGCTGGCCGTCGCCATCGGCCTTCAGCTGCTGCAGGCCACTGCGCACCAGGTCGCGCAGCGCTTCGGAACGGCCGGCATAGCCGCGCCCGCTGGCAAACTGGTCGAGCTCGGCGAGCAACTCGTCATCGAGGGAAATGGTCACGCGCTGCATGGGAACTCCTGCTCACCATTCGTTGACAGGAGCGGTATGAGGAATATATAAAGTCCTCATACCTCTCCCTGGAACCATACGGACAAGAACAATGACCCATCTAAGCACGCGCCGCCTGTCCTCGTCAGCCCTCCGCCTGGTCCTGGCCCTGGCGGCCATCGCCAGCCCCGGCCTCGCCCTCGCGCACCCGGGACATGCGGAACAGGCGGGGTTGCTCGCCGGCATCCTGCACCCGCTGACGGGCATCGACCACCTGCTCGCCATGCTGGCGGTGGGCCTGTGGGCGGCGCAGCTGCGCAGCCGCGCCGCGCTGATGCTGCCGGCGCTGTTCCCGGTCGCCATGGTGGCCGGTGCCGCGCTGGCCTTCGCCGGCATCGCGCTGCCGGCGGTGGAGCCGGTCATCGCGCTCTCGGTCATCGTGCTCGGCGCAGCCATCCTCGCGCGCCTGCAGCTGCCCCTGGCGGCGGGCGGCGCCATGGTCGCGCTGTTCGCCGTGGCCCACGGCTACGCGCACGGCGCCGAACTCCCGGCGGGCGGCAACGTCGCGGCCTATGCCGCCGGCTTCATCGGCTCGACCATCGCCCTGCACCTGCTCGGGCTGTTCCTCGGCCTGGCCGACCAGCGCCGCCGCGGCGGCACGCTGCTGCGCATCGGCGGCTCGGCCATCGCCGTGTCCGGGCTGGCGCTGCTGTTCGCCTGAGCCCCGACCTCACCTGACCCCAACCCATCCTGCCCGTACGCCGCCAGGCCCGAACCTGGCGGCGACGGGAGCGGCTTGCCCGGAGAATGCCCCTGGTGAACACCCGCGCACGCGGCTTCCTGCCCGCGCTCGCCCTCGCCCTGGCTCTCGCCAGCCCCGCCACGGTACTGGCTGGTGGCGTGCCCACCGCACCCGGCAATGAAGTCGTCGTCATCGGCCGGCTCGATGTGCTGGAAGGCGCACCCCTGGCGGCCACCGAGGGCGTGGTCACGCAGGAACAGCTGGACGCGCGGCCGCTGGGCCGGACCGGCGAGATCCTCGAGGTGGTGCCCGGGCTGATCGTCACGCAGCACAGCGGCGACGGCAAGGCGAACCAGTATTTCCTCCGCGGCTTCAACCTCGACCACGGCACCGACCTCGCCACCAGCGTGGATGACGTGCCGGTGAACATGCCGACCCACGGCCACGGCCAGGGCTATACGGACATCAACTTCGTCATCCCGGAGCTGGTGCAGGAAGTCGAGTACCGCAAGGGCACCTACTACGCCGATGCCGGCAACTTCGCGGCGGCCGGCACCGTCAACCTCGCCTGGCGCGACCGGCTCGACCAGCCCTTCGCCACGCTCGAAGGTGGCGAGTACGGTTACCGTCGCGCCCTGCTGGCCGGCAGCCTGGGGCTGGCCGGCGGCGACCTGCTGCTGGCCGCCGACTACACCGGCAACGACGGGCCCTGGGATCTCGACGAGAACCTGTCGCGCCTGAATGCGCTCGGCCGCTACAGCCGGGCCACGGACAGCGGCCGCCTCAGCCTCACGCTGCAGGCCTACGACGCGGACTGGGATGCCACCGACCAGATCCCCCGGCGCGCCGTGGACGCCGGCCTGATCGACCGCTTCGGCGCCATCGACCGCAGCGACGGGGGCGCGAGCCACCGCTACAGCCTCGCCGCCCATGCGGACGGCGCGCTCGGTGCCGGGCACTACCGCGCCCTGGCCTATGCGGTCGATTACCGCATGGCGCTGTACTCCAACTTCACCTATGCCACCGATCCGGTCGACGGCGATCAGTTCGAGCAACTCGACGACCGCAGCATCTACGGCGGCAGCGCCAGCTGGAGCCTGCCGCTGCCTTCGCTCGGGCAATCGGGCGCCCTGCAACTCGGCACAGACCTGCGCTACGACGACATCGGCACCGTCGGCCTCTACAACACCGTGGCGCGCCGGCGCACCGGCACCGTGCGCGAGGATGCCGTGAAGCACGGAAGCATCGCCGCCTTCGCCAGCCTCGACACGCGCTGGCTCGACTGGCTGCGGACCAACCTCGGGCTGCGGGCCGATTACTTCCACTTCGACGTCGACAGCAACATCGCCGCCAACTCCGGCACCGAATCGGCCAGCGAGCTGAGCCCGAAGCTCTCCGTGGTGTTCGGGCCCTGGCGGCAGACCGAGTTCTTCGCCAACGCGGGCAAGGGCTTTCACAGCAACGATGCGCGCGGCACCACCATCCGCGTGGACCCGACCGATCCGTCGGTGCCGGTCAGCAAGGTCGATCCGCTGGTCGACGCCTTCGGCAGCGAGGTCGGGCTGCGCACGGCACTGCTGCCGCGCACCCAGCTGAGCCTGGGGCTGTGGCAGCTGCGGCTGGATTCGGAGCTGCTGTTCGTCGGCGACGCCGGCATCACCGAGCCCAACCGCAAGAGCGAGCGCCGCGGCCTGGAGTTCTCCGTGATCCACTCGCCGCTCGACTGGCTGGTGCTCGACCTCGACCTCGCCTGGACCCACGCGCGCTTCGACGAGCCCGACCCGAACGACCCGGCCGCCGGCGACCGCATCCCCGGTGCGGTGGACAGCGTGGCGGCACTCGGCATCGCCATCGATCATCCCTCCGGCTGGACCGGCGGCCTGCGTATCCGCCACTTCGGCCCGGCACCGCTGGTCGAGGACAACTCCGTACGCTCGGAGGCCACCACGGTGGTCAACCTCGAGGCCGGCTACCGCCTCACGCCCCGTGTGAAGCTGACCGCCACGCTGCTCAACCTTTTCGATGCCGAGGACAACGACATTACCTACTACTACGAGTCGCAGCTGCCGGGCGAGCCGGCACCGGTGGCGGACATCCATTTCCACCCGGTGGAGCCGCGCACGCTGCGGCTGGCGCTGACGGCGGGGTTCTGAGCAGGGCGACCGCGAGGCGCGGGCCCCGGCGCCTGGGAACGCAACATCGACAGCCATGTGAAGAACCTGCGCGCCAGGCTGCGCCCGCACTTCCCCGGCGAATCACCGATCCAAAGCGTTGATTCGTCAACACGTAGCCGGCTGGCGCTCGTTGGCACTTCAAATGCGGTGATATGGGCTTGTGGGGATCCCCCACAAATCTCCACAGTCTCCAGTGCTGAGTCTCTGCTGCGAGCACCGTACCCGGCAATCCGAGGGCACTCGTCCTACATCGCAATTGGCAGGACCTCGCGCTCGATTTTCCTGGCATTTGCGATCTCGGCAACGCGCAGGTCATAGATCGCCTGCAGATTCAGCCAGGAATGGGCATCACCACCAAAATAGCGGGCGAGCCGCATGGCGGTGTCGGCGCTGATCCCGCGGCGGCCAAGCACCACATCATTGATCCGGGGTGGCGGCACCCGTAGCGCCTTGGCGAGCGCGTTCACACTCAGGCCCGAAGGAATCAGGAAATCCTCGCGCAACACCTCGCCGGGATGTACCGGCCGCATGCCATTCTTCCTGCCTGCCATAACGCCTCCTTCAGTGATAGTCGACGATTTCCACAGCCTCGGGCCCTGCCGCTGTCCAGTGAAAACAGATCCGCCACTGGTCGTTGATGCGAATACTGTGCTGCCCCTTCCTGTCGCCCTTGAGAGCTTCCAGCTTGTTGCCCGGCGGTGACGCCAGGAACTCGAGTGTTACAGCCGCCTCGAGCTGTGTCAGCTTTCGTGTCGCAATCTTCAGGATCGACCCGAAACGCTTTGACTTGCCGGTCTCGAACAGCGCCTGCGTGTCGGAACAGCGAAAGCTCTTGATCACGTCAGGAGCTTATAACGGATAACGTTATACGTCAACTCCGGGAATTGCACGTGCAATGCCCGGTTGGCGGGCATCTCCCACAGTTCCACGCTGGAGTACGCCCGCTCCAGATTCACTGAACCGCAGCTGGTCAGAGCTGGGGCAATGTGTGCCCGGGGCGCGCGACAGGCGGGGTGGCGGGCTGGCAGACTCGGCCGATGGCGTGGTTTGAATTTCCTATACGCATACGCCGACTTGTCATAACGCAACAAGAATCACCCATTTGGGTGATGTGGAGTCCGATGGCCTTCTTGTAGTCCGAGATAACTTTTTTCGCCTTGGCAACCGATATGTCCTGGTTCTTGATCATGTCAGGCCACAACCAGCGCGCGAGTGGCATTTTGTAGGGCCTGAGCACATCGTCGCCCAAACAGAACCGAGCGTGCAGAAAGGCCTGGTTCTCCTTGCTGGCGGCGTACAGGTCTTGCACGACCTTGAGCAAATCGGCCCGGTCGAATTCGGCCAGTTTGGCTTTGATGTCGCTCCAGGTCCCAGTGGCTATCTTGGTTGCCATGCAGGGCTCAACGAACCGCGGATCGATCAGAGCCTCGCGCGGCGGAATAGCGCTTGATCGACAGCCCGCGTGCGCGCTTGCGCGCCTGGGCCAGATCGTAAGCCGTCTGTAACGCGAGCCACGCCTCGGCACTCCCGCCAAAGGCCTTGTCGAGGCGGATGGCCATGTCCGATGAAATTCCTGCCTTGCCGTTCACGACGTTGTTGAGCGCCTGCCTTGTCACCCCAAGAACCTTGGCCGCCTCGGTGACCGACAGCGCCAGGGGCTCGAGGCAGTCGTAGCGAATCGACAGCCCCGGGTGCGGTGGTTCCTTCATGGCCATACAGATTCCCTCCTCGAATACTCAGTGATAGTCGATCAGGTCCACATCAACGACATCGGCGCCGTGGAACCTGAAAATAATCCGCCAATTGGCGGAGACCCAGACGGACCAGAAGCCCTTCAGTTCACCCTTCAACGGATGTAGCCGCCAGCCTGGGAGGTTTACCTGCTCCGGCACCTGTGCCACGTCGAGCCGCGCCAGAATTCGCAGGGCCTTCGGCACGAGCGACGCCGAAATACCCTTGGCATTTCCCTGCGCATAGAGCCGGGACAAGCCCTTGTGGCGGAAACTGCGGATCAACAGAAGGCTCGCCGGCCAGAGCAGCCAACACTTTATAGTGACAAGTGTCACTTGTCCATTGTGGGACTATTCCCCACAGTGCTACGCCAGGGTACGCCCGTGGCGAAAGCTGCAATAGAGAATAAGTATTTGTATTGGAAGAGATAAGTGGTGGTGGTGGTGATGGGTGGACTTGAACCACCGACCTCAGCATTATGAGTGCCGCGCTCTAACCAGCTGAGCTACATCACCACGCTGGCGACGCCCGGTTCTAGATGGGCCTGCGGGCAGGCCCTGGGCGAGCGTGGGGCGCATTGTCTTTGCACCCCCCTCCGCTGTCAAGAAACCCTTTTAGAATCAGCAAATACCCGGGATGTGCCGGGCGCCTAGAGCTCCGCCGGCGCCAGCGGGGAGCCATCGATGTTGACCGCACGGGCACTGTCCACGGCGGCGAGTGCCTGGTGGATGGCCCTGGGGCTCTGCAGCGCGAGGAACAGCATCTCGCCGAGGTCGGTGAGCGAGATGTAGCCGCTGACGGTGTTGCTGGCGGTGAGGATGGCGGTGCCGGTGCCGGGGCGGCGCGTGGTGCCGCCGGCGCGGACGATGGTCCAGTCGAGATCGGTGCCGCGCAGGCGGTTCTCCGCCCACTCCTTGGCGCGCAATGCCCGGCCGGCGATGGCCTTGACGAAGGGATCCACGGCGGCCGCGCTGTCGCCGCAGCCGATGGAGCTGGTCAGCACGAAGCGGCGCACGCCGGCGGCGACCGCGGCGTCGATCACGTTGATGTTGCCCTGGGTGTTCATCTGCGGCGAGCCGCCGAGGATGGCGACCACCGCGCAGGCCGCGCCGTCGCGGCCGGCGAAGGCACGGGCCACGGCGGCGCGGTCGGTCATGTCGCAGAGCATCGATGTGGCACCGGCACGGGTGATGTAGTCGAGCTCGCGCGGACCGCGCAGCAGCGAGAGCACCTTGTAGCCTGCGGCGACGGCCCGCTGCGTGAGGCGGAGGCCGGGGTCGGTGTCGCCACCGAAGACGAGGACGGTGTCGTAGCTCATCGCTGGGGCCGCATGCCGGGTCGTGGCCGGTCGTCGTCGACGATACCCCAGGCGCCGCGGATGCGCCATAATCCCCGGCACGCCGTTCCCGGCCGCGAAAGGACCTTCACATGCAGCGGAATGTTTCATGCCTCCTCGCCCTGCTCGCCGCGGCCATGCTGCCGGCCACCGGCCTGGCCGGTACCGACAGCGGCTTCTACATCGGCGGCGCCGCCGGCCAGGCCAAGGTGGGCGACATCGATGCCAGTGCCATCGGCACGGGCAGCAACCTCAGCTTCGACGGCACGGACACCGGCTGGAAGGCCTTCGCCGGCTACAACTTC
>JAANMV010000590.1_pt1 | contig 44812 bp, 39 predicted proteins | sample 7279661 | NCBI WGS metagenome assembly JAANMV01 (sample SAMN14094540, study PRJNA606508) | bioreactor metagenome | isolation source: A lab-scale SPAN reactor treating ammonium-rich wastewater day 121 | place: Ireland: Galway | collected 2017-05-16
GGCATTATACTAAACAGCAACAAACATAAAGTTACTCTGTGGGAATATGACAAAGAGTATGCTCATACCATTAATGAATACAGGGAAAATTTTTATTACCTGCCTAAAGTTAAGATTCCGGCAAGAATAACAATCAGTTCAGATATTAATGCAGCTGTAAAGGATAAAGACCTTATTGTAGTTGCAACACCCACCCAGTTCATCAGGGGAGTTATAGAACAGGTAAGTGATATTGATTTTAATAACAGGCTGATACTCAGTGTTTCCAAAGGGATTGAAAACCACAGCCTGATGACAGTATCACAGATCTTCAATGATGTTTTCAAAAATATAAGCAAAAAAAATATCTGCGTACTTTCAGGTCCCTCTCATGCAGAAGAAGTAGCTAAAAAAATCCCCACAGCGGTTGTAGCAGCCGGGTATGATGAAAAAAATTCGGAGATCATACAAAAGCTCTTTTCTAATAATTATTTCAGGGTATATAAAAGCAGCGATGTACTTGGGGTTGAGCTTGGCGGTGCATTAAAAAACGTGATCGCAATTGCCGCAGGCATTGCTGACGGAGCAGGTTTCGGGGATAACACAAAAGCGGCTATAATGACAAGAGGGATCAGGGAATTAACCCGGTTTGGAATGAGGTTCGGCGCACATGAAAGCACATTTATGGGTCTGTCAGGCATAGGAGATTTAATAGTAACCTGCATGAGCAAACACTCTCGCAACCGTTTTGTTGGCGAAGAAGTTGGCAAAGGTAAAAAGCTGAAGCAGGTTCTGGCGGAAATGAAAATGGTAGCCGAGGGCGTTGCCACCACAGAATCTACACATGAGCTTTCAAAAAAGCTTGGGATTGAGCTGCCGATAATCGAGCAGGTGTATAAGGTACTTTTCCTTGGAAAGGACCCGCACCATGCAACAGAAAAACTTATGACTCGAAACCTTAAGGATGAAAAATAATCCCCCGGTTTTGTATATAAATGCAAAAGTCTGGCAACCTGATGGCAGCTTCTCTGATTGCTTCGGAGTAAGTAACGGGCATTTTGATTTTGTTGCTTCAAATTTGCAGGCTGATACCCTTAAAAAAAATTATACGGAAATTATTGATCTGAACGGCAGGCTTGTTCTGCCCGGCTTAACTGACGGGCATCTGCACCTTGTAAACGGAGCTCTTTCGCTAAGAGAGCTTGACTGTACAGGAATTGGTTCAATTTCTGCGATGCAATCAGAAGTAAAAAGTTATGTTTCTGATAAAAATCCCAAATGGGTAACTGGCGGCAATATGGATATCGGCAAAATTTTTGGCGATACATCACTTCACACCGGAAATTTTGCTGATAATATACTTTCAGATAAACCCTTATTTATTAATAATTATGATCATCATTCCGCAATCTGCAATTCAGAAGTAATTAAGCTTGCCGGATTATCAAGCCGTATAAATGAGTTTAAACCAGGGGAAATTGAGCTTGATATAAACGGCAATCCTACCGGATTGATACGCGAAGCAGCATTAACCGCAGTATATGAAGTTATGCCTGAACTTTCATTAAATGAAAAAGTATCCGCTCTTAGCGATTGTATTTCCGGAATGCACAGAAAAGGCATCACATCAGTTAGCGATATTACCCTGCCGCACGAGCTTGAAATTTATAATGAATTATATCAATCACAAAAACTGAATTTGCGGATAAATTCATATCTTCCTTTTACAGAGTTTGATAATATTCAAAATCACCTTGAATCAACAAAAAATATCAATAAAGATTATTTTTCAATTAAAGGGTTTAAAGCATTTTGGGATGGTGCATTGGGTTCTGATACAGCCTTATTCAGCCGGAACTACAAAAACAGAAACCATAATGGCTACAAAACTGAATTGGTAAGCAGCGGTAAAATAAATGAGCTGGCAAAAAGGATAGATAAAGCCGGTTACCAGATAATCATTCATGCAATCGGTGATAAAGCAGTAAGCGAAGTACTGGACCTGTATGAATCATTGCCAAACACGAAAAAGCTCCGGCACAGGATTGAACATGCGCAGCATATAGATCCCGCAGACTATGAACGCTTTGGCAGGCTAGGTGTTATTGCTTCAGTTCAGCCTGTTCATTTAAAATATGATGCCAGGGTAGTTGCTGAAAAACTGCCTGACGAACTGGTAAGGAACACTCATAATTATTCTAAAATTACTGAATCAGGCGGAATATTAAATTTCGGAACAGATTTTCCGATAGTAGGTTTTGACCCGTTTGAAAATATCCAGTTAGCTTCTACACGAGCAGCAGATTCAGGTATTTTTTTACCTGAATTTAAAATTCCGGTACATGAATGTATTAAAGCATATACTATAAATAACGCATATTCAAATCACAATGAAAATTTTGACGGCAGTATCTCTAAGGGGAAAGTCGCTGATTTTATTATTCTGAATAATGATATCTTAATATGTGATCCGGAAGAAATACAATATACAGCTATTGATAAAGCATTTCTAAACGGTGTAATTCTGTACTGATATTATAAAAGTATAAAATTATCTCAATTTTCTTACCATTTCCATTACTGCAATTCCATAAGCAACAGAAACATTTATAGAGTGTTTAAACCCGTACTGCGGTATTTCAATTGAAAAATCAGACACAGCAATAATATCATTTGAAACTCCTGTAAGTTCATTCCCCAGAATAAGGCATAATGGAAATTCATCCTTATTGATTTCTGTATAATTCCTGCTGTTTTCGGTGATTTCAAGCGGAACTATTTTTATCCCCTGTTCCTTAATTTTCTTCACGGCTTCCAAAGGTGATTTTATATATTCCCATGGAACAGCATCAGTAGCACCAAGTGCAACTTTTTCTATTTCCTGTCTTGGAGGGTATGGAGTGTAACCTGTTAAATACAGCTTTTCTATCAGCGCAGCATCACTTGTTCGGAATATTGACCCTACATTATAAATACTTCTGATATTATCAGCCATAACATAAATTGGGTGCCGTTTTATGGTTTTTGCGTCTTCAAGCGAAATACGTTTTTTGCCAACTTCTTCGTGTGTCAGTTTCTTCATTACAATATTTTGGAGTGCATCAACTGTGTTGATGCTGATTTTTGAATTAAATTGTCCGCATTGACACAGTCAATGCATTCCAGAATTCTTAGTTAAAAATATGCCCTTATTTCCGCAGTTCCTGTGTGTATTACCCTGCTTTTATTTTCAGCCCTGCCGAAATAGTTTATCGTTGCCTGTATAAAATTACTTATCCTGTATTCAAAATTCACGGACCAGAAGTAACTTTTACCGGGAACCAGTCCTTTTGTAAGCTCAAACGGCAGAAACACCGGGTTATCGCTCAATATTACTTCGTTTCTCGATATCTCACTTCGCAAAGTACCTTTTCCTGATAAAGAATAGATGAGCCTGAAAGTCTGTATGTTCATATCAGCCTGTGTTGGCAAAATAGGGTAATTATCCTTTGAGCGTTTGATCTGTACTTTAAAACCAGATTCAATATTTGCTGCCGGTTTATATATAAGCTCTGATGTTACCCCTTCGGAGTAAATGTTCCAGTTCCTAATTTCCAGCAGCGGAGCAAGGTTGCGTTCTGACTGTGTTACATAATCAGTAACAAGTGCAACGTCATCAGTAAAAGAAAGCCTGAGCCTGCCTGTTCTTTCGATATTAAGCGCTCTTTCATTTCCTGAAAAATACTGGTTGAATGCTTTCCGCTGAACAAAGCGGAGCTTTATACCGAAATATTCATGGTTCTCATATATACCAATATCCTGCTGAACTGTAGATGCCCCTGTAATTGTATTTAAATCATTCTGAAATGTACTGAACTTAAGAAGGTATATGTTCTTCTGCACCGGGTCTTTGCTTTTTTCAGCAATGCTTACATAAGTATCAAAAGTTATACTGCTTAAAAATTTATTTACCGGGTTTTTGCCTGCTGATGATAAAAACCTTGAAGGAACAACATTCAGGTTAACTGAGCTTTGAAGGTCAGTAGTTGGAAAAAGCTGATCTGTTGGCCTTAATATTTTTATATAATCACCGTCAAATGTTGTGAGGACAAATTCATTTTCATCCTGCAGACCGTTTTCGTTTATATCGCCGGTATATTTATAATTACCCGTACCCAGCTGAACCTGAATAAATACTACTTCCTGTTTTGCAGTACGCTCGCTGGAAACCTTATAAAAAAGGTTTGTATTAATACCCCTGTTCAGGAACCAGATATTGCTCTGTGAAGTGACAAGTATAGTCCGGGAATCAGTAAAACCCCTGCTTTCAAACTCTGGAGTATATTTCCTGTCATACACTACTACATCGCCTGAGGCAGAAATAAAATCAAGGTTTTTAAGCCTTGCACCTATGGTGCTGGTATATGAGTTTGACTGGCGTGCAAGAGTACCGGCTGAAAACTGGTCATCGAACCTGTAATTGAACTGGTAAGAAAGGTCCAGGTTAAAAAGGTCCGAAATTATCAGTTTTGGCTTAAATTCATAAAACCTGAAGCTTCCGGTATTTGTTGTATCAAAATTCAGTGAACGGATCTGTTTATCTTCCCCGCTTACTTCGAACAGCAGGTTATATTTGCCGGTTTTTCCGGTATTATTGCGCAGAAATTTATAATCTATCAATCCATACTGTCTTATCCATTTTCCGCCGTAATCAATTGAATTATCCCTGCTGGAAATATAGTCGGCATAATAAATAAACGAGGGAATTTTAAGCGAGTCGCCTTCAAACTTAAGGTCAATTGCTCCCCTTAAAGAATTGAATTCGTTTCCGCGTGTAATTCTTCCTCCGTTGGTAATTACCCTTAAATATTTGTTTGGTTTTAAGGAAAGAACAGCTTCTGTTGTAACTTCAGTTTTTTTAGCTGAATCCTGAATATCCCAAATCCTGTTATATTCTACTTTATTCAGCCTGTCTACGGCATTATAAAGTTTGTTAACTACTTTTTGTTTTACTGAAAGCTCAACATCACCGAAGTTTAAATTTCCAAGCTTGAATGATTTTGGATTAAGCACCAGCATGGAAGAAAATGCCCCTCCTTTATTATTAGTATCATCTGCATCACTCAGAAGATTGGCATCAAAATCGCTGGCTGTTCCTTCTATAAAAATCCCGGCATATTTGCTTAATTTCAGCTCAATACCTATATCTGCTGACTGGTATGATACAGGCAGCGGGAAAAAGATCAAAGGCATGTAACTTCCCTGTCCTATACCTGCAAATGTATAAGCAGAGCTGCTTAAGCTGTTATAGTCACCTTTGCCGGAACCGACAAATGAAAATGAAACCTGGTATAAAGCATTTGTATCCCCGGGTGCGTAAATATATTTAACAAAATTCTGTGAGTTTATTACAGTATCACGCTGGATGTAAGAGCCAAGTGACTTTCCGGCTGAATCCCTGCCCACAAAAGTTACACCGCTTTTTGATGCAAGGAACTTATTATCTCCGGCCTGTGATATTATTGTCCTGTCGCTGTCTGAAATTGTAAAATCAATCGGTTTATCCGGGTCGTCACGCTCCCTTAAGTATGAGAACGAGAGCTTAAGCCTTTCATTTATAACTGCTGTGCGGGTCTGGCCCGTAATAAAGCTTCTGGAATATTTTTTATCTGAATATTCAAAATCAACCACAATTCTGGATGCATTTGTGATAAGCCTTCTGTTGGTGAATTTAACCTGCCCGGTTGAATAATCTATTGTATAATCGCTGCTTTCACCCCTTGTCATTAAAATACCGTCGAGGTAAACTTTTTCGCTTCCTGCAATTACAACAATGTTCACTTCATTATCAGCACCAATAAGGCGGTAAGGCCCCTGGACGCCATCCTGCCCGGAGAATGAATTGCTGTTGAACCTGCCCCTGCTTATTGCACCTGTCAGGAAAATATCAGTTTTATTAAAATTTGCAAATCCCTTTGCTCCCTGCAGCTTTTTATTAAAGTTAAAGAATTCAGTACCTGAAATATTCACATCAATATCACCAAGTGTTGCTGTAACATTGCTTGACCTTAACTCAACAAATACTTTGTCAATTTCCTGCAGCTTTTGGGTATTGCCTTCAGGCTGAATAGGTGTGTTTTCGTCTGTTAAAGCAGCGGTTATATCTATATCACTAGAAAGCTTCCCGTTAAGCTGTAGCCGGAATCCGGATTGAAGAGAAAGATCCCTGTTATTTCCGATAGTAAATCCCCTGAAAATACTTCCTGATTTCTGCAGGTCTGTTCCTGCAAAAATATCCTCTACAAAATCTGTTCTTATTTCGGCTACCTTAACAGTATCACCTTTGGCAGTATCAAGCGTATTCAGAATTTCAAATCTGGAATAGCTGTCTGCAATATCAAACGGGTAATTTTTATAGGTTATAATAATCTGCAGCCTTTCAGGCTGTCCGCTTTTAATTATATCATCAATGAACTGCCTGCTAAGCTTTATCTTTCCGTACCTGAAATCAGTTTGATAGCTGGCAGGATCTACCACAGCTGAATCTGAATAAAGTGTAAGGCTTCCGAACCTTATAAATTTATCCGGCAGTGTTATTGCTGAATCTTCAGAAGTTACAGTTGTAACAAATTTTTTAAAATTAATATCTGTAAAGGTTTCCGGCTGTGAAAACAGTTCACCGTTAAATAAAATAAAAAATAAAACCGCAATTTTTGCAATTTGCTTCAAATAATACCGGCAGTAAGTTGTGCCTGCCGCTTAAACTTCTGCGGCAAAGCAATTATTTGGTCTGAGAGCTCTGCATAAGATCATCAAAATAATATTTTTCATAAAATTTATGATCTGCAAGCAGGCTTTCTACAATTGGTATTAATTTATCGTCTGATAACTGGAATTGATTTGGTTTATGTTCTGCCTTGTATTCGGCAACGATGTTCTCTATGGTTGAAAATATCATTAACTCTTCCCTGTCAAACTTGCTCCATCTGCCGTTTCTGGCATAATTATAAACATCTTTAAAGAAAATAATATAATCGCCGTATGAATCACTGCCAATCTCAAATGTTTTATATTTTATCCTTACGGGGAAATTCTGTTTTTCCTCTTCGGTAAAATCATACATCATGGATTTTTTGCTTTTTGCCCACCAGCTTAAATCCTGGCTTGTAACCATTTTCTTCACAATAAACTTCTTCATCTTATCGATATTGCCGTTATCATTTCTAACGCAGCCGTGTGAAAGTGCCCTGTATTCATTCTTTAACAGGTAATTTTTATTCGTACCGTGGAAGTATCGCAGTGAGTTCTCATCATAATGCGCCGCAAATAAACCCAGCGGGTTGCCCGGTCCGGGCGGTGTTGCAGGCTCAAGCGGGTCGCTTTCCGGGTCTTTCCATGAAGGCCAGTTCCTTAACCTGAAAATATTGTAATATCCAGTATACGTTTTTGTTGAAGGAGCCCCAACTACATTTGGCCAAACAGTTATCAGTATAGTATCGTTGTTATAAATCTGGTAAATGCGGGAAGTAAATTCCGGAATGTTCAGTTCCCAAAGCATTTTTGGTTTCGGGTCAAGATAGTGAGCCGGTACATTTATTGCCAGACTGAATTCAACATGACCTAAAGTATCATTAACCAGCTTCTTGGAAATATCCTTTGAGCCTTTGATTGCTTCAATTTCACTTTCGCTGATTATCGGGAACAGGTCAACAAGGTAATCTTCAATCTGACCATCAATATTTTCAACATTTTCCAAAGGCAATACAACCTTTTCATACCCTTTTGGGGTAATGGTATTTATTGAAGTTTCAGTAACAGTTTCTTCAGTTACTTTAGTTGACTTATTGGCTTCCTGGCTGTAGTCTATTTGGGTAAATAATAATACCCCGGTTACAACAACCGATAAAAATCCCAAAAATGTGTATTTTGACCCTTTTTTATGCATATTTTTAATTAGAACCGCTAATTTACCTTAAATTACTCAATTTTTCAAACCAATTAATTTTAAAAGAAAATCCCTGAAAAACTGTACTCTCTGTTAAAATTAATTCCGGTTTCAGGATATAAGGTTATATTACAAATTGGTATATTTGTTCCGCAAAATGGCAAACGATTTTAAACAAAAATTCTACGATATTACTGTATTGATTCAGCAGGAATTCGACCGCAATCTTGAAATTTACGGCGATAAGATTCAGTGCCGCAAAGGATGCAGCAAATGCTGTTCGCAGATATTCCGCATTACAAAGCTTGATGCTCACATTATCGCCGGACACATCAGGTCATTGCCCTCAGTTCAGCGCGAAGAGCTGAAGAAAAAAGCACGGGAGTATATCGATAATGTAGTGTCCGATCGCCGAGCGGACAACCCCTGCCCTGCACTCGGCTCAGAAGGTGAATGCACTATCTATGAAGCACGACCTGTTATTTGCCGGAGGTTCGGTATGCCTGTATATGATTACAAAAATCCTGAAAAGGTTCATGCATGCGAGCTGAACTTTAAGGATGGGGATGAACTGACAGATAACCTGCTTGTGCCTAACCAGACTTTTATCGGCAGGAAGTGGGATGAACTTAAAACAGAATTCGGCGAAGGCGCAGCAACAATTGCAGAAGCAATTGCAGGTGCTTAAATCCCATTCTGCCTTGTCTAAATCCTTACTTTAAGCTATTTTTGAAATAATTCAATAAAAAACCGTAAAATCAGCAAAAAACTCAGCTTATGTTTGAATCAGATAAAATTATGTTCGAAATTTACCGCGATAAACACTATAATGAAAAGTTTCATGTAGTATATTATACAGAGCTTAATGAACATAATAAACATATAGAAATTAACCGTGCAATGGCCGGCGAAAGCTATTTTGACGGTTTTATAAGGGATTACAAAAAAGAAGAAGCCAAACAGATCATCGAAGATATTGTGAAACAGCTTAATGAAGGTAAAACGGTTGAAAAAGCCGATATTCGCGAAAAGCTGAAGAATTATATACCGTAAATTCCAAATTACAAATTTCAGTTTACAAATTGAGATTTGTATAATTGAATAATATTCTATTTATCCTTATTAATAATCTGTAATTTTTTAACCTGCAATCTGCAATTATATTTGCAATTCCATTTTGGAACACACACACAATAATATATTCATTGATGAGCTTAGCACCCACTGGAAATTCACAGCAGGGGCTGTTATTGTTTCCGGAATAATTATTGCTGTTTTAAAAATAGCTTTCTTCCCAGAAGCTGCGCCTGATACGGAGCATTTATTCGAAGGTTTCTTTATTTCTCACCTTTTCTTTGCTGCGCTCACACCTGCATCGCTGCTTGCAAAATACAACAAAACACTGTGGCTTGGAGTAATTGTTGCAGTTGCAACATCATCAATCACGTGCACATTAAGCGATATTGTGCTGCCATACCTGGGCGGTATGGCGCTTGGCTACGATATGCATTTTCACGTCTGCATAATTGAAGAACCGCTGACATCCTGGTTATTCATTTTATCCGGGGCACTGCTTGGATTTATGCTTTCCCGCTCTGTCCGGAAGCTTTCAAGATATACACACGGACTCCATATTTTCCTCAGCTCAACTGCGGCGGGAATGTACCTCATTACCTACGGTGTTTCGGTAATTTCATTTAAAGCGCTGATATTCCTGCCGATACTCGTTGTTTCTGTGCTTATTCCCTGTGTGCTGAATGATATCGGCGTGCCAAGCTATATTGTTTCAGTAAATGCAGGCAGCAAATCCGATAAACGCAGGCTGCTTGATGAAATTCACCACGAGCACCACGACCACCATCATTAGCAATTACGAATTAAGAATTACGAATTTGGAATTGGATTAAATGTAAAATAAGTTTATAAGTTTGTAAGTTATACCTCACCCCCAGCCCCTCTCCTAAAAGGAGAGGGGGGCAAAGTGAGAAAATATTTTGCAGTATGGCACTCCCTCTCCTCATAGGAAAAAGAGACGGTCCAAAGGACTCTATTGGAGAGGGTGAGGTATAAAATCATTTTTTTGAAAACAGCATTTTTGCCTTATACAGCTGCGCTGTGTAGATTATTCCCGTACACAGAATTACAGCTGCTGCAATCCTTGCCGGCAGACCCAATAATCCGAATGTATTAAAAAATATTAATATTGCAGCAATATTAATTCCGAGTATAATAAGAACTTTGCTGAGCTCGTATTTTACAGGGTAAAATTTCTGCGATACAAAATAAATATATACTGCCATTGCAACGTAGCTGATAAGTGTCGAAAGAGCGCTGCCTGTTATTCCCCATACCGGTATCAGCAGAAGGGCTGAAGCAATGTTCAGCATAGCGCCAAGTCCTGTAATAAACGGCAGGTATTTGGTTTTCTTTTCGATATATACTCCCGCTATCAGGTTGGTGTAAATACCAAGGAATAAATATGCAAGCAATACAATAGGAACAATTATCACACCGCCCCAATACTGCTCGCCTATTATATATCCCTTGTAGGGCAGCGGAATTCTTATAATATCCTGTATGGTAAAAGTAAGCACAACAAAAACCAGTGAAGCTGCTCCTGTAAAAAGCGTAAGAATTTTTGCAAACAGCTCTTTTGCGCCGGGCTCTTTGGCATTGTTTAAGAAGAACGGGCGCCATGCATATTCAAACATGCTTACAACCAGCATCATAAATATACCCAGCTTGTAATTTGCGTTGTAGATTCCGACCGTTTTCACATCAACAAGAAAACGCAGCATCAGAATATTGAGGGTCTGCACTACCATAGAAGCAATTGCTGCCGGAAGATATGGCACTGAGAATTTCCACAGCTCACTCATAAGCTGCCTGTCATAGCTAAAGGACAGATTTTTAAGTATATACGGCAGCAGAAGCAGAAGTGTTACAAATGATGCTGCAAGATTACTGATAAACACGGCTTCCAGCCCGAATTTATAAACAAGTATCAGCACAAGGTTCAACGCAACATTTATACAGATATTAACCAGCTTGATAGAAGCAAATATCTTCGCTTTATTATTAAGTCTAAGGTAGGCAAAAGGAATAAGCGAGAGCGCATCAAAAAACAGTATGAATGCGGAATATATAATTATGGATTCATCTTTAACTCCCGTTAAACCCGCTATTGCTGAATGAAAAATCAGAATAAAGGATGAAAACAGTATACTGTTTATTGCAATCATGAAGAAGGGCTGGGAGAAATTTTGTTTTTCTGTGCCTATTTCGTTAGATGAAGCAAAACGGAAATACCCCGCTTCAAATCCGAATGAGTAAATAATGTTCAGGAAAGCAATATAGGCAAAAACAACGGCAACTACGCCATACTCAGATGGCGGAAAAACATTTGTGTAGAACGGAACAAGAATAAAATTGAGGAACCGCCCAACAATAGTACTTGTGCCGTAAATAAGCGTTTGTTTGGATAAGCTTTTTAGTTTTTCCAGCATTCAGCTACAAATATAGTTAAAATTAAGTTTTTTTTTAAGTTGCAGGGGGATATATAATATTACCGGTAATAAAAATAAACCCGCTTAAGGAAGCGGGTTAACTAAAAGAAATTTTAAATATATTAGCACTGAATTATTTTATCAGCACCATTTTTTTAGTATCAATAAAACTACCGGCAGTTATTTTGTAAAAATAAATACCGGATGCAAAATTACTTCCGTCAAATTTAATACTATATCTGCCGGCTGATCTAAATTCATTGGCAACTAAAACTGCAACTTCTTCACCAATAGAATTATAGATTTTAAGTGTAACATTAGAATTTTGCGGCAGCTCAAATTTTATTTCTGTTGACGGGTTAAACGGGTTAGGATAGTTTTGCAATAGTGAAAATTCTGTTGGCGCGCTGTTTATATTTCCAATAGGATTATCACCGCTTAATTCTGTACCGCCATTTGTAGAAACTGTAAATGAAAATGCCGAAGCAAAATCAGATTTTACTGAAGGTGTCTCATAAAGATCAACTGCCTGTACTCTGTACCTGGTTGCATGCAAAGTCCAGCAAACTGGAGGACAGGAAGCATCCGGGTGACTATGGCAGCCCGATGGCTCGCTTAGATCAACATATGAAGGAATAAAATTTTCATTAGCATCAACTGTTGCTATTAGTGAGTAACTGTTTTCATTTGGCAAAACAGTTACATTAGGCGAAGTAACTTTGAAAATGTTATACCGTTTTACATATACACCGGGACTTATTTCACGCCGCATATCCGGTTCTAAATTATGATTCCATGAAATTTTGTTATAAAGATAAGATGTGCCGGAAGGATTGTAACAATGTTCAACTTTTAAATTCATCGGTTTTGAAGGCGGTGTTAACTGTAAAATTTGATCTTCGTTAAAAACTTCACCGGTTTTATATATTTTTAGATTTGCCTGCGTACCATTCTGGCTTTCTAAATATATAAATATTCCTGTGTTATTATTATCCCAGTCTCTTGTTGAAGGACTTGAATAAGGCGAAAATACCTCATTATAACCAACACTCCATCCATCCCACCTGTCACCTTTCCATTCCCTGTTCGTCCAGACCTCATACGGAGCAGGATTAGAATACCACATAGGTTGATCAGCAATTAAATTAGTCTCTATTCTGTCCCAACCAAGTGTACCACCCCCGGGGGGTACTTCCTTTTTACCTAAACCAAACCAATTGTACATATCAGTACCATATAGCGGAGAAAAAACTGCCAGGCTTTTTCCATCCCTGCCGTTTGCGCCAGTGAATGGTGTACCGCCAAAATCATTTGAAGTGTAATTAACATTTACTTTTTTAAAGTATTCTATCTGCTGCGTACTGCTCCAGTCAGGGTTTTGATATCCATCCTGCACCCAGTCATACAGCCCGTCAGCACATTCCTGGTCAATCGGTACCTGCCACTGGTACCCGCTTCCAAAATAACCCGGGTATGCATGGTAAATATAGATACCTTTTGCCATACCATCTGCTGCAGGATTATAAGGATCGTCTTTAGCTTTATCACCCCACATTATTCTGTCATAATGTGACTCTCGTTGCCTGTTTGCTATCAGGAAAAATTCATTCCTGTTTTCATTTCCAATCGGCACTTCAAGGATTTGCGAATATGGGTTCTGATCTCTGGAAGTCCAGTCATTAACAGTATAGTTTGAATTAAAGGCATAATTTACCTTTTGCGTTGTATGATAACCCATCCTTATTAACTCGTAAGGACTCAAATACTCTTCCATACCGTTATAATTATTTACTTTGCTGTATAACTGATGACCGCCTAACCAGCTAAAATTTCTGACTGCGTATAAATAATGACCGTGTTCATGCCCTGAAAAGCTGATAACTGCCCATTCATTAAGCGGGGCATACATAAAGTATGATGCACCAGAGCCGCCGTGACCAGGTGAAATCATAAAAGTAGAATGCTCTTCACTGGGCCAGCCGCCGTTTTTTACAATTACCTGCTGACCACCTGAATTATAAACTGTATGCTCATCGCCGTGATAACAGGAAGGATGAGGTGTCTGTCCGTGTGTCATTCCAATTCCATCGGGCTGGCTGCGCCAGCATATATATAGCATATCAGCGTATCCATCAGGGATATTGTATTTCCATTCACCAAGAGTATTTTTGCTCCATTTATCGTAATCAGGCCAGTGAATCACAGAACCCTGTAACGATGCAAGATAGTTAAACATATCATCTATTGCATGGCTGAAACCGTCTGTACCATACATTGATTTGTATTCATCAACCGTGTAAGGCAGAACTACACTCACAGCTTGCCCGGTTACATGAAAAGTACCCCTCGATACTTCCATCCAGTAATCACTTAAGGTTTCTGTATTGCCGTTATAAGCATCCCACCAGTTAACAGATGTTTTCTTTGTAAGGCTTATAACATCATTAATAAATCCGGGTGCCTGGTTAGGATGCCAGTGAGAAACGTCAGGACCCGGATCATTTTTATACTGCACAAATACAACTAAAACGGGAAAAGTTGCATTTTGCACTGTCGTATATCTTTCAATACTTTCGGGTTTCCACTGTCCGCCAATATAATTGGGGTCCCAGCTTACCGAAGATGAATACCCAAGATTGCATTCAAATCCTTTTGGATTATTATCCTGTGAAAATATATTGAGATTTAATGCTGTAAACAGCATTAATAATATTATTGTTTTCATATGATATTTTTTATAATGTTTTATTAAATAAAGTTTGTTAATATTGCAAAAAATAGCAGATAGGGGCGGTTAGTCCGTTTTTAAACGGCTAACTTATTGCCATAATTTGCCTCGCAAGCTGTATGGTGCCCCTTATTCTGCTTTACTATTTTACTGCCATGGCGGTGTTTTCATAAACAAACCCTCCGATTTATTTTATTAAAATAAATTTTTTGACCTGCATTTGCTTTTCAGAAAAAAGCCTGTAGAAATATGTACCTGTTGCAAGATTATCTGCATTATAAATTAATTCATATACTCCCTGTTTAAGCTGTTTACTGATTACTTCATTCACTTTTCTGCCAAGTACATCAAATACTTCCAGGCTGTAATTATCATTCACGACTATATCAAATTTAATAACTGTCTGGCTGTTAAAAGGATTCGGATAATTCTGGTGAAGTTTAAAAATCTCAGGTATTTCACCGCTTAATGAAGTAACGCTTACATACTGCCCGCCTGTAGTTGTTTTTAATATCTGTCCAAGACCGCCAGTTGACCAGCCAATTGTATCATTGTAAAACCACATTGATCTATGAAATGCATTTGAAGGTGTAACCTGCTGCACCCAGTTAAAGCCCCCGTTAGTGGTTTTATATAAAAGCCCTATAGTACCGCCGCACCAGCCTGTGTTCTGGCTTGAAAAGCTTACACAGTAGGTCTCTGTTCCCGCAGGAAACGGTACCCTGCCTATAGTATCCCATGATGAACCAAAATTTGTCGTTCTGTAAATAAGCCTGCCGAGTGTAGATTCACTGCTTCTGGCTGCAACCCATCCGTAATCGCCTACAAATGATTGTTTGAAGAAATCAGGCTGACCGTTATCGTATAACGGTACAGGTACCTGAAACCAGTTTACTCCGCCATTTGTTGATTTAAAAATTCCTGCGCCATCAGAACACAAAATTCCGTTATTTGAATCCTTAAAATAAATATCTCTTATAAATGCATAATTAATTTGGGTTGAATCTATACTAAATCCACCGTTTGTTGTTTTATAAATATACGGTGAAGTACCTGTATACCAGCCAGTATTTTCGTTTAAAAAATAAACTTCTAAATAACTATTACCCATCCCCCATGGTCCGTTTCTTATTATCAGCCAGTTTTTTCCGCCATCTGTTGTTTTTAGTATTGTTTCAAACCAGCCAACACAATAAACTACATTTTCGTTGACAGGATGTATGCCGTATAAAGGTTTATTAGGCACCCCGCTGTTCTGCAATACCCAGTTTAACCCTCCGTTTGTTGTTTTAATAATTGTTCCCCCATCACCGCATACCCAGCCGGTGTTCTGGTTGATAAATTCGATATCAAGCAAAGTAGTATTAGTGCCGCTTACCTGCTGAATCCACTGGCAGTTTGCAATATTGTAAAGCAGTGATATAGCGATAATAATATAAAAATATTTTTTCATAAACTTATTATTTTAATAAAATAAATTTATTAGTCTGACAAAAATTACCTGAAACAAGACTGTAATAATAAACTCCTGAAGACAATCCGTCTGCATTGAACATAATTTTATATGTTCCTTTATCTATAACTTCATCAAACAGAACTTTTACGGTTTTGCCTGTAACGTCATAAATTGTTAATAAATATTTTTCTTTTGTTACAATATCAAATGTAATATTTGTTTGCATATTAAACGGATTTGGGTAGTTTTGATAAAGCTTGAAATCTACCGGAACTATGCCGCTTATTGGTTCGATCCCGACATATGTTCCACCGTTTGTAGTTTTTAAAATATAACCGCCGCCGCCTACAGCCCAGCCAAGTGAATCATTTAGAAACCAAAGGTCTCTCCTAAAACCATTTATCGGAACATTCTGCTGAATCCAGTTAAATCCTCCGTTAGTAGATTTAAAGATATAGCCGGTTGTACCTCCGCAATAACCCGTATTTTGATTAGTAAAACATACCGAATAATTAAGTTCAGCTCCCGGATAAGGTACACGGGCTATGCTGTCCCAGCTTACACCGAAGTTAGTTGTTTTCCAGACAAGCCTGCCTCCATTTAATGGTCCGCCTTCGCCAATTACCCAGCCATTATTCCCGGCAAAGCTGATCCTGTATAAATTCGGCATTCCTCCCTGGAACAATGGTAATTGTACCTGATTCCATATAACACCGCCATCAGTTGAGCGCATTGTTAATGCACCGTCACCGCATAATACACCTGTATTTAAATCTTTAAAATAAATATCCCAAAGATATGTAAATACTGTATGGGTCGAATCAAACGTAGCGCAGCCATTAGTAGTACGCAATATATAATTATCTCTCAAAAGCCAGCCGGTATTTGCATTTAAAAAGAAACACTTATTTAAACCGGGGTCGGGTGGGCTGCTTTGTCCGTTTCTTATTATTTGCCAGTTACTCCCGCCGTTTGTACTTTTAAGAATTGTCTGAAACCAGCCAACACAGTAAAGAGTATTGGCATCAACAGCTTCTATACCTTCTAGTCTTTTATTTACTCCGGAGTTTTGCTGAATCCAGTTCACTCCCCCGTTGGTAGTTTTAAGAATTACACCTCCATCGCCGCATACCCAGCCGGTATTCTGGTCTATGAAATCACAATCCAGCAATCCGGTTGAAACAGGGCTTGCCTGCTGTAACCACTGTGTATTAATATCAAAAGGGATGAGAAAGATAACATAAATTAAACAGGAAACATACTTTTTAAAATTAATTGTTTTGTGGAGATTGATATTTTGTCCGGTAAATATCATATAATTTCAGGTTTATTGTTTACTCAAATATAATACGGTTGTTTACGTAAAGCAAACACAAAATAAAAAAGCCCCGCAAGCGGGGCTTATAAATAACTGAAATTACCTATTATCTCCAGTTTATCCTTACGCTGCCTGATGTGAGCCTGTAATCAAAACAGTCATAAACATCAAATGAATACCTTCCGGCATCATAAAATGTTACTTTTTTCCAGAACCATGTCCAGTTCTTTTCAGTATCAACGTAAATTGTATTATCAAAATTGCCGTCTTTATAGATCTCAAATCTTACGGAACGGCAGGCTATTTCATACGGCAGCCTTACAAGAACGTAAATATATCCGCCGCCGGAGCCTATGTTGAATGTTGAGCTTTCTGTTATCGGGTAACCGTCATCGGATACACCTTCGCAGAAATATATTGACTGCGCATTAGAGCTTTGTCCTGCTAAAAACAGTACAAGCGCAAACAGTGAAGAAGCCAGTAATTTTTTGATCATTTTTTTAATTGACCCTTTCTTATTTTTAAAAAATAAACCCTTAAAAAATACAGGCATCCCCGGTTATTAAGGAATGCCTGTTATAAATTCCTTAATAAATTTTATCTCATTGAAATTTTTACAGTTCCTGTAGCAACCGGTGTTCCGTCCGGTTTCATAGCTGTAACTTTATAGTCGCCTGCTGAATAGAATGTATGGAATTTATCGAAATAGATATAATCCCAGTCAGGCTGTACGTCAAATTTTTCTGTAGCAATAATTTTTTCGCTCGAGCCAAGCTTGGTGATTCTGAGCTCCAGCTTGCCTACGCCGATAGTTTTGCCTGTGCCTCTCATGTCGATCATGCAGGTAAAATATCCGCCGTTTTTGCCGATAATGAACTCATCTGATTTGCCTATTTCTTTGCCGCCAGTATATTCTTCACAGAAATACAGCTTAACATCGCTTGAGCGTTCATCAGATTTTGTATCTTCGGTCTTTCTTTCATCGCTCTTGGTATCTTCCTTCTTTGTATCCTCTTTCTTGGTGTCTTCCTTCTTGTCTTCTTTCTTTTCATCTTTGTTTGAGCTGCAAACATAGCCAACTGCAAACATTACCATTAAAGCTATTAAGAACTTTAATTTGTGGTTGTTCAGCATTTTAATTTTCTCCTTTAGAAAAGTTAATTGTTCTGATATGAATTTAATTTGAATACTCCTAACAGAAAAATCAGAAATGCGTTTTGAGTGCGGATTTCTTATCAAAATTATGCATTTTTTGCAAAATAAGCAATAATGAATTGTAAATTTTAGTAATTTCAGGAATTATCAGAATTCCAGCGAAAAATCAACAGAACTGTATGAGTGGGTCAATGCCCCAAGCGAGTAAAAATCAATACCTTTATGCTGAATTTTACTGAAATTCGAGGCATTTATGCCTCCGGAAAGCTCAATTTTAAAGCCTCCGGCTTTCAGTAGCATTATTGCTGTTTTAAGCTCAGACTTTTTAAAATTATCCAGCATAACAACTTTTATTATACCTTTGCCGTATTTTAATACAGTATCAAGCTCATTTAGTGTTTTTACTTCGATCTCAAATTTTTGTTTCAGTTTGTATGAAATATTTTTGCGGAGCAGTGCATCCAGGGTATTTTCAATACCTCCAAGGGCTTCTATGTGGTTATCTTTTATCATCACTGCGCTGTTAAGCGAAAGCCTGTGAAACTCACCGCCCCCTGTTTTAACGGCTGCAGCTTCAAACAGCCTGAAACCGGGAGTGGTTTTGCGGGTATGCAGTATTTTTGCTTCTTTATATTTTAAGCGCTTAACAAAGCTGTTTGTAAGTGTTGCTATACCGCTCATGCGCTGTAAAAAATTAAGCGCAGTTCTTTCGCCCCTTAGCAGTGTGCTTCTTGATGCCGTTATTTTCAGAACCCTGCTGCCTTTTTTAACCGGCGAGGCTTCTTTCCTGAATTCAGTGAATTTTAATGCAGGATCAATTATCCTGTATGTTTGTTTGAATATCTCCAGCCCGGCAATAATACAGCTCTGCTTGCAAAGCAGCTCTGCTTCGATGATCTCTTTCCCTGCATTACCCTTTAAAAGAAGACCAGTAGTAACATCATTATTAACTTTATCTTCAGCCAGCGCTTCCTTAATCTTGCGGGAAATTTCCTGTTTGTTTATTCTGTAAAATTCTTTTAATGTCATTCTATAAATACTGCAGTTTACTTTTTAAAACATTTCAGCTCTTTATAATCTGTTATACCTTCAGGCAGAACTGCATCATCAAGAAGAAGGACAGGGATACCTTCTTTTACGGGAAACTTTGCCCCGCAGTTTGTGCATACAAGGTATTCACCTTCGGCTTTCAGCGGGAATTTTCCTGCCGGGCAAACAAGCTCCTGTAAAATTTCTGCTTTTATCAATTAAAATGAGGTTTAACAAGTTCTATAAAATCCTTTGGAGGTCTGACAGGCTTCATGGTTTCCAGGCTTATGAATGAATGTTCTGTATACCCGGTAACAATAAGCCTTTCATTTACAAACAGCTCATAGTTTATCTTTACCCTTACACCGGGCATATTTTGAATGAAAGACCTGATAATAACAATATCGTCATACTTTGCAGTGGATATATAATTGGCATGCGCTTCAATCACCGGAAGGCCGTAATGCAGCTTTTCAAGCTCTGTGTAGGGATAACCAAGCTCCCTCAGCAGGTTGTTCCTGCCTGCTTCAAAATACTCCAGGTAGCGGCCGTTATTTACAATACCCATATTATCGGTATGCGCGTAGAGTACTCTAATATTTGTTTCAGATTTTATCATATACTATTTTTTACCACAGAGTGCACAGTTAAATATTTTTATACACCTCACCCTCCGTCTCCCTCTCCTCAGAGGAGAGGGAGAGTAAATCTTCCAAAATTTCTAAAACTTTGTACCCCTCTCCTTTCAGGAGAGGGGTTGGGGGTGAGGTCTAAAATATCTTGCCCGGATTCAGTATATTTCCCGGGTCAAAAACCTTTTTAATTTTCCGCATCAGTTCAATTTCATCTTCAGCAATTGCAATAGGCAGGTACGGTTTCTGGGAATAGCCTATACCATGCTCGCCTGATATCATCCCGCCCAGCGAAACTGTCAGCTCAAAAATTTCACGGATTGCTTTATCAAGGTTTTCTTCCCAGCTTTTTTCATCAAGCTTATCTTTCAGTATATTCACATGAATATTACCATCCCCGCTGTGCCCGTAACAAATTGTCGTGATCCCGTACTTTGCTGAAATTTCCTTCACTCCCCTGATAAGCTTTGTCATATTTGCGCGGGGTACAACTGTATCTTCTTCCTTATAGGGTGAAATTGATTTCACCGCCTCGCCAATTCCGCGCCTTAGCGCCCAAACATCCTGCACTTTCTGTTCATCTTCGGCAAGCACCATATCAAGCGGGTTGAATTCTTCAACAACTTCGGCAATAAGCTCAATATCTTTATCCAGCAGTTCAGGGTAATTGCCGTCAACTTCAATAAAAAGCTGCGCTTCAGCTTCGCTGTTGGGGAATTTCTTCCCCTGCCGCTCTTCTGCTGCCCGGACTGCAGCCTTTTCCATAAATTCAATTGCAGAAGGGGTTATGCCTTTCTGAAATATCTTTGCAACTGCATCGGTTGCATTTTCAAGCGAGCCAAATGCTGCAAGTATAACTTTTTTATGCTTTGGAAGCGGTATCAGCCTGAAAATTATCTTTGTAATTATTGCTAGAGTTCCTTCACTGCCAACAATAAGCTGTGTTAAGTTATAACCTGTAACATTCTTTAATACTCTGCCACCTGCATTAATAATTTCGCCTGTTGGCAGCACGGCTTCAAGTCCTAGTACATAGTCCTTAGTAACGCCGTATTTAACAGCCCTGGGACCCCCTGAACACTCAGCCAGGTTGCCGCCAAGGTGGCAGGAGCCTCTTGAAGCCGGGTCAGGCGGGTAGAAAAGCCCCAGCTTTTCAACTTCTTCCTGGAATACCTGTGTAATTACTCCGGGCTGAACTATTGCCTGAAAATTTTTGGTATCTATCTCAATAATTTTATTGAAGCGCGCCATCGAAAGGCAAATTCCGCCGTGAACGGCAAGCGCACCGCCTGAAAGACCCGTTCCCCCGCCTCTTGGTGTCACCGGGATATTAAATTTATTAGCCAGCCTGAAAATTTCCGATATTTCCTGTGCAGCGGCAGGCTTAACTATCACTTCAGGCGGAAAGCTCAGGTCTTCTGTTTCATCTTCTGAATGCAGCTTTATCGATTCATCGTCAGCAAGTACAAATTCATCACCTGCTATCTTTTTAAGATCTTCAATAATCTGCGGGGTAACTTTATTATACATTACAGTTGATTTGCAGTTTTATGGATGGCCAGCAGCTTATTAATAAGCGCTTCAACTTTGTTAAGATGAAGCATAGAGCTTGCATCGCTTAATGCTTTTGAAGGGTTAGGATGTGTTTCGATGAATATTCCGTTCACGCCTACGGCAGCAGCAGCTTTGGCAAGCGGTTCAATAAATTCAGGATTTCCCCCTGATTTTCCGTTATCACTTGAAGGCATCTGAACGCTGTGTGTTGCATCAAAAATCACAGGGCAGCCGAATGATTTCATTATATCCAGCGAGCGCATATCAACAACAAGGTTCTGATATCCGAATGTTGTTCCGCGCTCTGTTACCATTACTTTATTGTTTCCGGCATTACGTATTTTATTCACCTGGTGAAGCATATCACCGGGAGCAAGGAACTGTCCCTTTTTAATATTTATGATCTTGCCGGTTTCAGCTGCAGCTTCCAGCAGCTCGCTTTGCCTGCATAAAAATGCAGGAATCTGCAGAATATCTGCATACTCTGCCGCTATTTCCGCTTCAACTTCTGAATGTATATCAGTAAGTACCGGAATATTTAACTTAGCCCTTATATTTCCAAGTATTTCCAGTGACTCCAGTACTCCTATAGAACGGAAAGATTTACCGCTTGTGCGGTTGGCTTTTTTGTATGATGCTTTGAATATAAAAGGTATGTTTTTCCCGGATGTTATATCAATCAGCCTTTTGGCTGTTTCAAAACAAATTTTTTCTGTTTCAACTACACACGGACCTGCAATTAAAAAAAGATTTTTGGTGTTATAAAGGTCATAGGTTTTTCCGCCGTTTTTAATAACTATATCAGCCGCCGGCAGTTCTTTTGATCTAACGTTCTTATTTTTCGGAGATTTCAAATTTTTCCGGATAATTAGTCAAAATTAGTTATTATTACAGTTTTTAACAACGCATTTAATATTATTTTCTGAGAATTTTCATCATAATAATAACACTTATATAGGGATTGATTTTTCCGATTCAGATTATTAAAATTAACAAAATAATTAAGGAATAATGAAAAAAACACTTATCCTGCTCTTTCTGATATTATCAGTAACAGCATCAAACAGCCAGCAAACAGACAGTTTAAAAAATAAGCTGAAGACCAGGAAAGAACCGCAGAACAACTGGGCAATAAACCTGACTTTTTCTGATAACGGGTTCGGGCTTGGGGCTGCCAAGTTTTTTAATCTTTCAAAAAATGTAACATTTAATGCCGGTATTATGTTTTCCGGCGCAAAGGATGACAGGGAGTTTGACCAGACAGATATTTTCGGCAACTCAGTTACCCCATTTAAAGTTAACAGGCTGTTCTTATTTCCCGTGCTGAATTTCGGAATGCAGTACAGGCTGTTCAGTGATGATGTTACAAGCGATATGAGGCCGTTCATTAATTTCGGGGTATCACCGGCTGCCATTATATATACACCGTATAATGAGCCGTTCTTTGCAAGCTTTAAGTACGCAAGGGCTAAATATACTATCGGCGGTTACGCCGGTGTTGGGCTGGACTATATGACGAGCCGGACTTCAGGATTAAGCTTTAACCTGCGTTATTACTATATGAGGCTGTTCGGTGAAGGGATAAGAAGTATATCAACTGCAGAAATTAAAAATTTCGGGGGGATATATTTTGTTTTCGGTTATAATTTTATGAAGTAAGAAATTTATATAAAAAATAAAAAGGGGCTTAAGCCCCTTTTTTAATGACATATAAATGCAATCTTATTTTATCAATTTATCAAATTCCGCTTCATCAATCACCTTAACTCCTAACGCTTCAGCTTTTTTAAGCTTGCTGCCGGCTTCGGCTCCCGCCAATACATAATTAGTTTTTTTACTGACCGATGATGAGGCTTTGCCGCCAAGCGATTCAATAAGCTCCTCTACTTCCTCACGCCTGTATTTTTCCAGCGTTCCCGTTACTACAAAGGTCAATCCTTCCAGCTTGTTTGATGCTGCCGCAGAAGATTTCTCAACTTCAAACTGCAGACCTGCCTTTCGGAGCTTTTCGACCATCTGCAGATTGCTTTTGGTCCGGAAAAAATCATAAACACTTTCAGCAATTCTTGGACCAATTTCGTGAATGGTCTCTATTTCATCCTTCGATGCAGCTATTATCTTATCAATACTCTTAAAATGTTTGGCAAGTATCCTTGCCGTACGGTCGCCAACGTGCCTGATCCCGATAGCATACAGCACTTTTTCGAATGGACGCTGTTTGGAGCGCTCTACTGAATTTAAAATATTATCAATGCTTTTTTCGCCGAACCGTTCTATAGCTTTAAGCTCTTTTTCTTTTTTATACAGTGTGTAGATATCAGTTACATCCTTTAAATAGCCAAGCTGAATGAACTTTTCAATTATCTGGAAACCAAGCCCCTCTATATCCATTGCAGTTCTGGCAACAAAATGCTCCATCCGCCCCTGCACCTGCGCAGCGCAGAGCGAATTTGTGCAGTAATAATTTGCTTCACCTTCGGGTCTGTGCAGCGGCTGTTTGCATACAGGACATTTTTCAGGCATTTTAAACGGCTTGCTGCTTTTGGGTCTCTGCTCCTTAACAACTTCAACCACTTTGGGAATTACATCGCCTCCTTTTTCGATCTTAACGTAATCGCCTTCACGTATATCCTTTCGCTCAATTTCATCGCTGTTATGAAGCGTAGCCCGTGATATTGTTGAACCTGCAAGGAAAACCGGCTCCAGCTCTGCTACAGGCGTTATAGTGCCTATCCTGCCAACCTGCAGAGTTATACTTTTAAGCCTGGTAACAGCCTGCTTGGCTTTAAATTTGTAAGCAATAGCCCACCGCGGACTCTTTGCAATAGCGCCGACTTTATTCTGCTGTTCAAGTGAATCAAGCTTAATTACAACGCCGTCAATTTCATAGGGCAGCTCATCGCGTTTGGTTTCAATTTCTGCGCAGAATTTTTTTACTTCTTCTATATTGTTTACAATTCTTGTAAGATTATTTACAGGAAACTTAAGCTCTTTCAGAATATCCATATTACCGGAATGTGACTTAAGCTTTTTCTGCGCAGCATTATCAGTATACCTTAAAAAATAACAGAACATATTAAGCCTGCGTGCAGCCACTTCACGGGAATCCTTTAGCTTAAGGCTGCCTGCAGCAGTATTGCGCGGATTTGCATAACGGGGTCTGCCTTCGGCTTCCTGCTCTTCGTTTATCCGGTAGAAATCCTCTAGCATAAAAAACACTTCCCCGCGAACTTCGATATCAATTTTTTTATCAAGCTTCAAAGGAATAGACCTGATGGTCTTTAAATTTGCCGTGATATTATCCCCTCGTACACCATCTCCCCTGGTAGCTCCCTGCACGAATAATCCGTTCTTATATACCAGTGATACTGCAATACCGTCAAATTTAAGCTCGCATACGTAACGGTATTTTTCACCTTTAAGGAGGTTGTTTATCCGTTTATCAAATTCATTCAGGTCATTTTCATCATAAGAATTAGCCAGTGAGAGCATTGGTACTTCGTGGATAACCTGCGGGAAATCATTGGAAAGGTCACTGCCGACTCTTTGTGTCGGGGAGTCAGGTGTTTTAAGCTCAGGATAAGCTGCTTCAAGCTCAAGCAGCTCCTTCATCATCATATCATAAGCAAAATCATCAATATCCGGTTTAGCCAGAATATAATATTTATAATCGGCATCACGCAGCTTGCTGCGAAGCTTTTCTGCTTTTTCTGTTATCTTTTTATCTGCAGGCATAAACGGATCAGCTGATTTAAAAAGCACTCCGCAGTTATTGATCCTGCTTAATGCCTTCTTTGGTTATTATCAGATTTTTAATTGAAGAGCCGGGTGTAAGACCGGATTTTTTCAGGTACTTCCCGTTCAGGTAAAGGTCAACATTCTGGCTGGTATTTGCGCTGAACCGGAATTTATCTTTTGCTTTAAAGATCAGTGAATCTTTTGCATCAATACTTTCATCATAAGGTTCTGTATCTTCATCAACATAAAGCTTTATTTTTATATCTTTAACAGCTTTTACTGTAAGTATTAAAGAATCCTTTTCTGCAAGGGTTTTCAGCGAATCTTTTATCCTGGCAGAATCTATTACCTTATTATTAATTTTATTTTCATAGTCGCTTGAAATTTCGTTAAAGGTTTTAGGCTTTACATCGCTTTTCTTTTCGCCGTTGCTGTTTAGGTAAACAACCAGGAAATATATTCCCGCAGCAATAGCTGCAAAAAGCAGGCCCAGCAGTATTTTTTGTGTTATGGATTTGTTGGAATATTCCGGAGTGTTATTTGATTCAGCAGGTTTTGCCTTAAAGTAATCGGGCTTTTCGGTTTCCAGGCTTTTTGAATAAACCGTTTCCGGGGTTTCTTCTTCATCCTTCTTCAAGGGCTGTTCCAGCACAGATATCCTTAGCTTGGCATCGGGAGCGCTTATATCTTTTGCATTTTCATCGGCAAATTTACGCCTCGCATAAAAACCTGCTTTGGCTTTATCGTAATCATTTAATACCTGGTTCTCATTTTCATTGATAGCCCTTGCATAAGCTTTAATAAATGACCTGATATAAGTTTCGGGCTGAAAAGTAAAATTCCCGCTTTCCAGTAATTGAAGGAATTTTGTATTGATCCTCGACTCGGCAGAAATTTCAGCAATAGAAATTCCCTTGAGCTCTCGTAACTTTTTCAGATCCAGTCCAAATTCCTTTAACATTAAATATCCCTTTAAGCCCGGTGCTTCTGGATAGAGGTTAATTTTATCAATTTCGCTAAAATAATTCAACAATTTATAACTTTCAATTGAAATATTGATAAAACCGTTAATTTTTAATGGTTACTTTCAACAGGATATTGCCCGGACGAACCCCATAAGTATGATTTTTATTTAAATTGAATAAAATTTGAAAAACAGGTATATTTATTGATTAATGCTTAATTTTTACAGATTACGGCAGGATTACCTGAGTTTTAAAGGAACCGAAAGACTGGATCTCATCAACCGGTTATCTACCAATGAAGTAAATTCACTTGAAAAATTTGGAACTTGTAAAACAATTCTTACTTCCGATAAAGGAAGGATAATTGATCTGTTAACTCTTTACAATCTGGGAGATATAATTTTTGTTTCCTGTTCATTTAATAATGCAGAGCCTGTTATAGCTCATCTTGATAAATATACTATTATGGATGACTTTACTGTAAAGAATTTATCAGGCACACATGAAACAATTTTATTTACAGGCAATAGCTCTGCAGAATTTGTTTCACATTTTGCAGGAATAGACCCGGTATCCGCTGATAATAAAACGTTTTTTGTTACAAAAGATCATGATGCCATAATTTGCGTGAATGATTCATTAATGGGCGGGGTTTTATTCATTTACTCCACTGATGATAAAGAGTACTGGGAAAATAAAATTTCCGGTGTAACTTATACAGGGTTCCAAAACCCGCTGGAAAAATCAGGGAAGGATTTTGAAACAGAAAGAATAGAACTGGGTATCCCCGGATTCGGAAAAGAGCTTAGTGAACAGTTTAATCCCCTGGAGTGCGGTCTTAACAAGTACGTAAACTTTACAAAAGGCTGTTATATAGGCCAGGAAGTAATTGCAAGGCTTGATGCCTACGATAAAATAAGCAAACACATGGTTGGTTTAAAAATTGAAGGAAGTTATTCCGAAATTAATGAACAATTGAAGATTACAACCGGCGGAAAGGAATGCGGAATATTAACAAGTACTGCTGATTCCGGTAAATATGGTTTTATAGGTCTTGGATTTATAAAAACCATCTTTCTTGATGAAAATAAAGATTATTTCATAAAATACAACAACGGGCAATTAAAATGCCGAATTGCGAAATTGCCTTTTTCTGATTTAAATTAAACTGAATATACAGGAGATAATAATACAATGGCTTTAAATATTAAAGATTTATTGGGAAGTGATGCATCACTGCTTGAACATAAAAGCAATACAATTTTAAAAGATGACCTGCATTTACCCGGACCGGATTTTGTTGACAGAATATGGAAGGATTCAGACCGTTCACCGCAGGTACTGCGAAACATGCAGGCAATCTTCAATTCAGGCAGGTTAAGCGGTACAGGTTACCTTTCCATACTGCCGGTTGACCAGGGTATAGAACACTCTGCAGGGGCATCGTTTTCGCCAAATCCGGTATATTTTGACCCGGAAAATATAGTTAAGCTTGGCCTTGAAGGCGGCTGCAATGCAGTTGCATCAACACTTGGAGTTTTGGGCGCTGTTTCAAGAAAATATGCTCATAAGATCCCTTTCATACTTAAAATAAATCACAATGAATTTTTATCATACCCCAACAAATACGACCAGATACTTTTTGGAAGTGTTGAGCAGGCCTTCAATATGGGTGCAGCCGGTATTGGCGCTACAATTTATTTCGGCTCTGATGAATCATCAAGGCAGATACAGGAAATCTCACAGGCCTTCCAGTACGCACATGAGCTTGGAATGGTAACAATATTATGGTGCTACCTCAGGAATTCTGCTTTTAATGTTAAGGGTGATAAGGATTATCATTTATCAGCAGATCTAACCGGACAGGGAAATCATTTGGGAGTCACAATTGAAGCTGATATAATCAAACAGAAGCTTCCTGAAAACAACGGCGGGTATAATGCAATTAAGTTCGGTAAAACAAGCAAGCTTGTTTATGAAAAGCTTTCAAGCGATAACCCGATTGACCTGACAAGATACCAGGTTGCCAACTGTTATATGGGCAGGTGCGGTTTAATTAATTCAGGCGGGGCATCTACTGGCAAAGGCGACAGCGATCTGAAAGAAGCGGTTAAAACTGCAGTGATAAACAAAAGAGCCGGCGGAATGGGACTGATTTCAGGCAGGAAAGCTTTCCAGAAACCGATGAAAGACGGGATTGAGCTGCTAAATGCGATACAGGATGTTTATCTTGATAAAAATGTAACAATAGCATAAAGAAAAATTCAATAAAACAACAAAAAATGAATAAAAAATTAAAAAAGGTAGCTTCAAAACACAGAAAAAAACAGGCTAAGGTAAAAGCTAAGATCAAAGAAATGAAATCTAAAGCCAAAAAATAAGCAGTACTGCAGGATATGAAAAATATTATGCTGCTGGTGTTTATTACGCTGGCAGCAACTTTTACACCCATCTTTGCCAAGATAAGTGTAGCTGAAATATCACCAATATCATTCGGCTTCTTTCGTTTCGGGCTTGCTGCAGTTCTTTTTTATATTACACTTAAATTCAGGAAGCAAAACCTTAAGTTTGAAAAAAAAGATTATCCCGGGCTTCTACTGCTGGCTTTGTTATGCATACCATTGAACCAGTTTTTCTTTTTAAGCGGCATAAAGCTTAGCTTTGCCTCACACAGCGGGATAATTTATTCGTTAAACCCGGTTTATGCGTACGTAATAGCGGTGATCCTGAAATATGAAAAATTCCATTTATCAAAATTAGCTGCAATTCTGCTTACGGTTGCCGGTATTTTCTTTATATTTTATGAAGGATTTACCTCAACTGTTTTAAGCAGTGATGTTATATCAGGCGATATATTACTTCTTTTTGCAGTTCTTACTTTTTCTCTATATTTAACACTAGGCAAAAAAACCATAGAAAAATACGGGGCATTAAAAACTTCAGCGTTTGTATTTTTAACAGGCAGCGTGATGTATATTCCTCTTTTTATTTATGACCTGCCGAACTTTACAACGGCAAATTTAACGTACAGGGGAATTATTGGTTTTATCTATTTATCTGTAATAGTGGCTTACCTTGCATACTTTGTGTGGTACTATGCATTAAGGAATATTGCTGTAAGCAAGCTGACCACCCTTTCAAATATTTCACCCGTGCTTACTGTATTTTTTTCTATTATATTTCTGGGTGAGCATATTTCCCTTTTTTTTGTAATTGGTTCTGTAATAACATTAATTGGTGTGTTTATAATGCATCGTGTAAGCATTGATATTTCATAAAATTTTTAGAATAAAGTGAACGCAAAAAAATTAAATATAGGACTTGCAGGCTGCGGACATCTTGGAAAGATCCATATCAGGCTGCTGAATGAAATTGCTTCAAAGGATGGCAGTATTAATTTTTCCGGTGTGTATGATACCGATAACGATATTCTGGAAGCTGTAAGCAGGGAATATAAAATCCCGGCATACGGTTCACTGGATGAAATGCTTAATGTAATTGACGCATTGGTAATTGTGACCCCTACCAGCACCCATTTTGATATTGCTAAAAGGGCTCTTGAAAAGAATATCCATTTGTTCATCGAAAAGCCGGTAACAAGCTCTCTGGCAGAAGCTGAAGAGTTAAGCAAAATTGCGGGAGGCAAAAATGTTAAAATACAGGTTGGACATGTGGAAAGATTTAACCCTGCGCTTACCGCTATAGATAAATTTGAAATAAAGCCAATGTTCATTGAGTCTCACAGGCTGGCACAGTTTAACCCGCGGGGAACAGATGTTTCTGTCATACAGGACCTGATGATACATGATATTGATATAATACTTCATCTGGCTAAATCAGCCGTAAAAAAAATAGATGCAAACGGCGTTGCCGTAATTTCGGATGAAATTGATATAGCTAATGCCCGCCTAACACTTGAAAACGGCTGTGTTGCAAATCTGACCTCAAGCAGAATTTCACTGAAAAAAATGCGGAAAATGAGGGTATTCCAGAATAATGCATATATATCCATTGATTTTTTGAACAACAAATCAGAAGTCTTCAGGCTGACAGATATTAATACGCCCGATACAGGTATGGCATTCCCGCTTTCAGAGACCAAAAAGATAGTGTATGAAGAACCAAAGCCTGAAAATGCTGAAAGCATTAACCCGATAAAAAATGAACTGGAATCATTTATTACAAGCATCATCGAAGATAAGCCGGTAAAAGTATCGCTGAATGCAGGCAGGGAAGCAGTTGAAGTTGCCGATAAAATTTTACAAATTGTTAAAGAAAGCAGAAAAGCTTAAAATTCAAATGGATTTTATTAAATCAAATAAAATTTTAAACAGAATTTCGCGATTGGCTGAAATTAACAATATTAAGGCTTATGTAGTTGGAGGTTATGTCAGAGACAAGCTATTGGGACTGGATAAAACCGACATAGATATTACAGTTATTGGCGACGGGATAAAATTTGCTGAGCTGGCAGCTAAGGATTACGGAGTTGCTCTTGCAGCAGTTTATAAAAAATTCGGCACTGCCCTGCTTCAGATGGATGATAATAAAATAGAATTCGCATCCGCGAGAACAGAAAGCTACAGGAGCAGTTCAAGAAAACCCGAGATAAAGCTTGCCGGCCTTGAAGACGACCTTAAACGAAGAGATTTTACTGTTAATGCGCTTGCAGTACCGCTGACCGGAGATAATGAAGAAATAATTGACCTTTTTGACGGGTTAACAGACCTGAAAGAAAAAGTATTAAGAACACCTCTTGAGCCTGAAAAGACATTCAGTGATGACCCTCTTAGAATGATGCGTGCATGCCGTTTTGCTTCGCAGCTGGGGTTTGAAATTGCAGGGGATACATTTCATGCTGTTAAGCTGATGAAAGAACGCATCAGGATAACAAAGGGTGAAGATACTGTGGTTTCTCAAGAGCGTATCACAGATGAATTCCTTAAAATTCTATCCTCTCCGAAACCCTCGGTTGGTTTAAAGCTTTTATTCAAATCAGGCTTAATGGAAATTATTTTCCCCGAAGTTCATAACCTTGAAGGAGTTGATCAGCGAAAAGATTTTCATCATAAAGATGTATTTTACCATACGCTCCAGGTAGTAGATAATATCTCACTAAAAACTGATAATTTATGGTTAAGATTTGCCGCATTAATGCATGATATTGCAAAACCCCCGACAAAAAAGTTTGTTGAAGGTACAGGATGGACTTTCCACGGTCACGAGGATTTGGGAGCACGGTGGCAGAAAAAAATATTCACAAGGCTAAAGCTTCCGTTCGATAAGCTGCCCTATGTTGAAAAGCTGGTGAGGCTGCATTTAAGGCCGATTTCACTGGTGGGTGAAAATGTAACTGATTCTGCAATCAGAAGGCTTATTTTTGATGCAGGCGATGATATTGAAGACCTGTTTACACTTTGCAGGGCAGATATTACTTCTAAAGACCCGGCTAAAGTTAAAAAATACCTTGAGAATTTTGATATTGTTGAAAAGAAAGTAGCAGAAGTTGAAGAACGAGATAAGATAAGAAACTTCCAGTCACCCGTTAGAGGAGAAGAAATAATGAAAATATGTAACTTGGAGCCATCTAGAAAAGTAGGTATGCTTAAAACTGCTATCGAAGAAGCTATCCTGGACGGTATTATACCGAATGAATATGAAGCAGCCCTGGAATACCTGTACAAAATTAAAGATAAGATTCTGCAAACCGAATGAAAGTTCAGCTTCGCGGATGAAATTCCTTATGCACCTGTTTTAAATATGAAATATCAATGTGAGTATAGATCTGAGTTGTGCTTATATCAGCATGTCCCAGCATTTCCTGAATACTTCTGAGGTCAGCGCCGCCTTCAAGCAGATGAGTTGCAAATGAGTGCCTTAAAATATGGGGGTGTATATTTTTTTCTATCTTTGCCAATTTGGAATATTTGTTGATTATATCCCAAATAGACATTCTGCTGAGCTTCCTTCCACGCCAGTTAAGGAACAGGTAATCTTCGGAATAAGGTTTAGCCAGTACCGAGCGTGAATTTGAAATATAAATTTTTACCCATTCAAGTGAAGATGACGCTGCCGGCACAATTCTTTCTTTTGAACCTTTGCCGGTTATCCTTACCAGCTCATCATTAAACATAATATTCGATGTTTTAACAGTCAGCACTTCACTTACCCTTAGTCCGCAGGCATACATTAATTCAAGAATGGTTTTATCCCTCAGTCCAAGGGCATTATTTACATCGGGCTGCGAAAGGATTTTTTCAACTTCTTCCACGGTAAGCACTTCCGGGAGCTTACGGCTTAATTTTGGCGAGTCGAAAAGCTCTAGCGGATTGACATTAATGCCGTATCTTTTTGCATCTATCATATGGTCATAAAACTGCCTTAATGCAGAAAGCATGCGTGCAATTGTTGATGACCTGTATTCTTTTTTTAATAATGAAAGATACTTTTCAATTGCAGAATCATTCACAGCTTCAAATGAAGAAATGCCCTGAGCGGTTAAAAATTCACTGAATTTTTGCAGGTCAAATTTATAAGAGTCAATTGTATTTTGCGATAATGATCTTTCTAGCTCCAGAAAAAGCAAAAAATATGTTATATCCTGCGAATTTATATTCCCGTGATTTACTATTTCACTCTTCTTCATCAGCAGATTCAGGATATTTGATTCTGTGATGGTGTATGCCAACAAGTGTTTTAAGGAAGCTTTGCTTAATTTTTATAAGGTCTTTAAGAGTAAGGTCGCATTCATCCAGCTCACCGTCCAGAAAGCGCGCTTTAATAATTTCGCTGATCTGCGTTTCCAGCTTAGCAGGCGTAGGGTCTTCAATGGATCTTGTTGCCGCTTCTACCGAATCAGCAAGCATAACAATTCCTGTTTCTTTGGTCTGCGGCTTGGGACCGGGATACCGGTAAATATATTCATGTGTGGTATCAATTTCACCTTCTTCGGTCCTGGCTTTTTCGTAAAAATAAGATACCAAATTTGTCCCGTGATGCATGGGGATAAAATTTATTATTTCATTTGGCAATCTGAACCTTTCGGCAAGCTTTATGCCGTTCTTAACATGGGCTATTATCATTTTAGCGCTTAAAGAGGGATTTAGCTCTTCATGCTTATTTGAATCCATCTGGTTTTCTACAAAATAATCAGGGTTCATAATTTTACCGATATCATGATAATAACACCCTACCCTTGCAAGAATCTGGTTAGCACCTATTTCTTTTGCTGCCTGCTCTGAAAGATTGCCCATTATAATAGAATGATGAAATGTTCCGGGAGCTTTTGAAGACAGGTCTCTAAGCAATGGATTATTAAAATCTGAAAGCTCAAGGAATACCAGGTCGGTAGCTACACGGAATACTTTTTCGTAAAAAATAAGCAGACCGTAAGCGAGTATAGGCGAAAGAAGTGCATTAAGTCCGGCACTTATAAGCTGATTTTTGATTATGTGTACATCTTCATACCTTTCAAGCCCGATTGCAATTATTGCAGCGAAAAAACCGATGAGTATATATATCATCGAAACAAATATCTGTGACCTTTTTTTGATATCCCTTACTGAATACACAACAAGAACAGAAGCAGCAAAATTCGGAATTAAAATATCATAATCTCCCCCGCGAACAGCAGAGACAAGAATGCAAATAATTATAATTGCGTAAACAGCTACCCTGGAATCGAATATAATTGTAAGCAGCATAGCTGCAACAGGAACAAAAATTATATATTCTATAGGATAATTTATTTTTAGCTGCAAACTAAGGTAAGAAAGAAGACATTGAAACAGAATAATAGTAGAAATTAAGATAAGTTTCAGGTTATCTTCGTAAATAGTATTCCTCATTTTAAACAGGAAAATCCCAAGCAGAAAGATCATAAGCGAAACAAACAAAAATCTGCCGGATTGCTGCAGGTAAAAATCGCTGGATCCCATCTGTTCATTCCTGATCTTTTTATAAGATTCCAGTTTCAGCTTTGCTGCTTCGTTTATCGGTTCGTGTTTACTGATTATTCTTTCATTTTCACGCACAAGCCCGAATGTTTTAGGAACTGCATCAGTTACTGAAGAAAGTATTTTCTGGGTTTCGGCATCATTATACAAATAATCAGGATAAACGTATAATTTAGCTATTTTGAGAGCAATTTCAGTAAGTTCCGGATTTTTAAAATATGAAGAAAAATCACTGCTCAAGATCATTTCTGCTTCATTTATATCCCTTACTTCATCAATATTTACTGTTTCCTCAATTTTGTTCTTAATAAACGAAATTTTTCCGGACTTGATTGTATTTTTAGGTCTATCAATTAATTTTTTATCATTAACCAGGTTTAAAGCCTGAATGATTTTTTTTCTGAATGCATCTGAAGATACAGCATTATTTAAGACATTTTTTAGACTATTCCATTCGGCTTCAGTAAGAACGATGTTAAGCTCAGATTTCAGTTTATTTAAAGATTGTTCGCTTGTTGTTCGTTTTTCTTCTGGAATTGATTTTTCTTTTTCGAATACATTGTAATATTCTATAATTTTAACAAGCTTGCTGAATTGTGAGTTTAGAGAATCCAGCCAATTAAGATCATTTGATTTTACAGCATTATTATCAAAAACGGGAAATACTTTAGACCTGGCGTCTTCAACTTCTTTGTTGTAAACTGATTCACTTTTATAAACCGGGAAGCTGAAAGGTGCAATAAGGTCTTCTTTGCTCCATACCATTCCGGTAACATAATCTGTTTCAATTGTTTCATACCGTGGAAACATTGCAGTAATTAAAACAATAGTAATGAAAGCAATAAAAAACTTTGCCGCTTTATCAGATTTAAACTCGTTTTTATTTTTTCTGAGTTTTGCCAAAAATTTAAAATAGAAGTTCTTAGACAGGTGTAAATTAACAATAAAAATAAATTTATATTGTCTAATTAAAAAGGGATATTATTTGAAGAAATCAGTTCAGAATTGCAATACCAGAATATTTTTCAGTTCACTTCGTAAAAAGTAGAATACCTGGTTTTACCGTCAACTACATATTGACTTAAGATTTTTGTTGTTAAGCTGTAAATTGTATCATCCATTTCGTCTTCCATGCCGTCAAATTCAGCTTCATCCTTTAAAATATAAACTTCTGTAAAGCTATTTGTTTTGTTTTTATCTTCAACCACCATATAATTATGGTCAGTATGAGATCTCATGTAGCTTTCCAGTTCTTTAATTGTCTGTATATATTCTTCCCTTTTATCAGGGAAAACATCATAATTAATTTGAAATAAAATTCTGTTCATAGTAATACAATATAATTTTTGAATTTTTTAATTGAAAGTGCATTTTTAAGTAATTATTAAAATATTATTACACATACAGCATTTGCAGCATGATAAAAATATTTTAAGAATAAATTATGCATTTATAATTCGATTTTATTATAATGCTAAATTATGTAAATTTGAGCTTAAACAGCATTGTTTTATAAATGCTAATGTTAAATAAACAGTATAGGTCATAAGTACTTCAGAATTAAATACCTCCAATAGCACCGGCTTACCCGAAAACCGAAATTTAAAATACCTTTTATATCTTTCATTAGGTGCATTGGGGGTAGTATATGGGGATATAGGCACAAGTCCATTATATGCATTAAGGGAATGTTTTAATCCTAACCACGGTGTATTACCAACTGAATCAAACATTCTAGGTGTATTATCACTAATTTTTTGGTCTTTAATTTTGCTGATTTCGGTTTGGTATTTACTAGTTATTATGCGGGCAGATAATGATGGTGAAGGCGGAATTTTAGCATTAATGGAACTGGTAAAACCTTCAAATAACAAAAAATTTATTTTTTTCCTGATCATTACTGTTGGATTATTCGGCGCTTCATTATTATATGGTGACGGTATAATCACACCTGCTATTTCCGTGCTTAGCGCAATGGAAGGTTTAACAATTGCCTCTCCTTTTTTTGAACATTTGATAATACCTTTAACTATAACAATATTATTTATTTTATTTTTTCTACAGAAAAACGGCACCGGGAAGGTTGGAGTTGTTTTTGGACCAATAACCCTGTTATGGTTTATAAGTTTAGGGGTTTTAGGGGCAATATCTACTTTTCAAAATACACATATTCTTGAAGCTATTAACCCTATTTATGCTATACAGTTTTTTTATAATAATGGCTTTCACGGATTTGTTATATTAGGCTCAGTATTTTTGGTTGTAACTGGCGGAGAAGCTTTATATGCCGACATGGGACATTTTGGAGCAAAACCAATCAGACTGGTTTGGTATACTATTGTATTGCCATGTTTACTATTAAATTATTTCGGACAAGGGGCATTGCTTTTAAGGGAACCTGATACGATAGAAAATCCTTTTTATCATCTCGCACCAGAATGGGCTTTATATCCGCTTGTAATTCTTGCTACACTGGCAACTGTAATTGCCTCTCAGGCAGTTATTTCAGGAGCATTTTCTTTAACACAGCAGGCATTGCAATTAGGCTATCTTCCGCGTTTACGAATCATTCATACTTCACAGGATGAACGCGGGCAAATATACATCCCACAATTAAACTGGCTTCTTTTTATTGCTACGGTAATCCTGGTTTTACAGTTCAAAAATTCAAGCAATCTGGCAGCTGCATATGGAATAGCTGTAACAGCAACAATGGTAATTACTTCATTTCTGGCATTCTTTGCAATGAGAAAATGGAGATGGCCATTAATCACTGCAATAATATTAACAGCAGTATTTATTTCATTTGATCTTTCCTTTTTCGCGGCAAATTCACTGAAAATTCTGCACGGGGGCTGGGTACCATTGGTTTTGGGTATTGCAATTTACTTTATTATGACAACTTGGAATTGGGGCAGGAAAAATCTATACAAAAAAATTGAAGAACAAACACAACCTATAGAGAGGTTTATAGATGAAGTGATGAGTACAAGGGTTGTAACTACTCCCGGTACGGCAATATATATGTCAAGCAACCCTAAAGGAACTCCGCCTGCATTAATCAAAAATCTTAAACACAACCGGATATTACACAAACAAATTATTGTGTTAAGCATTATATACCAAAAAGTCCCCAGAGTTAATACAGAAGAAACTATAGAAATTGAAAATCCGGCAGATGGTTTTTACAGGATAGTTGCATCATATGGTTTTATGGATAACGCAAATATAAAGCAAATTATTGAAATTCTTAATAAAAAAGGATTTACAATAAAGATAGAAAAAACAACATTTTTCCTTGGAAGAGAATTGTTAATTGTGAAAGATAAGGTAGGTTTTCATAGATTCAGGAAAAAATTGTTTGCATTACTTTCCCGTAATTCGCAGCGTGCAACTGAATTTTTTGATATTCCTACTGACAGGGTTTTTGAGGTTGGTTCACAGATAGAGATCTGATCAATAACCGGCTTTTCTTATCTCCTCTTCATTCATTCCGAAATAATGACCAATTTCATGTATAAGCACTTCGCGTATTTTCTCCCGCAGCTCTGTTTCATTTTTACAATATCTTTCTATATTTTTCTGAAATAGAATAATTCTGTCAGGAGTAGTGTTCATATAATATGTATTCCTATATGTATAAGGGACTCCTGAATATATTCCTAGAAGCGAATATTTATCTTTTAGTCCAACTCTTCCAAGATCATTTTCCCCGGGATAATCTTCAGCCATAAAAACAAGGTTATCGATCTTTTGTTTAAACGGTTCAGGTATCCTGTGAAGTTCTTCTTCCATCATACTGCTGAAGATTTCTTCGCTTACACTGTACATCAGTTGATTTCCTTTACAAATGGTTGTGTAATATTAACGATCCTGAATTTTTCGCTGTATTTATATCTATTTGTATAAGATGACAGATGTTCTTTTACCCATTTTTCCATAGATTCATGCTCATTAAACTGCGATCTGTGTGCCTTTATGAGATCAATTTTTTTATTTATATATTTTGTGATATTTTCATAATGATTAGGTCTATCACATCCAAAGAACCAAAATTGTTTCACAGAATGCGGTTCTCCGGGCAGCAGATACCTGTTTCTGGCAGCAAACACGGCATCAAATGAAGCTTCGGCTATAACACGGTGATCCCGGTGCAGCAGATTTACACTTTCAAAAGTCCTGTTTGAAGGGTCAAAAGCAAAAATTATTTCTGGTTTAATTTTTTTAATTAATAAACCAATCTTTTTTCTCAAAATGTCATCATTTTTAAGGGAACAATCTCTGTAATTTAGAAAAAAGACTTTTTTAATACCAAGAATTTCAGCAGCTTTAAGCTGTTCTTTGTGTCTTGTTTTTATTCTGTAAGAACGGGGTTTATGATCAATTTTAAAGCCGTTTTCACCGTTTGTTGCCACAATTAAATATATTTGGCAGCCCATTTGGTTTAAATTGAACAAAGTGCCGCCTGCAGCAAACTCAATATCATCCGGGTGAGCAGAAATTGCCAGTATCACCTTGTTTTTAACGATCGTTTTTGTACCTGTCAAGTCTGAATGTTTCTCCTAAATATAATTTTCTTACCATCTCATCACCGGCAAGGGATTCTGATGCTCCCTGCCTGAAAATTTTTCCTTCAATTAAAATATAGCCCCTGTCAACAATTGATAATGTTTCATGAACATTATGGTCAGTTATCAGAACGCCGATTCCTTTATCCTTCAGCTTTGCTACAATTTTCATGATTTCTTCAACCGCGATCGGGTCAATGCCGGCGAACGGTTCATCAAGCAGGATAAACTTCGGATCCGAAGCAATTGCCCTGGCTATTTCTGTTCTCCTTCTTTCGCCGCCGGATAAAACATATCCTTTGCTGTTAGCTATATGGGATATTCCAAACTCTTTCATTAAAGTGTTCGCTTTATCCTCTCTTTCGGATTTTTCCAGATTCATAAATTCCAGAACAGAATATATATTCTGGTAAACAGTCATTTTTCTGAAAATAGATGCTTCCTGAGGCAGGTAACCAACACCCAGCCTGGCTCTTTTATACATTGGTTCCATTGAAAGATCTTCGGCATCAAGATATATTTCACCTGAGTTCGGCTTAATCATACCTGTTATCATATAGAATGTAGTGGTTTTACCTGCTCCATTCGGACCCAGCAAGCCGACAATTTCTCCCTGTTTAACAGATACAGAAACTCCGTCAACAACAGTTCTTTTGCTGTACTGTTTTACAAGGTTAACTGATTTTAAAATTGATGGCATTAATTATTCCGGATCTCTTTGATTTTGTTTAATAGTTCAGGAAGTATTTCAGCACTTTTTCCTGTTAAAGTTTCATCCAGATCGAATGAAATAACAGTTGGATTAATATTAATTTCAACGGAATATGCACCTGCCCGTTTAGCTATTATCGGCAGCAAAGCTGCAGGGTATACTTCTGCGGATGTTCCTATAGTAAAAAAAACATCACTGTCAGCGGCTGCATTTTCAGCATATTTTAATTCTTTAACCGGCAGCATTTCACCGAACCAGACAACATCAGGTCTTATCAAGCCGCCGCAATTTGTGCACTTAAGCACTTTTTTTTCCTGAATGTCTATTTCATGGAAAAATGTTCTGCACTTAATACAGTAATTACGCTCAATATTCCCGTGTAATTCTGTTATATTTCTGCTTCCCGCACGGTAATGCAGGTTATCAATATTCTGCGTAATAAGGCTGAAGCTGGGGAAAATTTTTTCCATTTCAGCCAGGGCAAAATGCCCGTTGTTTGGTTTTACTTCCCTCATAATTTCCCTTCGGTGCTGGTACCAGCTCCAGACAAAATCCGGGTCTTTCATGAATGCTTCAAAATTCGCAAGCTGCTCAGGTCTGAATTTTTCCCAAATACCTCCCGGGTCTCTGAATGTAGGAACACCGCTTTCAGCAGAAACACCTGCCCCTGTTAAGACTGAAACTTTTTCAGCATTTTTCAGTTTTTCGATCAGTCTGTCAGAATAAATCATTATTGTCTTATCCTTCTAATAATATTCAGCATATCTTTTACAGCATTTTCGATTCCTGTAAAAACTGCGCGGGCTATTATTGAGTGTCCTATACTTACTTCATCTATTTCTGAAATATTGGCAATTGCAGTAATATTAAGATAATTTAAACCATGCCCAGCATTTACACCCATGCCAAGTTCTTTGGCAATTTTTGAAGTTTGCCTTATCTTTTCAAGCTCATTGATAATCTCAAGCGGGTCTTTTAACCGCGCAAATTTTCCAGTATGTATTTCAATCATATCTGCCCCCATTTCCAGGGCAAGATCAACACTATCCGGGTCAGGTTCTATAAAAACACTGGTTTTTATACCTGCATCTTTCAGCTTTTCAATTGCAGATGAAACCTTCAGTTCGGCTGCAGCCAGATCAAGACCGCCTTCTGTGGTCAGTTCCTGTCTTTTTTCCGGCACCAAAGTTGCCATATATGGCATAACATCACAGGCAATTTTTACCATTTCATCTGTTGCTGCCATTTCAAGATCCAGTTTGGTCTTCACTGTCTGTTTCAGAATATGTACATCGCGGTCAATAATATGTCTCCTGTCCTCGCGCAGGTGGCATACAATACCATCTGCTCCGGCTAATTCGCAGATACCTGCTGCTAATACCGGATCAGGTTCGCTTTCAAGTCTAGCCTGTCTTAATGTTGCTATATGATCAATATTTATACAAAGTCTCATAATATTTATAAATATATTTATATATTAAATAATTTTAAAAAAGAATCCAGTCCAATACCATATGACTGTGATTTATAGCGTAATACAGAAATCACGTCAACAAAAATCATAACAGCCCAATGTACAAGGAAACAATAAATAAAAGAATTAGCTCTCCAAGCCTGTATTCCCAGAATCAGACCTGCAAAAATGGATGCAAATGTTTCAATATCAGGTTTGCCTCTGTGTAAAATGAAAAATGGGATCATTTGAATAAAAATTGCATAATAACCGAAGCGTTGTTTTAAACCAAACAGCATATAACCTCTCCAGAAAAATTCCCAGGCAAGCATATAAAATCCGACAAATAATTCATAATACAGCAAAACAGAAATATTTTCCCTGACAAAAGGCCCCCCCTGTGGATATGTTCTGGCAAAACTCTGATCTCCTGAGGCAATCCAAAGAAAGGGAAGCATTACAACAACGAACAAAATAGATGATTTTAAACCGAATTTGTAATCACCGATCCTGAAACCATAATCAGCCGGTTTACCTTTTAAAACTAAAGGAATGAGCAACATAGGTATAACGAACATTAGAAAACCATCTGCAGAACACCAGTAAAGGAAGGAATAGAATTTGTCATCACTTGTATCGAATACCCTTCGGAAAAAATTAGGCGATGCATAATGCATGGAAACAAAAGTAATGACAGCAACCGAAATAAATATAAAACTCTCTTTAAATTCAAGAGTTTTTACAGATATCCATAAAGACTTTAATTCTGTTTTTAATGAATTAACCAATTAACAATTTATATATTATCTTAATATTTCTTTTTAATTACATATTGTATAGTTTCCGGCTTTACCGATATAACAGAACTGCCGGCTGGTATTTCAAATTCAGGTTTTAAAGAGCCGGTAGAATCAGCCAGAATTTTTCTGAAATCTATTTTAGGTATAATACCTGATGGTTCAATTTTTGCAAGCTGGTTAACGCCTCCTTTAAGCTGAACATCTACAGTTTGCGGTATAAGCAAAACTTCTTTATCTGCAGGCAGTTCAGTGACCTTGATCTCAATATTATTAAAATACTTTTCTGCAGTTGGTTCGATATTAACTTTCAGATCAATTTCCTGTTGTGAAAAATTCAGTATGTTTGATAAGGAATCCGAAATAAAAATCTTTCTGAATATTCCGGCATTAACATTATCAAATACAATGCTGCTGGTGTTAAAATATTCCATTCCTCTCAAAATATCTATAGCCCCGCCTACTTTTATGCTGTCCGGATACAGTTCAGGACTTCCAACAACCTGGTAGCCATCTTTGCAGTTAATTGTGATCTTAGGATGCAGTTTCACATATTTTTCCTCATAACTTTCAATACGAACTTGAAGTGTTTCGGGATAAACTGATATAACCAGCAGATCTTTACTCATAAAAAGATTATTAACCAGATAATCTTTCGTTAAAACCACAAACTGATCTTTTGTTTTTGCATTGATATCGTAATTAAATTCAAGATTAAACGAAGTGAAAAGCCTGATAAGATCCCATCCAATACCCCTGAATTTAACTTCAAGCTGCAGGGGAATATTACCTGAAACAGCAAAAGGTTTATTTACATTAATTTTAACGGGAACCGTTTTTTGAATTTCGTAGGTTTGATTTAAATTCAGGCTTATCCACAATACAGCGGAGAGCAAAAAAGAAGCCATTAATATATGATATCTGAATTTAAACAATTTTAATATTAATTTTTACAATCTGCTAATATCTGCAATAAATTTAATTGTTTAAATCCTAAAATTACTCAATAAAAAAGCCGGCAAAACCGGCTTAATCTGCGATTATTTGATTTATCTGATATTTATTTTATCCCGCCAATCATCATCTCTTGGCTCGTTTTGAGCGGTAGAATGTACCAAAACATAATCTCCGAAACCTGAACTATTATCTATAAAAACAAATATAGCCCCACCCTGCAAATTATTATATGTCCATATTTCATATGCCCTTGTAGAACCTTCATATGGAAATCTTTCAATTTCATCATATTTCCCGTAAATTGCTGTTACTCTTCCTCTATCAGTTTTCCAACCTTCCCTAAGATCGCTTTTAAAGTTTTTGTTAGCAAAATCGATTCTAGAAAAATAATCCTTCCTGGTTATGTACTTTGAAATTCCTTTCCAGTATTTGAACATATACATCCTTTTTTCGTCTAGAGATTTCAAGGATTCATATTTTTCTTTTTGCTGATCAGACATAATATAAATTGCCTTATTAAATTCATTATCCACTTGTTTTTCTGTCATTTTGGGATATTCACTTAACAAATATTCATTTTCAAGATCAGTCAGGTTTTGTGAACCCTGTATAGTATCACTGCTGAATACATAAAAATATTTATAGGCTCTTAAAAGCTCGTTCTGGCTGTTATCCAGAAGTTTTACAAATAGTAAATACCTGTTTGAAGGAAGTCCGGTAATATCTACAGATCCAAACTCAACCTTGGAATCTGTTTTTGTTTCATATTTTTTAGGATTTGATCTGATCTCAGTTCCATCCTGATTAGCCAGTGTGGTTATTACTGAATATGTATCCCCCAATTCCTGTTTGCTAAGGTTATATAATTCAAGATAGTAGTACACTTTTGACAGATTATTACCAAAAAGGTTTGAAGGATTTGGAGTAACTTCTAAAGTATTTTTATAAAATAGATTATTTTCATCTGAACTTTTAATAATATCTGTTGCAAGCTCAATAGTACTCATACTAACAGAATTAACAGGAAAGGGTTTTAAAACCACTTCTTCTTCGGAAATATTATACTTTGAAGAATCAAAGAAATCACTGGCATCCATTTTTATTAAGTATGTACCAGAATCAAGCAGAAAATTAATCTGCCCGGTAAGCCTGAAATCTTTATTTTTCCCTGAAGTATCAGCCAAAGTAACAGGTACACGAAATTCCTTAATTACAACAGAATTACCTGTTAATTTATTGATAATATCAAGCTTAAGCTTACCGGCAGCCTCATAACCGCCTGTTGTTTTTTTGAAAAGCATTTCTGATGGAGAAAACCCATAATATAGTTCCAGGTAAACTTTTATGCCTTCATCTCTGAAAATAGCATAATCATAATCAAACGATAAATTATTATCGGCAAATAAATTTAAATTGAGGGTTATTATTAAAATAAGTATGATTTTATAAATTGATGACATGACATGTTAGAATTAACAGAAAATGCCATTTACGAAATGTAAATGGCATTTTCACTTGTTAAAATATATTAATTAATTAAAAGCCCATTGTGAACGAAAACCACTGATTAGGCTGGAATCTTTCTGTCATTCTGTATGAATAATCAAGTCCAAGCCTTACATTTCCGAATGGATAAGCAAGTCCGATACCAAATGAAGGACCAAAAAGATTCTGGTCTTTTTTGGTTAAACCGTCTTCGGCTTTATAATCGGGAGTAAATGCATATGCCCCTCTTAAGAACACATAGTTGTTGTAATTATATTCAAGTCCAACCCTGTATTCATCGCTTGAGAAATTATTATTCTGGAATGTTGTAGAAAGCTGTACATTATTTTTCTTTCCAACAGGTACATCATAAGATATACCCAGTTCCAGTGTTGTAGGAAGTGAAAAGTCATTTAATGTTACTCTCCTGGGTTCAGGTGTAGAACCGGACGGTGTGCCGTATGGTTCATAATACTGGTCTAAACCGCTTCCGTCAAATGTCATTGAAGGACCAAAGTTCTTTAATGCAACACCGAACTTTAATCCGGATTTACCTGCTATGTATTGTAAACCGAAATCAACTGCAAATCCTGTTGAAGATACAGTCAAGATCTGTTCATAAATAACTTTAACAGTTGCACCAAACAGAATTTTATCTGACATTTTTCGTGCATAAGAAAGCGAAGTTGTCAGATAGGTTGGAGACCATGTTTCACCGGTACCCATAGGGCTTTCCAGTGTTGTAACAAGCTCATCACCAAAACTCAGAGATTTTAAGCTTGCACCTATTACGCCTATACTTCCCATATCAACAGCGCCTGCAACATAGTTAATGTTGATATCAGCGATATATTTCATATGTGATGCGAGAACTTCGGTTTTATTGTTCATTAACGAAAGT
>JAANMV010000594.1_pt1 | contig 44710 bp, 38 predicted proteins | sample 7279661 | NCBI WGS metagenome assembly JAANMV01 (sample SAMN14094540, study PRJNA606508) | bioreactor metagenome | isolation source: A lab-scale SPAN reactor treating ammonium-rich wastewater day 121 | place: Ireland: Galway | collected 2017-05-16
CGTCCGAAAGGCGGATGTCAAATGTGCCGATCACGGCGCCGGGTGTCTGGGTGCCTACAATCGTGGCCATGCCCAGGGTCTTCATGGCGTGGGGGAAGACCTCGGCGTCGCTGTAGCTTCGTTCGTTGATGAGCACGACGATGGGGCGGTCCCAGTAGAGCGTGGGCTGGCCCACCTTCTGCCCCGTGCGCATACGAATCTCCGCGTAAGGCTTGCGCGAGAGGATGTCGATGAGCTGCTGGTGGATGTTGCCGCCGCCGTTGTCGCGGACGTCAATTACCAGCGCCTTGCAGGCCTGAACCTGGGGCGTGGCCAGCTCATTCTGGAACTGTTGAAGGTTGGGGGGCATCATGCCTGCGATGTGGATGTACGCCACCTGATTGCTGGAGATACGAGTTGTGACGCTGCGGTTCTTCAGCACCCACTGCTGGTAATCCCGCTGTTGCTTCTGCTGCCCGGATTCGGGCGTGATTTTCACCTCGCGGGGGTTCTCGCCCTCGGGGTTGTCCGCAACGACCAGGGCAATCTCCACGCCCGTGGTACCCTCGAGCAGAGCGTAGGCGTTATCCTTGGCGGCGATCATCTTGCCGTTGATTCGGAAAATGAAATCGCCCTTGCGGATCCAGGCCTTGTCCGCGGGGCCCTGGGCGTCCACTTCGTCCACGCGCAAGCGCTGGCGCGTGTCACGGAACACCTCCGGCGTGATGCTCATGCCCAGCAGACCGGTGTTGAACTGGCGGGCCCTGATGGTGCTGGCAAAGGCACCCGAGTGGCTGGCTGAAAGCTCACCCACCATGCGGTTGAGGTAGTACAGGTATTCCTCGCGCGTTCCGCAGGAATCCACCAGCTGCCGGTACTGCTGCACCAGCGCATCCCAATCCTTGCCGTGGAACTTGGGGTCATAGAAACCCTGGCCGTAGGCCTGCGCTGCTTCATCAAAGGCCCTCAGCATCTCCTCTTTCTCAGAGATCTCGATGCTCGCGATGAAGGGAATCTGGCGTCCGGCGTTGATTGCGACTGGCGCGGGCGCAAGGTAGAGTTGGCCGCCGCCGCGCGCCGTGCCGCCCACATAGAAGATGTTGCGGCCGTCGGCACTGAACTTGCCGTACTGGCCCTGGGCCACGGTGACCTCGCCCGAGCCCATGATGTCCGTGACCACCACGGAAGTCTCGATGCTGGTCTGGCCGCGTACGATGCGGTTGAACACAATCAACCTGCCGTCCGGCGAGAAGCTGGGGACTTCCTCGATCTCCGTCGAGCCATAGACGCGGCGCTGGTTGCTGCCGTCGGCGCTCATGATCCAGATGTCGGTGTTGCCGCCGCGCGCGCTGTCAAAGGCGATCTGGCTGCCGTCGGGAGAGAAGCAGGCGTCGTCGTCGGACTGGGGAGCGTTAGTGAGCTGGGTGGCGGCGCCGCCCTGGGCGCTGACGATCCAGATGTCGCGGTTGCCGCTGCGCTCACTGGTGAAGACGAGTTTGCTGCCGTCGGGGCTCCAGCTCATGAAGGCGTCAAGGGCGGGGTCGTTCGTGATCTGGCGCAGCCCCTTGCCGTCGGTGCCCACGACGAAGATGTCCGTGTTGCCCTTGACCTCGGCGAAGTAGGCGATTTCGCGGCCGTTGGGCGAGATACGGGGCATCTGCTTGCGATCTGCGTCGGAAGTGAGCTGGCGTGCCTGGCCGCCGTCGGCGCCCAGGAGCCAGATCTGCCCGTTGAGTTCAAAGGCAATGGTCTTGCCGTCGGCGCTGATGTCGGCGGAGGCAACGCCGCTGGTGAAGGTGCGTTCCACGCGGCGCGGACCGGCAGCGTCCTCGCGGATCACGATGGGCAGCAGCTTGGGCTTGGCGTCGGCGGCCTTCAGATCCAGCGAGTGCAGGTAGAACTTCCAGACGAAGTAGACGGTGCCTTCGTCAGCGCTGAGGCTGAAGTTGCTCAGGCCGTCTTGTCCCAGGCGGGTGAGCTGGCGAACCTGCTCAGTGCCAACGTCCCAGGCAAACAGCTCAAAACTGCCTTCAACTTCGCGCGTGAAGTAAAGACGCTTGCCGTCTTTGCTCAGCCGCGGCTCGCGGGTGTTTCCGTCGAACACGTGCAGGTGTTCGGGGGCCGCCCCCGTGAGCTGGCGGAACAGGCGGTCATTGGCCGAGCCCTTGTACTCCTGCACTTTGGAGTCGCTGGGGCCGTCGATGTAGTAAAGGGTCGAGCCGTCGTCGGGCGTGGCACCGTCGCGGGCGCCGGTTCGGGTCAGGCGAACTTCCGTGCCGCCGTCGAGGCTCAGGCGATACAGCTCCCAGTCGGTCGAAAGGGCCGACTGGAGAATCAGGTTCTTGCCGTCGGCCGTGAAACCGCAGGCCACCTCGGGCGCGGCATGGAAAGTGAGGCGGCGCGGCGGCCCGCCATCAATGGGCATGATCCAGATGTCGTAGCTGCCGCTGCGGTCGCTCGTAAACACGACGGACTTGCCGTCGGGCGTTACGAGCGGGCGCATGTCAAAGGCCTCGTTGAGGGTCAGGCGCGTGGCGCGGCCACCCGTCGTGGGCATCGACCAGATGTCTCCGTGAAGCGAAAACACCAGGGTCTGGCCATCCGGAGATACCGAGGGGAAACGCGCTCCCGGGGCGCCGTCGGCAGCGCGCAGGGGCGCCACTTTGGCCGCGGGCTTGGCCGGCTGTTCGGTGGGACGGGCGGTGCGTTGTGCTGCGAGGCCGGAAGCCAGGCAGGCCAACACGAAAAAACTGAGTGCCTTCACGATCTGCTCCTCGATAAGTCCATGCTGCGAGCCCTGGGGCCCGCTAGTTGTAAACAGTCCATCCACAGCGATGGGGTGGTTAACAATACGGACGATGGCCGCAGCCGCGCAGGGTTTTTGCAGAACTGGATGGTCAGTTTCTTTTGGAAATGCAGTGCTACACTCTGCATTAATGCTGTAGAATCTTCTCAAGATTCAGTTCGGGAAATGGCTGGGCGTTAAGCAGGCCAACACAATGACTAATGGCACCGATTGCCATTTCGTTCTCGTTGTTGACAGCAGCGAGCGCGTCCGCGTTCTCATGGCGGATGTTCTGGTGTCGCGCGGCTACGTCGTTCACACCACGGCTAGCGTGGAGGCGGCTTTGGCGCTTGTCATGCAAGTGGCGTTCAGCGTGGTAGTTGTGGGTGCCAGTGAGCTGGCACGCGGGGCCGGCGAGGGCATAAAGAAATTGCTGGCCCAGCCCGGCATCCTCAAGGGCGTTGTGTTCTATGAGCCGATGGAGAACACCGCTGCGCCGGACTTGCCCCATGGGGTGCTTCAGGTGTTGCCGACGAACAGGCGCAACCAGTTGGCGGAGCGTCTGCGATCGGTGATTCCACCGGCGTCCGCACTGGTCGACAATTCGAACTTGAAGAAACCGAACGGCCATCCGCCAGCCTAGAACGAACTGTACAGTTTTTGGACGTTTAATGGTTTCTTCGGTATTAATACATTGAACGTTCTTATGTCGCACTCCATTTACAAATGCTGCCCCCTTTCATAGCGGCGCACCTTTGACGCAGGTTTCATAGTCTTGCCTGCGTGCTAGACTCTGGCGCCAAAATTCACGGAGAGGGCATGGCGGCTATTCAGTCGGTCGGAGTGGTGGGTGCGGGGCAGATGGGCAACGGGATTGCGCAGGTTCTTGCGGTCCACGGTATCAAAGTGCACATGTTGGACGTGAGCACGGAGGCCTGCGCCCGCGGACTTGAGACGATTAAGAAGTCCCTCTCCAAGTTTGTCGAGAAGAAGAAGATCACGCCCGAGCAGCAGCAGGCGGCCTTGGCCAACCTAAGCACGGGGATGGATTACGACGCCTTGTCGGGTGTGCATCTGGCTATCGAGGCGGCCACAGAGAACCTCGAAATCAAGCACGCGATTTTTGCCAAACTGGACAAGGTCTGCCCGCCGGACGCCATTTTGGCCACCAACACCAGCAGCATCTCGATCACTACGCTGGCGGGGCGCATCAAGGCGCGGGCCCGCAGGTTCATTGGCATGCACTTCATGAACCCGGTTCCCCTCATGGAGCTGGTGGAGGTTATCCGGGGGCTGGATACGAGCGACGAAACTTATGCCGCCACCATGGAGCTGGCCAAGCGCGTGGGCAAGACACCCGTGGACTGTAACGACTTCCCCGGTTTCGTCTCCAACCGCATCCTGATGCCCATGATCAATGAGGCCGTCTACTGTCTCATGGAAGGCGTGGCCACCAAAGAGAGCATCGACAGCATCATGAAACTGGGCATGAACCACCCCATGGGGCCGCTCACGCTGGCAGACCTCATTGGGCTGGATACCTGCCTCGCTATCATGGAGGTGCTGCACCGCGACCTGGGCGACGGCAAGTACCGCCCCTGTCCCCTGCTTCGCAAGTATGTGGCGGCCGGTCACCTCGGCCGAAAGACGGGCCAGGGTTTCTATAAGTACTAGGCATCGGCGCGGATGCCTCTGTTCAAAGCCATATGCAGGGCCGAATGGTTCGCAGTACAGGAGAAACAGGATGAACGTTCCCCCCGGCTATAACCAGCAGCCCCAGACTCCCCCCGGCTACGGCGGCGCTCCTCCGGGATATGCGCAGCCCGGCAGCTACGTCCCGCCGGGATCCGTGCCGCCCAGTGCCAGCTACATGCCGCCGCCCCAGCCCCATGGCTTTCGGGGCGCGACTCGCATGATGTTCAACCCCGCGGCCTACCGCCAGCCGGGCACCGGGGCCTTTGGGACTTCTTCGCTGATCGTTTCGATTGTCAGCATCTTTCTCTGCGGTATCCTCAGCCCCATTTCTCTTGTGCTTGGATTCGTGGGTCTGATTGGTCAGAAGTCGCACAAGGGCGCAGCCTTGGCGGGCGTCATTCTCTCGATCATCCCGGCGGCGTTCTGGACAATTGTACTGACCTTTGGAATCCACCACGCCTTCTACGCGGAGAAGTACGCCGCGCAGGCAGGCGGACCGGTGATTGCGGCTCTTGATGAGTACAAGAAGGACAATGGCGGCAAGGTGCCTGCGACGCTGGATGAACTGGTCAACGCGGGCCTGCTGCCGAATCGATGGGATGCCGCGCTGGAAGAGCTTGACGCTCCGGTGAAGTCTCTGGTGGAGGGCAAGGAGTGGAAGGAGTTCCTGCGCTATCAGCCGTTGGGAGGCTCCATATCGGTGTCACCCTCCAGCAGCTCGGAACATACGGACGACGACTGGGTCGTGGGCGGCGGCAGCCAGACTGTGACGGTGAGCAACGCCACGAGCTATACGCTCCACTTCATCGGAGTGGACGGCAAGTGGGGTTCGCCCGATGATACCGAGATCAAGCAGAGCCCCGAAAAGAAGTTCGACCTCGCCCAGTTCGGGCGCGGCAACAACGACACCCTGCGCACACTGACACAGACCAAGCGCGAGCTGCAAGGCACGATCAAGGATCTCAACGCGAAGATTACGCGGTACTCCACGGAGATTCCCAAGGAGGAGAAGCGTCTTCGTGAGTCCGAAGACAAGCTCAAGCAGCTGATTCGCGAGAAGCGGCTCAAGGACCTGGATGCGGTGAAGGCCGATCCTGTGGGCAAAGAGCGCCTGGCCCTGATCGGCGAGACCCGCACACGTATCAACGCCTACAAGAAGAAGCTCAAGGAGTTGACGGACCAGCGCGATATCATCGGCATTCAGGTGGAGCGTATCGAGGGCCAGGAGTCCATGGCAAAGATGGCGGAAAGCAAGGAGGAGCTGGCCAAGCTTGCCGAGTTGCTGAAATCGGCCAAGGGCACGCTCGACAAAGCCGATGACACCTCGGACTTCATGGGCGCGTCGGAACAGCAGCGCGCAGCCGATGACTGGTACAAGGACAACTTCGGCGGCTAGCCATGGAGCTGACCAAGTCACAATGGAAGTACATCGCGATTGGCGTGGTGGCCGCGGTGGGTTTCATGTTCCTCCTCGGCCTGCTATGGGACCTGCTGTGGAAGCTGGCCGGCATTCTGATCGCCGTGGGTCTGATTTCGCTGGGAATCCGGTTCCTGTTTGGCAAGGGGCTGCCGGATTCGCTGATCGACAAGGTGGACAAGGAATAGCCGTCGTGGCCTGGGGATCGCGCAAAGGCTCAAAGCCGCGCGAATCTCTGGCCTCGGCAACGAACCGCGGACTGCACCCATGATCGAAGTGAAGCATGTCTGCAAGGCCTTCAAACAGTTCCGCGCGGTGTGGGATCTCTCCTTCTCCATTGCGCAGGGAGACATATTCGGTTTCGTCGGGCCCAACGGGGCGGGCAAAACGACGACCATGCGCATGATGGCCACGCTGCTCGATCCCGACTACGGCGACCTGGTCATTGACGGCATCAGCGTGCTTGACGAACCCGAAACGATCCGCCGCATCATCGGCTACATGCCGGACTACATTGGCGTGTACGAAGGCGTCGAGATCGAAGAATATCTCGAGTTCTTCGCCGCGGCCTATCGAATCGCGCCCGCGCGCCGCAAGGGCCTCGTCGACGAGATCATGGAGATCACCGAGCTGACCGACGTCCGCCACAAAGACGTAGCTACGCTCTCCAAGGGCATGCGCCAGCGGCTCTGCCTGGCCAAGACGCTGGTGCACGACCCCAAGGTGCTGATTCTCGACGAGCCCGCCGCCGGCCTTGACCCCCGCGCGCGCATTGAGTTGCGTCTGCTGCTCAAGGAACTCCAGAAGCTGGGCAAGACCATCATCATCTCCAGCCACATCCTCACCGAGCTGTCCGACATGTGTAACAGCGTCGGCATTATCGAGCGCGGCCTGCTTTTGAAGGCCGGGCGCATCGACGAGATTCTGGCCGAGCAGCGGGGCGCTGCCGGGCAGAAACTGAAGTTGAGAGTGATGGGTTCGCCCGATCCCGCTGTGGCCGTGCTCAAGTCGCTGCCGGACATCGGGGGCGTCGAGATCGAGCGCGACACCATTACGTTTACATTCCTCCAGCCCGAGGCCAGCAATGCCGGCCTGATGCGCGAGCTGCTCAATCGCGGCGTGCCCCTGGTGAGCCTGCAGCAGGAGAGCAGAAATCTGGAGGATATCTTCCTGAACGTGACCAAGGGCGTGATCGCCTGACAGCCCCGCGGGGCAACCATGCGGCGTCAGTCGCGGCGGCGGCGGCGTTCGCGTTCAGCGTTGCTGGTGGAGCCAAAGTCGAAGCTCACCCCGATGATGAGCGCGACGATCTGCAGAATGCCGAACTCCGTGTTGAAGGCCCACACCAGGGCCAGACTGGTGAAGGGCGCAAACAGGATGCCCAGCAGGGGCCACAGCCAGAAGCGGAAGGCTCCCTGCTGAACATAGGGCGTGAAGATCCAGAGCAGGATCAGGGTGAGCCTCGGAAACATCAACCCCAGCACGGCAGTCAGACAACCCATGGTTTCTCCAAAGCGCGGCAGCGCCTGCCGGCGCGCGCCGATGTGAAACGGGCGGGATCGCTCCCGCCCGCTGGTGATTGCCGTTTGCCGCCGCGCGCTTTCAGCTACTCTTCTTCGGCGATGTAGCCCGCGGGAATGTAAACGCGGTCTCCGACCTTGATGCCCTTTTTCTCAAACCAGTCGGCCTCCATCTCGATGGCGAAGCGGGCCGGTGTGCCGGAGTCGTAGGTATCGAGCTTGTGGTCGGGCGTGCCCGGCTCCGGCGCTTTCATGCGATTGTGGATCTTCACGATGACACCCTTGCGGTCCACGTAGGCGATCGAAAGGTCCATCTTGCAGTTCTTCATCCAGTAGCTGAGTTCATCCTGCTCGCTCTTGTAGATGAAAAGCATGCCATGGTCGGGCTTGAGGCTGGTGCGGTACATCAGACCCCGGCGCTGCTCGGCGTCGGTGATCGCAAGCTCGACGTGGGCCTTGCCCTTGGCGCCGGCGGGCCAGCGATTGGTAACGACGGGGTCTTTCTCGCCGTAGAAGGCGATGGCGGGCAGCGAAGGCTTGAGGTCACGCAGCGAATAGGGGAATTTCAGTTCCGCCTTGGTGTCAAAGCCGCGGGCCGCCACAACCGCAAAGCGTCCATGCCTGACATCGCCGGCCTTGATCGGGGCGCTCGATCCGTTGACCACGCGGCGTTCTGCCACGCTGTAGCTGGAGGTGCCGTCGCCGCCGATGAAGAGCAGTTCGACGTCGCCGGACAGCCCCGCGAAATCCAGCGCCACGAAGGAGGCATCGTCGAAGTCCAGGACGTAGCCCTTGCCATCGCGCAAGGCCGGCGCTTCCAGCAGGGCGTTACGGATGGCTGTTTCGCCCCGCACCAGCCGGGTGTTCAGCGGCTTGCCACCGAAATGAATGTCGATGGAGCTGTAGTCGAGCTTCTTCTCCGGCTGGAAATCCATGCCGCCGATGCTGATGCGGCAACGCTCTTCGATGTTGTTCTTCTTGAAGAAGTCGCTGCCTTTGAACAGGGCGAGAAACATGGGTTTCTCCGCGCTTGAGAAGATCGGGCGGTCCAGGTCCCGGGCGCCCTCAGCCTTGATGTTCTCGTAGATGTCGCCCACCACAAGGCTGCGGCGGAAACGGTCCTGCACATACTCCACAAAACAGGCGCAGCAGGTTCCGTCCACTTCCTTGAGCCAGAACGAGGCATAGGTGCTGCCCGTAGGAATCAGGACGCCTTCGCCATCCTTCAACTCGGGCCGGTCCTTCATGCCGCGCGCGACGTCTTCGGGCTCGTCAAGGACCTTCAGGCGCACGAAGGGGGAGTCTTCGGGCTTCTGGTCGTCCTTGCGTTCATTGACGAAGTACATGGTGGCCATTTCGGCCTCGGCCTCGGCGGAGGCCTTGATCAGGTCGGGTTCAGTGGCAATGGCCGCGCCATCGGATATCTTCAGTTTGTCGAAGTCCTCGGGAGTGAGCTGCAGGACGAGGCGGGCACCTTCAACGCGATAGGTCTGGGGGAAGCGCGCCTCGGAAAAGGGCTTCACGCTCTCCACACGCACCACCTTGCCGGCGTCATTGACGAACACCAGCTTTGAGGCCGCGGGGGCGTTGTTGAACTTGAGGCGGGGGGCTTCGTCTGTCTTGGGGTACAGGTAGGCCAACGCCTCGCCCTGTTTGACAGCCAGGCCGTTGCGGCCGCGCCGGCGGTGCATCTCGGACTTCAGCACGAAGCCGCGCAGTTCTGTGCCGTTGACCTTCAGTGCCGCGGATTTCTCAAGGTAGGGCCAGTCCACGATATCCAGCGGCTTTTTGGATTCGCCGCAGGCCGCAAGCGAGAAGCCCAGGACAAGGGCGAGGGCGCAGAGGGTCAGACGTCGCGTCATCGGTACAGCTCCGGAATGGAAATCAGCAGCCACCCGGCACAAGCCGGGGCGGGCCAAAAGGATAGGCATTTGCACGCCAAGGGCAAGCGGCCGATTGAGCCTTGACGCCCGGACGGTCAGCCCACGACCACGTTCACGATCTTGCCCGGCACCGCAATGAGCTTCTTCACCTGCTTGCCGTCGAGCAGTTTCTTCACGGCCTCGCTGGCCAGCGCCGCGGTCTCCAGGGTCTTGGCGTCAGCCTCACGGGCCACGCGAATCGTGCCGCGGACCTTCCCGTTCACCTGCACCGGCAGTTCGATTTCATCGAGGACCAGTGCCGCGGGATCGGCCTTGGGCCAGGGCTGCTCAAAGATGCTGCCCCGACCGCCCAGCGCCTTGTGGGCCTCTTCGGCCGTATGGGGAGCAATGGGTGCGAGCGCGCGATTGAGAACGCTGAATGCTTCGTCCAGCGTATGCCGCGCCGGCAAGGTGGGGTCGGCGGCGCCCTTGACGGCGCCCTCCAGTTTCTCGCTGGTGATGAAGGCCCGGATGTCGTTGACCAGCTCCATGCAGCGGGCAATGACCGTATTGAACGCGTAGCGGCCTTCGTATTCCTGGGTCGACTTCTCGATCAGGGAGTGGGCGGCGTGCCGCAGGGTCTTGGCCGCCGAGCCCAGGCGCTGTTCGGGCGCCATGGGGGGCAGGTTCTCGACCAGGGGCGCGTTGGACAATATGGTCTCGTGCCAGCGCTTGATGAAGCGATGGACGCCCACGATGCCGTTGGGATCCCACACGGAGTCCTGCTCCGCGGGGCCCAGAAACAGCACGCACATGCGCACCGTGTCAGCGCCAAACCGGCGCACCAGCTCCGTGGGGTCGGCGCCGTTGAGCTTGGACTTGGACATTTTCTCGATGCGGCGCGTGGCATCTTCGGCCCTGGCCTTGCCTTGGGCAATCAGTGCCTCAAGCTGCTCGGCCGTCACGTAGCGATTCATGTGCTCGTTCACGACCTTGATGCTCTCGCCCTGGATCAGGCCGTGGGTGAACATGCGCGTGAACGGCTCGTCGTGATCGACCAGGCCGATGTCGTGAAGGAACTTGCAGAAGAAACGGGCGTAGATCAGGTGCAGGATGGCGTGCTCGCGCCCCCCCACATAGAGGTCGACGGGGCACCAGCGCCTGACCTTCGCCGGGTCGAAAATGGCCTGGCTGTTCTTTGCGTCCGTGTAGCGGAACCAGTACCAGCTCGAGTCCACGAAGGTGTCCATCGTGTCCGTGTCGCGGCGGGCGTGCTCGTTGCCGCACTTGGGGCAGCGGGTCTTCTGGAAGGCCGGGTGCAGCGTGAGGGGGGACTGGCCCGTCGGCAGGAAGTCCACGTCGTCGGGCAGCTCCACGGGCAGGTCGCGCTCGGGCACGGGCACAATGCCGCACCTGTCGCAATGAACGACGGGAATGGGGCAGCCCCAGTAACGCTGGCGCGAAATGCCCCAATCCCGCAGCTTGTAGTTGACGACGGGCCCACCCTTGCCGGCCGCTTTGAGATCGGCGGCGATGGCAGCGGTGGCGGCCTGACTGTCGAGACCGCTGTACTTGCCGCTGCTGATCAGGATGCCTTGCTCGGTGAAGGCGGCCCGTTTGACGTCCACGCGCTGGCCGGTGTCGGACTTCTTGCGCTCGGGGGTGGGCTCGATCACCTGCCGGAGGGGAAGGCGGTACTCCTTGGCGAAGTCGTGGTCGCGCTCGTCGTGGGCCGGCACGGCCATGACGGCGCCCGTGCCGTACATCAGCACGTAGTTGGCAATGAACAGGGGCACCTTCTCGCCGTTGAGCGGGTTGACGGCAAACATGCCTGTGGCCACGCCCTCCTTTTCGTCGCCGGAGGCGCGGTCCATTTCCGTCATGCTCAGCGTTTCCTGAATGAAATCATGGATTCGCTTGTGAGTGCGCGTGTCGACCAGTTCAAGGATGCGCTTGACGAGGGGATGTTCCGGCGCAATGGCGACGTAAGTGACGCCATAGACGGTGTCGGCGCGGGTGGTGAACACGGTGAGCGGGACACGGTCGACAGGCTTGCCGTCGGCGCCGGGGGGCGTCAGGGGGCCGGAGCCCGAGGCGCCTTGGCGCAGTTCAACTTCGAAGTCGATGTTGACGCCTTCGCTGCGGCCGATCCAGTTGCGCTGCTGGCTCAATACCAGTTCGGACCAGTTCTTTTCCAGTTGAGAAAGGCCGTTGAGCAGGCGGTCAGCGCATTCTGTGATGCGCAGGAACCAGGCGTCGATCTCGCGCGGCTCGACCTTGGCGCCGCAGCGAAAGCAGCCCTGAAACTCATCGACATCCTTGACGATGGTTTCAACCTGCTCGTTGGCCAGCACCGTCTTGCAACTGGGGCACCAGTTGACGCGGGCCTTTTTGCGGTACGCGATGTTGCGCTCCAGCATCTTGAGGAATATCCACTGCGTCCACTTGTAGTAGTCGGCGCGGCAGGTGAAGACCTCGCGCTCCCAGTCAAAGGAGTAGCCGAAGCGGCGCATCTGCTCGCGCATGTGGTCGATGTTGGCGAGCGTGTTGGTTTTGGGGTGGACGTTGCTCTTTCCGGCGCGCACGGCCTCGATCGCGGCGTTTTCGGCGGGCAGACCAAAGGCATCCCAGCCCATGGGGCAGATGACGTCGTGGCCACACATGCGTTTGTAGCGGGCCAGGGCGTCGATGATGGTGTAGGGCAGCGCGTGGCCGAAGTGAAGCACGCCACTGGGGTAGGGAAACATGGACAGGGCGTAGAACTTCTTGCGCGATGCGTCAGCACCGGCCGGGGCAAGGTGCTCGGCCCAGTATTTCTGCCAATGCGCCTCATAGGAGGCGAAGTCAAAGGCGTCATCGGGCTCAACGACGCGTTGCCTGCGTGAACTGCCGCTGGAGGATTTCGACATGACTCTTTTCCCACGCGGGTGTTGCCCGCCTATTCCGGCCAAAAAGCGGCCAGACTGTAAGTTGCTTTCTTTGGAATTACAGGGGCGCGTTTTGTAAGGGCCAGATCCTGTGCGTTGTGTGCGAAGTGTAAACAAGAAGCCCCGCCCGTAAATTCGGGCGGGGCGTTTCTGAAGAGTTTCGAAACCCTATTCGGCGGCTGCGGTTTCCTTGTTCTTCGTCACGGCTTCCACCCGGCGGATGTCCAGGCGCGCCCCGTTGAAATTGAGCAGCAGCCCGACCTCCAGCTCAAGGTTCTTGAGCAGGGTTCTAAGTCGGCCGTATTCTTCGGGGTGAGTCTCGGGCGATTCGACGCAGATGACGAGGATGGCGTTGTCGACGCAGACGTCGCATCCCAGTTCGCCGATGTTCTGTCCGCGATAGCGGACCTGCACGGGCTTGTCGACCTCGGCCATGAGGCCCAGTTCCCGCAGCTCGATTTCCAGCGCGCGTGTGTAAAGAACCCGCGTAAGGCCCGGGCCCAAATCAGAATGCACGGCCTTGGCCGCGTTGATCACACGCTGTGTCAACTCCTTGTGCAACATGTGCGCCTCAGTCTGCCCCACCCCGTCACGGATGTGCAATCAGGCTAATTGAGTGAGGCGTCACGCGCCAGAGGGCGTGCAAAACACTCATTTCGAGCGTCAGGCGGCCAGGCGCCGCTTGTCCTCTTCGCGGCGGGCTGGGCGGTAGTCCACGCGTTTGATCGTGGCCCCCAGAGCCGAGAGCTTCTCGTGAAACCTCTCGTAGCCGCGGTCAATGTGCTCGATCTTGAGCACCTGGGTTTCCCCCTGGGCCGCCAGGCCCATGAGCACCAGGCCTGCACCCGCGCGAAGATCCGTGCTTGCGGCCGGCGCCCCCGAAAGCTGCTCCACACCCGTCACGATGCAGGTTGCGTATTGCTTGCGGATGTCGGCGCCCAGCCTTCGATACTCCGGCACATGCATGTAGCGCTCGGGGTAGATTTTCTCCTCCACCACGCCGTAGCCCTCGGCGGTGCACAGTACGGACATGAAGGGGCTTTGCAGGTCCGTGGGAAATCCGGGATAGGGCAGCGTCACAAGGTCCGTGGCCCGGGGGCGACGCTCACAGCGAGCGCGCAACGTGCGGTCGTCCACCCGCGTGAGCTCAATGCCCATCTCGGCACACTTGTCAAACACAGCCGACAGCACGTCGGGATCGCAGCGCTCGATAGTGATGTCGCCGCGCGTGATGGCGGCCGCCGCGATGAAGGTCCCGCATTCGATGCGATCGGGGATGATGCTGAAATCCGTGGCGTGCAGTTCGTTGACACCGTTGATAACCAGCCGGGAAGTACCACCCCCATAGATGCGAGCGCCCATGCTGTTGAGCATGGCCGCCAGATTGGCGATTTCCGGCTCGCAGGCGGCCTGGTCGATGATCGTGACACCGCTGCCCAGCACGGCTGCGCACATGACGTTGGCCGTGCCCGTTACGCTGGGTCCCATGGCGCCGCCCAGATAGACGCGGCCTCCCCTGGGGCGCCCTTTGGCAATCACGTTGCCGCGATGGAAGCTGACCTCGCTTCCGATGGCCTGGATGCCTTTGACGTGCAGGTCCACCGGGCGCTCGCCCAGCGTGCAGCCGCCGGGCTGACTCACGTGGGCCTCGCCGCGCCTGGCCAGCAGGGGGCCGAGCACACAAAACGAAGCGCGCATTTCGCTGACCAATTCGTAGGGCGCTACCACGGGCGCCTCGTCGATGACATCGATGACCACCACACCGGGCTCCCGGAAGAGCGAGACGCGGCAGCCCAGGGACTCAAGAATCTCACCCATCAGGCGCACGTCGCTGAGGTCCGGCACGTTGCGCAAAATGGTGGTGCCGCGGGCGAGCAGCGCGGCGGCCATCATGGGCAGGGCCGCATTCTTGCTTCCTGAGACGGCAACTGCGCCGGCGAGGCGTTGGCCCCCCAGGACGACGTATTTGCTGAGCATAATGGGTGCGCGCTTTGTACCTGACGCGATGAAGCGCAGGGCAATAGTCGAAGGGCGAAGATACTCCGCCACTCTGCTATCGGCAGAACACAGGCGCGGCTGAAGCCGGGCGTTCAATTGATGCTGGCGACGAGGGTGCGTTCGATGCCCGCAAAATCGGGAAGCACTTCACAGCGGGTCAGGCCGGCCTGGCGGGCGAGTTCCAGTACTTCATCGCCGTGCCCTGCGGCAAACTCCTGCATGTAAAGGCCTTGCGGCATCAATCGCCTTGCCACCTGGGGCAGGAGGCGGCGAATCTGGTCCAGGCCGCCAGCCCCGCCGAACAGGGCTACATGGGGTTCAAAGTCCCGCACCTCGGGGTGCATGATAGGCGCATAGCCCGAATCCACGTAAGGCGGATTGGCAACGATAAGCCGGAAGCAGGGCCGGGCCGCCAGGGCCGAAAGCCAGTCGCCGCAGAGCAGGGGAACGCGCTGCGACACGCCGTGCTTGACCGCATTCTTGCGCGCGACGCGCAACGCACCGAGGCTGATGTCCGCGGCCACTACCGTCAGCCGGCTGAACTCCAGGGCCAGCGTGACCGCCAAAGAACCCGCCCCGGTACCGAGGTCGATGGCAGGGCCCGCGAAGTCCGCCGGCAGTCGCTTGCGGCATTGGTCGATAATGCCCTCAGTTTCCGGACGGGGTATGAGTGCGTCGGGTTCACAGATGAAGCGCCGACCGTAGAACTCGCGCCAGCCGGTGATGTATTCAAGTGGTTCGTGTTTGAGGCGACGCGCTACGAGCCCCTCGAGTCTTTCCGCGCTGGGGCCGTCCAGACTCTGGCCGGCGCGGCCCAGAAGATCGCCGCGCTCGCAACCCAGCGCATGCGCCGCCAGCATCTCCGCTACCAGGCGGGCGTCGTCAATGCCCGCCTGGTCGAGCCGGCGGCGTATGTCGAGCAGATGTTCTTTCAACGTGATCATAGTGGGCATGGGGCGAGCATAGCCGCTTGCGTGCACCGGATGCCAGAAGCGAAGTGTGCGGCGCCAAAATAGTTTGATCGTGTCTGAAGCGGCACCGGTGTCGCGGCGGGCTGCGCCACTGTAAAGGTAGGCGCGAATGCCAACGCCGCCGGCCAAGTAGTGGCGAACAATGCCTGTGCCATACGTGTCAGGACTCTGCCGGGAGATACGCCATTCGTGGTCGTGAGCCCACTACCACCGCCAAGCACCCAGGGCACGCAATGTTTCCCCTCAAACGATACTTTGGTGAAGATGGGGGTCAGAAAAACACCCGGGGCCTCGCGTGCCGCTGCATCGCGTGGTTCAAGAATCGTGAAGGTCCGTTCTCATACTGATGGGCTCTGGAAGCGAGAGTGGCAAAGTTTCAACACGTTGTCGCCAGCGTGATGCGGCGCCAGCGCCCGCTTTGCCAGCGTGCCCACAGCGACAGACTCAGCAGGCAGATGTAAACCACCGCTGCAATCCAGCTTCCTGTCGCACCCAGGCCGTACTGAGGCAGAAAGTCCACCAGCCCTTCACCTGGGGCGAACGTGAGGATGTGTGTCAGTGGCACAAAGCCGAACCACGAGAGCAGCAGCAGCATTACAGCGGGGAACTTCACATCGCCGGCGCCGCGCAGGCAGAACGCGCAGCCCAGGTTGACGGCATCGGATACCTGGTAGAGCGCAGCAATCCACAGGAGCTTCGCGCCCAGGTCCGTCACCAGTTCGACATTGCCTTCGCCACTGACGAAGGGCCGGATAGCGTGGCCACCAAGCAGGGCCAACAGGATGCCGATGGCACCCATGTATGCCATACAGATGAGAATGACACGATTGCCAAGCCTGGCGGCCCAATCGCGGTCATTGGCGCCGATGCTCTGGCCTACGAGAGTGGTCCCGGCAAGGGCCAACCCGATTGCCGGCATGTAGGACACTGAAGTCAGCATCATCACAATCTGGCTGGCCGCCGCTTCAACTGCACCGTAGCGCGCCAGCATGAGCTGGAACATGGTGAAGCCCGCAAGGTCGGCCGTGGCGGCCGCGCCCATGGGAATACCCAGAAGGAACAAACGCCAGATGGCGCCGGCCTGGGGTTTCCAGAGGCGATGAGTGTTGTATTCGCTGCGAAAGGTCCGCGTCAGGAACACCAGCACCAGCAGAACCAGCCCGATGAGCTGGGCAATGTTTGTGGCCCAGGCCGCGCCGGCCACACCCAGCCCCAGTTCAAACATCAGGAGTTGGTTCAGGCCCGCGTTGGCCACGCCAATCACCAGCGCCGCCCAGAGAGAAATGCGGGTGCGCCCCACGCCATTGAAAAAGCCCGAGACGCCCCAGACAGCCACGCCAATCCAGCCGCCCTGCACGCGCGGAAACCAGTATTCTTCGGCCAGCGCGTAAACCGCCGGTTCAAGGCCAAAGGGCCGGATAATCCACCCTCCAAACACGGCCGCAGCAAAGAACGCCGGCGCCGTGAAAATCGCCGCGTACAGCCCTGCCCAGGTGCTGGCCGCCGCGCCTTCGCGCTGTCCCGCGCCATGGGCCTGTGCCACAACGGTCTGCACTGCCTGGCCTACGCCGCCGAACAACAACACGAACACCAGAACCAGAAAGAAGATGGAGCCTATGGCGGCCAGCGCATCAACCGAAATACGCCCCAGGAACCAGGTGTCCGTGAGATTCAACAGGGCCTGCACGCTGGTGTTGAGAAACAGCGGCCAGGCAAGGCTGATGATTGCGCGCATGTCAATGCGGCGCCTGCCCTGCGCATCAAGGCGCAGGGCTGGGAGTTTTTGGTCGCTATGGAGGGTGTCTTGCACGTCCGGCTTTCGCTTCCGCCGGACCTTGGTCCGGCGCTATTTGTAGTTCGTGAACGATATCGGCAGGTCGAGGTCCAGTTCCCGCACTGCCTGCTGCACGGCCTGCAGGTCATCGAGCTGCTTTCCCGTGACTCGCACCTGGTCGCCCTGGATGCTCGCCTGAACCTTGAGCTTCTTTTCCTTGATCATTTTCGTGATGATCTTGGCCTTTTCGCTGGGGATGCCCTGCTTGATCTCGAATGTCTGGCGGATGCCGCCCTTCTGGGCCGGTTCTTCAGACTTCAGGTCCAGGGCCTTGGTACTCACGCCGCGCTTGGAAAGCCTGGTTTTGAAGATGTCGAGCATGGCGTCGAGTACGTACTTCTCGCTGCCGGTGGCCACAATCTTCTTTTCGCCCTTGTTCCACTCAAGCTCGGCGGTCTTGCCCTTGAAGTCCCAGCGGTTGCCGATTTCTTTGAGCGCCTGCTGGTAGGCGTTGTCAATCTCGGTCAGGTCGACCTTCGAGACGATGTCAAAGCTGTGTTCGGAAGCCATGTCCATCTCCGCAACGCGGGCCAAGCAATTACCAAACCTGCCGGCCAAATCAACGGGGCGTCATGCCGCGCCCCAGGCGTGATAGACAAAACCCGAGGCCACGCACACCGAGGCAAACAGCCACCAGCCGAGGTTTCGCGGCTCGTGCGTGGAGTCAAAGTGGGCGGCAAGAATCACCGGCCCGTAGGAAGCAAAGCAGGCCACGCGTTCGAAGGAGAACGGCGAGTTGGACAGCACGGCCGCCGCGACCAGGGCCGATACCAGCACGATGTTCGCACCGCGCCCGGCCTTGACCCAACCCGCCGCAATGGCCACCCAGGCCAGGCACCACCAGACAGCGTGGGCCGGCAAAAACTTGCTGGCCACGTCGATGGGGCCCGCCGGCCGCTCCAGAAAGGCTACAAGCCATACTGCCAGGCCTGCCGCAGTCAGGCGCCAGAGTTCGATCTTGCCGCGAAAGAACCAAAGGTAGGCTCCTGCCGCCACGGGGATCATGGGCAGTGTGGCCAGCACGGGAATGCCGTGCCGCGCGGCGATCATGGGCTCAAACCAGGCCTGCAGGGCCTGGGGGACACGCCCGCCCCACAGCAGCAGGTTGGAGCCCGCGCCGGCCGCGGCGGCGGCGATCATGGCGCCTGCCAGGAGGCGCGACTTCCAGGTTGCCCTGAGATAAACCCAGGCCAAACCGCATGTAACGCCCGCCATGTACACTTGGAAGTGTGCCGCCAGCGCGAACAGCAGGGCGGCCAGCCACGGCCGCCGCTCCATGCAGCGCAATGCCAGGGTCAGCAGCAGCATGGAGCCGATCAACGGGTGGGCCCGGACAGCGTAAACAATGACCCAGGGATTGAGCCAGACGATCAGCTCGATGTTGCGCCGCTGCGCGATGGCAAGCCCGGCGCCAATCGCAAAACAGGCCAGCGAGATGCAGCGGGCACCGATGACGGGCTCGGCCCCCAGCTTGGCAGGAATGCACCACAGCCAGAGAAAGAACGCGGGCGCTGTGGCGTAGGGGTTGGTCTCAAGCGCGGGCCAGGTGTCGGCTGCCTTCTGAACGGCGCCGCCGTAGAAGAGAATCTCGTCAATGCCCCATTGCGTGACAAAGGCGGTGACCAACAGGACGGCGACAAGTGCACCAAGCATTGACATCATGGCGCGAGGCGATAACTCCGGCCTCGCCTGGAACGAGGCCGCCTGTGGGAGTGGAGCCGGCATCCCGGGTTTTCTAGCGCAAATGAACTGGTGGTACAAGGAACGCCGCAAGAAGAAGAAGGCTCCCGCGAACCTCGCGGTGGTCGAGACGCAGCGCGTTGAGAGGGTCGAGCTGCCGCAGGAAGGCATGCGCTGCGATGTTTTTCTCCAGCAGCGCAATCCCTGGTACTCGCGCTCGCAGCTGGCCAAGACGTTCGATGAAGAGCGCGTGCTGCGCAATGGAGCGCCCTGCCCTGCGGGACGCAAGCTTCACGCGGGCGACGTCATCACGCTGATCCTGCCGCCGCCCCATGAAGATGTGGAGGAGATGGCTCGCATCCCCTTTGAGGTCATCTTTGAGGATGACGTGATGTTCGTGGTCAGTAAGCCGCCCCACCTCATAGTTCACCCCACAGGCGGCTACCGCTACACCACGCTGCTCAACGCGCTTCATTACCGTTACAAGAACCCGAACCCTGAGATTACCCCGCGCCTTGTCAACCGCATAGACAAGGAGACCTCGGGCCTTGTCATCTGCGGCAAAACCAGCGCCGCCACGGGCCAGCTCAGCCAGGCGCTGGAACAGCGCGAAGTCGTGAAGGACTATCTGGCTCTTGTTGAGGGTGAGGTGGAAAGAGAGCACCAGCTCATCGACCTGCCCATCGGCAAGGCCAAGAACACCGAAATCGAAATGCTCCGCGGCATCGACCACGAGTCAGGCCAGCCCTCGAAGACGGAGGTCTGGGTCGTGGAGCGCATGGGGCGCTTCACACTGGTGCGTTGCCGTCTGCACACTGGTCGCATGCACCAGATTCGGGTGCATATGCTTGCCATCGGGCACCCGTTGGTGTGCGACCATCACTATGGCGTACGCGACGAGTTGCGCCAGAGCGACCTGCGTCCCGACCCGCCGCCTCCGTTCAAGACGGCCTCGCCCTATGGCTACAATGAGGGCGACACCGACGCTGACGTCACCGAACGAATCCGCGCCGCCGACACGGTCAAGCGACACGAGTACGAGGCGCTGTGCCGGGGAGAAGTGGTCCCTCGCGGCGAACATGATCGCCTGCTGTTGGGACGCTGCGCTCTGCACAGCCACTACCTGAAGATTACGCACCCTGTCACTGGTCAGCCAATCGAGCTGACGGCTCCTCTGCCTAAGGACATCCAGAGCGCTGTTGAGGTTCTGCGTCAGACGCGCTGAAGCGTGCCTTCACCGGGCTGAAGGGCTATGCTTTCACACTCAATCAAAGCGGAGGACTCATGCGCTTACTGTCACTCTCCCTGGCCGTTGTTGTTGCCTTCACGGTCATGGCAGCTGCACAAGATGCACCCCAGGAAAAGCCGCACCCGGTTTACAGGTTGCCTGAGGGCGCGAAGTTCACGGCGCACGAGGTACGCATTGCCCGTCCGGGGGACTACACACAGGTCAAGGTAAAGGAGGACGCCAAGCAGGCGCCCGAAGCTGACTTCGAAATTGCCGGTACGCTCAACGTGCCTACGCATGGCAAAGGGCCCTTTCCCGCGGTGTTTTTCATCTCCGGCTCCGGGCCCCAAGACCGCCATGGTTTCGGCCCTGGGACCAAACCGGGCGCGGCAGGCCTCGACCTGGGGACATGGGAGATTCTGGATGCAATGGCAGGCGCCGGTTTTGCTGTGCTGCGTGTGGACGACAGAGGGATTGGCGCCACGCCCGTAGGCCCCGCCGGCATCAACCCTGTCGAAGTCGGGTATCAGGCGCTGGTGAGCGATGCCCGCTCTTGCGTGCGCTGGCTCAAGCAGCGGCCTGAAGTTGACCCCAAGCGTGTTTTTATCGTCGGCCACAGTGAAGGCGGCATCACAGCCCCTCTGCTCGCGGGCGAGGCCGACCTGGGCCTGGCCGGCATTGCCTGCCTCGCCGGGTGCGGCCGCAACTTCTACGATGTGATCTACGAACAGGTCTCCGAAGCCTTGAAGGGCCAGAGCGCCGCCATGCGCGAGGCCAACCTGAAAGTCCAGAAAGAACTCATGGATGCCATCAAGGCCGGCCGCGAGCCGGACTTCGGCATCGTACCCAAAGCCCTGTGGGGTCGGCCCGACGTGGTGGCCTCCCGCAAGTGGATGCGCGAGCATTTCAATCTCGACACCGAGGCCATGCACAAGCGCGTCACTTGTCCGGTGTTCGTGGCCAACGGCGAACGCGACATCCAGGTCAGCGCTGAGCGCGACGCGCGGTTGCTGGCGGCGCGCTTGGCCCAAGGCCGATGCAAGGACGTGACGCTGAAGCTTTATGCGGATCTGGACCACCTGTTCAAGGCCTGTGGCGGGCGTGAGAGCAGCCTAAAGATGTACGAGGAAAAGCGCCCCGTGGATGCCGCATTTCTGTCCGACCTGCTGGCCTGGCTGAAGCAGCGGCTGGCGGCCTGACTTGAGCCGGGGACCCCGCAGGAGCCGTATCACATGAGACGGGTTCAACTGTTCATTGCCAGCAGCCTTGACGGCTACATCGCGCGCAAGGACGGCGCCATTGATTGGTTGTTTCATGATGGCGACTACGGTTACCGCCGCTTCATGCGCGGCATTGACACCGTCGTCATGGGGCGCAAGACCTACGACCTGAGCCTGAGCTTCGGCCCCTGGCCCTATCCGGGCTGCCGGGCTTATGTTTTCTCGCGCAAGTTGACCGGGGAGACCGAGAATGCCACGTTCGTGCGAGGTGACGTCAAGAAGCTCGTGCAGAAACTGCGCCGCCGCCGGGGCAAGCATGTCTGGCTGGTGGGGGGCGCCGAACTGACGCGGGAGTTCACGGCCGCGGGCCTCGTTGATGACTTCATAATCTCCGTGCACCCGAGGCTCATCGGCAGCGGCATTCCGCTGTTTCCGCCCAACAGTGCCGACTGGTCGCTGAGGCTGGTAGGCGCGCGCCGCTATCGCAGCGGGCTGGTACAACTCCGATATGAGCGCGCGGCCACTTGACGGGGGCCTGCCAGCGCCTAGCTTGCCGCCCATGCGCTATTGGCTATGGCTTCCTTTGTTGCTTTGCGGCTGCGCCGCCCAAGGGGGGCGTTACACCTCGCAGGTGGACGCCATGTTTCGCGAAACCGGTGGCGGTGAAGGCGTTCTGACGCTAACCCGGCCCGCACTGGTCAATGAGGTCAATGGCGCCTACCAGCTGAACTCCGTCAGCTACCAGACGCGCCGACAGCTATCCGGCGACGGGGTGATCGAACCCGGCGCCCATGCCGTGCTCGCCATTGAGTTCACGGACTTCGGTGACATCTCCGTCTTGCGCACCGATGACAAGGACGTATCTTTGCGCGCCGAACTGGGGCCTCAGGGCAAGGTCGTGAGGGCCCTGCTGGGTTGTGATCGTGGCAAGGTCAGTGACGGGTTTGTGGCCTTTGCCAACGACACGTTCAAGGAAGGCAGCTGGAAGCTGCTTTATGACGGCCCAGACCTGGTGGTGGGACGGATCGATTTGAAGTTCGCGAAATACGAAGTGGCGGTCAATTTCCGCGCCGCGCGCAAATGAGGCTGACGTGAGAACACTGTTGCTCGCCCTGTGTTTTGCCCTGCTTTCGGTGGCCGCGCTGGCCTTTGTCAGCGTGTCCAGTGATGCGTCGAGCATCAAGACGCTGCCCAACTTCGAACTCAAGGGCCTGGATGAGTCGGAGCATCGCCTTTCGGACCCCAGGTTCAAAGACAGGATCATTCTGCTGGTCGCATTTTCCACCTGGCAGGATGTCAGTATCCGGCAGGCGCGCGAGATTCAGGCCTTTCACGCCAGGCATCCCCAGGTCGAAATTGTGGCGCTGATTGCCGATGACCTGGCGATCGCCAGGGATTTCGTCGCCAGCGAGAAGCTGACGTTCCCATGCTACAAGAGCGGCGACGGCCCCCGCGTGGGCCAAAACCTCAACCGCCTGTTCGAAACCAAGAAGAACAAGACCTTTCAGCTCAACAAGCTGCCCTTTGTGGTGCTCTGCACCGCGGACCGCAAGGTGGCCTTTGCCCGCATGGGCCTGACCGACGAAGCCACCTTGAGTGAACAGATCGCGGTTCTTCCCTAGCCGGTAGTCCTTTGTTTGGCTTGCGTTTGCACCCTTGCCTAGTTTCAATAGAGGAACGGGAGGACCTCCCGCACCCCCCCTCACGTACGCCCCAGGGAAACCTGGCGATGCAAGAGACTCAGTCGAAGGAAGCCAAGGTCTATATGTTGTCCCAGGCGGACGAGTTGCTGATTGCGATCATCCTGAAGAACACGAAAGTGACTCAGGCCCAGGTCGATCAAGCGCTCGCAGATTGTCAGGCTGCCAAGAATGAGGGTCGTGACCTCGACTTGGCCCACGCGATTCTCAACCGCAAGTGGCTGAGCCGCGCGGAGCTTTACAAGCTGGTCAAGGCACGCAATTTCGCCCTGATGCGGCAGGAAGACAAACGCATCGGTCGCCGTGCCTTTCGCAAGGGTTACATCACGAAGACCCAGTTGGACGAGGCGTTGGCCTTCCAACGCCAGTTGTTCAAGGCGCTGGGCGACATCAAGAGGCTCGAGTCGATCTTGATTGATGACGGGCACATCACTCCCGAGAAAGTGCGTGAGATCTGGGCGGAGTACACCAGCTTCCTCAAGCGCTCCGGCGAGCGTCCCGTTGAACCCAAGACCGACCCCAGCCTTTTGAAGCACGGTTAGTCAATCGGCGCTGTTTTCTGTAGGGGCGACCCTCGGGTCGCCCTTACAATTTTAACCATGCCCAGGCTCTCACACTTTGGCGTTCTCTTCTTCGGCATCGCTTTGTGCCTGGTGGGGGTGCTTTCTCTGCTTTATCGCCCCCTGCGCGAGACCCCTTCCACACCGGCGCTGAATGATGACGCACCCCCGCGGGAACTGACCGTGGCGGATCTGCCCTCCAACCCGGCAGCTGTGAAGGACCTGGGCGAGAAGCTCGTGCGTGATTTCAAATGCAATTACTGCCACCGCACAGACATCACCGCAAAACCCGAGCACCCGCGTGCCAATTGCCAGTACTGCCACCAGAACTCACGGCCGTTGATCCCCGACCACCTGGCGCCGCCCCTCGATCACATTGCCGCGCGTCGTCCCGGGTCCTGGCTGCGCCGCTATCTGCGTTATCCCTACCCCATCCGCATCCACGAGAGCAGCCGCATGCCCGACCTCGGGCTCAGCGACTTTGAGGTTGAAGTGGCCGCCCGTTACCTCGAAAGCCTGGCCCAAGTCTCCCTGCAGCCGCTCAATCTGTCGGGGCCAGCGCGCGAAGCCGCACCCGATGCCGCGCGCATGGAACAGGCTGAAGTGCTGGTCAAGCGCTTTACCTGCCGTCTCTGCCATCAGGTGGGAGAGGACAAACCCGACTTTCTTGAGAATCCGGCAGTGCTGAACACCAATCCCCTGGCCATCTTCGCTCCTGATCTCGGCCAGACTTTCAACCGCGTACGACCGGGCTGGCTGGCAGCGGCCATCAAGCAGCCCAGCCACTGGATGCCCTGGTCTGGCATGCCTGACAACGCGGCCATGACGGACGCTGAAGCTGAACTCCTTGCCTGGTGGGTGATGAATTGCGTGCCCACTCCCAAGCCCACCGTGAGCTTTTCCGAGCAGGTCAAGCCAATATTTTTCATGCGCTGTACCAGCTGCCACTACGGCCCTCAGCCCAATCCCCCAATGAGCGCCAACCCAGAAGGCGGAGCCGGCTGGCTGGCCACCTGGACGAAGAAGCCGCGCCAGCTGAGCTTCCACGGAGACACCTCCGTGGAGGTGTACGAGAACATGATGAAGGGAAGCCTCGATGACCTCGGGCGGCGCCGCGCAATTGTGATTCCCTACGCGGTAAATTCACCCTTGCTCATGCACCTCAACGGCGGCAAGCACCCGCTGATGCCTTACGGAAAGAACCCCCTGCCGGACGAAGAATACCGCATCATCGAGAGCTGGATCCTGAGCGGCGCGCGCGGGCCCCGGCTGCAGAGCGGGATCGAGGTGGCGCCGCCCATCGAGTTTGAGAGCAAATGACCGCCCCGGCATTTTGAGGGCAGCTTCGTTAAATCAGGTATGATGCAGGCATCCCCGGATCAGACCCGGCAGCGCTGGCCCCTGTGGCCGCTGCTTTACTGTGTCACGCCTGTGTTGCTGGCCCTGGGTCTTTTGTTGCTCGTCAAACAGCCTCAGCGGGCCGCCAATCAGCCTGCCGCCAACTCAACGCCGAAGTCTTCCGCCGTGCCGGAACTGGGCTCCGGCGCCACGGATGTTCCAGCGCCTGCCCGCCCGCCGGAAGACGATCAGGCACAGCCCGCTACACCGACTTCTGAACCAGTGGCCTCAACGCCACAGCCCGAGGCACAGGCCGGCGAACGCGAAATTGACATTCACATTCGAAACCTCAAATTCGCCGTGCAGCAGAACAACGGCAAGGGCCGCCAGCTCGAGACCGAATGGCTTCAGAAAGCCCTGCCTCGCGAGCGGGTGTTGGCCCGCCTGGCCCTGGCATCGGACTCCGAACCGGATTCGCAGGTGCGGCTGGCCTGGTTTGCCTGTCTGACGGATGTCGAGGCCGAACTGACATGGGCCAGGCGGCACTACGCACGCTGGGCGGGGCGCTTTCTCGGCACGGACCCCCAGCTCGAGGCCGGCAACCAGGTCGAGTTCAGCGCCTATGCCCGCGTCCTGTTTTCAGCGGTGCCCCTGGCTGGCGAAGGGCTGGAGCTTGCCAGAAACGTCCTGACTACGGGAAAGCCCGAGTGGGTGCTCGCCGTACTGGCCGAGTGTCTGGCCTTTGGCATAGACGCGGCACGGCGTGTGGAGCCCCTTTGGCCCGAGTTGTCGAGGCTGCTTGAATCCGGGTCGGGGGCCGAAGCGCGCGACTTGCTGTTCGTGGCCTGGAGCCGCCACTTCGACACGATGGACGGACTTTTGGCTGCGCTGTCGGACTCGCGCATGCTCGGGTGCGTTCTTGCCCTGCTCAAGTCCGGGGCCGTTGCCAAAGGCTTTTATGGGCCGGAGGACAGCGCCAGGCTGCTGCGCTTTGCCGGCGGGCTGCTCACGCGCAAGGAAGCCGAATCTCTGCAGGCCGACCTGATCCGCGCCTTGGCCGGGACCCTGCCCACTGCCCAGCAGGAGATTTGGCCCATCATTGAGGCGGGTTTGACTCGCCGCGACGGCAATCTGGCCGAGTACCTCGCGGCTTTCGGGAAACTGGCCACCAAACCGGAAGAACTCAAGCGGCTGGCGGAGTTCGCCAACGAGGCGGACCCTGACGTGGCCCGGGGCGCAGTGAACGGACTGCGCAATTCCGCCGCGCCGGGCGCTGACGACGAACTCCGCATCATCCTGGCCATCGGCACGAACACCGGCATCAAGGGCGACGCCCTGGCGGCCCTGCTGGCGCGCAATCCCGACTCCAAGGGGCGGCTTGTCGACGAGTACCTCGGAGAAGACCGGCCCGCCGCGCTGCGCGCCATAGCAGTGGCTTATCTGTCAGACAAACAGCTTGATCGCCTCAAGGAACTCGGCGAAAGCGACCCGGAACTGCGCGTGCGCGAGGCCGCCATCAACCGGCTCGGCGCGCTCAAGGACAAGTCCCTCAAGACCTGGTTCACCCGCGTGTCACGCAGCGATTCCTCGGCCTCGCTGCGACAGCTCGCGCGGAAGTACGCGGCGGAACTTGACTGAACGGTGCGGCAGCGCTGTCTGTTCCGGTTTCGTCAACGCGGCTATTCTGCCCCCATGGCCGACTGGATCGAGCAGGTTCGCAGCGGAGACCGGCGCACACTGGCGCGCTCCCTCACACTCGCGGAAAGCGGGGACCAAGCCCTTCTGTCTGCGCTGGATTCCGTCTATGGCGACCTGCCCCGGCCACAACGTATCGGCATCACCGGGCCACCGGGCGCTGGAAAGAGCACGCTGACCAGCAGCCTGATTGCGGCCTTTCGCGCCCAAGGCGCCAGGGTAGGGGTGGTGGCCATCGACCCCACTTCCCCGTTTTCCGGCGGCGCCCTGCTGGGAGACCGGCTGCGCATGGCGCGCCATGCACTGGATGCCGCGGTGTTCGTTCGATCGATGGCCACGCGGGGGCAATTCGGGGGCCTGTCCGCAGCCACCGAGGATGCCTGCGACCTTCTGGCCCTGGCCGGGTTTGACCCTCTGATGGTCGAAACGGTCGGCGTGGGCCAAAGCGAAGTGGACATCGCCAGGCTGGCCGACACGACGCTGGTCGTCCTGACTCCGGCGGCCGGGGACTCCGTGCAGGCCCTCAAGGCCGGCATCATGGAAATCGCCGATGTGGTCGTGATCAACAAGAGCGACCAGGAGGGCGCCGCACGTCTGGAGGAAGACGTCAAAGAGGCCCTTGAACTCAGGCCCATGCCGCCGGCGGGCAGTCCACTGTGGAAACCGCCCATCGTGCGGACGGTGGCCACCATTGAGCAAGGCGTAGAGGGCCTGATGGCGGCAATTGCAGGTCATCGCTCTCATCTTCAGCACCATGGCCTGCTGGCGAGCCTTCACGCCAGGCGTCAGGAGCGGCGCTACGAAGAACTGGTGGGCCGTGGGTTGCTTGCCTGCCTTCATGCCCAGGGCGCGGCCGCTGCGGCGTTTGAGCGCCACCGGCAGTCGGTGCTTTCTGGGCAGCTATCGCCGCGCGAGGCGGCACGCAGGCTCATCGAGCAATTGGGCCTTTAGAATCGCCTGCCAAAGGTTCGCGTTGCGGCCCGACGGGTCGGAAGGGCACCGATTCCAAAGAGTGTCGATCTGTGTAAGTGCCGGAAAACTGGCATGTAAGGGATTTGCCTTGAACGCCCAGAGGCAGCCTGCGTGGCCGGTTTCCCGGTGAGTGCTGCCGTGGGGGGTGTCGGGGTGGCGCAAAATTTTCTTGCGATTTGCTGGAACGCGGAGGGGGGTCAATACGTTTAAGAAAGCGAAGGACGCGATCTTTGAAATACGACACGATCCTTAGCACCTGCGGTACCGGATTTCTCTGGTACCCGACCTCTCCCGCGCGCAATGCGCACCCCTTCACAAGAATGGTTTTGCGGCTGACCCCCCCTGATGCCGCAAAACCTGCAACAAAAAGGCTGCCCATCCTCTGGGCAGCCTTTGCTTTTTGCTACTGCCGGCGACCAAGGCGTCAGCGTAGCTTGGCGCCTGCCGCAACGCGGTCGCTCTCCCTGCTGGATTGCGGTTTCCCGCTCTGGCCCTGTGCCTTGCCCGTCACCTTGCGCAGGTTGCGTTCGGCGGCAATGCGCTCCTGCGCGGCATCCAGAATGAGCTTGAGCAGGTCGGCATATCGCATGCCGGCTAAACCGGCCATGTAATTCATCTTGCCGTCCCAGCACCAGCCACAGTTGGGGTTGGCCTCCAACAGCTTGATGTTGCCCTGGGCATCGGCGCGGAAGTCAAAACGCGCATAGTCCCGGCAACCCAGGCGTTCGAAGAGGTGCATCGAGTAGTCGCCCAGGCGGCGCTTCTGGTCTTCATCCACGCGAGCCTGATGGTGCCTGATTCTCGTCCAATAGGGCGATTCTGGCAGCCACTTGGACTCATAGCCCAAGATGGGCGGCAGGTCCTTGGGCAAGTCCGAATAATCCACTTCAAGAACAGGCAGCACACGGCAGCGGAGACCGGGGTTGCCGACAATGGCCACACTGTATTCCGGCCCCGTCAGGTACTCCTGAATCAGCACGGGACGGCCGGGGAACTCATCGCGCAGCTTCTTGAGATAGGCCAGCAGTTCCACCGAGTTGTGGACGACCGCGTCCTTGGTGATGCCAATGCTGGAATCGCCGAAGTTAGGCTTGCAGAGTGCGGGAAAGCTGGAAGGCAAGGTCGCCGCGTTGTCATCCGGATCGAAGTAGGTTTCCAGCGGGACTGGGATATCCAGGCTTTCAGCCACGGATCGCACGAGGCTCTTGTTGTAGCACATGCCCAGGCAAGCCGGGCCGGCCCCGGTGTAGGGAATGCCAAGAATCTCGAGCAGGGCCGGAACGTGGAGTTCCATGAAGGCATCGTTGTAGTAGCCCTCATCGCAGAGGTTGAGCACGAACCGCGGCGGCGCGTTCTTCAGTTCTTGCAGCAGTGAATTGTGATGGTTGACGTACTTGAACGTGTAGCCGGGAAGTTCGCCCAAGGCGTCCTTGAGCTTCTCGATGGTCTCCATGTCCTCGGGATTGAACTGACCGTTTTTCTTCACGGTGTCCGGCAGTGATGGGTCCCCCAGCAGCACGGTGACCTCGGGAAACAGGATGTCGCCTTTGGGCGCTGCGGCCACTTTCCTTGGCGCGGCCGCTGTGATGAACAGGCGGTGGGCCATCATGCCCAGATCATGGCCGCGGGTGCTTTCGGCGTTGAGCTCACCATGGAAACGTATGCCGGTGAACCCGGCCTCTGTGAGCAGGTCGGTGATGCGCTTGCGGCTGTAGAGGCGTTCGCCGTAGAACTGGTCGGCAATGATGCCGCGTTCGGCATGGACCACGACTTCACGGGACACCAGTCGCTCGCCGTCGCTGGCGAGCGAGCGCTCGCGGGCCACGAACTGGTCTTCGTCGATCCACTCCCAACTGCGCTTTTCGAAGTGGCTCTTCATCCAGTCGCCGTCCACGAGATCCAGGGCGAGGGTGCCGCCACTGACGAGAACGCGCTTGATGGCGTTGAGCACCAGCAGATCGTCCTGAACGCGGTCGAAGTAACCAAAGCTGTTGCCCATCAGGCACACCGTGTGCATAGAGCTTTCGGGCAGCGAGAACTTGCGTGCGTCACCCTCATGGAAGCTGATGCTGTAGCCCGCGGCCTTGGCCCGCTTGCGTGCCAGCCGGATCAGGTAGCGGGATCGGTCCACGCCGGTGACGTTCTTGAAGCCCCTCCGTGCCAGTTCCAGGGAGTGCCGGCCCTGCCCGCAGCAAAGATCGAGGACCTTGTCATTGGGCTCAAGGCCTGTGGCGCGCACCAGCAGATCGACCTCCCGCACGGTGTTCTGGTCGTTCTCGACGACATCGCCGTCGGTCTTGAGGTAGAGGCTGGTAAACAGAGTCCGCCACCAGTCCGAAGGCAGGTGACGCTCGAGGTCCGGAATCGGTCCCAGAGTGCGAACGGCTGAGGAGCCGTTTGAAGATTTCTTACCCACAGGGAGTTGCCGCTCCAACGGCGATCAGGCGCAGGCGGAGAGGTTCGTGATCACTGCCAGCCGGGCCCAAGACTCGCTCAAGGCGCTGACCGCGCAGCACCCGGCGATGGTCTGGCATGCTAGCAAGCTCAAGCTTCTTTGAAGAAAAATCTGGCGTGACGCCCTGAGAGCCCGAGTTGGCGGCCTGCCGGGCCGGGTACAAAATAGGACCGACCAAGTGTGAAATATTCTCCACAACCGCCGCTGCCGGCATCCACAGGCCAGCGGCAGGGGCGAGGCCATGAGTAATCGCGTCATGTACACACGCTGCAAAAGACGCGCGGCCGAAAGTCGCTGATCGTCATTTGCGGCTGAAAGGAACTTCAAGGGGCTTGGCATGGCCGGTTGCTGAAAGCACGACGCGCGCCTTGGCGAGGTCTTCGGCGCGGGCGATGTTCAGTGTCACGGTCATGCTCCAGACAGCCAGAGGCTCGCGGGCGTTGAGATGCCTCAGTTCGAACTGGTAGTCCCAGTTCTCGGTCAGGGGCAGCACGTCGCTCGTGATGGAGAGCGAGTGGGTGTAGCTCAGTTTGACAAATCCGGCGGAATCCTGACTCAGGACGATCCAGTCCGCGCTGGACGCTCCCAGTCGGCAACGCCCCACTTCCTCCCAGCCTGAAGGCTGCGTGTCGCTGCCCACGACGCGCCGCACTTCCGGTGCGAGAGACTCAAGCCTTACCTCGCGCTTGCCGCGCCGGATGACGCGCAGTTCGCAGTCATTGAGTGATAGGCCGCCGTGAAGCATGAAGCTGGAGGTGAGGGTGGTTTCAGAGCGAATCACGGTTGATGCACCGGCGGAAGTGTAAGTGGCCACGCACGAAGGCTCGGTGCTGAACTCGAACATCGGGGGCGCCTGGACGACGAGCCAGTGCGAGAAGCCATGGGCGCTGGTGATTTCACCCTTGTCGTTCTTGTAGCTCACGACCAGCCGGTAACGGTTGATTCCGGGCTTCACCCCGCGCAGCCTTACGGAGTAGGGTTCTCCCACCTTGGCGTCGGTGGCCTTGAACGTGGACTGCAGGGTCTCAACCTCTCCCTTCATGTGCAGGTGCTCGATGGCCACGCTCAGACCCGGCAGCTTCTGCGGCATGGTCTTGACGATGAACGCAAGGTCGATCCCGCGCCAGATGCGTGCGAGCCAGTCTTTGTAGGAGAGTTCCTGGTCGCACTTTTCGCCAATGAACGCGGCGAAGATGACGGGGCTTTCGGTACGCATGCCCTCGTACTCGAGGGAGATGCCGTCCTTGGCCTCGCGTTTCTCGAACTCCAGGGACAGGCGCGTGATGGCGACCCCCTGATCGCGGATGGCCTCTTTGACCGAGCGTGGAACCTCCATGGTTACGGGGTCGCCGTAGCTGGAGGTTGATTTGGAAGCAGGTGTTTCGGCCGTGGGTTTTTCGGGAGCGGGCGCACTATCCTGCGCACTCACGCCGTGAAAAAACGCAAACAAAAACATGAGCGCGAGAAGATTCTTCACGATCCACCCCATTCTTTCGTGCAACCTTGAAACGACTATAGGGTATGATGCGGTGGCGTAAACTTGGCTTGGGGAAAAGCGCATGACAGCGCCGGGCGAGCGTTTGGTCACGACGGCCAGGGTCGACAAGGCTGACGCCATTTCCGAGGCGTGGCAGCAGCAGGTGACCCCTGATGCCGCTGCTGAAGTTGAGCACGATCTTGCGCTTGCGCTGGCCAAGGCCGGCTACGGCAGGCCGGTTCTGCCTGCCATCTCAGTCGAACCTCTGGTCATTGAGCCGGTGCTGGTGCGCGAGTTGACGCGCACGGTTCGCGCTCTTTGCGGCATGTTCGAGCAGATCAACCGCATGGCCCTGGCCAACGCGGCTTTCCTGCGCCAGCTCGAAATTTCGAGCCATCACGAAGAACTGCTCCGGCTTGAACCCGATTGCCGCCTGAGCCTGGAGTTCGCGCGCCTTGACTTCCTGCCCATGGCCGGAGGCCCGCGGCTGGTGGATGCCGGGCTCGATGCCCCCAGGGGCGCCCTGCTGGCTTCCCAGCTTCAGCGCCAGTTCCTGGCCCACAGCCGCACCCGCGGCACCGCGGTGGGCCGCGCGCAGGCCAGCGCGCCCGGCCCGGAACTGCTGGCGGACCTGTTTCTGGCCGTCTGGGCGGAGCGCGGCACGCAGGGCTTTCGCCCCAATATCGCCATCATTGACTGGCGCGAGACCGACGCCCGCCCTGCCCAAGAGAGTCTGCTCGCGGAGTTGCGCCAGCGCGGGTATCTGGCCGAGCGTGTAGACCCGCGCGAATTCGTGTTCGACCGTGACTCAAATCTGCTGCGGCGCGGCAGGACGCGATTTGACCTGATTTATCGGTCGGTTACCGTCCAGGACATTGCTGTTCGCAAAGTGCTGCTTTCCGAGTTCCTCGATGCTGTCGCCCAGCGCGCGGCGGTGCTCGTCAATCCACTGCGCGTGCGGCCGGCAAGTTCCCCTCTGGCCATGGAGGTTCTGACGACGCGCGACTTTGACGGATTCTTCAGCCCCATGGACTGCGAGATTAAGGCCCGCGTGCTGCCCTGGACGCGCAAACTCTCGCCGCGCCGTACGGATTTCCACGGCAACGACATTGACCTGCTTTCCTACGTCGCTGACCGCCCGGAGCGCTTTGTTCTCAAGGCGGGCAACTCCATGGGCGGCAGTGAGGTGACGCCGGGTGTCATGGTCACGCGCGAACAGTGGCTGGCGCGCCTGGATGAAGGCCTGCGCAGAGGCGATATCGTTCAGGAATTTGTCGAGGCCGGCGTGCCTGCGGGCCGCCGAGGCTATCGCCTGCTTTCAGCTTTCGCTGTTCGGGGCGAATACGCCGGATGCTCGGGCTACGTGAGCGAGCTTCCCGTGGTTCATCGCGGCAGCGCCAGGGTCATTCCGGTGCTCGAAGTCGGCGGGCGAAGCAAGTCGGGTCCCATTGAGGCTGGTCGGCCCACTCGCAAGCGGCGTCCTTCCAATGGCGTGTCCGGCCCGTGATGGGTGCGTGGCTTTGGTTTCGCGCCCTTCCGTGCCGGGCGCTAGACTTCCGCCGTGCTCAAGGGCGCCCTCAAACTATTGCGAATCTCCGCGCTGCCTTCAGCGCTGGCCGATGTGCTGGGCGGCAGCGCCCTGGCGCTGGCCGCTCTGCCCTGGATACCGCATGCTCACTTTGCGCGGGACAAGCTGCCCTGGCTGGTGCTCACCAGCGTGGGAATATACCTCGGCGGCATGGGTCTCAACGACCTGCTTCACCGTCACAAAGACGCCGCATTGAACAAGCCGCGTCCCATCGTCACCGGCACCATCTCAGTCGAGGTTGCGGCGTTGCTGACCAGTCTGCTTTATGCCATGGGCCTGGGGGCCTCCGTTTTCGCAGGCTGCGCGGTTTTGGCCCTCGTGCTGGCCCTCGCCACGGTCGCCTACAATGCGCTGGCCCTGGGGAAAGTTGAACGCGGCCAGGTCAGACTCAGTGCGCCCGCGGCCTTGCTGGGCGTGGCGACCCTGGCGTTTGCTCGCGGCCTGCATGTGCTGTTGCCGCTCTACGCGTTGTCGGGCGGCCAGGGCGCGCCGTTTGGCGCTGTTTCCATCGTGTTCACGACCGTGTTTGCCTATTTCTGGCTGGTGACCCTGGTGTCGCTCTTCGAAGACAGTGGCGGGGGCAGGCGCGCGCTGGCGCTTGTTCAAGCCGCGCTGCTGCCGGTCATCTTTGCCGTGCCGCTTTGGTCCCTCGCGCAGGGCGATCGCGGACACCCCCTGATCGAAGACCTTCTGCCGATGGTCATCGCGGCGACGTTGTACCTCTGGCTGTCCTATGCGCTGTTGCGGGCGCGTCAGGAACCAACACCGCGTAATCTGGGCCGCTGTGTCGGGCTGGGAATCCGCGGGGAATGCCTGATGATGGCAGCCTTTGCCCTGGCCCTGTTGCCCCAGGATCCGGCCTGGGGCGCCGGTGCGATGCTGTGCTTTCCCGCGGCCGCGCTGCTGTCAAAGTGGGTGAGTCCAACATAGTGAACTCTGCCGTGGCCGGAAAAGGGTCGGGACTGTTCCTTAAAGCCCGATCTTAATCGTCACGTCGCCGGTCGGATGGGCCTGGCAGGTCAGACGTACTCCGGGGCCCTGCCGCTTGAGCTTCTTGAGAATCAGCCGCTCGGCTTCGGCGGGCGGTGCAAGGTGCTCCCGGCCTGCGAGCACCTCGACATTGCAGGTACCGCAGATGCAGTTGCCGCCGCAGGCATGCATGATGTTCACGCCCGCCATCTCCAGCGCCTCCAGGATTGAACAGCCGGCGGGAATTTCGACTACGCGGTTGCGATCAACGACGGTCACAGTGGGCATGGGTTCCTCGTCGCGCAAAGCGCCGCTCGTTCTTAGAACCCATCTGTTGCAAGCGCAACGCCCCTGGGGAGGGAATCATGGCCGCAATTGCCAGACGGATCGACAAACTGATCAAGAGCGCGCTTGTGCCCATGCTGGAGCCCTTGGGCTTTTCGCGCAAAGCGCGGCACTTCTGGCGTCGGCAGCCATCGGTCATTGCGGTCATCAACTTGCAGGGCAACAAATGGAATGAGGGCGATTCCGGGTCTTTCACCCTCAACTTCGGCGTCTATTTCCCGGAACTTGCGAAAGTGCTGGGCGCCGCAGTTTGCGATTCTCCCGATGAAGCGGAGTGCCACGTTCGCGAGCGCGGGGGTATGTTGCTTGACCCGCCCGGCGATCGTTGGTGGGAACTGGGTCCAGGTCGTGACGAGGTCGCGGTCGCTGAGGAAGTCTCGGCCCTCGTGAAGGAACGCGGCCTGCGCTGGATTGACGACCACGCTGATTGCATGCGTCTGTCGGAGACTCTGCGGGCGCAGCGGCCGGTTCTGCGTGCGGCCATTCTCCATGTGTCAGGTCAAAGCACCCAAGCGGCAGCTCTCATTGAAGCCCACGTCCGCAAAGAGCCCCTGAGGGCTCACCCCTGGCTGCCATTGGCGAGGGCCATGGGCATAGAGAAGCAATGCAAGGAATGGATTGCGCAGGCTCGCGAGCCCAAGTTCTAACGAAGCACATCTTCTGCGTGATAACTGCTGCGCACGAGGGGCCCGGAATCGACCTTGGCAAAGCCTAGCGCGAGCGCAAAAGCTTTGAGTTCCGCGAATTCATCCGGGTGCACATAGCGCGCAACCTGCAAGTTCTCGGGCGCGGGCTGGAGGTATTGGCCGAGCGTGAGAATGTCGCAGCCGGCCTCGCGCAATTGCTTGATTGCCTCGCGCACTTCGGCCATTTCTTCACCCAGGCCCAGCATCATCCCGCTCTTGGTTATCAAACCCGCCTGCCTGGCGCGCGCGATCACACGCAATGACTGCCCAAAATTCGCTTGCGGGCGCACGGGCACATAAAGCCGCGGCACCGTTTCAACGTTGTGATTGAGCACGTCGGGCCGCGTGCGGAACACCATATCCAGCGCCGCTTCGTTGCCCTGGAAATCAGGGATCAGCACTTCGATGCCAGTGCCCGGGCAGCGTTCGCGAATGGCGCGAATCGTGGCCACCCAGACACTCGCGCCGCCATCGGCCAGGTCGTCGCGATTGACGCTCGTGATCACGGCAAAGCTGAGTTTCATGGCGGCCACGGCAGCGGCCACGCGACGTGGTTCATCAAGGTCTAGCTCGCTGGGCCGCCCGGAAAGCACGCTGCAAAAACCGCACGAGCGCGTGCAAACGTTGCCCAGAATCATGAAGGTGGCGGTACCCAGCGACCAGCACTCGCCGCGATTGGGGCAGGCGGCCGACTCGCAAACGGTGTGCAACTTCTCGCGCGCAACGATCGCGTCAAGCTCAGCCACGCGCCCGTGAGTGGGTGTCGTCACGCGCAGCCACGGCGGCCGAGGGCCAAGGTTGGTTTTGCCACGCCTGAGTGGGGCTGTTTGCATCGTTACCCGCCGGAGCCTGCGCACCAAGAGGCCTATTGGCCCTTGAACGCCTTGAAGTGAGCGAGGCTGTCCACGTAGTGGCGGAACTTGTTGACCTTGCCGGCCTCGTTGAAACCCCAGAGGTGCATCTCGACTTCCTTGACCGTCCTGCCGGTGGCAACGACCTTGGCCTCGAGGTCAATCGGCACTGCCACCCACTGATTGTCTCCGAGCAGGGCCAGGGGCTGGAACGTCTTGATTTCTACCTGTCGAAGGGCGCCGAAGAAGCCCTCCACATGCTTCCTTCCCTTGCCCGGTTTGTACCAGGGGATACCGGAATCCTGCGCCCAACCCCATTCCCACTGCACGTCTTCCGCGAGGTGGGCAAGAATTGAAGGCACGTCGCCCTTAGCAAAGGCCGCATAGATGGCCTGAATCGTTGCTATGTGCTGGCTCATGTCAGTCTCCCGAGCGGGCGGAGGGCTTAGCCGCGCCGCTCCAGGCCCGTACTCTTGGTATCGAAGTTCTGGAGCTCGTTCTCGACGCGCATCATGAAGCGGCCGGCGAGCGCGCCGTCGACGATGCGGTGGTCGAAGGAAAGCGACAGGTACACCATGTCGCGGAAGCCCCAGAGATCCTCAGTGACCATGACCGGGCGCTTGACGATCTTGCCGGCGCCCATGATGCCGACTTCGGGCTGGTTGATCAGCGGCATGCCCATGATGGGGCCAAAGCCGCCCACATTCGTGAGCGTGAACGTGCCGCCACTGGTGTCGTTGGGCGTCAGGCCGCCCTCCTTGGCGCGCCTGCCGAGGTCATCCACGGCGCGTGCGATGCCGACGAGATTCAGATCCTGCGCGTTCTTGATGTTGGGCACGATCAAATCGCCGTTGTCCAGGGCCACGGCAAATCCGAAGTTCACGAACTTCTTCACGATGATCTCGTCGCCGTTGATCATCGAGTTCACCATGGGGAACGCCTCCAGCGCGCGGCACGCGGCCCAGATGAAAAAGCTTGTGTAGGTCAGATTGAAGCCGTAGTCGGCCAAGAAGCGCTTCTTGATCGCCTCGCGGAACTTGACGATGTTCGTGAGGTCAACTTCGTGCACCTGGCTGACGTGCGCGGCGGTGTCAAGCGTGTTGCGCATGGCTTTGACGATGGCCTTGCGCACCGTGCCCATCTTGACCACCTCAACGCGCTTGGGGTCGAGGCCGAGTTGTTCAAGCGTGCGCTTGGGGCCAAAGGCATCGCGGGGCGTGGAGGCGGGCGCCGCTCCAACGGGCGCCGGTGCTGCACCGGCCGCGGAAACGGGTACCGCGGCTTTGCGGACATCCGGAGAAGGGGCGGCCTTGCGCTGGGCAAGGTAGGCCTCGAGATCATTCTTGTTGATGCGGCCGTCCTTGCCGCTGCCTTCAAGCTGGCTGATCTCCTCAAGTGCGATGCCGTGCTCCTTGGCCATGGCCCTGACCACAGGGGAATAGAAGTTCTTGCCGTCGTGACGGGGCACAGGCGTGGAGCCCCCTGCGGTCACGGCCAGGGGTGCCTTGGCCGGTGCAGGTGCGGCAACGTGTGACGCGACCGGCGCAGGGGCAGCAGCGGGCGCGGCGGCCGCGGCCGCGGCCGGCGCGGACGCAGAGACGCCGCCGCCTTTGCCGTCAGTGTCGATGCGGGCAATGACCTTACCCACTTCGACGGTCGCGTCCTTTTCAAAGAGAATGTCCGTTAGAACGCCGGACGTCGGGGCGGGAACTTCGCTATCCACTTTGTCGGTGGAAATTTCGAGGATGATCTCGTCCTTCTTTACGGTGTCGCCGGGCTTCTTGCGCCACGTCACGATGGTGGCTTCAGCGATCGACTCGCCCATCTTGGGCATCAACATGTCAACGACTGGCATGGGCTCACTCCGGTTGTCAGGGCCGCGAAGATACAAGGAAACCGGCCCGAATAAAGCCAGTCACGGGCCCTGCGTTTCTCACTGCGTGCGCGACCTGCCGTTGCCGGCGTGGCGTAACCCTGAAGTCAGCTCCTTTACTTCAGATTGGCGTGAACAGCAAAACGGGCTGCGCTAGCGGCCCACAAGCGGAGTCACGCCTGTCCTAAGGGGCCCATGGCACCCGTTTTCTCCGGTCCTGTCTTCAGGTATGCCGCGCCAAAGAGAATGCCGAGCGCCAAGTCCGCGCCGCCGACAACCAGGTTCGGCACTCCCACTCTTCCCAGCGAAAACAGCACCGCAACGGCAATCACGAAAGTGGCTTTCTCGATTATCGCCGCGATCATCAGCGGCCGGTGCCGGGCGGGGTCGCGCCCGATGATCAGGAACGCGACCTGCCAGGCCACTGCCACGCCTATGAATCCATAGAAATACTCGGGGTGCGTGATTGCCGGTGGGGTGTCCTGGCCGATCTTGTTCTCCAGCGCATAGAGCGGCAGCAGAACGATCAGCCCGTACACACCTGCGATAGTGAACACACGACGCGCGAAGTTCATATTAAGCCCTTGTAATCACCGTCTCGATGTAATCGGCGGCAATGGCAATCGGCCCCCGGCCGCCATTGCGATCAAAGCGCCGAGCGAGGTCGGCGAGCTCTCTTGAAAGCGCCTCGCGGCGCACGGTATCCAGGGATTCAAAGGCCTTCAGCGTCGGGCCATACCACGTGCGGAAGAATGCCACGTTCTCCTCGGCCGAGGGGAAGCGGAAGATGGCCGTGCGGGGATAAACGGCAATCGAAGCCGCGTTGGCGCCAAAGAGCTTGCGCTGATGCGCCTCCTCGCCCCAGCGCACAGGAGGCTGCAGGCCCGCCACGGGCGGTATGTAGCGCGAGAAAAGCTTGAAGGTCTCGCCAATGAAACCGCCGGGAGTCCAGCAGGCCAGCGCGATGCGCCCGCCCGGGCGACACACGCGGGCCATTTCGGCGGCGGTGCGCTCGTGGTCAGGGGCGAACATGGCGCCATAAATCGAGGTCACGGCATCAAAGGAAGCATCGGGAAAGGGCAGGTCCTCCGCATCGCCGGTAAGGAACTCGGCGGAAAGATGCTCGGCGGCGGCGCGGATGCGCCCGCGTTCGAGCAGCGCCGGCACGTAGTCAATGCCCACGGCCTGGCAGCCGCGCCGCGCGGCGGCAAGCGCCGCATTGCCGCTGCCGGTAGCGACGTCAAGGACGCGCCAGCCGGCCTGCAGGTCGGCGGTTTCCACAAGGAGTTCGGCCTGGAAAACGATGCGCGCGCCAACGACAGAAAAATCGCCGCTGGCCCAAGTGGCCTGCTGGCGTTGTTTGACGGCGGCGAAGTCGACGGATGCGGGAGCAAGAATCTGAGTCACGTCTGGTTCTCCAAAAAGGTTCGCTAAATAGTACGACCGTTCGTTCGTTGAATAGTACAACCGGTCGTGCTATGGTGTCAACATGAATGCAGGAAAAGATGCCGGCCACAGCAGAAAGCCCCGCGCCGACGGCCTCGCCAGCCGCCACGCCATCCTCGACGCGGCTTGCAAGCTTGCCACGACGCACGGCTTGGAAGGTCTCTCGATTGGTGAACTCGCCGAGCACATCGGCATGAGCAAGAGCGGCCTTTACGCCCACTTCAAATCCAAGGAAGAACTGCAGCTCGCGACAATTGAGGCGGCCATTGCCATCTTCAATGCCGACGTGCTTGAGCCCGCGCAGAAGTCCCGCCCCGGGCTGGCGCGCGTGAATGCGCTCGTGGAGGCGTTCTTGGGCCATCTGCTGCGCCGCGTGTTTCCAGCCGGTTGCTTTTTCGCTACGGTCGCGGCGCAACTGGCCGCGCGTCCCGGCCGCCCACGCGACAAGATCGTCGGCGTGCAGCAATCCTGGGCCGGCGAGTTTGCCAAAGCGCTGGAGCAGGCCCGCGAAGCCGGTGAGATCGCCGCAAGCCTTGATCGCGCCCAGCTTGTGTTCGAGATCATGGCCATGCTCTTTCTGGTCAATTTCGAGTGGATCGTCACGCAAGAGCCCGGGGTGCTCGACAAGGCCCGTGCTGGCGTGAAGCGACTGTTGGACGAGGCTTCTGCGGGACGCTCAAAGGCGAGGCGTGAGCGCCGACTTCAAACACACTGAACCAGTCTGGGCAGATGGAATTAATGTTGAAGGCGCATGCGGGTGCAGCGCCACCGCCCCAAGGATTTGCCGGCCGGGTTGCTCAAAGCGCGTCCTACGGAAGATTGGCGTAGATTATGCCATTATCAATGCTCGTGGGATGTTTCGCCAGCCTGATGTGCTCGCTGAGCAGGCACTCGCCGGTTGCCAGGTCGAATTGCCACTGGTGCCACATGCAGGTAACCACGCCGCGATGAACTATCCCATCATGGATGGGGCAGTCCATGTGCGGGCAGCGGTCCTCGCAGAGATGAAACGTGCCGTCCACGTTGAACAGTGCCCAATGGCGGCCATCTTCGCTGCGCACGGCCGCGCCCTTACCGGGTTGCGGAGCCTGATCGAGCGTGCAGAGTTTGACGCGCATCGGAGAACTCGAGGTCTGCATCATCGGCATACGACGCCGGCACACAGGCAACTGGAGAAAATCCGGCTAGAGGCCATTACGCCTGAGCTCTAAAGCCATCCGCAACTTCGCCAGGCTGGGCCACCGCGGGAATGAAGTTGACCGGTACAGTAGAAACGCGCACCTGCCAAAACTGTGATGCAAGCGCCCGCTCGATGTCGCCAGTCAAGTGTGCGAACAACGATCTCATGCCCGGGTGGTCACGTCCAAATGGCTGCCAAGACCACCACGGAAACTCGTACTGGAACAGGACGTTACTGGTCTGCTTGTCCGGCACGGCAAAGGTCAACGTAAAATCTCCGTACGGCAACCATGTGCAAAGCCAACTGAAGAACGGATTTCCACGCCGTAGATGCACGGATTGCGAATCGACTTCCGTTGCTTGAAGCTTGCGAGAGGTCGCTACCTGCAGGCAGATAGTGCGCAGCGTGGCAATCGGCGCGTTTGTCTGGAGCAGCGTTCCAGTCATTTGAGAATGGTAACATCTGGCGCAGCGCGGCCACCTTTTTTCGAGGCTGGTCAACGTGACTTGCTCAAGCTCCATTGAGTAGGAAGTGGGCGTTTCGACTGCTCTCGTGCCAAGCACCGGCGCGACAAGGTGCCTACCGCAGTGCTCGGAGATGAACAAGCCTTCTGCGCCCCCGCGCTCCCAGGGAGCAACCCTGGGAGCGCTTGATACCAGCTCCCCGGCAGGTTGGGCGCCAAGACGATGTCGCGGACGCGTATGCGCATCTCTTCATTCCAGCGTCATTTGCGGCAGAAGTTCAGTTCAGTGCGTCCAATTGCCGATGGTCCCAGATGGCCTCGCTGAGTCGCAGCGGGACCTTGGGACCGGTCTGAGCTGTCATGAACGCCACCGAAGTCAGCGCACGTTTGGCCCGCTACCAGTCCGACATGTTCGAAGTGGCGGCGGTGCCGCGCCTGCCGGTGGACAGCGCCCAGCTTCACGCTGTTGATCTCAGGCTGCCCGAAGGCGATGAGTGGCAGGCCGAGGACATCCTGCGGCTGGCCGCCGGGCGCGGCATGGACTATCGCGCGTTGTATCGCCGTGCCAGTACCCGGGATGACCAGGCCCTGGGCGAACTCCTGCGGCTGCGTTGTGACGCCTCGGCGGCCGAAGGACACGCCTGGTTTCTGCAAGAGCTGCTGGACCTGGTAGGAGACGGATTCTTTGCCGAGATCCTCTCGCGCGAAAGCGCCACCGATTGTGCCTGGGTGGGCGGACTGCTTTTGTTCAACATGGGCTTTGACCACGGTTACGAAGCCGAAGTGCTGGCGGCGTTCTCACGCCGCTACCCCCGGACCTATCTCGCCACGGTCGCAGCCTGATATCACTCGCGCGCCAGCTTCTGCAGGCGCAGCAGTTCCGCCAGAGCCTGCTCAGGGGTCATGCTTGACAGGTCAAGGCTGCGCAGGGCGCGGATGGCAGCATTTTCATTGATTGTGAACAGGCTGAGCTGCACGGCTTTGGGCCGCCTGAGCAAGGGCGCCTCGCGGTTGTCGCGCGGTGGGGTGTGGCTTGCCTGACCGCCGGCCAGGGAGGGGCTGTCGGCCTCGAGCTTGGCGAGGATTTCGCGGCCGCGCTGGACGACGGCGTGGGGGATGCCCGCCAGCTTGGCCACATGAATTCCGTAGCTTCTGTCCGCGCCGCCTTCGACGATCTTGTGAAGAAAGATGAGTTCGTCGTTCCATTCGCGCACGGCCACATTCAGGTTTCTGGCACCGGTGAACTTGTGGGCCAGCTGCGTCAGCTCATGGTAGTGGGTGGCGAAAACCGTGCGCGCCCCCAACTCACCCAGAATGTACTCGGAGATGGCCCAGGCCAAAGACACGCCGTCGTAGGTGCTGGTTCCGCGTCCGACTTCGTCCAGCACGATCAGGCTGCGAGCGGTGGCGTGGTTGAGAATGTTGGCCGTCTCGGCCATTTCCACCATGAAGGTGCTGGCGCCACGACCGATGTCGTCGGCGCTTCCCAGGCGGGTGAATATCCGGTCGCACAGCCCCAGGCGCGCTTCCCGCGCGGGAACAAAGCTGCCGGCCTGCGCCAGCAGCACGCACAGGGCCACAGTGCGCACGTAAGTGCTTTTGCCGGCCATGTTGGGTCCCGTGACGATGGCCATGGGGCGGTCATCGCCCAGGTCACAGTCGTTGGGAACGACTTTGCCGGGATCAAGCGCGCGCTCCAGCAGCGGGTGCCGCGCATCCACCAGTCTGAGCTCGCGGCTTTCGTCCATGTGTGGGCGCACCCAGCCGCGCGTGTGCGCCACCTGCGCGAAGCCGGCCAGGGCGTCAAGCATGGCAATCAGGCGGGCGCTGGCGGTCAGCCTCGCGCAGTGGCCGGCGGCCTGTTCGCGCAGGCGCGCAAATAGCTCTGCCTCGAGGGACTGGATGCGGCGCTCGGCGTTGAGGATCTTGGACTCGTAGTCCTTGAGTTCGGGCGTGATGTAGCGCTCGGCGCCTTTGAGTGTCTGCTTGCGGATGTAGTTGGCAGGTATCTTTGCGGACTGGGCGTGCGTAACCTCAATATAGTAGCCGAACACCGAGTTATAGCCGACCTTCAGCGACCCAATGCCGCTGCGCCGGGCCTCCTCCTCCTGAAAGCGGGCGATGAAGGCCTTGCCGTCACGGCCCAGGGCGCGCAGCTCATCCAGCTCCGCACTGACGCCTTCGCGAATGGCTCCGCCGTCGCGCACCGTCTGGGGCGGGTCGTCTGCCAGGTGCGCTGCGAGCAGGCCGCGCAAATCGTCCAGGGTGTCCAGGGTGTCGCCCGCGTAGGCAAGCAGCGAACTCTCGGCCCCGGCGGCGGCGTTCCTGATCAGCGGCAGCCGCGTTAGGGCCTCGCGCAGCGCTGCCAGATCGCGGGGCAGCGCCCGGGCCGCGCCCACCTTGCCCGCGAGGCGCTCGATATCCGGCAGGCCGTCGAGGGCGTCGCGCACCAATTTGAGCCGCCGCGGCGTGCGGACCAGTTCTTCGACGGCGGCATGGCGCGCGCTGACACGGCGGAGTTCAGTCTGCGGGTTGACCAGCCACGAGCGCAGCTCGCGGGCGCCCATGCTGGTGCAGGTTTCGTCGATACAATCCAGCAGGGAGCCTCGCCGCTCGCGTCCGCGCAGGGTCGCCACAACCTCCAGGGCGTCCAGCGTCGCGCGGTCCAAAGCCATGACGCTGGAGGGCTCAAAGCGTTCGAGGTTGCGCAGGTGCGCAAGCTTGCCGCGCTGGTTCTCCTGCAGGTAACTGAGCAGAGCTCCGGCGGCTGCCAGTTCAATGCCGCTGGAGTTTTCAAATCCGAAGCCGGCCAGCGTTTGCACTCCGAAGTGGGCCTTGAGGGCACTGATAGCCCGGATTTCGTCGAAGCTGAAGTCGGGCACGGCGGTCAGTGCCGCGGAGGTCAGGGCGCGCAGGGCATTGAGTTCGTCGCGCTCCCGAGACCAGTAGGCCTCGGTGAGCAGAAGCTCTGCAGGCTCCAGCCGGGCCAGCGCCGATGGCAAATCTTGGCGGGATAACGTCGTGCAGAGAAAACGGCCCGTGGCCAGCTCGGCCCAGGCAAGGCCGCCCGACTTGCCTGACGCAATCCAGGCCGCAATGATGTTGGCCTTGCGCGCATCGAGCAGCGAATCCTCCGTCACCGTGCCGGGCGTGATTACCCGCGTGACCTCGCGCTTGACCAGACCCTTGGCCAGTGCGCTGTCTTCCGTCTGCTCGCAAACCACCACGCGCAGCCCGGCCTCCAGCAGGCGCGGCAGGTGTTGATCCAGGGCTCGAAGCGGAAAGCCGGCCATGGGAATGGCCTGACCATCGAGCTGTTCTCCCCGCGAAGTCAGGGTGATGCCAAGGACGCGGGCGATTTCCTTGGCGTCGTCGAAGAAGGTCTCGAAGAAGTCGCCAATCTGGTAGAGGAGCACGGCGTTACCGTGAGCTTCCTTCAGCTCACGGAAGTGCTTCATGGCGGGAGAGTCTTCGCCGCGTGCCATGGCGGCAACTTAGCCAAAACCCGGGCGCATTTGCCAATGCCAAGCGGTGGGGGTTGGGGCAAATGATGGTTGCCAACGGGGGCTGTCCATTCGAATATCGCGTTCCATGTTCAGGCTCGTATTCCAAAAGTCCGACTTGGCGCCGCGTGCCATTGCGGGGCCGGTCATCATCGGGCGCAAGGCGCCGGCCGATGTGCTGGTCGCCGATGCTACCGTCAGCGCCAGCCATTGCCGGCTTTCACCCCGGGACGAAGAGTCATGGACATTGGAGGATTTGAAGAGCACCTCCGGTACCTTCATCAATGGTCGCCGCGTCAGCCAGGCCGTGGTGCACCCCGGCGATGTCATCACCGTGGGCAAGCAGAACATCGTGCTGGAACTGACCGGCGGGCCCACGGCCACCGAACTCATGCTTGGCGTGGCTACGATGTACAACGCCGCGCCGGTAGTTGCGGAGGAACCCCAGGCCGCGCTGGTGCTGGTTTCCGGCAACTTTTCGGATCGGGTCACT